>FWPU01005373.1_pt1 | contig 27941 bp, 20 predicted proteins | sample 2228361 | NCBI WGS metagenome assembly FWPU01 (sample SAMEA103939777, study PRJEB20133) | metagenome
TCGATCGAGGTTTCGACCAAAGTGGAGCCGATTATAAGCTGCTTCTTTTATATGCATTAGAAGACAGGAGCTGGAAGCTAGAATGAGTCAGCAGTCGCCAGTCATAGTCCGGGGCTGAGGATCGAGGACTGACGGCTGCCGACTAATATTCTGGCTTCTAACTTTAGCTCCTTAGACAGGAATCGGCCGAATGCGCTTTGCCTGGCTGGAAGGACTATATCTGCTTCTGGTGCTCGGGGGGGCCGTGCTGCTGCGGCTGGCCAGAAGACGCGGCTATTTCGGCCACTCGCTGCTGTTTTATCTGGGGGGTAGGCTGGGCCGGGCTTCTCGACTGATCTGGCTGCCCGCGGTTCTGGAATGGGTGGGGTTTGGATTTTTATTTGTGGCGGTGCTCGATCCTGTAGTGCCTCTGGCCGAGCATGAGGTGGCGGGCGAAGGGCTGGACATAGTGCTGGTCATTGATCTATCATCCAGCATGCAGGAGCTGATCAAGGAGGACGCGGCGCGCGGTCGGGCCTATGATTATTATCCTTATTCATACGACGGCTCGAAAGCGACGCGCCCGAGCGGCAGGCGGACGCGGCTCGAGGCGGTGAAGAAGGCGATCCTCGACTTCGCAGCGCAAAGGCGCAGGGACCGCATCGGGATAGTGGCCTTTTCCGAGAACGCTTACGTGGTCAGCCCTCTCACGACTGACTATGCCTACCTCGTGACTTATGTAAATATGATCAATGAGCAGACGCTGATCGGCGAGGGACAAACCGCCATCGGCGAGGGGCTGTTTGCCGCCGCCGAGCTTCTGCTGCGGCAGAGCAAAGGCCGGGGGAAGCGGGGGAAGGTGATCGTGGTCTTCACCGACGGCGAGAACAATTACGGGCGCGATCCTCACCTGGCCCTGCAGGAGGTATCGAAGTTACAGTTCAAGGTCTATTTCATCGGGGTCGAGGTGGAGAAGATGAAGGACGCGCCCAGGCTCATCTCGGCCATTCGGGCCACGGCGGGAAAATACTACGACGCGCGCGACGCTAAGGAGCTGAAACGGGCCTATCTTGAAATAAACTCTCTGGAGAAGGGGAGGTTTTTCACCAAAACAAAGGTTCACGACGCGCCGGCTTATTTCCCCTTCGCCCTCGCCGCTCTGCTTGCCTTAAGCTGCGCTACGCTGCTGCGCATTGTCCCCTATTTCACAGAGCTGTCCTGAGGGCGGTGCGCCCGCGCTGGATTTCGCGCTCGGGCGGAAGCAGGATAGTATCGGCCTGGTTGTGTTTTAAGCAAATGCCTATGTAGTCATGCCAATGGCCACCGGCCACGAGAGTCTGTGGAGATCTCTTAGGCGCAGGCGTCCCGGACTCGAGATTTTCGGCGCGGGGGGCGCAGATGAACCGGGGACGATGATTATCGGTCCGGAAGGTTGATTTGAAATCAGCGTAAAAATTGAGGGGTAGCAAAGATGAGATCGAAGGACTTCAAGGCAACCGGTCGGAGCGAAGAGCCCGGAGCGGCAGTAAAAGTTATCTTATTGTTCTTAGCATTTCAAGCCTGCTATGCTCTGGTTCCGGCATGGACTTGCGCCGCACAGCCTCAGCGCCAGCCGCCTGAACCCGACCAACTGCTGAGCGAGCAACGGCTTAAACAAGAACTGGTGGAGGCCAATCGAATTCTTTTTCAACAAGGTCTCGTTGGCCCTTTTGGGCATGTGAGTGTGAGGGCGCCTGGTTCCAGCAGCTTTTGGATCGCCGGGGACAAAGCGCCCAATCTGGTGGAGCTGAAGGACCTACAGCTAGTAGCTATCGATGGCCCTCTTCCCTCCAATACCTATTCGGAAATTTTCATCCACAAAGAACTCTATCGGGCCCGCCCGGATGTCAACAGCGTGGTACATACCCACTCGCTCTATGCCATCGCGCTGAGCGTGGTGGAGAGACAGGTGCGCCCGGCAAGCAACAGCGGCGCGCGACATGGCCCGATCATCCCCGTTTATGAAAAGATAGGCCTGATAGAGTCCCAGGAAAGGGGGCAAGAGCTGGCAAGGGTTCTAGGACCAGCCGGCGCGGTCCTGCTGAGGGGACATGGAGCGGTAACCGTAGGGAAGGGGCTCAAGGAGGCGGTCTTTGGCGCGATAAGCCTCGAGCGGGAAGCTCAGGTCCAGGCCATCGCAAACTGTTTGGGAACGCCCCGGCTTTACACCGAAGAGGAGACCAGGCACTTTAGCGGGCGCGGCGTCGGCAGCAACATCTGGGAGTTTTACAGGAGCCTCATGCAGCGCCGGCCTGACCCCGCGCAGCGTTAATCGTGGAATGTCGCTGAGAAACCATTGAGCGTCAGAGAATTAACATGGCTAGAATTAGCAGGATATTAATGGCGTTTGTTTTATTGTCCGGGTCCGGCCTTGCACAGGAAACGGCGGCCACTCTCCTGGGCCGGGTCTATGATCAAAGCGGAGCCCTGCTCGTGGGAGCGCTGGTGCGGGTCGAAAACAATGAGACCGGACAATCGCGCCTGGCGGTGACCGACGGCTCCGGCAGCTTCAGGCTGTCGCAACTTGCGCCGGGAAATTACCGCGTGTCGGTGGAAAAGGCGGGCTTCCAGAGCGTCGTGAAACCAAACATCTCGCTCGGAGTTACCCAAGAGGCTGTCTTGAATTTCACCCTGCCGCTCGGGACCATCGCGGAGAGCGTGGTGATCGAAGGGGAGCTTCCGCTCATAGATGTGCTTAACCCGGCGCTGAGCGGTTATGTTGGCGGCAAGGAGATACGGGGCCTGCCGCTGAACGGGCGGAGCCTCGACCAGCTGGTCCTGCTCGAGCCGGGCGCCCTGGCCGTGCGCGGCGCGACGCGCGATTTCTCGGCGGGCAAGACCGCTAAGGTCTCGATCAACGGCATGCGCCCCAGCTCGGTAAGCTTTCTTCTCGACGGCACGGACATCAATCATGTCCTGAACAACAAAACGCCAGGGAGCGCGGCCGGACTGCTGCTCGGCGTCGAAGCGGTGCGCGAGTTCGCAGTGCTCGCCAGCGCCTACAGCGCCGAGTTCGGCAGGAGCGCGGGCGGCGTGGTCAATGTCGTCACGCGCTCGGGCCGCAAGGACCTGCACCTATCGCTCTTCGAGTTCCTGCGCAACAGCGCGCTCGACGCTAAGAACTTCTTCGATAAGCCAGATGAGCCGATTCCTCCTTTCAAACGCAATCAATTTGGGCTCGCGGTGGACGGGCCGATCGTGCGCGAACGCGCTTTCTTTCTGGCAAGCTACGAGGGGTTGCGCGAGCGGTTGAGCGTGAGCCGCATCGATACCGTGCCGAGCGAGGCGGCGCGCAGCGGCCGCTTCATCGACCCGGCCAGCGGGCGCCCGGTCGCGGTGGCTCCGCAAATCAGGCCTTTCCTCGAGCTTTATCCGCGGCCTAACGGCAGCGAGCTGGGCGGCGGCGCAGCCGAGCACATCGCCGCGCGCAACCAGCCGACGCGTCAGGATTATTTTGCCTTCAGGATAGACCATGAGCTTTCGCCCAAGGATAGCTTCTTCGCCCGCTATAATCTGGACGATAGCAGATCGATCGAGCCTGAGCCGGACGCGGTGCGCGGATTCGCCGTAGATTTCTCGGCGCGCAATCAATACCTGACACTGGAAGAGCGCCGATTCATCTCGAACCGGACCATCAACAATTTCCGCTTCGGCTTCAACCGCTCGCAGTTGCGGTCGCAGCCGATATCGCCGCCCGAGGCGCTCGGGCTGGTGCGCCTGCCGGGGCGGCCGCCCGATGCCTTCCCGCGCATAGGGGTGCTCGGCCTGACCAGCCTGGGGCATAGCCCGCGCTCGCGCTTCGGCGGCGCTATGAACCTCTTCGAATACGGCGATACCCTTTCTTACCTGAGCGGGCCATTTGCCCTGAAAGCAGGGGTGAACGTAAAACGCTTCCAGATGAACGATTTCGATGACTTTATGTACGACGGCAATTTCCGCTTCAACAACTTGACCGATTTCCTCTCCCGCCGCCCCACCCGTTTTCAGGGAGTGCTGGCTGGTTCTGACTCGCACAGGAACTTCCGCCAGTCGCTGTTTGCTTTCTTCCTGCAGAGCGAGGTGAGGTTGAAACAGCGGGCGAACGTCAGCCTCGGGCTGCGCTACGAGTTTATAACCGTGCCCGGCGAGCGCAGCGGCAAGATCGCCAACCTCAGGCGCTTCTCTGATCCTGAAACCACGGTGGGCGATCCTTTCTTTAAAAACCCTTCGTTGACGAGCTTCGCCCCGCGCATCGGATTTGCCCTGGACCTTACCGGATCGGGCAGGACAACTTTGCGCAGCGGCTTTGGAATCTTTTACGACCAGGTGCTCGAAAATATCTACGGGACGGTTGCCCGCCTTAACCCTCCTTTTTCGAATTCGGTGGTGATCAACACCCCCCCCTTCCCGGACCCTTTTCAGGGGAGGGGAAGAGTAATCATCTCGCGCCGGCTCGACCCGCTCGAGTTCGAGCTGCACACCCCCTACGCCATGCACTTCCACCTCACGCTCCAACAGCAGCTTCCAGCAAGCGCCAGCGTTACGCTGAGCTATGTCGGCTCGCGCGGCCTGCACCTGGCGCGGCGCGGCGACGCCAACGTCGCTCTGCCCGAGACGCTGCCCGACGGCAGGCTCTTCTTCCCGCGCGGCGCAGCGCGGCGCAATCCGAGCTTCGACAGCATTAATTTGACCAGCACCGATGCCAATTCTTTCTACCATGCGCTTCAGATCGGCTTCATCAGGCGGCACGGCGGCTGGAGCGCTCAGGCCGCTTACACCTTGTCCAAGGCGATAGACGATGCCTCGATGACCAGGCGCTCCGAGTCGTTTAACGACACCGGCGATGCCAAGCCCTACTACCACGACCGCAAGCTCGACCGCGCGCTCGCGGGCTTCGACGTGCGCCACAATTTTGTTTTTAATTTCACCTATGATCTTCCGTTCGGTCGCGGGCGCCGCTGGGAGAGCCCGCTCGCCCACCTGCTCTCGGGCTGGCAGGCGAGCGGCATAGCAACCATCTCGTCGGGCTTCCCCTTCACGGCACTGGTCGGCTTCGATATCACGCGCAGCCTGGTGCGCGACGGCCACCGGCCTAATTTGCGCCCGGGGCGGAGCGCCAACCCGGTGCTGGGCGGCCCCGACCGCTACTTCGATGTCTCGGCCTTCGAGCTTCAGCCCGAGGGTTTTCTGGGAACGTTGGGGCGTAACACCCTCATCGGGCCGGGCTATGCGACGTTCGATTTGGCCCTGGTCAAACAGGTGGGCATCGGCGAGTCGGCGGCGCTGGACTTCCGCTTCGAGGCTTTCAACCTGTTCAACCGGCCCAATTTCGCCTCGCCTAACAACGCGCAGTTCGGAACGGTGGTGTTTAACGATTCGAGCGGGATACCGGTGGCCAACGCCGCGCGCATCGCCAGCACGGTCGGCAGCTCGCGCCAGCTCCAGTTCGGCCTCAAGCTGAGCTTTTAGAGCTAGATGGCAGGTAACCGAACGCGGGATGCATCGCCGCACCTGCGGCGATGCATCGCCGATGCTCGGGATATTAATTGGGGAAAACAAACCCTTCGTTTCGCACGAACTGGTACGAGGCGGCCAGCGCGTCGGCTTCTCCCGCCGCCGTCCCCGTGGTGAAATTGTCGGTCCTCCACCGAATCAGGAAGAGGCCAAACGGCGAACGCTCTATCACGCGAAAGCTGCGGCGGTACAGCTTCAATGGAACCGTGCCGGCCACCTGGCTAGGGAAGACAAACCCTTCGATTCGGATGAACTGATGGCCGGCAGATAGCGCCTCGGACTCGCTCGCCGGGGTCGCCAGGGTGAAATTGTCCGCGTCCGCCCCATTCCAGTATAGTTTCAGTTGTACGGTGCCGGTCCGAAAGCTGGGAAAGACGCATCCTTCGACGCGCACGAACTGGTATCCGGCCGCCAGCGCGTCGCGCTCGCCTTGTGGCGTTGCCGTAGTGAAATTATCCCCCCTCGAGCTGCTCCAGTAGAGCTTCAACGGGACAGTAAGAGGCCGGCAGGGCGCGGGATTAGGCCCATCCGGGTAAATTCCTTGCGCATGAAAGCTCCAATCCAACCCCACATGGTCCAAGCCGCGGCCTACCCAGGCGTTGTGAAAATCCTGGATCGTCGGCCATCTTCCTAAAAGATCAAGCTCTCGATCGAGGATCCGAAAGGTAACCAGGTCCTGGCGAGTTATCGAATCGTGCGTCTCGAACACCGCGCCCGCGTCGCCAGGGGCATCGAATAGCTCCCACAGGCTGGCGGCTACAAAGTTTTCAACCATGCTCGGCGTAATCGTACCGGCGCTTCCTACCAGTCCTACTGCCGAACATGGGCCGGGACTCTCGAGCGGGACAAGGGGCGATCCGCTGAGCGGATTCCCGCTCACGGCTCCGGCGGGCAGAAAGCGTGGAACAACCATGGCAAAGTAATCGGCGAACCCCTCCATCCAGGCATGTTCGGCGCTGTTAATCAAGCCGCCGAACACATCGGTCGCTCTACAACCGTCGTGGGTGGAGGCTATCCATGCGAAGCTGCTGATATTTGCCTCCAGGAAATGGGCATACTCGTGCAGGATCAGAAAATCCTCAAAGACCTGGGTGTCGTGGATCCGGAGCGCATTGTCGCTCGGGTTGTAGTGGCTCCTCTGGATCAAATCGGCAATTCCGATGAAGTAAACATTTACCGGCGGGATGGGGTCGCTCTCGCTCGGGTCCCGCCTGGCGCCGGCATAGCCGAAGCCGTGCCGAATGGTTTCCGCAATATTATAGTGCTGAGGGGCGAACGAGTCTGTGAAGCTAAATGAGAAGTCGAGCACATCGCTACACGAGGAGGCGCTGCGATTGATGACGGGCCCCGGCTCCCCGGGCTCGCGGTGGAAAGGAGGGGTAAAGGGGGAATAAAAGTCATCGTTTGGAAAGACGGTTGCCGCAAAGTTGGTGGCGAACACCTTCACGCCGTAGGTCCCATCGCACCTGTTGTCCTGGAATCTCAGGAACCCATTGCTATCTGTGGTGGTTGTGCCAACGTGCGCCCACGTGTTCCAGAAGAAGATCCCTCGATGCCAGATCTCCACCCGTGCAAAGGCGATCGGTTTGGGCCCGTTGGAATCCTGATATCGAAAGGTTCCGGTAACCGTCGCGGCCTGCGCCGATAGGGCGGCGAAAAGCGCCGCGCCAACGAGCACAAGCCGAGCGGCTAGCTTCCGCCTTAGCCTGCTGGTCTTTAATATCGACCTGATACCGTTTGCTCTCATTTTCATTCTCCTTTCTTTGTTAAAGATATTGTTGGTTAACGCTAGCTCGATTCGACGAGCGCTTCCCCGCTGTCCGTATCGATAACGATCGACTTATCGATCAGCTCGTAATCGAACCGGTCCCAGCTCAGCCTGAGGGAGATGGAGGCAGTAAACCTCCCTCTATCTTTAATGCGCAGATCGAAAGCGAACTCCCTCGGCTGGTAGGCCATCAAGCGACCTTTCCAGCCGCGGCTGCCGGAGACGAGCTCCAGCCCTGGAGGAACAGCGATGAAAAGCTTCGCCTGCTCAACGTCTACAAGGGAAGCGATTGTGGCTTTGATGGTGAGGGTGCCTCCGACCCGGGCCGACCCTATGATTGCGATCTGCAGTTCGCCTTTATTCGGCTCCGGGTATCGCTCTTTGAGCAGCTCGATATTAGCCAGAGCCGCCGACCGAATATGGGGATCCTTATCGTTCGAGGCTAGCTCTTTAAGCAAAGGCAAGCTCTCGCGCCGGCTCACTTCGGTCAGGGTGAAAACTGCCCGTTCCCTAACATAAGGGTCCGAATCCTGCTCGATCACCTTTTCGAGAATTCGGGCCGCCTCGATTTCGCCCATGGCCGAAAGGGCATGGACGGCCTCGATCCGCTCTCCGGCATTTTGGGAGTTCTTCAGGATGCCCTCAATCGGGCTGAGATCTATAGCGGGATGATAAGGCGATGCGGCATCTGAACGAATTGCTGTTTGGGTGGAATAGCCGGCTCGATTAGAATTAGAGACCTTCGACCCGACGTTTTGGCGAGGCGACTTCTTGGCGAGATTCGTCCCCGCCGCTTTGTTTGTGTCGCCATCAGGCGATCGCTCAGCATTCATGTAATAGCGCGGCAAGACGGAGAAGGCAACCGCCAAAACCGCTATTGCCGCGAGAAGTGCTTTCCCGCCGCTCGATTTTCTTCTAGCTTTGAGATTCCTGGCGTTCATTTTTCTATCCTCCAGCGTCAATTCGCTTGATCTTTTTTAGGTCTGATAAACCCTATCGGTTCCTTCTCGGCGGCAGGCTCGCTCTGCTCTTGATTTCTCTTCCACTGCTCGAGAAGCTGAGAGAAAGGCACCGGAAACATAGCGCCCGTCGCCGGGTCATACAAGAAACATATCGGGACTAAATATGTTGATTGTGTCATGGCGACTCCCCCTTTCCTCCTGTATTAGCCTGTCCTTTTCGCTAACTGATTTCGACTCCTATCATGTAACGCGAGAACTGAGACGGGATTCCCTCAGGCCCTTGAAAATTTTTATAAGGCCCCATCTCTCGATCAGGAAGCTGGTGATAAGGTCCTGATCAAACCAGAGGGGAGGACAAAATCTATAGATGGAGTGGAACTTATGATCTTTCCCTATACAAAAATGGGGTTACGGATGTATTATAATCAGGCAGCTTGCCGCCGAGCCGACCACGAGGGCGTCTATGGGGAGGCCAGAGCCCGAGGGAGTGACCCGGATGCTCCTGAACTGGGGCCAGGGGGACCAGGCGGCCTTGGAGAGGCTAATTCCGCTGGTCTACGATGAGCTGCGCCGGCTGGCCCACCGTTATATGCAGAGGGAGCGTGCTGGCCATACCCTGCAGACCACGGCCCTGGTCAACGAGGCATATCTGCGGCTCGTCGATCAAAGAAAGGCTAACTTCAAGAATCGAGCCCACTTCTTCGCCATCTGCGCAAATATCATGCGTCGCATCCTGGTCGATTACGCCCGCAGCCGTCGCTACAGGAAGCGAGAGGGCGAGGCGCGTAAGGTCTCCCTCGAAGAGGCAGCCGCTTTATCTTCGGAGCGGGCGGCCGAGGTCCTCGCGGTCGATGAGGCGCTCGGCAAGCTTGCCTCGATCGACCCGAGAAAGAGCCGGATAATTGAACTGCGCTTCTTCGGCGGGCTGACGATAGAAGAGACGGCCGAAGTTATGGGAGCTTCCCATGCTACGATCGAGCGAGAGTGGAATACGGCCAGAGCCTGGCTCTACCGTGAGATCGGCCGGGGGAGGATCAAATGAACCCTGAACGCTGGCAGAAGATCCAGAGCATCTTCGAGTCGGCCCTGGAGCGCGACCCCGCGCTTCGCTCAGCCTACCTCGACCAAGCATGTGCCGGCGATGATGAGCTGCGGCGCGAGGTCGAGTCTCTGCTCGCGGCGCACCAACGAGCCGGCGGCTTCCTCGATGCCCCTCCCCTGGAGCTGGCCGCTGAACTGATGGCTAAAGATGAGAGCAAACTGGCCGAGGGAGAGATGATCGGCCCCTACAAGATATTGACTCTCCTCGGCGAAGGCGGGATGGGGGAGGTCTATCTGGCGCGTGATACCAAGCTCCAGCGCACTGTCGCCCTGAAGATTCTGCCGGCTCATACCGCCCGCGACCGTAATCGAGCGCGACGCTTTATTCAAGAGGCCCGAGCCGCAGCGGCGCTCAGCCAGCCGAACATCTCTGTTATCTACGAAGTTGGGGAGACTTCAGACGGGCGCCCTTTCATTGTCATGGAACATATTCAAGGTCAGGCGCTTTCTAATAAGATCAAAGGCGGCCCTCTCGATCTAACTGAAATAATCGATGTCGGCATACAGGTGGCCGATGCCCTGGATGAGGCGCATTCGAAAGGGGTCGTCCACCGCGATATAAAACCATCCAACATAATGGTCACAGCGCGCGGTCAGGTGAAAGTGCTTGATTTTGGAATCGCTAAGGTGATGAGGCCTGAAAAGGAGCCTGGCGAAAGCGAGACGACCACCCTAGCTAAGACCGAGCCCGGAATGGTGGTGGGAACGGTCGATTACATGAGCCCGGAACAGGCCCTGGGCAAAGAGGTGGACCAGAGGACAGACCTCTTCTCGCTCGGCACGGTGATGTATGAAATGGCTACCGGCAGGCGGCCCTTCTCGGGAGCGAGCGCCACCGAGACGATCGATCGAATCATCCACGCCCAGCCGGATGCGATTGCCCGCTTTAACTACAATGTGCCGGCCGAGCTTGAGCGGATCATAAACAAGTCGCTGGCCAAGGATAGAGCGGAAAGATACCAGTCGGCGAAGGAGCTGTCGATCGACCTGAAGAGGCTGAAGAAGACGCTCGAGGCGGCCCATCAGGCTGCCGTGGAGGAAAAGAGACCGAAGGGATCGAGGCGGAAAGCAATTAGAGCGGCCTTGCCCCTACTGCTGGCCGTTGTCCTGGCCGTAGCTGTTGTCAATATCTGGCTGGACCGGCAGACGACGGCCTTTTCCTTCGCTGCGCGCGATTGGGTGCTGGTCAGCGACTTCCAGAACCTGACGGGCGAGAGCCTTTTCGACAAGTCCCTTACCACCGCCTTTGCGGTTAGCCTGGCGCAATCTCCTTATGCTAATCTGTTCCCGCGCTCGCGCATCGATGCTGCCCTTGAGCGGATGCGAAAGAGCGGAGTGGAAAGAATAGATGAAAAGCTGGGCCGCGAAATCTGCATCAGGGAGGGGGTCAGGGGCCTGATATCGTGCGAGATAAGCAAGATCGGCCAGGGCTATGTGCTCGCCGCCCGGCTCATCGAGCCTCAGAGTGGCAATGCGGTCCGCTCCTATGTGGAGCGAGCCAGGAACCAGGATCATGTTCTCCCGGCGCTCGAGGCGATTGCCACCAGAGTGCGCCGCGACCTGGGCGAGTCGCTCTCTTCCATCGAGCGGAGCAATCGCCCTCTGCCCAACGTCACCACTTCTTCGCTGCAAGCGCTTAAGCACTACGTTGACGGGGCTTTTCTCTGGAACAGGGGACAATGGGACCAGGCCATGCACCTTTACCAGTCTGCGCTGGGGCAAGACCCTGATTTCGCCATGGTTCACTCTGCCCTGGCCAGTGCCTATTACAGCCATATCTACAATGATCCGGTAAAGGGCAAAGAGCATTACGAGAAAGCCTTAAAGCTCTCCGACCGCCTTACCGAGCGAGAGCGCCTCTACATCCAGGCCTCGTACCAGCATGACCTGGGCTACTACAATCAGGCTGTCCAGCTATATAATCTCTATCTGAAGACCTACCTTGATGATACGGTGGCCCGCTTCAACCTGGGCAATCTGCTCAGGAGAAATCAGCAGCATGATGAGGCGATTGAGCAATACCAGCAGGTGCTCCGTGTTATCCCCGACCATGCCGGCGCACAGATAAACATCGCCACCTCATACAACTCGATGGGGAACTATGCCGAGGCCCTGAAGTACTATGCTAAAGGTTTTGAACTGGAGCCATCCTGGTTGGCCAACGACAATATTCTCAACCACGAATACGGTTTCGCTCTGGTCGGGAGCGGCGAGCTGGCCAGGGCTCGTGAGGTCTTCTCTCTGGCGCTGGCAAGGCCCAGGATAAGACCGATGGGCTTGCGCTCGCTGGCTCTGCTCGACCTGTATCAGGGGAGGTATCGCGAGGCGAAGGAGCGGCTGCGCGAGGCCATCCTGCTCAACGAATCGGCCAAAGCGCTGCTCAACAAATGCCGCAATCATCTTTTCATGTCGATTGTTCTTGAGGGCGAGGGCGACCGGGCTGGCTGTGTGAGCGAGCTGGACCGGGCGGCCGAATGCCTGGAGGCGATAGGGCCACAGGTGCGGCTGAGCGCCCGGATAGGAAAGGCTTATGTCCGCTGCGGCGCGGTCAAGAAGGCCGCGCGAATCCTGGGTATCCTGAAAAAGCAAGCGGACCAGTACAACCAGCACCATAGCAGCGACCTTCACTGGCTCGAGGGCGAGATCGAACTGGCTCGGGGGAGTTCTCTCCGCGCAATTGAGCTATTGCTGCTGGCTGACCGCGAGGGTCACAGTCCGCTTACTGTAGAAAGCCTGGCATATGCCTATAAAAATACTAACAATGTCGAGCAGGCGATCGCGTCGTACGAGACGCTGATCGGCATGCGCCATGAGTCTTTGGGATGGGAGCCACAGCAGCTCTGGATTGCCGCGCACTATCAGCTGGCCAAAGCCTACCTGTCCCGAGGGGATAAGGCCAGGGCCAGGGAATTGATCGCTGGGCTCTTAAACCTGTGGAAAGAAGCCGAGGCCGGGCTGCCCTTGTTCAGGGAAGCGCTCCGCCTCCGCAAGGAGTTGGAAAACTAGCCCCAATGTCATAGCTCTTCAGCTTTCGGTCCGCCGTCAGGATCGGCAGGGATTCCAGTTTCGCCTGCGCAATGAGCAAACGATCAAACGGGTCCATATGGTGTGGCGGAAGAGCGAAGACGTGTAGCGCGTGGGCATGCTCGATGGGCAGTGGCAGGAGCCCTTGCTCGGCCAGCCGTCTCGGCACATAGCGTTCGGGCCGCTCCGGCAGCTTCAGTTTCCCGAGGGCGGCTTTGATAGCGATCTCCCAGGAGCTGGCTGCCGAGAAATAGATCTGATTTCGTCGATCGGCAATCAAGCGCTGCGCCGTCGAGTTCAGCCGCTCGGGCTCGGCCTGCGCCCAGAGCCAGCATTGCGTATCGATCAGAAATTTCATCCCCTCTTTTTCCCTTTGCCCCCAAAGTATTTTTGAAGGGCTCGCGGCAGGGGAGCATCGAAATCTTCTGCGATCCAGAGCCGTCCGGCATCTCGGCCCAGGGGGCGGTCTCCGGCCGCGGGGGCATAGGGGACAAGGCGCGCCACCGGCTTGCCCGCTTTGGAAATGACGATTTCCTCGCCGGCGGCGACACGTAGCAGCAGGCGCGAGAGATGGGTCTTGGCCTGGTGAATATTAACCTCCATCGCGAAGCCTCCGGGCTACAAGGCCATTTTAGACTAAGCCCTGAACTAAGTTAAACTAATCCGTGGGAGGAAAATCAGGGCCTCTGTTCATCCGAGTCAATATGCTTGCCGTTTTCTATCGATTTCCCAGCCGAGCTCGCTGCGCCGAACCACACCGTCGCGCAGCAGTCGGTCGAACTGCTCCTTTAACTTGCGCCAGCCGCCGCGGTCGTAGAGCACCATCCCGTCATTTAAAGCTTCTAACAGGGTGGGATGAAGCTCGGAGAACATCCGCTCGATTTCGCTCGGCGCATAAACGAACGGCTCGACGCGTCGCTCGGCGAGCAGGCCGTATTCGTAGATGCGATCGATGAAACCTCTGCCGTCTTCGACCGAGAGGCCGATTAAAACGTCGTAATCGCTGGCGTAGGACCAGTTTCCCCTGGCCATCGAACCGAAGAGCACCATGAACTCCAGCTCCCCGCTCTTTTCCTTGAGGACCCTTTCGACGAAAGCCTTGAACGCCGGGAAATCCGGGCGATCACTTAATCGTTCCAACAAAGGCCATCACCTCCTCGGCGTGAACGCGTAAAATTCCGCGATAAAATCGCGCTATTTTCCGGCAGATGAACTGTGTGATTATTATGGCCTTATATCTTTCAGTCATCGATTGCGTAGAGAAAGTTGTCGTTGGCCTGAAAAAGCAGCTCGAGGCCAAGTTGTTGCGCGTTGTCCTTGAGAGCTTGTGTGATCGGGTGATACCCCCACTCCGGTCGGCTGTTGAACATGATGTATTCTGCCCCGCGCCTTTTCACCTCTATTAGCGCTTCGCGCACCGAAGCGAGATCGTTTTCCTCTGTTATAATCAGCTCGAATTTGGTTTCTCTCCAGACGTTATTATCATCCGACAGCTCCAACCTGTGTCCGGCTCCGAAATCGCTGGGGGAACTTATATAAGTGACGCGCCTTATCGGGCGCCTCGCCCCTAAATCGAGAACGAGGTACATGCCTGGCTGTTGTATATGCTTGCTCCCCCAACGGGTCGATAGTTTGGCGTCGAATGCGAGCGCTGCGTCCTTTGCGTTAAAGTTGGAGGTAGCTTTGCATTTGGAATCGAGCGGCAGCTCGGTATCGGGAGAGCTGTACACTTTTATCTCGTGGATCGACCACCAGGCGCCCGGGTTTTCCCCCGTCTGAACAAGCTTAATGTAGCGGGCCGCCTGGCCGTGCCCGACATCCATCGCCAGCACCCGGCGGTTGGAGACAGCCACTCCGGCGAACAGGATGTCAAGCAATTTCCCGCCCGACTCAGAGGTTGCCGGCGATAGAATAAGCCGGTCGGCTAGAAGCTGGTACGGCTCGTGAAGCGATAGGACCCTGGAACGGGCTGGTAACGCCCGATCAATATATTGGAAAACCGGATAGGAGCTAATCCACCGCTCTATATAAGCGGGCCGCGATTCCTCGCCTAACACAACCTCGATTGGTATTTCAGTAAGCGCGTAAAGCCATCTCTTGTGCCAGGACTTTATGAGCAAGGGATGGCCGAGCGCCGCCCCGGCGATGACCACAACCGCAGCCGCAGCACAGGCAAGCTTATTAATGCGGTAAAGACGGGTCATCCCCCAGGCAATGAGCAGGCTGAACAGGGAAAGCGCAGGCAGAGCAAACCTCACCAGCGGATTGCCCATTATCCAGGGGAGGGAAACAAAAAAGGCTGAACCGAAAGCCAGCCGGAGGGCAGCGCTCCAACCCCTCACGACGAGTACTATAGGTAACAGCAAAAAAACAGGCCCGATGATCCCCTGAAACCTGTAGCCTCGTATGGTGAACTCCAGGGGCAGTGAGAGATAGTCAGCAGCGGTCCTTTCAAAACCCTCCCAATGGTATACCTGCCTGATCCAGCCATGCTCCATCTCCGAAGACATGTACGGGTTCTGAAAAATACCATTGAAAAAGGGAAAAAGGGGATTTTGAAAGAAAAAGTAATTCCTTATCAACCAAGGGGCTAAAGGCAGGAGCGCCACGAGCAGAAAGCCGGCGAGACTTTTCAGGGCCCCGCTCCACTGCTTTGAGGCAATCCCTTTCATGGAGATGAGAAGGAGCGGAATCACGAGGTAAGCCACGCCCGTGTATTTAGCGGCCATAGCCGCGCCCGCCATCAGGGCCGAAAGGTAGAGCCAGCGCTCCTGTTTCTCGTAATGCCAGTTGGCCAGCGCATAGATCGAGAGAAAGCCGTACAGGCTGAGGCCGAGATCGATGTATGCGGTCTTGGATTCTATAGCCACCAGGGGCGAGCTGTAAAAGATCAGCGCGGCGATAGGGCCAACTCTCGGCCCGAAATAGCGCCGGCCGAATGAAAAGAGGGCCAGGGCGAGCAGGGCTCCACAGAGGAGATGAAACAGCTTGCCTAGATATACATCTTTGACCAGCCAGCCGAAAAGATAGAGCATTTCTATCTCTGCGGGGAAGCCTGCGTAAAAGTTGGTATGGACCGGAAAGATTCGCTTCTCGGAAACGTAAAGCCTGAGCAGCCCGAGATGATAATTCAACGCATCGTACTCTATCTCGGGCGCAAGGGCGGCGATTAGATATGGAACTAAATAACAAAGGAAGCCCACGGCCATGGCGAAACAGGCGAGCGCGCTCTGCCAGCTAATTCCAGTCAGCCTGCCCATGGCGACACGCGTTGTGCGCAACAGGCTGATTGTTTCTCTTCTCAGAGCGATAAACGCAGCCAGCACCATTCCCCTGAAGAGAAACGGATATAGCAACCCTGCGATGCCCAGGCCGAACGTGGCCAAGCTGACGGCGAGCATGCCCGCCGGCAGCGAGAAGGCGATGCGCTCCGCGGGCCCGCGAAATTCAAACCCGAGGCGGCGCAGGATCTTATCGCCAAGCAGGTGAAACAACAAGCAGAGCAATGCCAGCAGCGTCAGGTTGATCAGGCCGGCTTTGTCCGCCCTATAGTAGAGATATCTCAAATCCATGACTTTGATCCTAATGTGATCTCATTAAATGGCCGTTTAAATCTATCACATTGCTATCTTATTTTCTAGGATGAAAACCAGAAAGAATTTGCCTATAACTTGAGAACGTTATTTCTGATGTTCAACTTTTGTGGTAGGAACCTATTGAACCTCATTTTGATAAAGGAACGAATCACAATTCCAGGCCTGCATGGCGGAAGAATCCTCGGAAAAGGTGTTGCTGGTGGTGTGTGCTCTCGAGGGAGCTCGTAACGGCCTGTCGCAGGTCGTGCACATCAGCGGGAATGAAGTTGGCTAAATCACCGTACTTGGTGTGATTCCAGATCATCTCCATTGGGTTAAGGTCAGGGGCATAGGGCGGCAGCCATTCCACCTCAAACCAGTCGGGGTGCTTTTCCTGTAACAGGCGGACGGCCTTGCGATGCACACTGTGCCGATCCAACACCAGAATGAACTTGCGCCGCAGGCGACGATGGAGCGCCGTGAGGAAGGCCATCACATCATCAAAACGGATGTTGTGCTCATGAATCTCAAAATACAGACCGAAGCGCACCCGCTGTGGAGCTATGGTAATGGCGGCGATCGCCGACAGGCGATCGTGCCGGTCTCAACTGTAGTGGATCGGCGTTTGGCCCCTGGGTGCCCAAGTGCGACGCACCACCGGCTGGAGCATGAAGCCGCTTTCGGCAATGATGACGATACCCCAGCCGTGGTCACGGGCTTTTTTGGGGCCTGCGGCCACCCTTCCTTGCGCCATCTGGTGACGGCTGCCTCATCTCGCCCCCGCGCCCGTCGTTCTGGCTTCTGGCAACTCCAACCCATATCGCGCAGGATATACCAGACATGACCCGGATGATACTTCACCCCAAACTCGCGCTCAATCACCTGTGCCACCCGTGCCAGGGTCCACAGCTCAGTGGCAAACCCTGCCGCCAAGGGGCCTTCCAGCAGGATCTGCTCCAGTCTCTGCTTCTGCTGCACCCTCAAGCGCGCTCGGCGACCTCTATGGGGCTTGGCCCTCAGTGCCTCTATGCCCCCTTTCTGGAGGGCCTGTTTCCAGCGGCTCACCGAGGAGGGCGAGGCCTTGACCAAACGGGCTACCTCACGAACCCCCTTGCCTTCTTCCAGCAGGCGGCCGGCGATCTGGCGACGAACTTGCAACTCTTTGGCACTCCATTTTGGTCTCATAGTGATAATTATACCACAATCGTTCCCTTTATTCAACGAAGTTCAATAAAACCCTTTTTGTTTAAGAGATTTAGCAGATTTTAGGTTTCTGAAAATAATCCTGCAAGCACTTGAATCCGAAGGACTTATAACTTGCAAAGATAAAAACGAGATATCTGACCCGGCATGGTGAAATTTTTGCTTGACTTTTAAAATAGCACAAGTATATTAAAGTGCAGAGTATAGATGAGGCAATGAAGATAGCCGTGCTGATCCTCGTTGCGTCGGTTTGCCCAATGCAGCTGCCGAACCAATGCGAGATCATTCAGCTACCTCCGCTTTGCAATTCATTTGTTACCGAAGATATCCCAAATAAGGACAGGGGAGTTCCCAAAATCAACTGTAAGATGATTGTAATTCGGGGAAAGATCAACATGAGAAATGCCTATAAAGTCCACATAGCGAAAGGGACTGTGGGGGTCGGAGGTTGAAAATGAGCTTGAACGACCGGGCTTCTCGTGCGTGAGAAATAGAACTATGCCAATACGTGTATTGGTGTTAGAGCCTGATCCATGGCGCTGTCTCGGTATATATCACGTTCTAGGCACTAATCTTGAAATAGAACCCTTACGTGATATTGGTTATGATAGAATCCTAGTTCTGAAAAAGCCTCAAAGGAATATAAAGCCGGATGTGGTGATGCTATCACATCTACTGCTTATCGATTTCAAATCATCTCTGTTAATAAGGGTAAAAGAACTCTTCCCCAATGCCAATATTTTGGTTTATGGATATGAAACGAGGGTTGATAAGATAGCTAAAATCTTAGGCGCTGGAGCTAAGGGCTATTTTCTGTTGTCCTCTAAACGCGAAGAACTTGCTGAGGCTTTGCGGCTAGTGAACAGGGGGTTAATGTGGGCGCCGGGTGAAGCGCTGGCGTTGATGATTAACCAGATGAAAAAGGGCAGGGCAAAAGAGCCTAAAATCGGCACAAAGGAGCTAGTCACGCCATATGAATTGATGATCTTGAGGATGCTCAGGAAGGGTATGAGCAACAAGGAGATAGCGAGTAGGCTTAATGTCGCAGAGATAACAATAAAGTCTCATCTTTCGAAGCTTTACAAGAGATTTAATGTCGGCACTAGATTGCAACTGCTATCTTATGCTATCGAACATAACCTTATTATAGGTGATGAATCGAAGAGATACGCACATTGATTTTCACCAGCACATTGCCAGATATCCACATTCATGCGGAATCATATTGGAGCGGGCGGAAAGAAGCCCGCACCTAGTATACGAAGCGCTTTCGGATCGAAACTTTGTTCTCTAACTAAAAGAGTCATCTCGTGGACTCAGCAGCGTGCTGGCGTACATCTGCATAATCTAACTGAGTGCGCTGCCGATACGGGATAGCTGGAATAAGATCATCCATCATACCGACCATTGTGATTAAGCCTGTTCCAATTTGGTCTACGCCTGCTCGAGCATTTCTTGAATGAGAGGATGCATATCCCCGCGGTGTTACAAGTGCTGAAACAGGAGAGTTCCATCGTAAAAAGTGTTCCATACTGAAACGACAGGGAAGATCGGTTAGCCAGTTGATTCCAAATCGGGGCGAGCCGTGCTCACTATACAAAGGTATATTCAAGCCATATACGGCGGTATATCCTGCTCCAGGCCTACCCATCCTTTTTTTCCAACCGTAATATACCTTCGGATAATTGATCAGGGCCTGTAACATAGGTTAGGATGTAGCAGTTGCGCAAGTTTAGGGTTAGTTTCCCGACTTCGTGGCGGAGGGGTTGAATTCAGTCAGCTGAGACTCGACGCGCCGCGCTATCACCATGGGCGTAAGGGCTTGCGGGAAATTTCCGAGACAGTGCGGTGCCCAAGAGCGGCGCGCCTTCTTCGGGGGCATGTTGTGACATTAGCGCGGTCGGTAAAGTGTCACACGCTTGATTGCGCTTCTGGAATTTCTTTTTTTCCGTTGAGGAGGCAGAGACATGCCAAAGCAAATATTGTTAGCGCTATCGGTAGCTGTAATGCTCGTGATTTCAGACGTTTACGCCCACGAAACATTGGTCAACTTTACGCACTATTACAACCCATGCAACCCGGGAGACAGTGACCAAGTCTGTCAAGACAAAGCCAGAGCTGTTTCAATCGTGACAAATTACAATCAAGATGCGACGCTTAAAAGTAATGTTCAGGCTTGGATAACTAATTACTACAATGCTGGAGTCAGGTTATTTCGAGTCGGCTTGTGGGTCGGCACACTTGGTTCGCCCAATCATCCGGAGGGCTGGGGCCTTATCTCTAATCCCCCTCTACAACGCCAGCTCGACAATTTGAAATCTTATCTGATCGATATCAAGCAGCTGGCACCGCTGGCAAAGGTGGCTGTAGCGTTCGCGTACTTCGGAAACGCATGGCCACCGCATGCCGGTACAGTAGATTGGAACCAGTTGAGGGAAACCGTGCGACAAATCATCCAAACGATCCAGGCAAGCGGTGTCGCAATGTATGGTTATGATATGTTTGGAGAGGTTAATCTCGATCCAAGTAATCCTGAATTCACTCCTCAGTCACAGGTAATCGACAATATATATCCTTTTGTCAATCAGAGCGGACTTGTTCCCCAGTCGCAGTTGATTTTCAACGCCGGGCATGGTTTTTGGGATGACGCCGTTTTTCACTCGGGATGGTTTCATGATAGCAACGGCTATCCCAGGGTGGCCCACACTTTCCGGACCAATTTAAACTATCTCAGAACAAATGGCTATGTATTGCCGGGCATATGGGATATTCACAGTTATCCGGAGACCTCAACCACGAGCGAAGTGAACAATCACAAAATTGAAGATCTCGTGGCAATGGGCTACGACAATTTGATGGACTACATTCAAACTGCCGAGCCGAGCATATTCGCCAACTCGAGATTCTTTATAGCCGAATACTGCGGGAGCAACCCGAACGCTAACTGTTCCGCAGAGGCATCAGGCCGAGGTATCTTCCAGAGCAATATAGATTTCAACGGAAAGCTCGACTACGCCGGGGCGTGGACAATGAACGATACGTTCCCGAGTACGTCATATGTGCTTGCATACTCCCACAGCCAACATCCCATCACTGCCCTACCGGTCCCACAAAATGCCGACTTCGAGACTGCTGGCGACTTCGGTCGGCCCTTTGCCTGGACCACGGCCTGGAACAATTCATCAAATACTGACTGGAGCGTCACTCAGGAGCCGTTGCCCTTTAGCGGGCTGTGGAACCTCCGCATAGATAATGGGAGCAATCTAGACTTTGGAGTGAACGGTCGCGCTTACGATCTGTACGATTTTACCATTCCCGTTTCCGCAAATACCAACTACCTGTTCAAGACCTGGATCCGGTTCACTGCAAGAGCCAGCCGGAGCCTCAACGGAAAATTAGAGCAAGCCGATGTGGTGATGACTATACTATATCTCGATTCGCAGGGGAACGATGTTGGCGTTGAGGACCGATTTCTTAGCGATGGACATTGGACATATCGAGAGTTCGGGCATTTCTCAAGGTCGCCGTCTAATGCCGTCTCAGCAAAGATTAGATTTGGCGCTGGCGGACATCCTAACACCATAGCCGATTTTGATCTGGTCCATTAACGAACAGCTTCAGAAGAAGACGGCCGGAAGCGAGCCCTTCGCTGCCGTGGGGACGGAACTCCACATGCAGCATAACTTCCGCCAGCCCGCCGTGCACAGGATGAACAGGGAGCAAATGTATAAAGGCCCTTCGTCCAGCCGCTGGAAACCTTAAGATCAGTTGTGTGGTCCCGAGCCGTCAATTGCCCTGGCTAAAACGTTTCCGGTAATCGGATATTCTTTGATTATGGCGATGGGTCTGCCGCTCATTAGAGGCTTGTCGCTGGCCCGATAGTAGTAGAAATCACAATCCCTGTCCAGATCGTCTCGGGTTACCGTGCCAAGCCAGGCCAGGTTCCTAGCGACGCGATAGAAATTGATTGTCGGCTCGAATACCCAGCTTGCTCCTAAGCGAATTCGAGGCTTATTCGCGCCCGCGGCGACGCGCAGATGGGTCAGGTCGTTCACCATTTGTTTGGTTTCCGAATCATACCTCCAGGGAAGGGTATGCGTCAGATTCGCCGACCTGATGGCGTGAAATGCGCTCCAGGATGTGAACACCAGCAACAACAGTAGCGATGCAAGTTTAGGCGTAATGCTGGAAAAAGCTGAAAGAGAATCTAGAAAGCTTATACCTACCAGGTAAAAGATCGGAATAAAGAATACGGCAGTTCTCTCCTCGAGATATGGTATACCGAGCATATGCTTCTGCAAGACTGTGATCAAGGCGCTCGTGAGCACCACTGCTACCAAAACCGCACCGCGCTGGGCCAGATTCCTGTATTGCGATGCCCGGGCCTGGTAGATGAAGAGAAACGCCGCCGATAAAACTATGATGATAATTAGCACATTAAGAGCCGCAATTCTATCCTCATACAGATAAAAGTGGTCGTATAGCGAGCTTTTTACGAGCGATGTTAGAGTATTTGACCAAAAGCCGGAGTGGCCTCCGACATAAAGTTCGCCGATCACATATAACTTCACGACCAACGGCAGGGATATAATGGCAGCCGCCATGTAAACCACTGCTATCAGTAAAACCACATCCTTTGCCGAGATCGAGCGGGTTTTTCCGCAAGGCGGTTTTGAGTTTTGCCGGGACCATCGCATCTTGGCGATGTTCGACGCGAATAGCACGGCTGTGATCGAGAAAAAAGCACTCAGAAACGAAAAATTGCTCATCACAGCCAAAAGAGCGAAAAGCGATGATAAATAGGCATGCCTGAGGCTCTCCGCAAGATCCTCTATGCTCTGAAGAAGGTAGTAGATGCCCCACATCAGGAAGCCTAAGGCTAAACCATAACCCCTGGCGATTGAAAAGAAATCAAGCAAGAAGGGATTGCTGTTAAGGATAACGAATCCACCGAGACCGATCAGCGGGCTCTTGAGCTTCTGCAGGATCAAGAAGCTGGCACACAGATAAAGAATGTGAGCGATGAGATTTGGCAACCTGAGGAAGAACTCCTTAGGACCGAAGAGCGAAGCTGAGGCTTTCACAAGCAGGGAGTTAAGCAGATGATTATTGGAGGGCGAAGGTCCATTAAAGGTCAATATGTCATCGATTGTCGAGCTGGCAAAGTTCAAATACGTCACGCTCTCATCGTGCGTGAAGGAAAGCGAATATGCTCGCAGACATGTATAGCCAAATATCGAGGCTCCGATAATGAAGGTTGCGATTTCAAAGGCCAGGCTACTGGCTCTTAGTTCTCCTCGCGTTGTGCGGTAAATAGACATCGTTCGACTGCCGGCAAGCCACGTTAATTTATTTAAGTTCTGTCGAATTCGAGCCAAAGTCCTGCGGCCATCCATGCGACAAAGGCCATAACGGTTGCCATCAGCCCTATCCGGAACGAGGATGGTGAGAAGACAAGCTCGACAATATGACTCCCCTTATCCACCTGGACCGCTCTGAACGCATAATTCGCCTTGAGAATCGGGGCGCTCCTGCCGTCTACCGATGCCTTCCAGCCCGGGTAGTAAATTTCGCTCAGGAACAAAAAGCCATCGGTTGCCGCCTTCACCTCGAGGCTGATTTTAACAGGACTATACTCGACTATCTTCGCCTCGGATGCAACTGGAATCCCTTGGACCTCGCCCTCGGCCGACAGCGAGCCCGGCCGGAGCTTTGCCCCGGCGCTCGAGTCGAGCAGGATGTACTCTCGTGGCTTGAATTGATTCGAGTTGAGCGCCTCGAGCATGGCCCGCTCGCTTTCTACCAGCTTGGCCTTCGGCACCACGAACGCTCTGGGGAGATAGTCTTTGTTGAAATAAAGCGAAAGCCCCTGGTCTTCGGCTACCTTTTCCCAGCCGGGCGGGGCCTTATCGCTGATCATATATTTAACGTTGAGCAGGTTTAAAACGTTTGAACCGAACCAGTTGCTGCTTCGGAGCAGGTAGTAGTCCTTCAGCATCGTAGGCGAGACGCCCCAGGTCGTGAAGACTCTGTAGACGTTGCCATACGGTGCAATCGGCCTCCCGGTATTGCTATCGATTCTGAAAAATCGCTCTCCATCGCGAAGAATGTAATCGAGAAGCCTATCCCTCCGGTAATACCGGCCGGGCTCTAAATTGTTCGCGCCGTCGAAGCCGCTCTTCGCCGGCATGGCCGCGCTCACCGGCGAAAATAGGTCCAGGGCCAACAGGCATATCATGAGGACTTTAATAACCGGGATCGGAAGGGTTTTATGGCAAAGCGCGCGGACGATGCCGGCCGATAACCCGAGCATGAACAGCAGGAGAAAGACATGTTTCAATGGCTCGGACCTGGCCGTGATCTCGCCCTCCAGATAATAGTAAAGGACCATGATCAGGCCGAAGGCGAGCAAGATAAACATAAGCTTGATCAGGTAGCCGAGCAGGGCGCGCACGCGGCTGAGGTTATCCCCCTGGTCGAGCCGCCCGATTAAAATATCCGCGCCGAAACCGGCCAACACCGCGAGCGAAAAATGCACGATGAAGAGGGCGCGAAAGGCCAGGCGCGCCAGATATAGCGTGGGGATAAAGGCATAAGCAAGCCCGTGCGCTACGGAGAGGTTGCCGAGAACGTAGAGCGCCGAGAATATCAACAGGTATAAGAAGAACCGGGCATATATCGATTCGGCCGAAATAGCGGCAACCGCGCAAAGCACCAGCGGCAGTATGCCGGCATACATGTATATGCCGCTGAAATGCGCGGCCTCAGGTATCAGAAACGCAACGAGCTGATAAGGGGATAACGCCCCGTGTGTACCTTCGATCTCATAGGGGATCTTGGATGTAAAGCCCATCGGCTCCGAAGAGCCTACCCACCTCACGGCTACCCTCATGTACTCGGCAGATGGGAGCAGTTGAACGGCTGAAACGCCGATGGCAGTGGCCAGCGTGACCATGAGCAGCGCGCTTAATCTTAGAGGGGTCTTGTATATGGGCCTTGGCAGCTCTCCTCGAAGAAAAGTTAAGAAGAGAGCAAACAGGGTTATTATCCCGAAGCCGTAGATCGGAGGCGTCGGGTTGCCTCCCAGAATGCTGAGCCCTAGAAAGAGACCCGATGTCATGGCCAGAAAGAGCCGCGACGATAAGCGCTGCGCCTCGGTGGATTTCAAGAAAAAGAGGAAAATAAGCGGTAGCCATATAACGCTGTTGAACATGCCGAGATGGCCGAAAAAGATCGTGCCGGTAAAGCCGGCGAAGGCGAGACAGATCGCTGAAACCAGCGACGCATACTGGGACATGCCCAGAGACCTGGCGAGCAGATATTGAAATGAAGATAGCAGAAACGAGCTGATGATTATGCCCCACTCGATCAGGCGCGGCGCTAGGCCGGCCTCCTCATCGGCCAACTGGAAAAGTAGCAGATTGAGGGGATAAAACAGGCCGGGCTGCGCCTCGCCCGTGAAGGGATAGCCGCCGAGCATATAGGGGTTCCAGAGGGGAAGCACCCCCCTTTTCAACCAGTAGCTCGAGAACTGATACCATCCGTACCATTGGCGGGAATTATCCGGGCTGGTCAGGAGCGAATACTCGCCGGTGAACAGGATCTTCCAGAAGAAAATAGCCGTCAGGCCCGCTAAAATCGCTATGTTTTTCGCTTCGCTTCGGAGGCTTTTCACCGCAGCAACGGTAACGATATAGCTATTTTAACTGAACGATCGGGAGGGTGGTGAACTCGCCCGGCGCCAGGCGAAAGGCCGAGGCCACGATCCTGGCCCCGGCAGTAGCGACAGTTGCAGTAACAGTGCCTTGAAATTCTTCGGTCCGAGCATTGGGAAAGAGCGAGTCGTCTCCACCTCCAATGAACCTGGCGATGTGACCCCTTGGCGGGAGGATAACCGTAGCCCTGCCACCTGCCAACTCCTGGCCTTCCGGATCGCGCAGCACAAGGTCCACGCTCACACTGCTGCTGCCTGGATTGGCCAGGGCGACTCCGGTGTTTAATCCAGATTGAGAATCCCTGGCCACGGGCAGGATGGCTGCGCCCAGCGGCTGGCTTTCGCCAACCCCCGAGCTGCCAAACGATGGAAAAGAGAATACCACAACTCCGCCAACCGGACTGTCCGAAGAGATTCGGGCAAAGCCGGAGAGCGGAGGGCCCTGTCCGTCGGTTGTGAATACCTTCGAGCCCAAAGGTGGCAGAGCGAAGCTGAAGCTGCTAGTCGGCCCGCCGCCGATCTGGCGGAAGGCTATGGGCATTGGGCTGCCATCGCCCTTGAACAGATCGACCTGAACTTGAGCGCCTGATGTTCTTGATGCGCTGGTTACGATCAGAGTCGAGGTGAAGCTCCCTCCGCCGAAAACCCCGTTGGCGAATTGGGCGAAGAACAATTGATTAGAAAAAATTTTAGGCTCGGCTGTGAAAATCCCGCTGCTTGTAGTCCCACCGCTTACAGAAGCGGCGAAGGCCAGAGAGCCTAAGTTATTAAGAGAAGGAGAACCGAAGGCTGAGAACTTTCCCCCTCCTGTTCCGGGGGCCTCGTCCCCTTCTACGCCCCCAAAGGGGGTTGCGGAACCCGCTGTAGCTATCTTGACTACTAGGCCATTCTCGAACAGGAAAATTCCATCTGTGGGGTTGCCGCTAAAAATTCCGGCTGCAAAAGCCACAGAACCAGAATCGTTAAGGGAAGGGGGACCGAAAATAGAAAAATTTCTGCCCCCTGTATCGGGTGCTGTTCGCCCGGCTAAAGCAATGGCCGAGAAAGCGCCGGCCGAAAATAAGAAAATACCTTGGTAAGTGCTCCCTCCGCTGACTTCCGCAAGAAAAGCTATAGCGGCTGCATCATTAAGAGAAGGGGCGGTTATGCCGCTGCCGGGCCAAGCGCCGAAGGCTCCTCCTGTTGAGAAAGTTCCTCCGTCTGTGCCGGGCGCTGATTGTCCGCTAGAGACGATGCTGGAGATGCTGCCCTTAGAGAACAGGGAGATACCACCATCCTTAGTTGAGCCTCTCGCTCCGAATCTAACCAGATTGGCGAAGGCCACAGCACCTTTACTATTAATTGAGGGGAGATGAAGCCCAACAGAGGCATCGCCATCTGGTATAGCGATTACTGAAATTGTTCCTTTGGAAAATAAGAAAACTGCCAGGGCTTGAGCAATTTCTCCCTCCGGCGTGAAACTCCCAGCGAAAGCAATATCGCTGGAGTCGTTAATGGATAGATCAGAAAAGCCACCAAGCTTGATTCTCGTACCGGGCACGACCTGTCCATCTAAAGCTATGGCTGAGACTGTTCCCTTAGAAAACAAAAAAATTCCGCTCCTGGCACTTCCGCCGTTGATTCCGGAAGCAAATGCCACATCGCCGGCATTATTAATTACAGTGTCGCCGAAGGCATCGAATGTCCCGCTGCCGGTTCCTGGAGCTGCTTGTCCCCGCAAAGCTATCGATGAGATCATTCCACCGGAAAATAAGAAAACTCCACCGGCCGCAGTGCCGCCGCTGATGTCAGCTCGAAAAGCCACAGCTCCAGAATCGTTAATACAAGGCCTGCCAAAGCTTGAGAACCTACCGCCCGTGCCGGGGGCTGGTTGCCCTTGCAAGGCTACAGGGTTAATGGTAAAGCTCTGAGGATATGCGGTCTGGCTTAACAGCGTTGCTGCCAGAACCATTGCCGATAACAGGCAGAGCTTTATTTTTATCCTCATAGCTCTTGCTCCTCCTCTTATCAGCTTTAGACAGATGCTCATTAAATGACTAGGTCGCAAGCAAATTTGGTAAACAAAAATAGCCCTTGAAAATGCAAACAATTCGCATCGATAGTGAGAAATGGAAGCAACATGAGCGGAGAAGACTTAACACGAGCTCCTCTTGGGAGTCCTTATCATTGGCACAAAGGTGTGCCACTAGCATTAGAAAAAACATGGACTGAAGGTACCGTACCACCTAGGATCGGATTCGGTCTAATAAATAAAACCGTGTCGTGGCTGCTACGAACTGTATCTAAAACATGGAAGCGGAAAGCGTCTATCTCTTGAGTTCCTCCGTTCAGAATACTAACCGTGGTCTCGACTTGCCCCTCATTGTGAAGGGCGCAGGCATCTTGGGCGGTTCCATGATCTCCGCTCCATAGATGGTTTTCAATTGTATAATCCACGGTCTGTCCAGTCTGGTTACTCAACTTTTGCGGTAAGAACCTATAACCCTTTTATATCAAGGGGTTAGCAGATTTCAGGTCTTCAAAAGCTAGCTTCTAAGTATTTGAATTCAAAGAGCTTATAAGTTACCGCAAAAGTTGAGTCTGGTTAGTTATAGATACCTTTGTTTGCCATCCCCTCTCCCAAAACAACTGGTTGTGCCAGAAGTTGGCGTATGGAGCGACAAGCCTTTGTATGTCGCTATCCCAAGTAACATCTATGAAGGCATCCCAAGCTTGCCATGCGTTTTCATATGCCTCGCATATCCCACCAGCAGTTCCATCAGGTGTGGTAAATTTGGTGGGATCAAACGAATAAAATGGCTGTACATTAACTATCGTGTTAGGATCCCACGGCAATGGCTTTTCTATGCTCTCTATCCTTACTGTTCCTCTCCACGAAAAGGCTTTATTCTGCTCACATGATGGAAATGCCACGCCGATCAGATTTTCAGCACTGCCAACCCATCGTTCGAGCTGGCTATATGGATTATAAAAACGGGCAGGGAACTTGTAACTGGACTTTGGCCAAAAAAGAGTTGGCAGGGGGCCTGGATTTTCCTTACGATAGAGTCGCAAAAGCGAGATTGACTCTTTCGAAGGAGGTA
>FWPU01005227.1_pt1 | contig 27940 bp, 27 predicted proteins | sample 2228361 | NCBI WGS metagenome assembly FWPU01 (sample SAMEA103939777, study PRJEB20133) | metagenome
AGGTCAGCCTCGAGCACCTCTGGACTAGCACCGCCATCAACTTGGTGGTCAACATCTATCCGGTGATGCTCCAGCGCTACAATCGGGCACGTGTCGCCAACCTATTGGCAGCGGGCGCGCGGACTAACAATTCATTCAAGCCGACGCCGCTTCGCGGCGCGGCTTAATTCAGGCGTTCGACGCAGAGAGCGTAGATGCTATGGAGCCACTCGGTATTCAGTGGGTATTCGATTGTCTGAGAGAGTTGCTGGCGGGGTGGCGCGATCACCGGCACGCGTTGCGGCAGCAAAACGCCCGTGCTATCGAGGCTCTCTTGCGAGCCATCAACGAGACGGAGATTTACTTCGGCACATCGCGGGTACTCGGACGAGACCGAGCGAGGGAGGAGGAGTTGTCGAGGCTTTGGAGTGAGACATCGAGGCTCGTGCGACCGCTCGACGCGGACCTTGCCGGCAGATGCGATACGAAGGGGCAGTACTGGTCAGATCCCGCTGGATGGGACTTTCAGTACTTGATGCGTGCCAGAGTTTCGATCGCGGAGATGCGTGAGGCGCTATATCAGTTGCTGCAAGTCGAACCATGCGGTCCAGCGAACGGGAGCCCGCCGTTTCGCGCAGAGTGAAACACCAACGTCATCGGCGGCTGGCTCCCGTCGCTGACCTTTGCGTTCGGCGTCCCTTCAAAGCTCCCACGGCGGGGAACGGCTGGTCGGCGCTGCGCCTTTGGCCATCATTCATGGTCATCCGACACCAACACGCGGAGCCGCCGTGACGGCACGGTAGCCATCCTGGGATACAATAGTCTCGCGTCCTGCTGTGATGCGTTGAGTCTTTTTTCAACCGGCCGGGATCGTCTGCGCGAAGGGGACGGCGAGGCTGACCCGGGGCGGCGGTTGGCACTTCCCCCGGCTCGTTGGCGGGCTCGCGCCCTGACGCTTCGCCGGCCTGGCATTCCCCGCTTCCGAACTGCCAGGGCGGATTTTGAGTCATGCGCGCGGCGCTTGCTGCCAGTAACGGCGTCTCGCGTCGTCGCGAATAAGCGGGTCTCGGGGAGGCGAAGCTCAGGTCGCGCTCCAGACCGGCGTCCCGACGCGGTAGGCCAATGTCCTTGGAGCACGTCGCTCGCGGCGACGGGAGCAGCCACGGCGCCTCGATTTATCGGCTTACCTCCAACCGACGGCGGTGAACTTGAGGCGCAGTTTGGTCTGCATCCCGAGGGGAAGCCCGAGGCTGCGCCGTGCGGGGGAAGTGTCTTGCCACCGCGGGGTCAACCCTGGTACTGGCCCTTTCGCGCCGGGGGTGGGGATCAACCCGGAAGAGCCTTTTCACTCGAAGCAACGGGCGCGCAGACATCCGGGAATACGCCACTTCAACACAAACCAGACCCGGCCCCCCAAACGGCGAGAAAAATGCGGGGACTTGTTTGTCCGGCATGAACAAACGCGCACCCGTCGTTTCTCGACGCCTGGTAGGTTGGCGCGCCACCCGCAGAGCACGGCCAATAATGGCCTGTCGCCGTGTTCCCCGTTCTTAACCGCCATTTTGGGGCCAGGCGCCTACCTGTCTGACTTTTCCACTCCCCCTTGCCCGCTGTTTGGGGATGGGCAACAGCCTTGCAGACGGAGGGATTCCCTGGCATACCCTTCCCATGCGAAGAAACAGCAAACGCGCGTTCAGCGTCATCGTCGAGCGCGACGCGGAAGGCTACTACGTGGCCACCGTTCCGGAATTGCCGGGCTGCCATACACAGGCACGTTCACTCGACAAGCTTGTCGAGCGGATTCGCGAGGCCATCGAGTTGTGCCTGGAGGTTGAGCGGGATGCTCCGGCGGCTACGGAGTTCATCGGGGTGCAGCGCATCGTCGTCTGAGCATGTCCCGGTTGCCTCGATTGCGCGGGCGCGAAGTCATCGCGGCGTTGCGGCGAGCGGGCTTCGAGGTTTGGCGAACCAAGGGCAGTCACTATCTGATGCGGCATCAGGATGGGCGGCGGACCGTGGTGCCGGTTCATGCCGGCGAGACGATCGGCCCCGGCTTGTTGAGCAAGATCCTGAAGGACGTTGAGATGGAGGCAGAAGATTTGGCGAGATGGCCGTGAAGCCCTTAGTCAGCACGGTCACCGGAACAAATGACTGCCCTCTTGCGCCGTGCGAGAGGCTCGGGGTTAGCGACGCGGTTGGAAGGTCGAGCCTGAGCGGGACGTTATCGGGGCGGGGTGGCTGTAGCTGTGGGCACTCGCCGGCCCTAGATCGGGTGCGGATGGAAGAGCGTCTGATCTCTGCCCCAAGTTGCAAGGGCGTTGCGCTGCTGATCCATTGGTTGTTCCGCCGTAGATTGAAGACATTCCCGTCCCGGGCATCGCTCGCTCAGCCTCCCGGACGACCCTGCGCCAGACTTTGCTTCCTTGAGCTTGAGGGAACCGGCGCTGGACGTTTTCTTCGAGTTTATCACCCCCGCCCCAGTCCGGGTATTACGCCGCCCGGATCGGTTTGAACCGGGTCGCGCGGAACCGCCCCGGACGCTTGGCCCGTCCGGAGCCGCTCGCGCCGTGTCCGGGTTGGCATCAGGTCCGCGGCAAGCGGCTTGTGCGAAGCGTCCGGTTTTCTAAGCTGCGGGCGGCATGCGCCGCCATGATCTGGATGCCTGGACGCTGACCCTGCTGGGGTTGTTGCTGGCGTTTTTCGGGGCCTTTTTGTTTTACCCGGTGAGTTTCATGCTGCGCCGGGCCTTTGGCGCGGGCGGCGAGTTCACCCTGGCCCATTTTGTCCATCTGCTGGCCAGTCCGGTGTTGCGGGAGGCGCTGGTGAACAGCTTGGTCATCGCGCTGCTGACGACGGCGGCCACCACGGCGCTGGCGCTGCCCCTGGCGCACTGGATGACGCGGTACGATTTTCCGGGCAAGGCGCTGCTGGGCGGGCTGGTGTTGGTGCCGATGATCCTGCCGCCATTCGTGGGCGCCATCGGCCTGAAGCAACTGCTGGCCCGGTTCGGCTCGGTGAATCTCGCGCTGATGCATCTGGGGCTGCTGCCGCCGGATCAGCCGGTGGACTGGCTGGGCGCGGGCGGCTTCTGGGGCATCGTGATTCTGCAGGTGCTTAGCCTGTACCCGATCATGTTTTTGAACCTGTCGGCGGCGATGGCGAACGTGGACCCGGCGCTACGGGAGGCGGCGCAGAATCTGGGTGCGGGCGGCTGGCGGTTGTTTCGCACGGTGACGGCGCCGCTGATTCTGCCGGGCTGGTTCGCGGGGGCGGCGATTGTGTTCATCTGGGCGTTTACCGATCTGGGGACGCCCCTGATCTTCGGGTATGCGCGGGTGGTGCCGGTGCAGATCTTCGACTCGATCACCGAGCTGAACACAAATCCGGCCGGCTACGCCCTGGTGGTGCTGGTGTTGGGGCTGGTGCTGGCGTTGTTCGCCGCGTCCAAGCGGCTGCTGGCGGGGCGGCGCTATGAAATGCTGGGGCGCGGTCACGGGGCGGCGGCCGAGACGCAGGCGACGGCCTGGCAGACGGCGGGCATCTGGGCGGGCTTTGGCGGGGTGCTGTCGCTGGCGCTGCTGCCGCATCTGGCGGTGGGGGTGTACAGCCTGGCCGAGCGCTGGTTTTTCACCGTGTTGCCGGACCGGTGGACGCTGGCCAACTACGCCGAGGTGTTTGGCCACGGGCTGACGCCGCGCAGCATTCGCAACAGCCTCTTTTACGCGAGCGTGAGCGCGGGGTTGGACCTGGTGCTGGGCGTGCTCATTGCCTGGCTGCTGACCCGCCGGCGCGTGCCCTTTGCCGGGGTGCTGGACGCGCTGGCGATGTTGCCCCTGGCCCTGCCGGGGCTGGTGCTGGCGTTCGGATATGTGGCGGGCTTTGATTTTCCGGTAGCCTGGCTGAATCCGCGGGAGAACCCCACGCTGTTGTTGATCATCAGTTACAGCGTGCGGCGGTTGCCGTACATCGTGCGGGCGGCCTACGCCGGTTTCCAGCAGACGAGCCTGACCCTGGAGGAGGCCAGCGCCAATCTGGGGGCCTCGCCGTGGCGCACGCTGCGGCGGATCACCCTGCCGCTGGTCATGGCCAACCTCGTCGCCGGCACGGTCCTGACCTTTGCCTTTGCGATGCTCGAGGTGAGCGACAGCCTCATCCTGGCCATGCGCGAGCAGTACTTTCCGATCACGAAGATGATCTACGCGCTGATGGGGCGCGTGGAGCCGAACGCGCCGGCGGTGGCCTGCGCCCTGGGCGTGGTGGGCATGGTCATTCTGGGCGTCAGTCTGCTGGTGGCCGGGCGCATCCTGGGCCGCAAGATGGGGCAGTTGTTCCGCGCCTGACCTCCCGGCTCGCCTCCTGCGTCAGCCGGCGGGCGCTCGCTTTTTGCGGGCTGTCGGCCGGGGCGTCGCTTGACGCGTCTCCGGACCGCGGCTAGCACTTGCCAACCATGAGTCATTCCAAGGCCGCGCTCGAGGGCCTTCGAATCGAGCGGGAACAGGACCTGGAACCCGGGCGCGCGCGGTGGCGTCGGTGGGTTGGCGCGCTGCTGCTGGCGGGGCTGGCCGGCGCGGCGGCCTGGGGATTCTTTCTGCGGCCGATTCCCGTGCGCACGGTGGTGGCCGAGCCGGCGGAAGTTGTCGGGCCGCGCACCGTGCTCAATGCGTCCGGTTACGTTACCGCCCGTCGCGAGGCCACCGTGTCGTCCAAAATCACCGGCAAGGTGGTGGACGTGCTGATCGAGGAGGGTCAGCGGGTCGAGCAGGGCCAGGTGCTCGCCCGTCTGGACGACGCCAACGGGCGCGCGGCGCTGGCGCATGCCGAGGCCGTGCTGGCGGCCACGCGCGCCGGTCTGGCGGAAACCGAGGTCCGGCTGGCGGAGGCGCGGCGCGAGTTGCGCCGCCTCGAGTCTCTGGTGGCCACCCGCATCGCCACGGAGGCAGACCTGGACCGCGCCCGGGCCGAGGTGGAAGCACTCGAGGCGCGACTGGCCCGGCAGGCCGCGGAGGTGGTTGTGGCCGAGCGTGAGGTGGCCCTGCGCCGGCAGGAGCTGGAGGACACCATCATCCGCGCCCCGTTTAGCGGGATGGTCACCACCAAGAATGCACAGCCGGGCGAGATGATTTCCCCCATCTCCGCCGGCGGCGGGTTCACGCGCACCGGCATCTGCACGCTGGTGGACATGACCTCGCTCGAGATCGAGGTGGATGTGGGGGAAAGCTACATCAACCGCGTCCGCCCCGGCCAGGAGGTGGAGGCCACGCTGGATGCGTATGCTTCCTGGAAAATTCCCTGCAAGGTCATCGCCATCATCCCCACGGCCGACCGGCAAAAGTCCACAGTGAAAGTCCGCATCGGGTTTGACCGGCTGGACCCGCGCATTCTGCCGGAAATGGCGGTGCGCGTGGCCTTCCGCGGCGACGGGGAGACCGCGGGCGAGGCCGGGGCGCGCATCCCGCGGGCGGCGCTGCACCACCACCAGGGGCGGGACTCGGTCTGGGTGGTGCGGGAGGGCCGGGTCAACCGGCAGGCGGTCACGCTGGCAGCCGGGGGCGAAGACCCGGCCACGGTGACGCGGGGCCTCGGGGCGGGCGAACGCGTGGTGATCCAACCTCCGGCCCGGCTGCGGGACGGTGCCCGGGTGCGGGACCTCGGCTCATGAACTCCGCGGACTCGCCCGACCCGGTGCTGGTGCGCGTCTGCGGGGTGGAGAAATACTACCGGCGCGGCGCGGAAAACGTCCACGTGCTCGCGGGCATCAATCTCGAGGTGCGCCGCGGCGAGTTCCTGGCCCTGATGGGGCCGTCAGGCTCGGGCAAGAGCACCCTGCTCAACCTGATCGGCGGGCTCGACCGGCCCTCCGCGGGCTCGATCACCGTGGACGGTCAGCGGATTGACCGGCTCACCGAGCGGCAACTGGCCGCCTGGCGCGCGCGCCACGTGGGCTTTGTCTTCCAGCTTTACAACCTGCTGCCGGCGCTCACTGCCGAGCGGAATGTCGAGCTGCCCCTGCTGCTGACGCACTTGAACGCCGCGCAACGCCGTCGCCACGTGCGACTGGCTCTGGAGGTGGTGGGACTGGCGCATCGCCACAAGCATTACCCTCGGCAGCTTTCCGGCGGCGAACAGCAGCGCGTGGGCATCGCCCGCGCCGTGGTCACCGATCCCACCCTCCTGCTGTGCGACGAACCGACCGGCGACCTCGACCGCAAGGCCGGGGATGAAATCTTGGACCTGCTGCAGGGGCTGAGTCGCGAGCACGGCAAGACCATCCTCATGGTCACCCACGACCCCCACGCCTCGGCCCGGGCCAGCCGCACGGTCTATCTATACAAAGGGCAGCTTGTGCCCGAGGTACCCAAGTAGTCGGGGCGGGGCTTGGGGAGCCGCCCGGCACGGACTTGGCCGGCGGGGCGCGGGCGTTATACTGGAACGGAATGTTTCGGCTCGGCACGCTGACCCTCGAATCCAGCCTGTTTCTCTCGCCGCTGGCGGGCTACACCAACCTGCCCATGCGGCTGGTGATCCGTGCCCTCGGCGGACTGGGGCTGGCCACCACCGATCTGGTCAACGCCCGCTCGCTCCTCGAGCGCCATCCCCGGGCGCTCCAGCTCATTGAAACCCGCCCCGCAGATCGCCCGCTGGCTGTGCAATTGTTCGGTTCGGTGCCGGAGGAAATGCGAGATGCCGCGGCGCTGATCGAGTCCCTCGGCTACGCAGCGGTGGACATCAACATGGGCTGTCCGGTACACAAGGTCTGCCGCGTGGGCGGCGGCGCGGCCATGTTGACCGATCTGGAACGCACTGCCCGCCTGGTCGCGGGCATGGTGAACGCCGTGCGCATTCCCGTGACCGCCAAGATGCGCCTGGGCTGGGACGACGAGAACCTTACCGCGCCGGAGCTGGCGCGCGCCCTGGAGGACGTCGGTGTGGCCGCGGTGTTTGTGCACGGGCGCACCCGCGCGCAGGGCTTCAGCGGACGGGTGAACCTGGCCGGCATCCGCGCCGTGGTCCGGGCGGTGCGGCGCATCCCGGTGATCGGCAACGGCGATGTGACCACGCCGCAGGCCGCTCGACAAATGCTGGAGGAAACCGGCTGCGCGGGGGTGAGCGTCGGGCGGGGGGCGTTTTACAATCCGTGGATTTTCGCGCACACGCGGCATTACCTGGATACGGGGGAATTGCTGCCGGAGCCGGGTTTTGAGGAGCGCGTGGCGCTCATGCGGCGGCATCTGGACCTGATGGTGGAGGTGTTTGGCGAGGAGCACGGTTGCCGGCAGTTTCGCAAGGTGGCGCCGTGGTATGCCCGACGCTTCGGCCCGGCGGCGGAGTTCAAGCGGCGCGTCAGCCGGCTGGCCAGCCGGGCGGAGTTTGAAGAAATCCTGGCCGAGTACCGGAACTGGCGGACGCAGTTTCTGGACGATCAGGGCCGACTGTTGCCCCGGTTCCAACCCGCTCCCCTGGCGGAGCAACTGGGAGGAGAAACGAAAGCCGAACCGCGCGAGCTGCCCGTGCCCCGGGGACCGGTGGAGTACTGGTAAGCCGGGTTCAACTCCTTGGCTCCAAGATTCAGAAAGCGCCGACGAGCCGGCGCAATCCAAGGGCCGGCGCGGGGATTGAACTGGCTGACTCGCCCAGGCTGGGCGCATGCGCGCATTCCTGCCTCTTCCCCTCAGGCGGGATGTTCGCCCTCGGCACCGCGGGCCCGCATCACGGAGATGCCCCGCGCTTCCAACTGGCGGACGAGCTCCTCGGGCGCGGCCTCATCGGTAACGATGCAGTGGATGCCCTCGAGCCCGCAGAGGGGGGTGACGGATTTGCGCCCGAATTTGGTGTGGTCCAGGCAGAAGATCACCCGCTGGGCCGCGCGCATCATGGCCCGCTGGATTTCGATGAGCAGCCCGTGGGAATTGGTGAGGCCTTCGGCAGTGATGCCGCCGGCGCTCATAATGGCCACGTCCGCGTGCATCCGGGTGAAAGCCTCCACCGCCAACGGCCCTACCAGCACGCCCAAGCGCGGGTAAATGACGCCGCCGGACATGATCACCTCGACCTGACTGGAGGCGGCAAACAGATTGGCCACAGGAAGCGAGTTGGTAATAATCTGCGGCTTCAAGGGTTCGAGCAATCGGGCCGCGTGGTAACAGGTGGTGCCGGCATCCACGATCACGCTCTGGCGGGGTTGAAGCAACGCCGCACACGCCCGGCCGATGGCCTCCTTTTCGGCGAGCTGATGGGTGTCCCGGGCGTTGAACACGAACTCGTCACTGCGCGGGTTGACGATGCGCGCGCCGCCATGGGTCCGACGCACCGTCCCACGCGCCTCCAACAGCGAGAGGTCCCGACGAACGGTGGAAATCGAGGCTTCGACCGCGCGCGCCAGTTCCTCGAGGGAGGCGAATTCTACCTGCTGCAGATATTCCTCCAAGCGCTGCTGGCGTTCTTCGGGCGTCATTTGAAGCAGATTGTGAACGATTTTGGAAGATTTTGCAAGAATTTGGTTGACATCGAGCCAGATCGTGGGAAATTCCCGCTCGGAACATGTCAACCGTGCAGCCAGTTCTGCATCGTGCGGTGGTGGAACACTTGGTGCGCCAGGTGGTTTACCAGCGCTTGGGCAGGCCCCTGCCCCGGTTGGCGACGGCGCCGAACCCCTTGGTGGTCAACGTCAGCGCCCGGCATTGTCACCTCACCCAGGAAGCGGTGGAAGCCCTCTTCGGTAAGGGGTACCAGCTCCAAGTGTACAAGTGGCTTTACCAGGACGGCCAGTTTGCGGCCCGGGAGACGGTCACGCTCATCGGTCCGCGCAGCCGGGTCATTTCCAATCTGCGCATCTTGGGGCCATGCCGCACGCTGAACCAGGTGGAACTGGCCTACACCGATGCCATCGCCCTGGGCTTTGACATCCCCTTGCGGTTGTCCGGGGACATCAAAGGCACGCCGGGGTGCATGCTGATGGGGCCGGCGGGCTTTTTTGAGATGAAGGAAGGGGTCATCCGCGCTATGCGCCATGTGCACATGCACCCGGACGACGCCGCCTTCTACGGGGTCAAGCAGGGCGAGGAAATCCGCCTGAAAGTGGGCGGGCCGTGCGCGGTGACGTTCGACAAGCTGCTCTGCCGCGTGGACCCGAGCTTCAAGCTGGAGGTGCACATTGACACCGACGAGGGCAACGCCTGCAACCTCCAACCCACCACGCCGTGCGAGCTGGTGAAATGAACCGCACGGCCCATTTCTGGTCCCCAGCCTCTCGATTCTGACTTTCAACTCCCAACTCCCACACACATGAGCGAAGCACTCGGAATGATCGAAACCAAGGGGTACGTCGGCTCGGTCGAGGCCAGTGATGCCATGGTCAAGGCCGCCAACGTCAGCCTCATCAAAACCATCCCCATCGGCGGGGGCATGATCACCGTCCTGTGCCGGGGCGACGTGGGCAGCGTGAAAGCCGCCGTGGACGCCGGCGCCAAGGCCGCCGGCAAGGTCGGCGAACTGATCAGCTCCCACATCATCGCCCGGCCGCAGGAGGACCTGCTCAAAGCCTTCCTGGGCGAGGCCGCGGCGCCCCGGCCCGCGAAGTAGCGCCCGCCCGAAACCACCAACCCGGAACCCCAAACCCGAATTATGGCCACGCAAGCACTCGGCATGATCGAAACCAAGGGCCTGTGCGCGCTGCTGGAAGCCAGCGACGCCGCGCTCAAGGCCGCCAACGTCACCCTGGTGGGCTGGGAAAAAATCGGCAGCGGCTACGTCACCTCGTTTTTCCGCGGCGACGTCGCCGCCGTGAAAGCCGCCACCGACGCCGGCGCCGCTGCCGCCGCCCAGGTGGGCCAGGTCATCAGCGTGCAGGTCATTCCGCGCCCGCACGAGGGCCTGGCCGGGCTCGGCAAATGGCTGCAATGACCGGCATCAAAAGCGGGAAGTCCGCAGCCAGGGGCCCGTGCCTCCCGTAAGTTCCCGCGCCTGACGCTCCCATTCCAGCTTCTACCGTGAAAATCCTCGTCGCCAATCTCGGCAGCACGTCCCTCAAGTGGCGGCTGTTCGAATTTGCCGGGAGCGGCGAGCGCCTATTGCACCAGGGCGGCCTCGAGCGCGTCAGCGACCCCGCGCAGGCCATCGAGCAGTGTCTCGCGCAACTGCGGACCGCCGGCCACATCACCGGGGAGGGCGACCTGGCGGCGGTGGGCTTCAAGACCGTGCTGGCGCGGGGCGTCACCGGCTGTGTGCGCCTGGACGCCGCGGTGCTCGAAGCGATGGAGGCGTTCAACGCCATCGCGCCGGCGCACAACCCGCCCTACGTGGCCGGTGTCCGGCTCTTTGCCCGGCGCCTGCCCGGGGTGCCGCTAGTGGGGTTGTTTGAGACGGCGTTTTACCAGTGGCTGCCCGACGCCGCCACCCGCTACGGCGTGCCGGCGTCCTGGCATGAGGCGGGGGTGCGCCGCTGGGGATTCCACGGCGCGAGCCACAAATACATCGCCGAACGCTCGGCGGAGCTGCTCGGGAGGGAAGACGTCGCCGCGCGCGTGCGCAACCTGTACGCGGACGGCGGCGCCACGGCGGTGCGCGAGCCGCCGCTGCGGGTCATCTCCTGCCATCTGGGCGGCAGCTCGAGCGTCACGGGCCTCCGCAACGGCCTGGCCATCGGGAACAGCCTCGGTCTCAGTCCGCAGTCCGGCCTGCCCCACAACAACCGCGTGGGCGACCTCGATCCCATGGCCATTCCCTTCATGATGCGCACCGGCGGACTGAGCCTGGACGAGGTGGAGCGCCAGTTGTGCAAAGAAGGCGGCCTGAAAGGTGTCAGCGGCGTTTCCAACGACATTCGCGACATTCAGGCCGCCGCTGATCAGGGCAACCCCCGGGCCCGCGCGGCCCTGGACTTTTTCGTGCATGAAATCCGCCGCTGGCTCGGCGCCTACCTTGTGGAGCTGGGCGGCCTGGAGGCGCTCGTGTTCACCGCCGGCATCGGCGAAAACCGCGCCGAGATTCGCGCGGCGGTATGCGCCGGACTCGAGGCCTTCGGCATTGCCGTGGACCCCGCGCGGAACAGCGCCGCGCGGGCGCAGGAAGCCGTCATCAGCCCGGCGGACGCGCCGGTCAAGGTGCTGGTCATTCCCACCAACGAAGAACTGATCGTGGCTCGGGAAGTGAAACGCTTTTTGGAACAATCCCAAGTTTAACCGCTCACCTTTCGCTCATTCACCCTGAACTGCAAATTCCGCCTATGCCTCAAGCCATTGGACTCCTGGAAACCCGCGGCCTGGTGGCCCTCGTCGAGGGCACCGATGCCATGCTCAAGGCCGCCAATGTGGAACTCGCCGGCCCGGTCACCCAGGTCGGCAATGCCTTGGTTACGGCCGTCGTCACCGGCGACGTGGCCGCCGTCAAGGCCGCCGTGGACGCCGGCGCCCAGGCCGTGAAGGCCATTCAGGGCGACCTGGTCAGCGTCCATGTCATCCCGCGACCGCATCCGGACGTGGACGCGGTGTTGCCGAAGAAAAAGTAATCAGGTCCCGGAAGCCAGAAGCCGGGAGACAGCCCCGGATCCGCGCTGCTCCCCGCCCTGACTTCTGACGCCTGACTTCTAACTTCTAGATTCTAACTCCCCACCTCTTCCCCCATGTTCCTGGCCAAGGTCGAAGGCGCGGTGGTGGCCACCAAGAAGGATGCCGCCATGAGCGGCCGCAAGCTGCTGCTGCTCCGGCCCATGCTGGTGGACGACAAGGACCCCACCCGCTTCCGCCCCGGCGTGAACACCCTCGTGGCCGTGGACAGCGTGGGCGCCGGCCCCGGCGAAATGGTGCTGTTTTGCCAGGGCAGCAGCGCCCGGCTGGCGCCCGGTCTCAGAGACGCCCCGGTGGACGCGGTCATCGTGGGCATCGTGGACACCGTGGACGTGCTGGGGAGGGTGATCTACAGCGCGAAAAGCTCGAGCTGATCCGTTCCGCGCCGCGCCTTCGGTCGCGCGTGCCGGCTGAACGCTTGATCCCAACCGCACCGAGATCCCCATGAGCCCAGTCAACGAAGTCCTCATCCGCGACATCGTCAGCGAGGTGCTGAGCCGTCTGAGCGGCGCAGCCCCGGCTGCGGCTGCGTCCCGTTCGGCTTCCTCGCCGGCTGCCCCCGCGGCCAACCCCGCCTGCGGTTGCCCGGCGGGCGCCGGCGCGACCACTACGGCCCGGCGGGGCCGTTTCGGTGTTTTTCAAGACGCCAACGAAGCCTGTGCCGCCGCGCACGAGGCTTATCTCCAGCTTTCGCAACAGGGCGTCGCCGGCCGTGTGAAAGTGGTCGAAATCGTCAAGCGCCTCTGCGATTTCAACGCCGTGCCCTGGGCGCGCCTCGAGCTGGAGGAGACCCAAATCGGGCGACTCGATCACAAGGTCGAAAAGCTCCGGGCCCAGCGGAGCATTCCCGGCGTCGAATTCCTGCATCCCGACGGCTTGAGCGGCGATCACGGCATCACCCTCGAGGAGTACGCCCCGGTGGGGGTGATCGGCGCGGTCACGCCCAGCACGCATTCCATCCCCACGGCGGCCTGCAACCTCATCAGCATGGCGGCCGCCGGTAACGCGGTGGTGTTCAACGCCCATCCGGCGGCGGTGCGTTGCGCCGTCACCGCCATCCGGGCCTTCAACGAGGCCATCCACGCCGAGCTGGGCATCGAGAACCTTGCCTGCATCATCGAGCATCCCACGCTCGAGTCCTTCCAGGCCATCGCCCGAAATGAGCATGTGCGGTTGCTCTGTGTCACCGGCGGTCCGGGCGTGGTGAAGGCCGCCATGCAGACCGGCAAGCGCGCCATTTGCGCCGGTCCCGGCAACCCGCCGGTGCTGGTGGACGATACGGCCGACCTGGGGCGGGCCGCCCGCAACGTCGTGTTCGGCGCCTCGTATGACAACAACCTCCTGTGCATCGGCGAGAAAGAGGTGTTCGTGCTCGATACGGTCTTTCAGCCCTTCCTGGCCGCGCTGGAAAAGCACGGCGCGGTTCGCCTCACCGACGCCCAGGTCGAGCGCCTGACCCGGGCCGCGTTTGTCTTCCCGCCCGGTCAGGGCGCGGGCTGTCCGCATCCGATGGTCAACCGCGAGCTCGTGGGCAAGGACCCGGCCGTGCTGGCCGCCGCCGCCGGGGCGAACATCCCACCCGACACGCAACTGCTCTTTGCCGAGACCCCGCCCGACCACTTGTTCGTCGAGGAGGAGCAAATGATGCCGTTTCTGCCCATCGTGCGGGTCAAATCCGTCGAGGAGGGCATAGCCTTGGCCCGGAAGGCCGAGCATGGCTACCGGCACTCGGCGATGATTCACTCCCACAACGTGGCGCACATGACCGCCATGGCGCGGGCGCTGGAGACCACGCTGTTCGTCAAAAACGGTTCCTGCATGGCCGGCCTGGGGGTGGGCGGCGAGGGTTATGCGAACTTCTCCATCGCCACCACCACCGGCGAGGGCATCTGCAATCCGCGCACCTTCACCCGGGTCCGCCGTTGCGTGATGGTGGACAACCTGCGCATTTTTTGAAGGGAGAACCGGAAGTTAGGAACCAGGAGGCAGAAGCGAAAACCGGGAAGCTGAAATGGGTAATCCGGCGCGCCGTTTCCGAGAGTTGATTGCCTGGCAAAAAGCGCACCAGCCGGTGCTGGAGGTGTACCGCCTGACAAACGCGCTCCCGCTGAGGAGCGCTTCGTTCCGACCGCTCAACTTCGGTGTACGACAGCGTCCGCCCCGGCCAACCTGGCCGAGGGATTCCCAAGCGGGGAGCGAGCGATCGAGTCCGTTCTTTCAACATCGCCCAAGGCGCCCTTGAAGAATGGCATTGCTATCTGCTGCCTGCCGAAGGTCTGGACGGCGGCGACTGCGCCGGATGGTTGGCACAATGCGACGAAGTGGGGTGCCCGTGGCGGGGCACGCATTGCGCGTTCTGGCTTTTAGCTCCTAACTCCTAACGTCCCTCCCCCATGCTCCTCGCCCGTGTCGAAGGCCATGTCACCGCCACCCGGAAGCACCCGAGCTTCGCCGGTTGGCGGCTGATCCTCTGTCAGCCCATCGGCCGCGAGGGCGCCTCGGAAGGCGCGCCGCTGGTGGCGCTCGATGCACTGGGCGCCGGCCTGCATCAACGAGTCATCCTCTCCAGCGACGGCCTGGCGGCGCGCCGCGCGGTGGGGGACGACAAAAGCCCGGCCCGCTGGATGATTATCGGCATCGTGGACGAAGTGAGCCCGGGCGCGCGCACACCATGAAACTGGGCACTGTCATTGGCCGCGTCACGCTCAGCCGGGCCATTCCACCCTACACGGGGGGGCGCTGGTTGCTGGTCACGCCCTTTACCCGCCAGCATTTCCCCCGGGCCGGCGAGTCGCCGGTTACGCTGAGCCAGGACCCCAGCCTCGTGGTCTATGACAATCTGGGCGGCGGGGTGGGCGACGTGATCGGCTACGTCGAAGGACGCGAGGCCGCCCAGCCCTTTGACCAGCCCACGCCGGTGGACGCCATCAATGCCGCGCTCATTGACAAAGTCTTTTACTCCCCCTTCACCCCATGAAAAAAGTCATCAGCCTGCGCGACGTGGAAGACCTGCTCCGGCGGGGGGTGGACCTGCGCACCCTGCCCGCCGATGCCCTGTTGACCCCTTCGGCGCGGGATTTGGTGCGTGACCTGCTCGAACGGAGCGCCCCTGGCAAGGGGATCGCTCCGCCGGAGAAGCCGGGCGCCGCACCGGCCCCCTCCGCGGGGTTGGCCCCGGCAGGTCCGCTCAGTTCCCGATCTCCGAGGGCCGAGCTGGAGGCCTTTTTCAACTCCCCGCAGGCGCTGGAGCTCAAGCAGCAGATTTGCGAGATGGGCCGGCGGTTGTGGCTGCGCGAGTACGTGGATGGCAACGGCGGCAACATGGCCATCCGCGTGGGCGAGGACATCGCCATTTGCACGCCCACTCTGGTCAGCAAGGGCGCGCTCACGCCCGGGGACATGTGTCTGGTGGACTTCGCGGGCAACCAGCTCCTGGGCACGCGCAAGCGCACCAGTGAAATCCTCATGCACCTGCAAATCATGCAGCGTCAGCCCAGGGCCGTGGCCACCTGCCATGCGCATCCGCCGTACGCCACCGGGTTCGCCGTGGCCGGCATTGCGCCGCCCACCTGCATGTTGCCCGAGTACGAGGTCTTCTGCGCCGTCGCCGTGGCCCCGTACCGCACGCCGGGCACGCCCGAGATGGGCAAGCTGGTGGCCGACCTGGTGGACCAGCACAACACCATTCTCATGGCCAATCACGGCGTGGTGACCTGGAGCCACAACAACCTCGAGGAAGCCTACTGGCGCATGGAAATCGTCGAGGCCTACTGCCGCACGCTGCTGGTCACCGCCCAGCTCGGCGTCAAGCCGCAAACCTTCTCGCCGCAGCAGCTCCGCGACCTGCTCCAGATCAAACAGAGTCTTGGCTACGTGGACCCGCGCTACGGCCTGAAGGAATGCGAGTTGTGCGACAACGACGAATGGCGCCCCGGCGTGACCTGTCAGGTACCGGCCAAACCCGAGCCCGCCGCCGGCCTGGACCCCGAAGCCGAGGCCGTGGTGCAGGCCGTCACCGACCGGATCCTGGCGCAAATGAAGTGAACCACAAAGACACCAAGTCCACGAAGAAACCGGATAACTCGCCCATGAAGGCACGAACCGAAGCCGCGGCAACCCAGGTTATCGGCGCGGCCATCGAAGTGCATCGTCATCTGGGGCCGGGCTTTCTTGAAAGCGTTTATGAAGAAGCCCTGGCCGTGAAGTTAAGGCTGCACGACGCCCCGTTCGCTCGGCAATTGGCGTTCACGCTCGACTACAAGGGCCACAAGGTCGGCGAAGGCCGGAGGGACTTTCGGGTGGATGGTTGCCTCGTGGTTGAGTTGAAAGCCGTCGAGCAGCTTGCGCCCATCCACACGGCCCAAGCCATCTCGTATCTGAACGCAACCGGCCATCGCCTGGCGTTGTTGCTCAATTTCAACATCCCGGTTCTCAAAGACGGCCTTAAGCGCGTGGTTCTTTGAGCCTGGGGTCCTTTGTGTTTTGGTGGTTAACCCCATGAAATCCCTCGACGCCAAACTGGCGGAAATCCGCGCCAACCCGCGCACCCGCACCTTCATCCTGGCGGACGCCAAGGATGCGGACATGGCCTTCGGCGTGCGCGCGCCCGGCCCGCGCTCCTATCTCGCCGCGCCGGGGGCGCGGCCGGCGCAATTTTCCCCGGAGGTCTGGACCCGGGAAGAGTTTGGCTATCGCAACCTGCCGGAGTTCCTGGACATCATTCGCGAGGTCGTGCGGCAGGGGCTGGTGGACATCATGCTCATGTCCGCCTACGTCAACGACCTGCTCACCATCCGCGAGGGCCTGTTCCGCGACTCTCCGGTCACCCCGGCTGCGCGTGCCAACGACACCACCGACATCTGGGCCGTGCGCCACGGCAGCTACGCCCGCGAGCCCTCCCGCCCCTTCCGCAGCGCCAGCATTGACCACATCCAGTGCGGGCGCGTCGAATGCGACCGTCGCGCGGAGGATTTTCCCGGCGCGAACCTCGGCCTCTACAGTGTCACCTGGGTGAACGACCTCGAGCAGGACCACCGAACCCTGCTGGCATACAAGGAATTTCGCGAGGAAGCCGAGCGGAAGAAGTTTCGCCATTTCCTTGAAGTGTTCGACCCGAACGTGGACAGTGGCATCCCGCCGGAAAAACTCGGGGAGTTCATCAACGACCACATCCTGCGCACCCTGGCCGGCGTCCCGGAGGCCGGGCGGCCGCTGTTTCTGAAGATCGTCTATCACGGGCCGCGCGCGCTGGAGGAGCTCTGCCAGTACGACCCCAACATGGTGGTGGGCATCCTGGGCGGCGGCGCCGGCACCACCTACGACGCCTTCAAACTCATCCACGACGCCCAGAAGTACGGCGCGCGGGTGGCGTTGTTCGGGCGCAAGATCAACCACGCCGAGCACCAGCTCGCGTTCATTGAGATGCTGCGCCTGATCACCGACGGCCGGATCACTCCCGAGGAGGCCGTGCGCGCCTACCACGGCGTCCTCCAGGCCAAGGGCATCAGGCCGCATCGGCCGCTGGAAAAAGACCTCGAACTGACCGACCCGGCCATGAGCTACGGCGGCGCCGGGCGCACGTACGTGAGGGTCAGCCCGACGCCACATCCGAAGCCCGGGACGCCCGAGCCGAAGTCGCCAACGGACGGCCTCAAGCCTTCCGTCGGCAACCCCCCGCCTCCCGCAGCCAGCCGCGCGGTCCCGGACGGGGCCACCCCGGCCTGGCCGGTGCGGTCCGACGGCGCGCCGGACTTCGGCCGCATGACCTCCGCGCAGCGGCGTGCCTACGACGCCTGGCGACTCAAGCGGAGGTTTGGTTGAACGGCCGCGCTACGCGCGGGGCGAGACGCGAGACCGAAATGCGGAATATTCCGATTGCGCATGCCAGATGCCGGCTTCTGACGCCTGACTTCTGACTTCCGCTTTCCGGGTTCTGTCCCCTCATCCCAGAAACTTGCCCGGATTCAGAATCCCGTGCGGGTCCAGAGCCTGCTTCACCCGCGCGTGCAGAGCGCGCGCCTCCTCCGACACCGCCAGCGGCCACCAACGGCGCTTGGCCAGGCCGATCCCGTGCTCGCCGGTCAACGCCCCGCCCCAGGCCAACACTTGTCGAAACAGCTCATCCAGCACCGCCTCGCTCCGCTCCTGCGCCCCGGGCCGCGTCTCATCCACCATCACGTTCACATGGATGTTGCCGTCGCCGGCGTGACCGAAGCAGGCGATGGGAAAACCGTGTCGGGCCTGAAGCCGCGCGGTGAAGCGGAACAACTCCTCCAGCCGGCTGCGCGGCACGACGATGTCCTCGTTCAGTTTGGTCAGGCCGGTGTCGCGCAGGGCATAGGAAAACTCGCGCCGGATCAGCCACAGTTGCTCGCACGCCGCCGCGCCCAGCGCGCGCTGCACGAAGCGCGTCTCCGGATTGCGCGCCGCCGCCTCCACCTGGCGCAGCTCCGCTCGCACCGTGCGCGGCTGGCCATCCAGCTCCACGATGATCAACGCCCCGCAGCCCGCCAGCCGCCGGCTGCCGGTGCGCCGCCGGGCGGCCTCGAGGGTAAACTGGTCGGCCACCTCCAGCGCGCAGGGCAGAATCCCCGCTGCGAAGATGGCGCGAATGGCGCGGGCGGCGGCGCGCATGCTGGCATAGCCCACGCACAGGCAGGCGCGGTCCGGCGGCAGGGGCAGCAGCTTGAGCGTGGCCTCGGTCACCACTCCCAGCATCCCCTCGCTGCCCACAAACCACCGGGCCAGATCGAAGCCGGTTTTGTTCTTGTGGGTGCGGCCGCCCAGCCGCGCCACCGTGCCGTCGGCGAGCACGACTTCGAGGCCCAACACGTAGTCGCGCGTGACACCGTATTTGAGGCAGCGCGGCCCTCCCGCGTTGGTGGCAATGTTGCCTCCCAGACTGCACTCGCTGCGGCTGGCCGGGTCCGGCGGATAAAACAACCCGCGCCGTTCGACCGCGTCCTGCAAGGTTTGCGTGCGCACGCCGGGCTCGACCACCGCCACGAAATCGCCGGCGTGGATTTCGCGAATGCGGTTCATGCGGTCCAGCGAGAGCACCAGTCCGCCCCGCGCCGGCACGCATCCGCCCACGTAGCCGTGTCCCGCGCCGCGCGGGGTGACCGGCAGCCGGTGCTCGTGGGCGAAGCGGAGGATGCGGGCAACCGACCCGGTGCTGCGGGGCAGCGCCACCGCGTCGGGCACCTGGCGGGCAAACCATTTGTCGCCCGCGTGCGCCTCGCGGGTGGGAAGGTCCAAGCACAATTCGCCGGCGGGCAACTGCCGCTGCAACCGGCGCAACGCGGCGGTCAGACGGGCGGTCATTCGGAAATCCCGGACGATTGAATCAATTGCCGGGCCTGCTCGGCCACCGCCTCCGGTACCTGTACGCAGTACTCGACGCCGGCAATGCCGGCACCGCTCCCCAGCGCAGAATGTTCGTTGCGCACGCTCGCCGCCAGCCCGGCTGCCTCGAGCCGGCCGCGGATCACCTGGGCCTCGGGCGCGCTGAAGGTGCGATAGACGGTGACCAGGTCCATGCCCCCAGCGTACGCGCCGGAAACAGGTGCTTCAAGCGCCGGCGGGGAACCCTCGGGCGGTGGATCGTTCTCCGCTTCGGCGAAATGCTCGACAGTGTAGAGAAACAACCGGGCCTCCGGCCGCCGCCAATCGCCCGCCTCGCCGCCGGCCTTGCGGGCGAGCTGGTCCAGAAAGGCAATCTTGTCGGGCAATTTGTCCCAGACCTGCGGCAGAAAGGTGGCGCGTCGAGAGCCCAGCTCGAGCAGCACGCCGTCACGGCCGGGGCTGAGGCGGCGCAGTCGCTCCTCGGGGTCGCTTGCGTCCAGGGGCTGCAGGAGAGACAACACGCTGATCTCGATGCACAGCCCGGGCACTTCGTCCGGTTGCACCGGCGCAAACCGGCGGTCGCGCAACGCCGCCGCGCAGGTGTTCTCCCTCACCGCCTGCCAGAGTGGGGCGCGCGGCTCGAAATTGCCGATGCAACCGCGCAGTTCCCCCCCTCGCGTCAGGGTGACAAAGCACGCCGCCGGTTCCGCCAGGCGGGGCGGCATTTTGCAGGCGGTTACCTCGGGCAAGGGCGCGCTCACAACGCAGCGCTCCAGCGTGTGCCGCGCCAGAGCGAGCAGCAGCCGGCGTTCATCCGGCCCGAGTGGCGGGCGCTGCGTCATGTCCGGGACGTTGCGTCTGCCGGCGGAGCGGCGTCAACTCCCCTTTCGGCGACCGGCAGGGCGGGCTCCCGGAGGGTGTGTGCCACGGCGGCGGCCAGCAGCAGCACGTTGCACCCACCCAGCACGCCCAGGAGCGCGCGAAAGGCGGTGAACGGCTCGAGGGTGGGCAGCCAGTGCCGCGCCCCCCACAACCACGCCAGATACAGCAGCCCCACTCCCAGCACCCACGGCACCACCCGGAACCGGCCGGCGGCCAGCAGATTATTGATCAGCACGTTGGCCACGATCAGCGGCAGCAGCACCCAGGCAAACCACGGCACCAACGGCGCCGCTTCCCAATACACGGGCCGCCCGAAAAAAATCACCCGCAATGGCAGCTCCGGAACCAGCGTGCAGGCCAACGCCGCCAATGCCCCGCCGCCCAGGGTCGCGCCCAGCGCCAGGGGCATCGCCCGGGAGCGCTTGGCCTGGGCGGCGCTGCGCGCCACCTTGGGAAACATCACCGCCGCAATGGGCACGCCGAACGTGGTCAGCGCCAGTCCGATCATCGCCGCGGGCACATAACGCTGGGCGGCCTCGAGGGGAAACAGGCTTTGCACGTACACCACGTCCGCGGTGGACAAGCACAGCACCGTGCCCGTGCCGGCGGTGATGGGCCCCACCCGCCGCAACCACGGCCCCCAGGCAAAGGGCACGCGCGCCGGGGCCAGGTCGTCCCACACCACGCGCAGACACAACGCCAGTGCCAGGACCTGCCCCAGCAACGCCCCGGCCATGCCGCCGGCCGCCTGCCCCCCCGCCAGCAGGATCAGCATCACGGCGGTGAAGCGGCCCGCGCCGTCGGCGATCAATGCCCAGCCCAGCACCGCGAACCGTTGATGCCCCTGCACCAGGCCGCGCAGCACGGGCCCCCACAGCGACACCAGGCCGATCAGCAGGGTGATCCAGAGCGCCGCCGGATTGGCAATCTTGAGCGTGCGCACCAGGCGGTCCTCCGCCAGGAACGCCACCAGCGCCAGCACCAGCCAGAACAGAAACGCCCCGCGCAGCACCGCCCGCACCGTGGCGCGCAGCGCCTCGCGTCCCGCCGGGTCCAGCGCCGCTGCCGCCTGATGGGCAAACACCGTTTGCAGGCCGATGCTCGGAATGCCCAGGAGCAGATACACCCGCAGCAACGTAAACCATACCGCGTATTCCCCCGGCTCCATCCACCGCGCGGCGACCATTTGGGTGGCGGTCATGAACACCCCCATCAGCCCGGTGGCCAGCACCATCCAGGTGGTCTGCCGGAAAAACGCCAGTTTGCCCGAACCGCTCTCGCTACCCGGCATAAGGGGTCCTTTCCGCCGCCCGTTGGTGGGCCAGCTCGATGGCGTCCGCCGCCCTCCGGCAGATGACCGACCAGTCCAGTTCGGTCCGCACGCGGTGCGCGGCCGAGGCGGCCAGCGCCTCGCGCGCAGCCGGCGCCTCCCGCAGCCAGCCCAGCACCACGTCGCCAAGGCGTCCGCCGTCAAATCCCGCAAAGCGCACCAGCGGTTCCCGCCCGAAATAACGGCGAATTCCCTCCAGCGCCGTGCTGGCCACCGGCAGCCCCAGGGCCAGATATTCCACCACCTTGGCCACAAAGGCACAGTGGGTGCCGGAGGATTCCTCGTACGGCACCAGCCCCACCGTGGCGGAGCGGAGCCGCTCGGCGATCGCCTCATAGGGGACAAACCCCGTATGCCGCAGCGCCCCGGCCAACCCTCGCGCCGCCGCCCGGCGCGCAAACCGCCGCCACGCCGCCGTGTCCGGGCCGATAAACTCGAAGGTCACCTCCGGCCGTTCCAACCGCACCCGGGTCATCGTGTCCAACGCGATCCGGCCCAGGTGATGATGGTCGAAGGACCCGTGCATCACCACCACCGGCGGCGCCTGTCGCCACGCCCGCACCTGCTCCGGATCAAAGACAAAGCGCTCCGCGTCGTAGCCGTAGTAGATTGGTCGCAGCCGTTCCCGCGGATACCCCGTGGCCGCGAACCGGTCCGCCAGCGGGTCCGAGACGGTCAGCACCGCGTCGGCGGCGAACCGGCGCGGCAGCGACAGTTCGTAGCGCTTGAGCAACGCCAGCAGCGGGCCGGGCATCAACCAGACCGGCCAAGTCTCCATGAACCCGGTGAGGTGATCCAGGAAGTTCATGACCACCGGCACGCGCAGCGGCCGCTTGAGCCGGCCGGCCGCCACGCAGGCGATGGCATGTTGCGCCACCAGCACGTCGAACCGTACCCGGGCGGCGACACGGCGCACCTGCCGCGCCAGCGCGCCGGGGTACAGCAGATATTTGAGCGTGCGCAGGCGCGTGCGCCGGCCCATTCGCCAGACGGTGAACGCCGCCGAGACGACACGCCCCGAGGCTTCGAGATCGGCGGGCAGGTCCCGCCCCGGCGAGAACACGGTGACCGTGTGGCCCCGGCGCACCAGTTCGCGCACCAGATACACCGCCTCGGCCGAACCGCCGCCGGTGGGCGGGTAAAACGGCTCGTGGGTGAGCAGGGCAATTCGCATGGGCGACGGGGTCTCAGGGCAGGGTGCTCAGGAACCGGATCAACATCGCGGTGGCCCGTTCCAGTTGCCGGACCGCCACCCATTCGTCGGCGGTGTGGGCCTGGTCAATGCGGCCAGGGCCGAAGACCACGCTGGGCATGCCGGCGGCGCCCAGCACAGCGGCGTCGCAGAAAAAATCCGCCCCTGCCGGTTCCCGCTGACCGGCGCAGTCCATGAACTGCCGCACCAACGGGAGATCGGGGTCCGTTTCCAGCGGGTCGCAGGGCACGGGTTTGAGGTTGGTCAGGCGGGCGGAGAGGCCGTGGAGGCGCAGCAGGGCGCGCAATTCGCGCACGACCCCGGCGAGGGTTTCTCCCGGCAGCGTGCGCCGGTCCAACCGGATTTCGCAGCGGTCCGGCACGATGTTGGGTTGGACCCCGCCGGCAATGGCGCCGACGCTGACGGTGGCCGGTCCGAGCAGCGGATGCGGCCGGCAACGCAGGGCGGGGGCGTACTCGGTTTCCAGCAGGGTAACCACGCGCGCCATGGCGACCACGGCATTGCGGCCCAGGTCCGGGCGGGCGCCGTGTGCGGCGCGTCCGCGGGTCTCCAGCCCCAGCCACAGGCTGCCTTTGTGGGCGGTGACCACCCGCAGGCCGGTGGGCTCGCCCACGATGGCCAGGTCCGCGCGCATCCCCGAGGCCGCCAACGCTCGGGAGCCGCGCTGGGCATCTTCTTCATCCACCAGGGCGGCCAGCACAATTTCGGTGTGCGCCGGCCGGGGAGCGGCGCGGGCCACTGCGGCGAGCGCGCAAAACATAGCCGCCACGCTGCCCTTGGTATCACAGGCCCCGCGGCCATACAGGCGGCCATTCCGCTGGGCGGGCCGGAATTGCGCGGCGGCGCCCCCCACCGTGTCCAGATGTGGCGCCAGGATCACGCGCTGGCGAACCCGACCCGTCGGAGGGAGGCTCAGGAGGAGGTTCTCGCGCCCGGGCGCAACAGGTTGGCGCCGCACCTGCAGCCCGGCGCCCCGCCCCCGGCGGGCCAGGAAGGCGGCCACCCGGCCCTCGCCCGCGGAGGGGTCGCCCGCCGGCACAAAGGCCGGGTTCACACTGGGCAGGGCAATCAGTTCGCGGAGCAACCGGGTCGGCGACATGCGCGTGACGCGCGACGGGTCAAAACCTGAAAACCGACCCGGGACGCAAGCGCGGCCAGTCTGGCCGACGCCGCCGGCGCGGGCAAGCCGACGCACGCCGAATCAGGTGGGAGCGGCGGCAGGGTGGCCGCGCCGGGATTTTCCCGGACGCACGATGAAGCCCGGGCCGGACTTATTTCGCGGCTGGCGCCGGCTCGAAAAAGGCGAAAGCGCCGTAACCCACCACACGCTCGGTCGGCCCGGCGGTGTCGCCCGAGTGGCGCAGGTCGAGGGTTTCAACCCGCAGGCCGCGGCGTCGCGCCACACCCAGCAGGCCGGCTATGGCCCGGCAGCCGCAGGCGCAATGTCCATCCAGCGCCTCGGCCCGCAGGGATTCGATGTGCTGGGCGGTCGCGCGGTCCCGCCGTCGCGCTGTCTCGGCGTCCAGGTAGTGGCTGAGGTCCGAGCTCACCACGACGCAGGTCTCGTCGCCCCCCCAGAGCGCGTCCAGGACCTCCGCCACCTCGGGGGCATCCGCGTGTCCCACCAGGAGCGGGACGATGGCGAAATCGTCGAGCACGGTTTGCAGGAAGGGCAATTCCACCTCCAGACAGTGCTCGGGCACGTGCGCCCGGTCGAAGACCCGCACCTGGGGCAGGTCCAGAATGCGCTCGAGGGCGTCCCGTTGCACGGGCACCCGGCCCAGCGGGGTGGCAAAGGCGCTGCTGGCCGGCGCCGCCAGGCCCTCGAAGTCTTCGTAGTGGGACGGGCCCAGCAGCACCACACACCGATAACGGTCATGCGCGGGCCCCAGGCGCACAAAGGCCGAGGCCGCCACCGGCCCAGAATACATGTAGCCCGCGTGGGGGGCGATCAGGGCTTTGGGCACCGGCCCCTCGGCCGGGGACACGCGCTCGAGGTAATCGCGGATTTCGGCCTGCAAGCGGGTGGGGCTGGCCGGGTAAAAGCGCCCGGCCTGGACCGGGGGGCGGATCAGGTCGGAATGGGTCAGGATCATGGCAACTTCCTCGATTGAAGGTTGACGGGTTGGGGCCGGCGTTCCCCTTCCCCCGCGGCGCGCGGTGGTGGCGCCAGGTCCCCGGAAGCCCAGATTCCCGGCACCGCCTCGCCGCAGCTCGGACACCGTCCGCCGGCCCCCAAGAGGTTTTCCAGCACGGCAAACCCGCGCCGTCGGATGAGGGTGCAGGCGCACCGCGGGCAGCGGGTGTTTTCCCGGTCGCCCACCCGGCCGGGCAGGTTGCCGGCGTACACGTAACGCAGGCCCGCCTCCGCTCCGAGATCGGCCGCGCGCAGGAGGCTGCGCACGGGCGTGGCCGGCGGGTCGGTCATCCGGTAGTCCGGATGAAAGGCGGTGACGTGCCAGGGGATGTCCGGGCTCACCCCGGCCAGGAAGCGGGTGAGGTCGCGCAGCTCGGCCTCGTCGTCGTTAAAGCCGGGGACCAGCAGCGTGACCACTTCCAGCCACAGGCCGCGGGCATGGACCATCTGGATGGTGTCGGTCAGCGAGGCGAGGGTGCCGCCCAGGGAGCGGTAGCGGCGATCATCGAAGCATTTGAGGTCCACCTTGTACGCAGCCAGCCACGGCTGGAGATAATCCAGCACCTCCGGCGTCGCGTTGCCGTTGGACACAAACGCGCACAACAACCCCGCGGGCTTTGCGGCGGCAAAGACCGCCGCCGCCCACTCTGCGGTAATCAGCGGCTCGTTGTAGCTGGAGACCATCAACCGGGCGCCGTGGCGCCGCGCCGCCTCCACCAGCTCCTCCGAAGTAGTCAGCTGAATGCAACTGCCGGCCGCGTCGTCGCGCAACGCCTGACTGGTCACCCAGTTCTGGCAGTAGGCGCAATGGAAATCGCAGCCCAGCATTCCAAAGGTGAGCGCGTCACTGCCCGGCAGCACGTGGAAAAACGGCTTTTTCTCGACCGGATCGCAGGCCACCCCCGCCACGTAACCAAAAGGCACCCGCAGTTCGCCGTCCCGATTGAACCGCACCCGGCAAACGCCGCGTCGCCCCGGCGCGATCAAACACCGATGCCCGCACGCCACGCACCGCAGCTTGCCATCCTCCCGTCGCCACAACTGTCCCGGCGCAGAGTGCCGGTCCAGCAGGTCCGCCAAGCGCTCCCGTGGGGGTGTCCGCAGCGCGCTTGGCGAACGGGTCTCGGTGTGGGTCGTCCTGGACATCGGCGGGCGCAGGTTTGCCGTTTCTTCGCTGATGGTGGAATTATACGCATCCAAGCCCGGGGTGCAATGGCGCCGCCATGCACGCAACGGCCGCCGGGATACCCAATCTGTCGCGGGACGTAGTGGCGGAGCCGTGCATACGCAACGAATTCCCCCCCAACAGCCTTGATTTGAACGCCGGGGGTGCCGGTCGGGCTCGCGCCGACCGGCCTTGGGTTTGGCGGCAGTGTTTGCCCCCGGGAAACGGCTCGTCAACCGGCCCGAGGCGGTTACCATGCGCATCCGATGACGCTCGCGGAACAGGTTCGCCAAGCTGGCGTGGTCGGCGCCGGCGGCGGCGGTTTCCCCACTCACGTCAAGCTGGCCGGCCGCGCGGAAGTGGTCATCGCCAACGGCGCCGAATGCGAACCGCTGCTCCACAAGGACGCGGCGGTGATGGAACACCGGGCTTCGGAAATGATCCGGGGCATGCGACTCGCCATGAACGCGGTAGGCGCGCGGGAGGGCATCGTGGGCATCAAGGCCAAAAATCAGGCCGCGATCCGAGCGGTCGAGGTCGCCTGTCGAGACACCCCCATCCGGGTGCATCGGCTGGGCGACTATTACCCGGCGGGCGATGAATATGACCTGGTGTATACCACCACCGGCCGGTTGATTCCGCCCGCGGGCATCCCTCTGCAGGTCGGTGTGCTGGTGTGCAACGTGGAGACCTTCCTCAATGTGGCCGCCGCGGCCGAGGGCCGGCCGGTCACGCACAAGACCCTCACCCTGGCCGGCGCGGTGAAGCGTCCGGTGACAGTGACGGTTCCGGTGGGCACTGCCTTCCGCGAGGCCATCGAGGCCGCGGGCGGTGTTGCCACCGACCAACCGGTGTTGTGTGTGGGCGGCCTGATGATGGGCGAGACCACCGAGGACCTCGACGCGCCCATTACCAAGACCACCACCGGCGTCGTGGTGCTGCCGCGCGAGCACCACGTGATCCGACGCAAACTCACCCCGCCCGCTGCGCAAAACGCCATCGGCAAGTCCGCCTGCGATCAGTGCCGGTATTGCACCGAATACTGCCCGCGCTACCTGCTGGGCTACGCGGTCGAACCGCACCAGGTGATGCGCAGTCTGGCGTTCACCGCCACGGGCGCGGCGTACTGGAACCAGTGGGCCGCGCTGTGCTGCGCCTGCGGTTTGTGCACCCTGTACGCCTGCCCGGAAGAGTTGTTCCCCAAGGAGGCCTGCGACCAGTCCAAAGCCGAACTGCGCCGGGCCAACCAGAAATGGACCGGACCGACGGCTGTCAAACCGCATCCGCTGCGCGATGGCCGGCGCGTGCCAATCCAGAGCCTGATGAAAAAACTGCACATTCAAGCCTACGACCACCCCGCGCACTGGGAGGCCTTGCGAATCGAGCCCCGCCGCGTGGCGGTGCCGCTCCGGCAACATGCCGGTGTGGCCAACCAACCGCTGGTCCGCCCCGGAGAAACGGTCTCCGCCGGACAACCCCTCGGCCGGGTGCCGGACGGGGCATTGGGCGCGCCGGTGCATGCGCCCTTCGCCGCGCGGGTGGTGGCGGTGAATGACCGGGTCGTTTTGGAGCGAATCCCATGAGCGAAAAATCCATCGGTCTGATCGAGCTTTCCAGCGTGGCCGCTGGCTTCGAGGTCGCGGATACCATGTTGAAAGCGGGTAACGTGCGGCTGTTGCTTTCGCGGTCCATCTGCTCCGGCAAGTACATGGTGCTCATCGGCGGCGACGCCGCGGCCGTGCAGAGCGCCGTCCAGGCTGGTACCGAGGCGGCCAACGGCTGTCTCATTGACTCGTTTGTCATTCCCAACGTACACCCGGACGTCTTCACCGCGCTGGGCCGCGCGCAAACCCCGGAAGTGCATGGCGCGCTGGGCATTCTCGAGTCGTTCAACGTGGCCACGCTGCTCCTGGCCGCAGACGCCGCCGCCAAGGCCGCGCCCGTGCAGTTGCTCGAGGTCCGCCTCGCCATGGCGCTGGGCGGCAAGGCGTTTTGCACCCTGACCGGCGACGTCGGCGCGGTGCAGAGCGCCGTCGCCGCCGGGCGCCGCGTCATCGCCGACGCCGGTGTGCTGGTCAACGCGGTGGTCATCTCTCGCCCGCATCCGGACGTGTACCGGGAGGTGGTCTGAGGCGCGGGCGTTGACGGGTTGGGTGGCGCGTGTAGGCTCCGATCATGCCGACGACGGTTTCCATCGCCCGCAACTGCGACCGCCAGCTCTGGACGGCCGAGGAGTTCCTGGACTGGCTGCAGCCGGGCGTCCACGCCGACCTCATTGACGGGGAAAAGTTCATGCACTCGCCGGTCAACCTCCGCCATGCCCGTCTCC
>FWPU01005376.1_pt1 | contig 27921 bp, 17 predicted proteins | sample 2228361 | NCBI WGS metagenome assembly FWPU01 (sample SAMEA103939777, study PRJEB20133) | metagenome
TGATAGGACTCGACGATGCGTACGTATTCCTTGACCTCGCCGGATCCTGAGGGAACTTTGACGGTTCGCACGAACATGCCATGATTATCACCACCGAAAAATGAGAATTCAAGAGTGAAAACGCCATCGTGCCCATTTTAACTGTCACTACGCTTTTCGCTGCACGAACGGCTGGACCCGCGCAAACACCGGGAAAAACCGCGATCCAGGCCCTCTTACCGCCCCAAAACCGCCCTGGAAATGTCAAACATGGGCTAATGCCGTCCCTTCTGTTTTCCAAAAACGGAAAAGTCGGACTAGCGGGAATCGCGCTGCGGGGCGGACCGCTCGCTGGCATCGATCCAAAGCCACAAGCATCCGCCAAGCAGACAGACCAGGGCGCCAAGCCGCAGGGCCCAGGCCCAACCGCCCGCGTCGCCGCCGAGCGGCCGCAGCAGGCTTACCAGCCAGGGACTGAGCGCAGGGGAGATGACTCCGCCGGTATTGCCGCCCGTGTTCACGACGGCCGCGCTCGTCGCACCCTGTTTCCCGCCCAGGTCGATAGCCGTGGCCCAAGCAGGGGCCTCGGCAATGCCGATGGCCGCGAGCGCCAAGGCAAATGCTGCCACGCTGTAGCCCGGCGAGGGCGCGAAGGTGCTCGCAAACAGGAAGACCGCGCACGCCGACATACCGGCTAGAGCCACGCTGGCACGCGCCCAACGGTAGCCCAGGGAGCGCATCATCCGATCCGAGAGCCAGCCGCCCAGCGGCATGCAGGCTGCCATGCACAGCATAGGGAGCATCGCCGCAAGCCGGCTCTGGAGGGTCGAGAACTGCATGACAGTTTTCAAGTACCGCTCCAACCAATAAATCAAGAGATACTCGACGTAGCCCACGGCGCCGTAACTCACCGTGAGGAACCACAAACTGCGGTTTGCGGCCAGTGCACGCCAGTCTACCTGCCGGGTGCGTACCTGGCGCTCGAACGCTGGCTGTCGTTTCACGCCGGTCCCAGAACGCGGTGCTTCAACGGGGCCAGGCTCATCTCGCCCTACCATCAACCACACGCCCGCGGCTGCGGCCGTGACGGCGCCAGCGATCAGGAACGCCCCCTGCCAGCCAACCATGCCGCACAGCCCACCGAACAGGGGGTAGGCCAGCGCCACTCCCACGGGAAATGCCCCAGTGACCAGCGCATTGGCGAGCGCTCGGTGCTCTAGGGGCACCCAGCGGCTCACCACCTTGCCGGTTGCGGGATAGAAAGGGGCATTGAATGCCCCGAACACGCCCCGCACAACCAACAAAGAACCCAGCAGCATCGCCCCCGAGCCCGACCACCATCCGGCCCCACCCGTGGCCAGGCAGAACAGGGCCGAACCCAGCCCCACCAGGGCGATCGTTCGTCGGCCGCCGATCACGTCGGTGAGCCAGCCGGCCGGCGTCATGCATAGCGTGTACACGATGAGCAGCGTCGAGTACACCAGCCCCATCTGCTCTTCAGTAAGCTGCTTGGACTCGATGAGCAGGTTGCCCGCCACAGACATGCACGTTCGATTGAAGTGCACAAGCGCACTCAGCCCCACAAGTGCTGCCACAATGGCGGCCTGCTGCCGTGCGAGAGCCGTCTCAGCGGCCGGGGGCCCCACCATGAAACCTCCGCGAGCCAGCATAAGCGGTCGTGCTCGATGAGGACCGGGGCTGAGCGGCGGGGGGACTCACTCAGACCCCTCCGAGGCCGGCTCTGGCTCCACCTGCTCGGAGCTGGCAAGGTATGCGATCAGATCGCAGGTTTCTTGCTCGGTCAAGCGATCGAGCTGCCCTTCGGGCATAAGGGACAGGGGAGAAGACTGGCGGGCCTCGATCTCGTCGCGCGCAAGCAGGATCTGTTCGGTCGGCGTGCGGATTTCGACCACCTGTTCATCTTCGCGCAGCACAATGCCGTGCAACACGCGGCCGTCGGTGGTCTGGAACAGGGTCATCAGGTAGTCTCGGCCCACGATGGCGTTGGGATCGACCAGATTCTCCAGCAGGTAGTCGAGGTTTGTACGCTGCGATCCGGTAAGATCGGGGCCGACGGAGCCGCCTTCTCCGAACAGTTTGTGGCAGGCGGCGCAGGTTTGTGCAAACAGGCGTCGGCCGCGTGCCGGGCTAGCCGTTTGCAGGCGGTCGGGCGTGAGCATGGCTCGATAGCGGGCCAGCAGCTCCTGCTTGGCTTGGGAGGTGCTGCGAACATCGCCCCACAGCTCGCGCAGCCGCTGGCTGAGCTGGGCATTGCCAAGGCTATCGATCTGGCGGGCCACGAAAGACGTAATCTCGCGACGTTGCAACCGCCCGCTGGCCAGGGCGTCGAGCAGTGCGTGGGCATAGGCTGGGCGAGAGGCGAGGATGCCCAACGCGGTCTGCTTCTCGGCCTCTTCGAGCGTGGGATAGCGCGCCAGCAGCAGTTGGGGTGTTTGGGGGAGGTCGACGATTGCCAGGGCCGTAATAGCTTGCGATCGCAGGGCTGCATCGTCGAGCAGACCGGCTGCCAGTGTTGCCAGCTCGGGCGAGCGCTGATCGACCAGCGCCGCGAGCGCCGTCTTGCGACGGGAGGGGGGCTGCGCGGCATCTCGACACCATTCGACGAGGCGGGCCGTAGCCCGCCTGTCGCCCCAGACGTGGCTCACAGCCACGGCCAGGTCCCGCGCACGTTCAGAAGGGCTATGCGCCAGGCGTTCGGCCAGATGGGGCCATGCCGGCGGCATATCGAGGGCTCGGCGGCCTCGCAGAAATTCGTGCAACCCGGCCAGCAGGTCCGCCGCCGCCTCAGCGCGCTCCATGGATTGCTTGGCCGGATGGGGATTTGCCGGATGAGGTTTGTCTTCGTGGTCTGAGGGGACCAACTCGGCCAGGGCATCGAGCAACGCGTCGGAATGGGCCTGGGCCAGGCGGCGGGCAAGCAACTGCCTGACCTGGGCGATTCTTGCCGCGGCCGCCAGCCGCGCGGCTGCTTTGGGGGTCGACTCTGCCAGTGGCTCGGTGCCGTAGTAGATGGCTAGGGGCAGGTTCGCGTCGTTCGCATCTTCGGCATGCTGCACGAGATGCATGGCCACGCGCGCCCTCGTCTCGGACGACAACTGCCGCAGGGCGCATGCCAGGTGCAACCGTACATAGGGTGCCGCTTCACGTTCGGCAAGCGCCGCAAGCTGCTCCTGTAGCGGTTCGGACGGGCTGCCAGCATCGACCGCCAATCGCACGGCCCAGGCACGCAGCACCTCGCACTCGTCGGTAAGCAGCCGCGCCAGGTCTGCTTCTCGCAACGCCTGCGCGCCGTACAGACACCACAGCGCTCGTAGGCGGTGGATTTCGTTCGCTCCAGAATCCAGCATTTCTCGCAGCCGGGCAACGGCTTGTCGGCCTAGCGTGCCCGCCTGCGCCCGCTCAGCCAGCAGCCGGCGTGCACGCTGCACATACCAGATGTTCGCGTGAGTTTGCAGGGCCACAAGCTCCTCGTCGGTCATTTGGGCCAAATTGAGCGTCCTGCCACCGTGTGCTGCAAGCGCTGCTTTGGCATTGCCGGCCGTGTACGTGACGCGCCAGATGCGGCCGCTGCTGCGGTGTACCTCGTCATGATCGTGGCATTCGCCCGTGTCACTCCAATCGCTCACGTAGATCGCCCCATCCGGCCCGCACTTGACAACCAAACCGCGGAACCATTCGTCTCCCGCATGAAAAAAGTCTGGGGCGTGCCGGGCCACGTAGCCAGAGCCGCTGCGTTCCAGCACGTCTCGGTTCAGGCGGTTCCCATGGATGTTGGCCATGAACACAGAGTTATGGTACTCGGGCGGGAACAGGCCTCCCTGGTAGATCAGGCAGCCTGCATGCGCATGGCCGCCGCCCGGCTGGTCGTGCGCACCCTGGCCGCCGCGAGAACTCTGCCAGTCTCCGCCCGCCCAGTGCAGGTGATCGGCGCAGCTCTTCATCAGCTCGTATGCATGAGGGTGAGGATCGCGGCCGAACATCCGCTCGTAGTGCCCGCCCGGTACGACATGCCATAGGTGCTTGATGACGCAATTCGTGATGAACAGCTCGCCGCGCTCGTCGAAATCCAGCCCCCAGGGGTTCGTCGTGCCGTGCGCCACGACCTCGAAGACATGCGTATACGGATGGTAGCGCCACACTCCGCAGCTCGAGTAGACACGCTGCTCTTCGGGCGTGCCAGGCGGCCCCACGCGTGCGTTGGCAAGAATGCCATTGCAGCCATATAGCCACCCATCCGGGCCCCAAGCCAGGCCATTGACAAAATTGTGCCTCGCGGCGATGTCCCACCCATCGAGCACCACCTGGGCTGGACCGTCGGCCGAGCCGTCCTGATCTACGTCTGGAATGAAAAGCAGCTCGGGCGTGCTGCACAAGAATACGCCGCCCGCGCCCAGCTCGATGCCCGTGAGGTTCCGTCCACGGTCCCAGAAGATGCGGCGCGTGTCGTGCCGTCCGTCGCCGTCCCGATCTTCGAAGACCACCACCCGGTCGGGTCCTTCCGGCTCGGGCTGCCAGTCCGGATAGCTCAGACATTCGACTACCCACAGGCGGCCGCGGTCGTCGAAGGCCATAGCGATGGGCTGCACCACGTCCGGTTCAGCGGCGAACAGGGTAGCGGCAAAGCCCTCGGGAACGCGGATGTGCGCTGGCGCTTCGTTTGGGGGTAGGGGGCCGTCCGCTGCGCGGGCAGTTGCCCACATGCCTCCCGTGCAAACGAGTAGGAACGCGCCCGCCAGTTCTGCGGCAGATCGCCTGTTCTGCATGGTTACTCCACGTTATTCGCCATTGCGACGAGCGCCTGTTCCAGCTCGCTGAGACGCTGAGCGATCACGGAGCGCGCATCGTCCAAATCGGCCAACAGCTCAGCGGGCTGATAGCCGAACAGATAGAACTTGACCTTGGGCTCGGTGCCCGAGGGCCGCACGGCCACGGAGTCTCCGCCGGCAAGGTCGAACACCACCATGTCTCCGCAGGGTGCTTCCAGCGCCTGAGGCGGTTGGCCGGGCCGCCAGCGGAGCAGCCGCTGGTAGTCTCGCATTTCGGTTACGGCACATGCGGCGAACATGGCCGGTGGGTCGGTGCGCAACCGCTCCATCAGCCGGCGCATGCGTTGCATGCCCTCGCTGCCCGGCATGGTGAGCGACACCTGCCGCTCTACGTGGCACCCGTGCTGCCACATCAGGGCGTCTAGTTTTTGGTGCAACGTCTGGCCCCGGGCCTTAAGCTCCGCGGCCAGCTCTGCCAGCAGCAAGGCAGCCACGGCCGCGTCTTTGTCGCGGGCATAGGTTCCAGCCAGGTAGCCATGAGATTCTTCGACTCCCAGCACAAACAGTTCTGGACCGTACTCGTCGATCGCGCCGCCGATCCACTTGAAACCCACGTGCAGGTTGCCGACCGTTTGCACCTGATACGCTTCGGCGATGCGGCGGACCAGCTCAGTAGTGACCAGCGTCTTGACCAGGTAGTGCTGTGGGGTCAGGCGGCCGGCGCGACGCAGCTTGTCGAGCAAGTAATCTGCCAGCAGCGCGCCGATCTGGTTGCCGGTGAAGACTCGCCATGCCCCGCCGGGGACGAGCGGAGCGGCAGCACCCAAGCGGTCCGCATCGGGGTCTGAGGAGAGTACCAGGTCTGCCTGCATCGCTTGCGCTTGGGTGATGATCGCCTCGAACGTGGCTGGATTCTCGGGGTTCGCCACGTTGCCGGGCACGTTGGGGAAGTCTCCGTTCGGCTCGGCGTGAGGCCCGAACAGCTCAACCTGGTTGAACCCGGCTGCACGCAGCACCTTGAGCACGCTGCTGGCCCCTACGCCGTGCATGGGAGAATACAGCACGCGCAGGCCGCGTTCGCTCCCCTGCGCCAGCGACGCCACGGCACGAACATAGGCGGCATCGACCTCCTTTTGGCATACGACAAACTGGCCGCGCGCCGACACCTGGTCCAAAGGCATGCGCGACACCTGCTGCACGCGCATCACCTCGTCGATCACTCCCTGGTCGTGGGGCGGGAGAAGCTGGCCGCCTGTCGACCAGTACGCCTTGATAGCGTTATCGCTGGGAGGATTGTGGCTGGCCGTGATCATAATGCCGCACGAGCACCCGAGGTGGCGCACGGCAAAGCTCAGTTCGGGCGTACTGCGGTAGCCGTCGAGAAAGTAGACGCGAAACCCGGCCGCTGCCATCACCTCGCTGCAAAGCTCTGCAAACTGGCGCGAACGATGGCGCGTATCGTACGCCACGGCGCAAGCGAGGGATGCGCCCGGCGGATGCTGCGACCGCACATACGCCGCCAGGCCCTGGGCGCTCTCTCCCATGGTGCGGTCGTTGATGGCATTGGTGCCGATGGGATACATACGGCCGCGGCGGCCGCCCGTGCCAAAAGGAATCACGGTCCAGAACACGTCGTTCAGCTCCTGCCAGCGGCCCTGTACCACGTGCTCAGCCACCAGCGGAGCATGTTCGGCGTAATGCGGGTCGGTCAGCCAGCGCCGCACGTGGCCAGCCGCCGTTGGGGACAGCTTGCCTTCTGCCTCAGCCCCTGCAACGGCCGCCAGCACGCCTTCAAGGCTCGTCTCGCTCATCGCAACGACCCATGGTCCGGTTACCTCGCCCCCGGCACAATTGTGACTTGGCACACTCTGAGAGAACAGGGGGTGGCCGGGGACGCACACCGCTCGGGCGCGGCGATGTGCCCCATGCAAGGGTGCCCTATGCAAGGGAAGAACTAAAACGATGCAGGGCCAGGGCACACTTCCCAGGCGGCACGCGCAAAGTTCAGCATAGCAGCCCCTAAAAGTCTCTCGCAGCGCACGCTGCCCACGGAGCAAGCCTCTGCCAAGCAGCCCGACGGCGTAGCGGCGGGAGCAAGGCGATCTCGCAGATCGATGCTCTCGGAGCGGCACCTGGCCGCTGGTCGGCCGCACACACGCAGAATCTGGTCGGGCCGGTTCGACCGCGGCTAACCGTGCTGCGCTGCTGCCTGCTTGGCTGCCTTGATCCTACAGGAAAGGCGAGACTTCAGCCGCGCCGCGGCATTGCGATGGATCAGCCCCTTGGCGGCGGCCTGATCGAGCTTCTTGCATGCCACGCGGAACTCTGCCGCGGCCCGCTCCAACTCGCCGTTGTGGCAGGCCTCGCGGACCTTGCGGATTTGGGTCTTGAGGGCAGAACGGCCCGCACGGTTGCGGGCACGGCGGGCCAGGTTCTGACGCAACCGCTTCTTGGCGCTCTTGGTAACAGGCATGGCGTAACGCAGGGTCTCTTGGATAAGGCACCCGCACAGCATGGCCGGCTGGTGCGCTACACTTCTTCTACAGGGGGATTATCATCCCGCATTTGGGCCAATTTGTCCAGGCGTTCTGCCACGTCGCGGAAGCCAAAATCGAGCCCCGCCAAAGTACTCAGGTGCCGGTCGGCCAAGTCCAGCTCTTTTAGCCGGTCCATGGCCAGCACGCCGGCCCGATACAAGGCCAGCTTGCGGTGCTCCTGGTCCCGCTCTTGCAGCTCGACAATCGCCTCTTCGTAGTGCTGCAAGGCCAACTTGTACTGCTTGATCGACTCGAAACAGATCCCCAAGTTCAACAGCACGTTCCCTTTGCGCTTCAGGTCGCCACGCGCTTCCTGGTATGCCTTGATGGCCTCGGTGTACTGCCTGGCACGCTGCAAACGCACAGCCAGTTCGAAACGGAAACCCAGGTGACTCGGGTAGCGCTCGCAACGGTGCCGGTAGATCTCGATTTCTTTGTTGTTTAGTTCCGTCTTGAACTGCTGTGCCAGGGCTTGGGCCTCGGGCGTCTGCTCGTCGCGTGCCCGCTGTTCGGCAATGGCAAGCTGCTGACGCGCAAGTTGCAACTCCACGTCCTCCAGCCGCTCGCGGATATTGATGTCTCCGCCGGCAACCTGCAATGCCTTCTCCAATACCTGTGCCGCCTCGCGGAAACGCTCGTGCTTGATGTGCAGCTCCGCAAGCTCGAGATAGTTGGAGACTTCGGCCGGGTTCTTCTTGATGGCCTTCTCGAGCTGCTGCTCGGGCGTGAGCTTGGCCCCGCCCAAGCCAAGGCGCTCGGCCTGCGCGTCCCGATCGACCATGACTTCGGTGGACGACTCGGCCTCTTCGTAACCGCCCTTGGTGATGGTCCGTTGCACGGTCAGGTTGTGGATGGCGCGATCGGCCTCCTGGTCCTGCGGGTTAGCCTGCTTGACGCGCATCCAGCAGGCAATGGCCTGGTCGAACTGACCCTGTGCAGCCAGCGCGCGGCCGAGGCGGCGGTTGATTTCGACGTCTTTAATGTCTCCTTCCAAGGCGGCCCTCAGATAGGCCACCTCGCACTCGTCGTAACCGAGCGCGCCGCAGGCCGCGGCCATGTCGGCCAGGGCAGAGGCATCCCATGGGTTGGCCTTCAACAGTTCCCATCCGTGTTGCAGCACTAGATCCCATTCTTTCTTGAGCACGGCCTTCTTCAACGCCGCGCGCGTGCCGGCTAGCTTCATCTGGGCCAGTTTGCCGGCCCCCGTCTTGTTGTTGTTGTATTTCTTTTGCAGGTTGCCCAGAAAGTTCTGAGCATAGATCAGGTTGCCTGGGTCTCCCTTGACGCACTGCAAGAACATCTCTGTGGCATAGTCGAACTGCCCAGCCGCTGCACTCTTGCTCCCGTGCTGGAAGCACGCCTGCAAGCGCTGCCGCACCGCCGGCGAAAGGGGCATGCGGCCCTTGCCTTCACCTGCCTGGCCTGTCTGCTGCGGTGCCGTCATGTGTGGTCTTCGATCGTAAACGCCCGCCGAATACGCGCCACGAGTTACTGTATCGTTCGACGCAGCGGCCCTTCACCTGCTATTCTACCCGCTGGCTCAGCATTCTCAACGTGTCCGATCGCCCATGACCGAATTGCGCCCCGCACGCGTCTACCTCGTAGGAGCCGGCCCCGGAGATCCCGGGCTGCTCACGCTTCGTGGGGCAGAGTGCCTGGCCCGCGCCGACCTCGTGCTCTTCGATTACCTGGTGAACCCCCAGCTTCTCGAACTCGCTCCGCCGCAGGCGGAGCGCGTTTGCCTGGGGCGCCATGGGCGAGATCGCATCTGGAGCCAAACGGAGATCAACGAGTGCATGGTCGCTGCCGCGCGAGCGGGCCGTACCGTGGTGCGGTTGAAGGGCGGCGACCCGGCCATCTTCGCACGCGTGCATGAGGAGCTGGAGTCGCTCGCTGCCAACGGCATCCCCTACGAGGTGGTGCCCGGGATCACGGCTGCACTTGCGGCCGGCAGCTACGCCGGCATACCCCTCACGCAGCGCGATGCCTCCAGCGCCATCGCCCTGATAGCCGGCCACGAGTGCAGCGACAAGGCCGGCCCCGGGCTCGATTACGCCAGCCTGGCGCGTTTTCCCGGTACGCTGGTCGTTTACATGGGGGTGACGGAGGCGCCCCGCTGGACGCAGGCGCTGATAGCAGCGGGCAAGCGTCCGGAGACGCCGGCCGCGATCGTTCGGCGATGCTCCTGGCCCGACCAGCTTGTGCTGCGTACCACGCTAGCAGAGGTGGCGCAGGTATTGGCCGCGCGGCGCATCCGGCCTCCTGTGCTGGTGATTCTGGGAGACGTCGTGCAGCTTGCCGCAGCGCAAACGTGGTTCACCGCACGACCGTTGTTCGGGCGCTCGGTGCTGGTTTCTCGGCCGGCTGGCCAGGCCGATCCGTTGCGACGCCGCCTCCAGGAACTGGGCGCACGTGTCTGGCTGCAACCGGCCATTGAGATCGGCCCCCCGCCCGATTGGGCCGCAGTCGATGCCGCCATCGACGGCCTTTGCGGCATCGACTGGCTCGTGTTCTCGAGCGCCAACGGTGTCTCCCGGCTGCTCGACCGGCTCTTGCAGATGGCAGACCTGCGCCGGCTCGGCCGCGTGAAGCTGGCAGCTATCGGTCCCGGCACGGCAGATGCCCTCGCACGCTACAATCTGCGCGCCGACTTAGTGCCAGACGAGTTCCGGGCAGAGGCGCTGGCGGAACAACTGGCACCGCATTGCCGAGGCAGCCGGGTGCTGCTGGCACGGGCCAGCCGGGGGCGGGAGGTGCTGGCAGAAGCGCTGCGGGCAGCAGGTGCCCAGGTCGAGCAAGTGGTCGTCTACACGTCGCGTGACGTGGCCGAGGCGGATCCCGAGGTGGCAGCGGCACTCGCGGCCGGGCAGATCGATTGGGTCACGGTCACGAGTTCCTCGATCGCCCAGTCTCTCGTGCGGTTGTTTGCCGACAAATTGGCCAGGGCGCGCGTGGCGAGCATCAGCCCCGTCACCAGCGAAACCCTGCGCAGGCTGGGGATCAACCCGGCCGTGGAGGCCCGCACCTACACCATGGCCGGCCTGGTAGACGCCATCGTAGCGGCGGAGGGCCGCGCCGCGATGCCGTAAGGCAGTGCCCGTCGAAATCGTACCCGTTCACGGGATTGGAGACTGCTGCGGCGTACTAGGGAAATAGCAATGCGGCCGTCGCGTCGCGGGCAGGCCCGTACAAGTGTCCAAGACGCTCTAACAGCACTGTCTTTTTTGACACCCTGGACCTGGGTTGCCAGGCGGAAACAGGCAGCCGTGGCGGCCGGCGCGTTCCGAGCGTGCTGAATGGCTAGCAGACGATCGAATCGAATGCGCGTCCATCGCATGCCCTTGAACCAGCTTATCGTCCGCTCGACGGCCCCCCGCACGCAGCTCACACCATTGACGTATTCTTCACCGCGGCGGGCGCCCTTCGGGCAGCTACCAAGCCAGCGCCGCATGACTCGGGTCACCGCACACTCGTAGGCGCGGCCAGGGTCTTGTCGCTGTGCGTCAAGCGTGTGCCACTCTCTTGAAGGCGCCGCACGAGAGCCTGCGGGAACCGAATCGATGCACGAGGGTCGCATTCAAGCAGTGCTCCTCCAAGGCGAAATGTCCTTGGCGCGATCGCACTGCTTGACGCTGGGCGTCAAGCAGTGACACACGATAGCAGTGGTGGCGGGGTTCCAGGGACGCACTGCTTGACGCATAGCGTCAAGGGTGTGCCACTCTCTTGAAGGCGGCCGCGAACGAGCTTGCTGAAAGCCAAGAGCTGCACCACGGCCGCGTTCAAGCAGGGCGTTTGGCGGGGGAGATGTGCTCGGCGGATCGCACTGCTTGACGCTACGCGTCAAGCAGTGGCACACGATAGCAGTGGTGGCGTGGTTGCAGGGACGCACTGCTTGACGCTGGGCGTCAAGCAGTGGCACACGATAGCAGTGGTGGCGTGGTTCCAGGGACCACGCGAGGCGCAGCGCCTGTGGGTGGCGCAGTACGTGTACCTACTGGCGAGTTTGCTGAGCGTCGAGCTGCTGCTGCACGAGTTGGCGGAAGCGCGCGACCTCTTCGAGGTTGACGCCCTCGGGTTGGCGCTGCAATACCCAGTCGACGTCTTCCAGGGCGGCGGCCAAGCGTCCGGTTTGGAAGCGTAGGCTGGCGCGCCGCAGGCGGTCTTCTACGTTCTCTGGATCTACGGCCAGCAGCGCATCCAGGTAGCGAAGCATGGCCGCGAGTTCGCGCCGGCTGTTCGCCACGCCGAGGAGGTTGCGCAGCATGCGTGCTACAAAGGCGCGTGGGCCGATGGGCCGGAGGTGCTCGGGCATCAGCTTCTGTCCGCTGGTAGCGAGTACGAGGCGGGCCGCGTCTTCGGCGGTGAGCTGTTGTCCGCCGTTGAAGACATCGATCAGCCGCGGTTCGCCTTCGGCCGGCTGGTGCTGAACGACAAAGTGTCCCGGCAAGCCGATTCCCGCCATCTTCAGGCCAATGCGGCGAGCGAGTTCCATGTAGACGAGGGAGAGCGTGATGGGCAGGCCCTCGCGGTCGTCCAGCACAGCGCTCACGTAGCTGTTGGCCCGGTTGTAGTAGTCGATGCGGCTGCCATGGAATCCTTGTTGCCGGAAGAAGAATTCGTTCAGCGCCGCCAGGCGGTCTGCCTCGGCAGCATCTGGTACGAGCGATCGTTGCAGGGCCTCTGCCAGGCGATCGAGTTCCTCACGATAGGCATGCACATCGAGGTCGGGCTGATCCAACCGGGCGACCAGCAGCGCGGCGCCAAACAGGTCGACCTGTTCTTCGCCGCTGACAAACACCTGCTCCAGCTCTGCGGTTACCGCGCGCACGTGTACGGCGGCAGCCAGCTCGCGCAATCGCTCTGCCCGCTCAGCGAGCAACTGCGCCTCCTCTTCCAGCAGCCTCGCGGCCGCCGCACCGCCTCGGGCAAGCTCGGCCACCAGGGCCGCGTCGAGCCCGGCATGCGGCTCGACGTCAGCCGCCGCCTTTGCCACGGCATCGAGCAGCGCCGGGGCCATTGGGCCAGTACCCAACTCGCGGCCCACCCGAAACTGCTTGAATTGCGCCCCCGGCTCGCGAAACTTGGCCAACCCAACGCGGCCCGAAGAGATGCTCAGCCCGCGCTCTTCGATCACCAGGTGATCGTTCACATAGCATTGCACGCCCTGCGGCTCGACCCGCACACGCAACGTGTTCCATTCTCCAGCACGGTAGTAGGGACTGGGCACCTGGCGCACCACCTGCCAGCTCGAGACATCCGCGCCCTCGAAGCGGCTCAGGCGGAGGTTGCCGGCGCTGGGATAGAAGCCGTAGTGGCGATCGCCTCCGTCGCTGGCGAATACCAGCCCCGCGGCTCCGGACTCGTGCTCCAGGCGCACGCTGACCATCAACTCAAACGGCATTTCCGGCGGCTCGCTGGTGGAGAGGCAGAGCGTGCGCCCGCCGAACCCATCTCCCGCTCCCTGGCACTCGATGCGGCCTGCACGCTGCCGCCAGGCGCCGCCGAACAAGGTCGTCCAGCGGCGCTCGTCCAATGCTCCGATGGCGAGCCAGCTTTCGATGCTCACCGGGTTGGGCCGCTCCAGCAGCCGCTTGAGGGCGTTGATGGGCATGGCAAAACCCAGGTTGGCCGTGACGGCCGACTTGCGGGTGATAATGCCGAGCACGCGGCCCTGCCGATCGACGACGGGCCCGCCGCTGTTGCCCGGCTCGATGGGCATGGCAAGTTGCAGCATGTTCTGGCCGTCGATCTCGCGCTGGCCGGAGAGCACGCCTGCCACCACGCTGTGCACAAGCCCCTGGGGATTGCCTACAGCCAGGAGGAACTGTCCCTGTTGCACGTCGTCTGAGTCTCCCAGCACGAGCGGTTTGAGATCGTGCCGCTCGATGCGCACGAGCGCCAGGTCCAACGTTCGATCCGAGGCGTAGATCTGCTGCACGGGGTGTACCGATCCATCGGCAAGCTGTACTTCGATGGATCGGCCCTCGCCGATCACGTGCAGATTGGTGCCCAGCAATCCATCTGCTGCCACCACGAAGGCGGTTCCCAGGCCGTGCTGTCTGCCGTCGCGTCCGGCCACGCGGATCACAGCCACGCTCGGGCGCACCTGTTGGACCAGTTCTTGCACAAGCCCGTCCGGCACCAGCGGCACCAGGGCAGGCTCGGAAGGGGCTGCTGGCGGAGCCTCCTGCTGTGCAGGCTGCTCCTGCGCAGCCGCCAAGCCGGCAGCCAACAACAACACAGAGCCGTAGAACCACTGCCAGGCTGGCTGATGCATCGCGAATGTACCTCCGGCTATATGGCACCTGTGCCCAGCATACGTACGGCCAACTGGACCATGCAAGCATCCGCTCAGGACCGATGTAGTTACATTTCGGTTGCAAAGCGCTAGCCTCCTGAGCAGGGTAAGATGAAGAGGCGCGGGGCGGCTGCGGCAGGCGCAGGTTTCGCCTGTTGCACGCTGCCCATGTTCATCCACTGTCCGCACCTGACCTCCCCATGGCGCCGCTTGTACTGACGATCGAAGACGACCACGCCATCCGCCGCGGCATTGTCGATGCGCTGCGGTTTGCCGGCTACCGAACGCTAGAGGCCGCAGATGTGACCACCGGCGCCCGCCTGGCGGTGGAGGCATGCTACGACCTGCTATTATTGGACCTGGTACTTCCGGACGGTGATGGGCTGGATATCCTGGCCCGCGTCCGAGAGGCCCAGCCGACTCTGCCGGTCATCGTGCTCACGGCGCGCGGCGACGAATCGGATCGTGTGGCCGGGCTCAAACAGGGGGCAGACGACTACGTGGTCAAGCCCTTCAGCGTGCGGGAGCTTCTGGCTCGCATCGAGGCCGTGCTGCGGCGCACGCCGAGCAGGCCGCTGGACGTGCGACAGATCCGCGTGCCCAGCGGTGTGGTGGATCTGGCACGCAGGGAGGTGCGCTTCGACGACGGCGTGCGCTACGAACTCTCGGCTCGGGAAGCAGAACTCTTGCGGTACCTGGCCGGCCACCGCACACGGGCCGTGGGGCGAGATGAACTCTTGGCCAACGTCTGGCGCCTGGATCCGCAAGGCCTGGCGACCCGCACCATCGATATGCACGTGGCCCGGCTGCGCGAAAAACTGCGAGACGATTCGGCCCAGCCCCAGGTGCTGGTTACGGTGCGTGGCAAGGGTTACATGTTGGCATTGACGCACGATGCGCAAGCGGAACGCAGAGAGGCGAGCGGAGAGAAACGGCGCGAGCGGAGCGGAGCTTGAACCCCGGCCGCAAGGCGGGGGAGACAGTTTGGTTGTCTTGGTGCCGCATCGGTTGGGTTGCACTGCGATGCATAGGCCTTGGATCATCATGATCTTGTTTGCGGCGGCGCTGGCGGTGGTGCTGGCGGCGCTGGGGTGGATTACGCTGCTGGCGATCGAGCGAGACCGCGCAGAGGCTCAGGCCCGCCGGCAGGCGGCATTGGAAGAGAACGTGCGCCTGGCATTGTGGCGGATGGACTCGGCCATCGCGCCGCTGGTGGCGGCTGAGAATGCCCGCCCGCCCCACGCCTACACGCACGCACAGCGCACCTTGCCCGGCCCCGCCGCCCAAAGGCCGGACACGCAAGACGCATTCGACAGCCAGACCGATCGTTTGCCACATGCGGCCCCGGCCGAGGCAGAAGTGCAGAGCGCGAGCCCCGAACCGTCAGCTCGTCCTCCGAGCGCACCGGCCGAAGATGGCGATGCGGCACCCGTTCAAACTAGCCTCCTGCGCGTGATGTGCTACTTTGACCTTCAAGACGGCGTCGTTCGGCTGTCCCACGAAAACGCCGGCCTTGTGGGGCAGCAGCAGGCCCAGCAGGTCCAGCCGCAGAACGCACCCAGTACCGACCAACCGCAACCGCCGCTTCTCGAGGCACTCTTCCCCACAGCGGAGGAGTTCGAGTTCTTCAAGAAACTGCTGGCCCGCGAAGAGAATTGGGCATACCTGCCACGCGGCGGGTACCTTTCTCCCCAGGGCGCAGGCGAGGCGTTCGCACCTGCCGCCGAGCGTGGTGGTGCGGGAGGAGACGCGCAACAGCTTGACCAGACGCAGCGCAGCGCCAAAGAGTACATCTCTCGTGCGAAGCTGCTATTGCAGAACACGGCGCAGGCCGCTGTCGCAGAGGCGGGCGGAGGCGGCCCTGCCGTGGTCGCCGGACCGCTGCAACCGCTGTGGGTCGATGGGCGGTTGGTCCTGGCGCGGCGGGTCAAGTCGCCGCGCGGCGAGACGATCCAGGGCTGCTGGCTAGACTGGTCGAAGATCCGCGAGGATCTGTTGGCCCAGGTGCGCGACCTGTTGCCGCAGGCCGAGCTGGTACCGGCCCGGTCGCTGGCAGCAGGTGCGGGGGAGGCGAAAGCGGGGCTTGACCCGCAAGAGCAGAGCCGCCTGATGGCTACGCTGCCGGTCCGTTTGATTCCGGGCCCGTTGCCCGACGGGGCCGTGCAGGGATTCTCTCCGCTTTCGGCCTCGCTGGCGGTGGCCTGGGCGGCAGCGCTGGTGGCGGCCGTTGCCGTGGCCGTGCTCTTGTTGGGCGTGCTTTCGCTGAGCGAACGAAGGGCCGCATTCGTGGGGGCCGTGACGCACGAGCTGCGCACGCCCCTGACCACCTTTCGCATGTATGCCGAGATGCTGGCCGAGGGCATGGTGAGCGACGAGTCCCGCCGCCGCAGCTACTTGGAGACGCTGCTGCGCGAGGCCGAACGGCTCAGCCACCTGGTCGAAAACGTGCTGGCCTATGCCCGGTTGGAGCGGGGGCGGCATACTGCGTGCCAGACGGTGCGCGTCGAGGCGCTCTTGGCGCAAGTGGTGCCGCGTTTGCAATTGCGTGCGGCGGCAGCGGGCCGCACGCTGCACGTCGAGATGGAAGAGACTGCTCAGCTCATGGCCGTTTCTGTCGATGTGTGCGCCGTGGAGCAGATTCTTTTCAACCTGGTAGACAACGCGTGCAAATACGCAGCAGATGCCGACGACCGGCGGATTCACCTCGAGGTCAAGTGCGAGTCCCGATGCCTGCACCTGCGGGTGCGCGATCATGGCCCGGGTTTCAGCCGCAGCAGCAGACGGCGGCTGTTCAAGCCCTTTTCAAAAAGCGCGCACGACGCGGCCCGCACCGCGCCGGGCGTGGGTTTGGGACTGGCCCTTTGCCGCCGCCTGGCACGCGGCATGCGCGGCGACCTGTTCGCCGAGCAGCAGCCGGGCGGCGCGTGCGTAGTACTACGGCTGCCGGCGGCCAGCGTGCCTCCGTGCGCATGAATCGTGCGCCCGCGCGCTGCCTACCGTGCCCCAGATCCAGCCGCCCCAAAGAAGCTGGATCAGCCGCGCACGCTCACCGCCGCGCACGCGAATGCCGCAGCGGCAGCCAGGCCCCATTCTGCTGGCTGCTGGCCACGCTCTGCTCGATGAAGTACATCCCCTCCACGCCGTCGTTCACGTTGGGATAGATGGTGTTCACCCGCTCGAACGCTTCGCCCGTGGCACGGCGCACCATGTCGTCAAACGCGAAGCGGTAGATGTTGGCAAAGGCCTCGAAGAACGCCTCTGGGTGGCCGCCTGGCAGCCGGCAGGAGGCCTTGGCCGTTTCGGTCATGTACGGGGCATTGGGATTGCGGGTATAGACGTGCACCGGTTCGCCATTACGGCGGACGATCAACTTGTTGGGCTCTTCTTGGTGCCACTCCAGGGCGCCCTTGGTGCCGTCGATCTCGATGAACAGGTCGTTCTCGCGGCCGTGGCTGATCTGAGAGGCGGTGATCGTTCCCAGGCACCCGTTCTCGAAGCGGATCACCGAGTGGCCGTAATCGTCCAGCTTCCGGCCGGGCGCAAAGATCTTGAGGTGGCTGCTGATGCTCTCGGGCAACAGGCCGGTCATGTAGCGTGCCAGGTTGAAAGCGTGCGTGCCGATGTCGCCATAGCAGCCTGCGGCACCGGCCCGCGCGGGATCGGTACGCCAAGCGGCCTGCTTCTGCGCGTCGTTCTCCAGCCGCGTGCGCAGCCAACCCTGCATGTAGAACGACCGGATGGCCTGGATCTCCCCCAGCTCTCCGCCCAGAATCATCTCCCGCGCCTGGCGCACCAGCGGGTAGCCCGTGTAATTGTGCGTGACAGCGAAGACCACGCCCTGCCGGTCCACAACCTCGGCCAGCTCTTCGGCCTGTGCCAGGTTGAAGGTGAGGGGCTTGTCGCACAGCACGTTGAACCCCGCCTCCACAGCCGCCTTGGCAATCTCGAAGTGCGTGTGGTTGGGCGTAGCGATGGAGATGAAGTCCACGCGTTGGTCCGCCGGAAGCTGCAATTCGCGTTCGATCAATTCGCGCCAGGAGCCGTAGGCCCGCTCGGGCGGGATGTCGTAGTCTGGGGCCGAGTCCTTGGCCCGTTGGGGATCGCTCGACAACGCGCCGGCTACCAGCACCGCGCGATTATCGAGCACGGCGGCGGTGCAATGCACGCGACCGATAAAAGCCCCCTGGCCGCCACCGACCAGGGCCATGCGCAGTTTGCGATTGAGCGAGCCGTTGGTGGGCATCTGTCGATTCTCCTTGCACGATCGCTGGATGTGAACGCCTGCTTGTGGTGGATCCCTCTTTTAGCACAAGTCTCGCCACATGCTAGTACCGAGGGAAGAAAACCGTTCGGGAAGGCACGCAGCCGCGTGCGTAGCGAGTAGGGCGTGCTGCGGTTTCTGAGCGTCACGGCGTCGAAGTCGTGCATGTCTCGGGCGCAGCTTGCTGGGCACCTGCGCGTCGGGCCCGGATTGTTCTCGCCATGCGAGGGTGACGGCGAGCGCGGAACCGTCAGACTGGTTCCGGAGTGGGTTCGAAGCACGCTTGCGGGCCTGAACCAAGCCGACTCGGGACGCATTTCTCGCAATGGCGAGGCATCGCAGGGCACTCGCGGAGCGCTGCTGCCGGTATTGCGCTCCGGCAGGCATGGCTTGCGCTGCCCTTAGAGCGGTAAGGTGCCTGGGCACAATCGCACGAGCCGCCGTTTCCGGCATCTAGGCTACCGGCCGCCCAGACGCTCCATGCCGGGCTCTGGCTGCCAGAGGTAGAGAAACGTTGGCAGTTTGCTGCGTTCCAGTCCCGGTATGCTGATGGGCAGCAGCGTGCTTTGCAGCGGCATATTCGGCGTCACCGCGTAGACGGTGCGGGCGCGGTCGTTGTTGCGGTGATACATGACCACAGAGGCACCCGGCTGGCCGGCGAGGTCGCGCGCGAGGTTGACCGCGTCGTCCACGTAGCCCAATCGATCTACCAGGCCATATGCCTGCGCGGTGGACGCGGTGAACACCCGGCCGTCGTAGATGCCCTCCGTAGGATCGTTTACGGGCCGACTGGCTTGCACGGCTTCGATAAAGCGGCGGTGGTACTCGTCTGCAATCTCCTGGAGGAGTTGGCGGGCTTCGTCGGGCACGGGCTCGATGGGCGAACCCATATCCACATTGTTGCCGGCACGCACCGGAGCCGGCGTGGCGTTGAACTGATTCAATGTATCCTGGAGGTTGTACACATTGAGAATCACCCCAATCCCTCCGGTGATGGCTGTGGGGTGCGCTACGATCTGATCTGCGGCTGTGGCGATGTAATAGGCCCCGCCGGTGCCCACATCCATCAAGCATGCGACCACGGGTACGCGCTTGCGTGCCTTAAAAGCCAGCAGGTCGCGGCGCATGATGTCGCTCGCCGTGACGCCGCCGCCATGGCTGTTGATGCGCAGCACCACCGCACGCACACATGGGTCGGCGGCGGCGGCATCGAGCCGTTCTCGAAACAGCGCCACGGGGTTCTCGCCCATCGAGCCCATGCCGACCATGGGGTAATTCATCAGCAGGCCATCCACGTCGATAATGGCCACACGCGCACCACTGCCAGGCACCACTACCTGAGGGCATACCGGACCGGTGGCGTGCGTTGGCGGCAACTCGGTGCTCACGCGTGCCGTAGTGCAGACCTGTACCGGGCCACGGCAGCCGCAAAGCAGCAGCAGCACCAAGAACAAATGCCGCGTGTGCACGATGGTTCCCTCCATGGCAAGATATGTATGGGGCCTCCGCCCCAGCATGGCCCGGCAGGCCTCGCCTGCTCTGCTGCGCCGCGCAGCGCTGTGCTTTGCGCGGCATAAGCCTGTAACTGTGTTCGTGTGCCGCTGTGTGCTGGCCTCGGGCCTTGGCAGCCGGCTCGTGCTTGGCAAGCGCCCATGGGTAGCGCCGCATCGCTAGTGCGGCGGGACTGCCAAACTGGCCGTGCACAGCGGTTCCGGCACATGAGCAAGCGAGGGCGCTTGCTCTACGGTCAGGTTCCGTCATGTGCTCGGCTCGCCGGCTGCGGCGGTAAGGTGTTCTAGGCCGTAAGGCCCTGGTGCGGGCCTTGCCGTAAGTATCGGCCGTAAACAAAAAAATGGCCAGGATGCGGTACCGGACATGGCGTTGCAGCTAATCTTTGCGCACTTTAACAGGTCGGAAGCGCCGTGGCAGTGATCGATCGTAGCCAGGCAGCCGGCCGATTTGTGTGGTGCCTACCTGGCATCCCCGTACGCTCCAGACAAGCCCGGCTCCCGCGCACCCTCGCCCCTGCCTTACCGAATACCGCTTATGAAAGGAACGAACTGAGTTCAGGTAGGGCACGCCGCGCAGTCTTGGGCTTTCCCGCAGAAGCTGCCGGCGTGGAGTGGGTCTTGCTGTGCTTGACCCAGCGAGGAGCGTGCATTTAAAAGGGGCGGGGGCTATTTCATCAGCCGCCAGCCTGTTTCGTCGGCCTCGAGGGCGGTGTGGCCTCGGTAGAGATCGTACAGGGCATGCATCTCTTCGATGCTGTCGAAGTAGCCGACCACGTGGGCCGCACTAAAAGTATCTCCTGCCTTCACGGGCCGGCCGTGGATCTCTTCGATCATCACGATGATGTCTCCCGGCCGCTGGCTGCACCAGGCCTCGTAAACCACAGAAGGCTCGAGCGTCAGGCCAGCCAGCCAGGGACCATCTGCACCCGTGGCAGGGTCGCGCAGGTGGTAGGCGCGAATGAAATGCTCCGGGGTGCGATGCGTGTCTCTCCGGTAGCCGAACTTGAGATCGGGGGGAAAGGGGGTGAAAAACTCGCTTGCAGGGATCCGCACTCCTCGCGGGCCGCTGAGGTAGCTGAGGTAGATCTCGCTGAAAGTGTCTCCCCCCTTGTGCCTTACGCAGCCGGGCGTATCGTTCCGCAGGAACAGTTCTTGCGAGTCGTTGACACACTCGACACGGTCCATCAGCAAGAAGTAGCGCTTGCCTGCGGGAAACACCACAAGCTGCGTCCAGCGCGAACCGGGCTTGCGGCCCGGCGCAGCATACTCGAAACAGTATGTCGTCCGCACCGCGACGAAATCCTGCCCGCGAATCACCTCGGGCTCGACCGGCTTCATGCGATGGCAAAGCTGCGGCCCCTCCACCATGCGTTTACGATGGCTGCTGCCGTGTGCCATCAGGGCGTAATGGCGCCGGCTGGGGTCGGTCTCGTTCTCGTACCAGGTGTAGCGCCCAACGCCATGGCCGTCGGGTGCGATCACTTCGTCGGCATAAGCCTCGTCGCTGCCAGCCTCCATCAGCCAGTCGACGACCATCAGCCCGTCTCCCACCTCGCGAAACCCCGTGGCCTTATCGAGGAACGAGCCTTTCTCGATGCCGGTCATCCAGTGTTTTGGATTGCGCTTGGGAATGGCCGCCTCGAGCTTGTCGGTTTCGACGAAGATGCGATCCTCGGTCTCGATCGCGCGGGCCCAGCCCCGCTCGCCGCCCTCCTGCGCCTCGCACGGACGCACAAGCCACAGCATGGGAGCGAGCCCCAGGGCAGTCACGATCCCAAGCACATGCAACGTCTTCATTCGTTGGTCACTCCCTGCGGCGGCGGAAACGTCTGCCTTGCACCTGTAAACGCACGCATTCTAGCAGGCCGCCGCCGGCTGGCGAGGGGGCGCCACGCAGGGCTCGGTCCCCGCAGGCGCCACGTCTGATACAGCCGCCAAAAGGACGTTGCCCCAAAAAAACTAGCAGGCGCTGCTAAGATGGCGGCCCATCCCAGGCCTGCGATTGTCCTGGGCCCGCGCGCATCTCAGCGGCCTGAACAGTTCTAGGCCCGGTACCGCGGCCCATTCTGCCGCGGCTCATTCTGCCGCGGCCCATTCTGCCGCGGCCCATTCTGCCGCGGCCCATTCACGCACCCACACAAACGCACGCCTTGCATGCCTACTAGTGCGGTTGACACGTCCTAAGCCTTTGAGTACAGATCTTTATGGCCGCGGGCAAGTAAGCCCGGGGGCCTGTTGCCCGCATCGTCTAGTGGCCTAGGACGCTGGGTTCTCAGCCCAGTAACCGGGGTTCAAATCCCCGTGCGGGTACTTGTGCCAGCCGGGGGGCTGCATGCGCAGGCGGCTCTGCTGTGCCAGCCTAACGGGCGAGGGTGCCGGCCGCGCCCACACTGTATTCGGGTTGCCGGCAGCCCCCCGATATTAGGCCGCATGCGATGGGCCGACTGTGTACCCGCCAGGCAGGCGAGCCTCATGCACCCCCTCTGGATGGGTCTCTATTGCTTGCTCCATACAGGTTGTGCCTGGCGAGCGGGGCACAACGTAAGGCAAAGCGTCCGAAGCTCGATCCCGCTCGCTGCCTGCTCCTCAGGCAGGCTACAATGCCCTCTGCTATGAGCGCCGAAGCTTACGACAACCCCCTTGTTGCCCGTTATGCCTCTGCGGAGATGGGCCGTATCTGGAGTCCCCAGCGGCGCTATCGCACCTGGCGGCAGCTTTGGGTCTGGCTGGCCCAGGCCCAGGCGGAGCTGGGGTTGCCCATCACGCAGGCTCAGCTCGATGAGATGGCCGCACACGTGGACGACGTGGACCTGGCGGCAGCGGCCGCGTACGAGCGGCGTTTTCGGCACGACGTGATGGCGCATGTGCATGCGTATGGCGACTGTTGCCCGAATGCGCGGGCCATCATTCATTGGGGAGCGACGAGCTGTTACGTTACAGACAATGCCGACCTGCTGCTGATGCGCGATGGGCTGGCCCTGGTGAGAGACCGGCTGGTGCGTGTGATCGATCGGCTGGGGCGGTTTGCGGCGGCCAACCGAGGCGTGGCCTGCCTGGGGTATACGCATTTTCAGGCGGCCCAGCCGACCACGGTGGGCAAGCGGGCGTGTTTGTGGATCGACGACCTGGTGCTGGATCTACAAGAGGTAGAGCGGCGGCTGGCTGGGCTGCGGGCGCGGGGTGCGAAGGGGACGACGGGCACGCAGGCGAGCTTTCTGGCGCTGTTTGGTGGGGACCACGAGCGGGTGCGACGGCTTGACGAGCGGGTGGCGCAACTGATGGGCTTTCCGGGCGTTTACCCGGTAACGGGGCAGACGTATTCGCGGAAGGTGGACCATCAGATTGTATCGACGCTGGCAGGCATTGCGGCGAGCGTCCACAAGGCGGCGACGGACTTACGGCTCCTCCAGCATTTGAGAGAGGTGGAAGAGCCGTATGAGGCGGAGCAAGTGGGTTCGTCTGCCATGGCGTACAAGCGCAATCCCATGCGAGCGGAGCGGATGTGTGGACTTGCCCGGTACGTGCTGAGCCTCGAATCGAGCGCGGCGCACACGCATGCTGCACAATGGTTGGAGCGCACGCTAGACGACAGCGCGAACCGCCGGCTTGTGATACCGCAGGCGTTTCTGGCGGTCGATGCGCTGTTGGTCTTGTACCAGAACGTGGCGGGCGGCCTAGTCGTGCATCCCCAGAGAATCGCGGCGCATCTTGCCGAGGAGTTGCCCTTTCTGGCGACGGAGAATCTGCTGATGGCCGCGGTGGCTCGGGGCGGCGATCGCCAGGATTTGCACGAGCGGATCCGCCGGCACAGCCGCGCGGCAGCCGAAGAAGTGAATCAGGGCAGGCCGAATGATCTGGCTCACCGCTTGGCGTCCGATCCGGCATTTGCGGGCATCGACCTCAGAGAGCTGCTGGATCCCGCCGCGCTGGTGGGGCGGGCGCCCGAACAGGTCGATGAGTACCTGGCCGAAGTGGTCGAGCCTTTGCGCGCCCGCCACGCCGCTGCCTTGGCCGGTGAAGCCGAGGTCAAGGTGTGAGAGGTACGGGACGGGGACAAGAAACCACTGTCTGCTGCGCACACTTAGGCCCGCCCCCGAGCGGGCATGGGCCACCACGGGACTGGAACCGCCGTGCGGCTGCACACAGGCTCACGATAGACGCGCGATGGCACGCATGGCCGGCAGCTTCTGGGTTTCTGCCATACGAGCCACCTGAAAGCCGGGTCGAAGTATCGGTCGGGGGCCGCGCATGGCGTGCCACTTGCGGTTGGCGGTTTATTCAGCCGGGCCAGGCAGAGGGCTGCCGAGCTTTACCTCTCGCTCGCGGGCGGCGGCGACGAACTCATTCAGTGCAGCGTCCAGAGCTTCGACAACATCGGGGCAGCGGTCGGCCACATCGTTGAGTTCCCAGCGGTCGTCCGGCTTCACGTACAGCATGCGGCGCGGCGCCTCCTCGCCAGACTGGCGGCGCAGATACCAGTGGGCCGTGCGAATGGCCCACTCTGCCTGGCCGTCGTAAAGGAAGGCACGGTCCCTGGGAGGCTCTACAGGCTCGTTGGCCAGAGAGAGCAGGTTTTGCCCCCAGCCCGTTGCGGCCGGCAGGTCCCACCACGCACCCAGCGTGGCAGCCAGGTCCGGAGGCTGCACGAGCGCATGCGTGCGCGCCAGGGCACCTGAGCCATCGGGCAGCCGCAGCAGAAGGGGCACGTGCACGAGTTCGCAGTTGAGCGGCGTATCGAACGCACCCACTAGGCCGTGCTCTCCCAGGGGCATGCCGCGTGGCGAGGTGAAGACCACCAGCGTACGTTCGGCCCACGGGGCGCTGTAGATCCCTTCGAGCAGCACGCCCAGGCACTGATCGAGCAAAGACACCTGGCCCGCATAGGCATGGCTGAAGCCGAGCACGACGTCGGGGTCGCTGTCTGCCTCCAGGGCCAACCGAGGGACAGCGGTTGTGTGGGGCGGGGCCGGTTCGTCGGGCTCCGTGTAGCGTTCACGCAGCTCGTAGGGGGCGTCCCATGGTGCGGCCGGCCCTTGCAGGTGCAGCCAGAACAAGAAGGGCTCGCGTAGGGCCTCGGTCTGCTCGATCGCCGCCGCCACGGCCGTGGCAAGCTGCGTCTCTTCCACGCTGCGGGCCGTCTGGGCAGCCTCGCCCGCAGGAATCTGCACGACCTCTACTGAGTCGGGCAACAACGGCACCAGCAGCGGCTCATCCGTCACGCAGAGCAGGCGCACGCCGCGGTCAGATAACTGCTGTAACACGCCCGGCTGGTCCGCATAGGCCTGTTGCCAGGCGTGCAGGCCGGTGCCGCAGGCACGGTAGTACGGCTCGATTCCCGGCCTATCGAGGAATGCACAATCGAAAACCAGCGAATCGGCGGCCAGGCGGTCGAGCTGCGGCGTACCTACCCAAGAGTTGCCGTAGCAACCCAGGTAGGCGGCTTGCAGCCGGTCGACCACCAGCACCACGGCATTCATGCCCAGCGATCCCTCGCTTGACCGGCCACACGCCGCCGCGCACTACTTGCCTGCTTCCCGCAACGCCTGCTCCACGACGCCGTCCAGCTCCTTCAGGCCAAGCTGCGGATCGACGTCGTAGTAGCCCACGTGATGGTGCAGAATCGTGCCGTCTCGACCGATCACGACGACAAGCGGCAGCGTCCCGCCGACGACGCGCGGATCCCCGAATTTCGCCAGCATCTCGCCGCCGTCAAGCAAAATCGGATAGCTCAGGTTCATGAATGCCTTCAGCTTGCGAACGCCCGCCACGGCCGCGGTGCGGCCCATTTCGTCTGCCAGCCGGCTATCAACGGCCACGCCGTACAGCTTCAAGCCCTCATCCTTGCGGCGGCCATACAGAAACTCCAGGTAGCCCACCTGGCCATACGGCTCTTCCAGCGGAGTATCTCGATACTCCCAAAAGTGCAAGAGCGTGACCTGGCCCTTGAGATCGTCGCTTGTCAGACTCGCCCCGCCAAGGCCCGAGGCTTCGAACGCCTCCACGGCCCGTCCCTGGTACTCGGCCGCCAGGTCTTGCAGCCGCTCTCGGCGAGACATAGCCAGCTCCAGGTCGCGTGCGGCAGATTGCACAACGCGGACCAGCGGCCCCGCTGCCAGCTCCTGCTGTAATGCCGGCAGCTCGGCGGCCAATACCCGCTGATCTGCGTCGGACCAACGCTCTTCTTCTGCCAGCGGAGGCCGAGAAAGCTTGCCGCGCAGGGCCAGCAGCGACTTGAAACCCGCACGCACAGACTCCAATTCGGCAGACTCCAGACGGCTGCTCGATGCCAGCCGCATCCGCAGCAGGTACTCGCTGCCCATGCCCATGAACACACGCTCGTCGACACCGCAAACCAGCCGCGTGTCCTTGTCAACCCACACGGTACGCTTATGCCCGTATGCATTGCGAACGCGCACGGGCCAGGCCTCCCGGTCTGCCAGCGGCTCCAGAGCGCCCACCTCGAATTCCAGCTCCTCGGTTTGCCAGAGGGCGCCCTCTGAGAGCGCAACCGGCGGCACCAGCAGAGGCGGGGGCAGCAGCACCACGGCCCTTCCCTCCCCGTAGTTGTAAAGCAGCGTAGGCATAGGGCCATCGCCCGGCACGCCCTGGCCATCGAGCTGCCAGCGGCCGAAGCGCTCCGACCAGGGCCAGCTTCCACGGCCTTGCTCATGGACTACCCAGAACCACGAGCTGCCGCTAGCATCCAGACGGTCGCAAAGCAGGTGCAGCTCGAAGGTCTTCTCCGCCTCCAGGGGTGCACGGTCCGGGCCCAACTGGGCCACGCTGCCTCTGTAGTTCAACTGCACCCCGGCCGACGGCACGCCGGAAGAGGGAGCAGGGTCAGCGGCCACGGCGGCGAGTGCGAGCAGTGCAAGGTACATGCGGGGCCTCAGCAAATAGGGGCGGTCGTGCAGGGCGCGGAGCAAACGTTGCGAGGGCCGTCAGACCGGGACGACTATTAGAGCGTAGCACAGGCTGGGGCCGCAATGGTGCCTGGTGTGCGCACGTCCACCGCGCCATGGCACACGCGCTTGGCCGCCAGGCTGCCGGCCCGTTTGGCCGGGGCGCTAGCGGCCCGCCACGCGCCGGGGATTCCATGGCAGTTAATCGTGCTGCGAGTGCCGAGGTGCGGTTCAGGCCAGCGTGAACTCGGGCAGGCGGACGATTTCTCCCCCGCGCAAGGCACTCTGGTGGGCGCAGATGCCCACGCAGGTCCAGTTGGCACTGGTGACGGCGTTGGGCCAGGGGTCGCGGTCTTGTACGAGCGCAGAGACGAACTCGTGCGCCAGGTGCGGGTGGGAGCCGCCATGGCCTGCGCCTTGCACGAAGGAGCGGTGCGACTCGTCGTGCACGGCCTGGGTGAACTGGCGGATTTCTGGGGGCAACAGGTGCGCGTAGTCGGGCACTCGGATGCGCTGCGGAATTTCCGGCTCCGGCTTCTTGGCAGTGTGGAGCACGTGTTCTTCGCCTTCGATGAGGGCCCACTCGAAGCTCTGCTTCGTGCCGTAGACGTCGAAGCTTTCCCGGTACTGGCGGGCCGTGTCGTACAAGAATCGCCAGATGTGGGCGGCAATGTCTGAGTCTTTGATCTTGATGTGGCAGGACTCGACAGCGAAGCGGTTGCCCGACTTGCGTTGCAGCTCCTCCCTGATGGTGCCCGAACCGAAGCAAGAGACGTACTCTGCGCGGCCATTCACCAGGCCCAGCACCGGGCTGACGACGTGCGTGGCGTAGTGCATGGGAATCATGCGCTCCCAGTACTCGGGCCAACCGTCCATGTCTTGCGGATGCGATGCCTGCATGTACTGGATCTTGCCCAGGTCTCCGCGCTGGTAGAGTTCCTTGAGGAACAAGAACTCGCGGCTGTAGACCACGGTCTCGGCCATCATGTATTTCAGGCCGGTGGAGCGGACGAGTTCGCAGATCTGCTGGCATTCTTCGATGGTGGTGGCCATAGGCACCGTGCACATCACGTGTTTGCCGGCGCGTAGGGCGGCCATCGCCATGGGTGCGTGGTCGGGTATGGGCGTGTTGATGTGGACAAAGTCGACCTGGGGATCTTTCAGCACGTCTTCGTACCGCGTGTAACGCTGCTGTACATTGAAGGCATTGCCGACCTCGTGCAGCCTGGCCTCGTTGCGCTGGCAGATGGCATACATGTTGGCTTGGGGATGCCGCTGGTAGATGGGAATGAACTCGGCTCCGAAGCCCAGGCCGATGATGGCCACATTGACGCGATCGCGAGTCATGGCAGATCCTTCTTTGCGTTGAGGATGAAGTGCCGTGGACGGCCCGATGGATGTTACTCTGGCGTTCAGGTTAGCTGGTTTGGCGGCTGGAGCAAGCGGTTGCAGCGCAATCGTCCCTCAGCGCCAGAGGTTACAGGGGTCGTGAATGAATGGGTTAGGGCTGGCTGGTAAAGGCTTGGAACAGTGAGCATATGGCGGGCTTTGCGCAGCTCGTGTGCCACTGCTTGACCCACAGGGTCAAGCAGTGCCGCCGCCAAGCACGCAACCACCCCACTCGTGTGCCACTGCTTGACCCACAG
>FWPU01005379.1_pt1 | contig 27910 bp, 25 predicted proteins | sample 2228361 | NCBI WGS metagenome assembly FWPU01 (sample SAMEA103939777, study PRJEB20133) | metagenome
TGTAGCCGCCGAATTCGATTCGGCGGGAGGAGGGCTCCCGCGGGGTGCAGGACGTCAAATTTGCCTCCTGCCTCCTGCCCCACCTCCGTCGGCGCAGCGCCTGCTTAGGAGGGTTGCAAATTTTACGTCCTGCACCCTGCTCACTGATGTTACGTATTCCCATCTACCGTTTACCCGAAGCCGAAGGTTTACCCTTGCCGCGTTACATGAGCGCGGGCGCGGCGGGGATGGATTTGTTCGCGGCGGAGGATGCGACGCTCGAGCCCGGCGAAACGAAAGTCGTCTCCACGGGTTTGCGCATCGCCGTCCCCGAAGGCTACGAAGCCCAGATTCGTCCGCGCAGCGGGCTTGCGCTCCATCACAGCATCACGATTCCCAACGCGCCGGGCACGATTGACGCTGACTATCGCGGCGTGGTCAAAGTCATCCTGCACAACCTCGGCAAATCGCCCTTCCACCTCCGACGCGGCGACCGCATCGCGCAGATGGTCATTGCTAAAGTCGAACGCGCCGAGTGGGAAGAGGTCGACGCGCTGCCCGACACGAAGCGCGGCGAAGGTGGGTTTGGGCATACGGGGGTTTGAAAGGTTGGTCGCGATGAAACAAGTCAGGTGTTGTTTAATCCTTTTTTTTCTTCTGACAACTCTGCCTCTCTGCGCCCCGGCATCCGCCGCCGATAAAATTATCCTCCTTTCACCTCATTGGGAGGGAATTCGCAAAGAGTATCGCGAGGCGTTTCGGAGGTGGCACAAGGCGAAGTATGGGACGGAAGTGGATTTGGACTTCCTTCTCATGGGCGGCACGTCGGAGATTATGAAGTTCATCGGCGACCAGTTCGGTAAGAACCCGAACGGCATCGGTGTGGATGTTTTCTGGGGGGGCGGCATCGCGCCTTACATGGCGCTGGCGAAGCAGGGATTACTCGAACCTTACAAAGCGCCCGACGAAATCCTCTCGAAGATTCCTAAGGACTACGGCGGGATGCCGATGTACGACGCGGAGTATCTCTGGTACGGCGCGGCGATGTCGGGGTTCGGCATCATCTACAACCGCGAAGTGCTGCGCGTGATGAACATGCCGGAACCGGAGACGTGGGCGGACCTTGCGCGTCCGGAGTTTTTTACGTGGGTGGGCAGCGGCGACCCGCGCCACAGCGGTTCGATTCACATGATGTACGAAATCATCCTGCAAGCCTATGGCTGGGACAAGGGCTGGGACATCATCAAACGCATGGGCGCAAATATCCGCAACTTCCCGCGCGGCGGGGGGCAAACGTCAAAGGACGTGGCGCTGGGCGAAACGGCGGTGGGGCTTTCGATTGACCTCTACGCGCTGACGCAAATCGCGCAGTCGCGCACCGACAAATTGGCGTTCGTTCTGCCCGAAGGTCAGACCATTATTAACTCCGACCCTATTGCCATTCTCAAGGGCGCGCCGCACAAGGAGTTGGCGCAGCACCTCATTGACTTCGTTCTGTCCGAAGAAGGTCAGAAAATCCTCATGCTCCCGGCGGGCGCGGAGGGCGGACCGAAGGAGTTTACGCTGAACCGCATGAGCGTGCTGCCGTCGCTCTATCAAATCCTGGGGGGCAAGTTGAGCACGCCGTCAAATCCGTTTGAGATGAAGGTAACGATGCGCTATGATGCAAAGTTAGGCAGCGCGCGGCGGGCGTTGGTGGATGACCTCATTGGCGCGCTTGTCATTGACAGTCACCATGATTTGATGCGGGCGTGGCGGGCGTTGATGGATGCAGGAATTCCAGATGACGCGGCGAAGAAATTCGCAGCGATGCCGCTGACCGAAGCCGAAGCCTTGCGCCTCTGCGAACCTGAAAGCCTCGGCAGCAAAAAGACGAAGTGGGAAACGGACCCGCTGCTCAAGGGCAAAGAAATGACGCGCTGGGCGGTATTTGCTAAAAAGCAGTACGCCGAAGTCGTGCGCATGACGCGCGGCAGTGGAGGAGTGATGTCGGCGGCAAACAACGCGGTGTGGTGGGTGTTTCCCGTGTTGGCAGCGGTGTTGGTGGTGGGCATTGTGGGGAGCGCGCTGTGGCAAGGGATTCGGCGTTTTGCCGGTTCATGAGTTCATGGGTTCATGAGTTCACAAATTCTGCATCTCGCATCACATTATGATTTCCGTTCACCTCGAAAAAGTCTCCAAACTCTTCGGCTCCGTCCGGGCGGTGGACAACGTTTCACTGCACATTCAGGAGGGCGAGTTGTTCTTTCTGTTGGGTCCATCGGGTTGTGGAAAGACAACCGCGTTGCGTATCGTGGCGGGGTTTTACGAACCCGACGAAGGGCAACTGCTGTTCGGCACGAAGGCGATGAACCGCGTGCCGCCGCATTTGCGGAATACGGGCATGGTGTTCCAGAACTACGCGCTCTGGCCGCACATGACGGTGTTTGAGAACGTGGAGTATGGTCTGACGCTGCGCAAGTTTTCGGCGGAGGAACGGCGGAAAAAAGTGATGAACGCGCTGGAGATTGTGCAGATGACCGAACACGCGCAGAAGTCGCCGAACCAACTGTCGGGCGGGCAGCAGCAGCGCATCGCGTTGGCGCGGGCGTTGGTGATTGAGCCGGACGTTTTGCTGCTCGACGAGCCGTTGTCCAACCTCGACGCCAAACTGCGCCTCGAAATGCGGCAGGAAATCAAGCGCATTCACGAGGAGACGCACATCACGGCGATTTACGTCACGCATGACCAGAAGGAAGCGCTCTCCATTGCCGACCGCATGGCGGTGATGAACGCCGGGCGCGTGGAGCAGGTCGGCACGCCGCGTGAAGTTTATCGCCGTCCTGCTAATCGCTTTGTCGCGGAGTTCATCGGCGAACCGAATTTCATTCCCGGCAAAATCGTGCGGGCGTCGTCCACCGTCGCCAGCATCGAAACGCCCGTTGGTCATCTGCTCGCGCTGAATCCCGCCCAAACGTTCCACGAAGGCGCGAGTGTCCTCTGCTGCATCCGTCCCGAAGCCATCTCATTCGCCACTGAATACGCAACGGTGGACAACCACGTTGAAGCCGTCGTCGAAAGCGTCATTTACCTCGGCGACCAGGAACAATATCAAGTGCATCTCGACGGAGCGGGGGATGCCGAGTGGTCGCACATCAAGGCAACCGTTCTCAACCCCGGCGAACAACAGCGCGCGCCCGGTCAGCGCGTGACGATGTTTTTGAACCCGGAAGATATTGCGGTGCTGCCCGCAACGGCGTGAGTAAGACACATGAGGGGATTCATTCTCTGGACACTCTGGAATCTCTTCCTTGCCGCCATTCCCGTCGCGTTGGGTTACGCGGCGGCGGCAGTGGGACGGCAAGCGCGGGCGCGGCGGAGTGCGGTGATGTGGTGCGGCTTCGGAGTGCTTGGGTTTCTGTGGCTGGCGTTTCTCCCTAACACCTGTTACCTCATCACGGAATGGCGACACCTGCTGGAATTCGTCGACGAGCGAGACCTTTACCAGCAAGCGGAGCGGAATCCGCGTCTCCTGTTTTTCATCAGCGTCCTCGCGCTGTTTTACGTGTGTTACAGCGGATTCGGCGTGCTGACGCTGACGCTGGCGATTCGTCCCATCGAGCGACTACTGCGCCAGTGGCGATTCTCTTTTCCGTGCCTCGCGCCCATGTTGTTCCTGCTACTGTCTTTGGGTGTGTATCTGGGGTTGATTGTGCGATTGAACTCGTGGGACTTATGGCAGCGTCCCGCGAAGGTGTGGGCGTCCGTCGCCGCTATCCCTCAATCGTCGCTGCTCATCAGCGCCATCATCGTTTTCGCGCTGTTGTTATGGGGACTGTACGAGGGATTGGACCTCTGGGTGGACGGCGTGAAGGAGCGGATAAGACGGTGGGTGATGCGTAATGCGTGAGAGGTTGCGTCAACTCTTCGCCCGCGCGATGTCGCCGACTTTGAACTCGTTGCCCTCGACAACCTCGGGGATGTGGTCTTGGGCAAAGCAGTTTGTTACCGTCAAAACAGCCGCCTTTTTGTCTTCTCAATCACCTGCCGATTCTTCTCCACTGTCAAATTCTCCTCGTGCGTCCACTGATGCGGCGGATAGAACGTTTGGCGATACATCGGGTAGGCTTCGGTGCGCAGGTGGGCGAGCATCTGATGACCTTGACGGGTGGCGCGTTCGTGGCGCAGGGCGGAAATGTCAATGGGCGCGACGACGATTTTCTCGCCCGGTCCGGGGTCGGCTTGGGCGAGGAGGCGTCCGTCGAAGTCGACAATCATGCTGCCGCCGGGCCAGCTGAACGGGGCATAATGTTCGAGGGAAGCGGCTTGGTTCGCGGCGATGACGTAGGCGGTGTTTTCGATGGCGCGGGCGCGGTTGAGGACCGTCCACCAGTCCATCGGCGGCGTCGCGCCCCACGGGTCCATGTAGGCGGACACGCGAATCAAAATCTCCGCGCCGTTTGCGGTCAGTTGCCGTAGCGGTTCAGGGAACAGCCAATCATAACAAATCGCGCAGCCGATGTTGCCAATGGGCGTGCGGGCGACGGGGAACATTTCTTCTTCGTATCCCTCGATGTCGTGCGGGCTGGCGTGAACTTCCCACGGAATCCACGTATTGACCTTGCGATACTTGTAAAGAATTCCTTCGGGACCGATGAGACAGGTCGTGTTGAAAACGTGGTTGGGATATTTCTCGTCGACCTCAAGGAACGTGCCCGTTTGAATGTAAAGGTCGTGCTCCTTCGCCTTTTCTGCGTAGCGTTCGGTGTGCTCGTTAGGAATCGGCACGGCGAGATGTCGCTTGAGTTCCTGCGCGGTCAGATACACGGGCGCGGCGTGGGCGAATTCTGGGAAGGCGATGAGTTTGACGGGCAAAAACGGACGATAGCCGATAACCGCCATGTCAATCATAGCAATCATGCGGTCAACGTGCGACTTGATTTCGCTGCGGTCTTTCGGGTTGGGGAAGTCCGTCTGACAGGCAGCGGCGTAGTAGCGGATGACGTCACTCATGGGTTTCACTGCCTTTCGTCTTCATCATCGTCAACCAGGTCGTCCTCGTCCCAGTCGTCGTCTTCTTCATAATCTTCCTCCTCCATCTCCTCATCTTCGTCCTCCCCATCGTCATCTTCGTCCTCAATTTCCTCTTCTAAATCGTCAGGAGTTGGCATCGTTTGACGCCTCCTTTTCCTCGCTTTGCCCTCATTATAACCGATGATTTGAGAGTTAAAAAATGGTCGGCAAAAAAAACTTGCAGAGGGATTTGATTTCTGCTATAATGACTGCGCGTTTGAAGAGTTGCCTGTGAACGTTCCCTGAAGAATCGGCGGATAGGGCTCAATCCGTCCGATTTTTCACTTGTTGGAGCGAGTTTTCCACAGATTTTGACAAGTTTTCCACAGATGTGGACAAAAGTAAAGTAACTTGGTTGGGGGGGAGGGCATCCCACCAAGGAGGAAAATTATGGACAATAACGCGACAAATGGCGCTCTGGCGCGCGTCTGGGAAGCTGTGCTTCAATCGCTGGAAACGGAACTGAACAAGCCGACGTTTGACAGTTACATCAAAAACATCCGCCCGCTCGCCTTGCAGGATGGTTCTCTGACCATCGGCGTGCCCAGCAATTTCGTGAAAGACTGGATTGTGCGGCGGCTGGGAACGACGATTGAAAATATCGCGGGACAGACTTTAGGGCAGCCGGTGACTCTGAAATATGAAATCGTGCCGAGCGATAAGCCCGTTCCGCCTCCGCCTCCCGAAGAAGAGCCCCCTGTGGAAGTGCCTACGTCGGTCTCGCAGCGCGCGGAATCGTGGATGCGCGATGAGTTCAGTTCGACCCCTCTGAATAGAAAATACACCTTTGAGAACTTCGTCATCGGGCGGAGCAATAGTTTCTGCCATGCCGCTGCCGTGGCGGTGGCGAACGCGCCTGCCAGAGTGTATAACCCGCTGTTCATTTACGGCGGCGTCGGGTTGGGCAAGACGCACCTGATGCAAGCCATCGGACACCACGTGATTCGGCAGAACAAGGCGGCGGAGGTCGTTTACGTTTCGGGGGAGACGTTCCTGTTTCACGTCGTCACCTCCATCCGCGAGGACCGCATGGCGGAGTTTCGGCGGATGTATCGGAACGTGGACATCTGGTTGGTGGACGACATTCAGTACATCGCCGAGGCGGAGCGGACGGAGGTGGAGTTCTTTCACATCTTCAACTCGCTCTACGACACCAACAAGCAAATCGTGATTTGCAGCGACCGACCGCCCAAAGAACTGCAACTGATAGAGGGGCGTCTGCGCTCGCGGTTTGAGTGGGGTTTGATTACGCACATTGAACCGCCCGATTTGGAGCATCGCATTGCCATCTTGCAGAAGAAAGCCCGCGATGAGAACGTAGACGTGCCCAACGAGGTGTTGCAGTTCATCGCCGAGAAAATTAAGACCAACATTCGGACGCTGGAGGGCGCGCTGACTCGCCTGTTTGCGCTGGCGTCGCTCAACAACAGCCGCGTGACGCTGGAGTTGGCGATTGAGAGCCTCAAGCACTATTCGACGGGCGAAGAGGAGTCCGTTCAGGTGAGCATCAATGTCGTCCTGCAAGCCACTTGCGATCATTTCCAGATTTCCAATGATGAACTGACGGGGAAGAAGCGAAACAAAGAAGTCCTGCTGCCGCGCCAGATTGGGATGTATCTGGCGAAGGAGATGACGGGATGCTCGTTCCCCGAAATCGGGTCGGCGTTCGGGCGCGACCACTCGACGGTCATTCACGCCTACGAGAAGATTAAAGGGGAGGTTCGGGAGAGCCGCGAGGTGCGCAACGCGGTCAACGAAATTCGGACGAAATCGCTCGTTCTCCACATGAACTTAGACAAGAAACGCGAACAAGAAGACGAAAACCTGTGAATATCCTGTGGAAAACTCGCCTCAAATCTGTGGAAAAGTGGCATTTTTCTGTGGATAAATCTGTGCAAAAATCTGTGGAAAACTCGACACCCGTTTTTGGGCTTATAACCTGTGGAAAAGTGGCATTTTTCTGTTGAAAAGTGCCCATTTTCTGTGGAAAAACCTGTGGAAAAACCTGTGGAAAACTCGCCCTGCCTGTGGATAATTTTTCCTGTGGAAAACTCAGGGCACTTTTCAACAGGGGTGTGGAAAAAAATGTGGAAAACTTTCATATTATAGTAAATGCGAAATGCGAGTTTTCCACATTTCAACAACCCTAATAATAATAAGTATTTAAATATATATGTCGTTAAAGACTTTTACGACAGCCCTTGAATTTGGAGGAGGTCAACGATGAAGATTGAAGTCAGCAAAGCAGATTTAGGACAAGCCATCAGCACGGCAAGCAGAGCCATCTCAGCACGCAGTACTCTTCCGATTCTGAGCAATATCCTCTTTGATGCGGAAGAGGAAGTTCTCCGCCTGACGGCAACCGACCTTGACACGGGCATCCGCTACACTATGCGGGCGAAGATTCTGGAGTCCGGGTCGCTGACCGTGCCTGCGGGGATTCTAGGCGACGTGATTTCCTCGCTGCCCGATGCGGAGGTGTCTTTGGAATCGGAGAACGGGCAGCTGCTCGTCCGCTGCGGGAAGTCGGACTACACGATCCTGACGACGCCCGCCGATGAGTTCCCGGTCGTGCCTGAAGTCACCGACGATTTCGCGTTGACGCTGCCGCAAGGCGTTCTGAGGGAGATTCTACGCCAGACGGTGTTTGCGGCGTCGAAAGAGGAATCCCGCACGATTCTGATGGGCGTATTGTTTGAGTTCGTGCCCGCTGGCGGACGGAAGAACGGCGGCAGCCGCCTGAACGTGGTTGCCACCGACACTCACCGCCTCGCCTATCGGACGACGGACGCGGGGGCGTTCGGCGCGTCGCTGGATGCCAAGCGCGCCGTCATCGTGCCCGCCAAACCGCTGGCGGAACTGATGCGCGTCCTGTCCGACTCGGAAGAGGAAATCGTGCGGATGCACGTCACCGAAAGTCAGGTGCAGTTCGCCATCTCCAAATCGGAGACGGGGACTTCGATGATGCTCGTGTCCCGGGTGTTGGACGGGCAGTTTCCCAACTACGAGAAGGTCGTCCCCAGAGATGCCGAACGCAGAATTACCTGCGACGCGAAAGAATTCGCCTCCGCGCTGCGCCGCGTCGCCATCGTCGCCCGCGAGAACGCTGAGAAAGCCATCTTCCACACGCAGGGCGACATAGTCGTCATCACCGCTGAAAGCCCCGAAGTCGGCAAGGCGCACGAAGAAGTCCCGATTCAGATGGAAGGACCCGACATCGAAATCGCCTTCAACGTCCGCTACCTCATCGAAGCCCTCGGCGCGATTGACGGCGAAACCATCACGCTGGAAATGACCCAGCCCCTCTCGCCCGGCGTCCTCAAGTCGGCGGACAACGAGGATTGGCTCTACGTTGTGATGCCGATGGCAATCTAAGCGTGGAGTGATGGAGTGATGGAGTGATGGAGCGATGGAGTATTGTTCATCTTAATCTCCATGCTCCAATACTCCATTACTCCATCACTCCAATTCTCCTTTGCAGGTGACTTCCCGTTGGTCGTCCGCCGTCTCTGGCTTCAGAACTTCCGCAACTACGCCTTTTTGGACTTGCAACCCGCGCAGGGCTTGAACGTTTTCTTCGGTCCGAACGGCGTCGGGAAGACGAACCTGTTAGAAGCCATCTCCGTTTTAGCGACCACCCGCTCCCCGCTGTGCGACCGCGACCGCGAGTGGGTGCGGTGGCAGCAAACCGCGTGCGGTCTCAAAACCGTCGTCTATCACGAAGCCACCAACGACGTGACCACGCTGGAACTGTCCATCGTCGGCGCGGAAAAAACTCTGAAGGTGGACGAGTCCCGTCGCTCCGACCTTCAGCAGTGGTTAGGCACGCTGCAAGTCGTCGCGTTCTTTCCGCACGAACTGTCCATCGTCTCCGGCGACCCCGGCGAGCGGCGGCGATTCCTCAACGTCGAACTCAGCAAAGCCCACCCTACCTACTTCTACGACTGGACGCAATACCGCCGCGCTTTGCAGCAGCGCAACGCCCTCCTCAAAATGCGCCCGCGCGCGTCGCTAAGGGAATGGGACGCGCAACTCGTCCACTATGGCTGCCGCATGATGGAAAAGCGGAGGCAGTTCGTCGCGGAAATCGCCCCTCTCATTCGTGAAACGCACGCGGCTCTGAGCGGCACGGACGTTCCCCTGTCCGTTGCCTACGCCCCATCGTTCTCTTGCGCGAAGGCCGATGAAGTGGTAGACTTGAAAGAAAAGTTCCTTCAAACTTTGCAGAAGAACTTTGAAGAAGACGCGCGGCGTGGCATCACGCACGTCGGTCCGCACCGCGACGATTTGGCGTTTCGGCTGGGCGACATGGACCTGCGCCGCTACGGTTCGCAGGGACAGCAGCGACTCGCCGTGCTGGGACTGAAAATCGCCCTCGCCCGCTGGGTGGAACGCACGACGGGCGAAGCCCCGCTGCTGCTGTTGGACGACGCTCTTTCAGAACTGGACGAAAACCGCCGAAAATACCTGTTGCAGCAAGCGCAGTTCTTTCCCCAGGCGATGCTCACCAGCGCCGACCGCCACCTGTGCGACGGCGTGGGTGCCACCTTCTTTCGCGTCGGTGATGGCAAGGTCGAATTGGAGTGATGGAGTAATGGAGTAATGGAGTAATGGGGTAATGGAGTGATGGAGTAATGGAGTAATGGAGTGATGGAGTAATGGAGTGATGGAGTAATGGTGTTTGACCAATACTCCAACACCCCATTACTCCATCACTCCGTTGACGTTATGGAACGCGTTGGTCCCGTCCTTAATGAGTTCCTCGACATGCGAGGCTGGACGCAGAAGGTCTTGCAGGAGATGGCTCTGCACCTCTGGGCGGACGTGGTCGGTCCGGAAATCGCCCGCAACACGCGACCGGAGGGGCTGAAGGGCGGGATTATGTTCGTGCGCACGAAGAATTCCATGTGGTCGCACGAGCTAAGTTACCACAAGCCGCGCATCATCGCCCGCCTGAACGGACGGCTGCAACAGACCGTCGTCAGCGACATTCGGTTTTACACCACGCGCCGCCGCAAGGACGCCGGCGACGACCCAGTTTTCACAGAGAAGAAACCCGACGTGACGAAGAGAATCGAATTAACGGCGGAGGAAAAATCCAAAATCGCCGCCGCCGCCCGCCCAATTCACGACGACGCCATGCGCTCCACGCTTATGCGGGCGATGGAAAGCTGCATGAAGGCGCAGAAGGCGAAGGAACAAAAGAAGAAAGCATAAAACGGAGCATGTAAGCAGTTTCAATCTCGCAACCACTTGTCAGAAAAACTCTCCTGAATCATACTTAAACCCCAAGCAGTCTTCTATCATCCGCGAATAACGCGAATCATCTCCATTCGCGCAGATTTGCGGATAGAATCTTGGTGATTCCCATGATTGACATTCGCCTTCTTCGCAACAATCCAGAAGTCGTCAAACGCGCTATGCAAAGTCTCGGCAGCGATGTGGATGTGGACGCGCTGGTTGAACTGGACCGCCGTCGTCGTGACGGGCTTACCAAAGTTGAGAAACTGAAGAGCCTCCGCAACAAAACGTCCGAGGAAATTAACCGCCTGAAAAGAGCGGGACAGGACGCAAGCGATAAAATTGCCGAAATGCGCGCCGTCGGGGACCGCATTAAAACGCTGGACGAGGAAATCAAGCAGGTGGAAGAGGAACTCAACGCTCGCCTGTTGGAAGTGCCCAACCTGCCTGACCCGTCCGTGCCCGTCGGTCCTGACGAGAGCGCGAACGTCGTCATTCGCACCGAAGGCACGCCGCGTGAATTCGATTTCGAGCCGAAGGCGCACTGGGATTTGGGTCCTGCGTTGGGCATCATTGACTTCGAGCGCGGCGTCAAGATGTCTGGCTCTCGCTTCTACCTGCTCAAAGGCTGGGGCGCGAAATTGCAACGCGCGCTGATTCAGTTCTTCCTTGACGTTCATACTACCGAGAACGGCTACACCGAGATCTACCCACCCGTGATGGTGAAGGAGCAATGCCTGTGGAACGCGGGGCAACTGCCCAAGTTCCGCGACAACATCTACCACGACGCCGAAGAAGATTTCTGGTGGACGGGCACGGCGGAAGTCACGTTGACCAATCTGCACGCTGAGGAAATCCTCGACCCCGAACAACTACCCGCACGCTACGTCGCCTACACGCCCTGCTTCCGCCGCGAGAAGATGAGCGCGGGGCGCGACGTGCGCGGCATCAAGCGCGGGCACCAGTTCGACAAGGTGGAGCAATACGCCTTCGTCACGCCCGAAACCTCCAACGACGAACTGGAACGCATCCTGTCCTGCGCCGAAAATATCTGCCGCAAACTCGGCATCCCGCACCGCGTCGTGCAGATGTGCACCGGCGACTTGGGCTTCGTCGCCGCCAAAAAATACGATGTCGAAATGTGGGCGCCGGGCTGCGGCGAGTGGCTGGAGGTCTCCTCCTGCAGCAACTGCACCGACTTTCAAGCCCGCCGCGCCAACATCCGCTTCCGCCGCGAACCCAGAGCCAAGCCCGAATACGTCCACACCCTCAACGGCAGCGGTCTCGCCCTCCCGCGCACCGTCATCGCCGTTTTGGAAAACTACCAAAACGCCGACGGGAGCGTGACGGTGCCGGAGGTGTTGAGGGGTTATATGGGTGTGGAAGTTATCAGACCGTAGAAGCCGGAAGGGAAGGAATGACAACATCTGAAGCCGTCCCGCGCTCAGTCCGGCGGCAAGTGCGCGACCGCGCTGGCAGTTGTTGCGAGCGTTGCCGTGCTCCCGCCGAATCCTCGCGTGCGCCGTTCGCCTGCAAGCCTGTTGTTGCCGATTGTCGGTTGCCCGTTGTCAGTAGAGCGAGAACCCTTTCCGCTTTAGTTGCGACGAAATGGAGAAGCGGAAGGGGTGAGGACCAACAACGCGGCGTTTGAGATGGAAGACAACGCCAAGCAACAAGACAATGACAACTGCACCAATGAGTCTGCGTAATGACAATCGCGCTATGTCTGCGCCATTGCAAACACCTTCGGGCGGAAGGCGGTCTGAATTTCGTAGATGGAGCCTTGCCGTTCGTGCTTGGGCAGCGGAAGACGGATGTCCATGTCTTTAACGCGGTAACGGCTGACGGGTTCGCCGCGCAGGATTTTGGCGTTGAATTGCGCGAGGTCGGTCACGCCGGTCACGGGGCAAGCGTCCACTGCCGCCAATTCCAATAGAAACAGGCGGCGGGATTTGGAGGAGGTGTTCGTCGCAGAGCCGTGCAGCGTGCGGCAGTGGTGCAGCGAGATGCCTCCCGCCCGCACCTCGACAGGCACAGCCGAAGAAGCGTCAATGCCTTCGCGCTCTATGTCCACCGCGCCCACGAACACGCCGTCCTGATGATGGTCGAGAATTTCCCAGCGGTGCGAGCCGGGCACCATCAACATGCAGCCGTTTTCCGTCGTGCAATCGTCTAAGCAAATACCCACCGCGAGCAGGTCGTCGTTAGTATGGGGATAGAACGCGAAATCCTGATGCCATTCCACCGGCGAGCCGTACTCAGCAGCTTTCATGTTCAACTTGCTCCCGTGCAGGCGAATGTTGGGACCGATGAGGTCAGCGACGATGTCCAGCAGCGCGTCCGAGCGCGCCATACGATTGAAGACAGGATGAATCGCCACCGGGTTTTTCAATCGGCGCACGCGCGGCTCTTGCGGCGAATGTCCGGGTTCAAGGTCATACACGTCGGTATGCTCCGTCACCGCCCGTGACTTCTCCACGAAATCCACCACCGCCCCCCGCGCTTCCTCTATCACGTCCATCGGGAACACATCGTCGACCACAAGAAAGCCGTTCTCGTTGTAGAAATTGATTTGTTCTCTGGATAACATGCCCTCACCTCAAGTGATATGAAACGTTGCCAACCCATCAAAATCAATGCCCAGCGTTTAGACACAGATTTGACGGCACAAGTGTCGCTTGACAAAATCCGCCTGGGGACGGAGATGCCGCAACCTGCGCCGTTTTTATCCATCATCATTTCAGCGCGGTTTTCAGACCACAAAAGGATGCCCCGACTTGTCGGAGAAGATGCGCAATCACCCTCAGTAGCGGATTCGTGCTATTGACATCATACGGTTGCGCTGATAAAATGACGGCGGTAGTCAAAATTTACGCAATACGCATTACGTTTCAGATGAGGAGGTGAACTATGCCGATAGATTTTGAACGGTTGCAGTCTTTCTCAGCGGAGCCGCTGGTGGCGCTGGGGGAGCAGATGGAAAACGCGGTGCGCACCGAGCGCATCGAACGCCGCCGACTGATGGAAGAGCGCAAAGCCAAAAAGCGGCGGAAGAAGAAAAGAAGAGGAGGACAAAGGCAATAGAAAGATGAGAGATGAGGGATGAGAGACGAGAGATGCAAGGATGCAAGGATGCAAAGATTTCCTTCTGCATCTCTGCATCTTTGCATCCCTGCATCTTTGTCTCCCTTATCCCTCATCCCTCATCCTTCATCCCTCCCATGACTGACGAACAGGTGGCTCGCACTTTGCTGCAAGCGGGGGTGGTCACGCCAGAGCAGGTTCAGTTAGCCGCGAGTCGGCGGACGGCGGAGAAGTCGCTGGCGCAGATGCTAGTGGATTTGGGTTACGTCGCACCGCAGCAGATGCAGCAACTCGCGCCCGGCGCGCTGGGTCAGCCGCGCCCGGCTCCTGTTTCTCCTCAACGCACGACAACTCAACCCGCCGCGCCGGTGGATTTGCGCGGGCGGCGGCTGGACGTCGAAGTCGTGATGAAACTCCCCCGCGACCGCGCTGTCGCGCTGCAAGCCATTCCCATTGCCCTCAACGGCAACGTGCTGACGGTGGCGATGTCCGACCCCAACAATCTCCCCACGATTGACGAGATCCGCCGCATCACGGGACACCGCGTTGAAGCTGTGCCCGCGCCGACGACGATGATCATGCAAGCCATCAACATCTACTACGCGGGCAGCGCGATTGACCAGACGACCGCGCTGGTGGGCGACGCTGCCGCCCGCGAGACACCGATGAGTTCTGACCTTCAAGTGATCCAGGACCTCGTCGCCGATGCTCCCGCGATTCGTTACGTCAACGCCATCATCGAGGAAGCCGTGCGCCAGAAGGCGAGCGACATTCACATGGAGCCGCGCGAGAGCGGGTTCTACCTGCGCTACCGCGTGGACGGCTTGCTGCGCCCGCCGCGTGAACTGCCCAAGGAGTGGCAGAACTCCATCATTGCCCGCGCGAAAATCATGGCGGGCATGGACATCGCGGAAAACCGCCTGCCGCAGGACGGACGGTTTCGCATGAACGTTTTGGGGCGTATCGTGGACTTCCGCGTGTCCAGCCTGCCGACACTCTACGGCGAAAAAATCGTCCTCCGTTTGCTGGATAGAGCCTCCCTCGTCCTCGACCTGTCGCAGTTGGGGTTCAGCGAGGAGACGCGGCAGATGTTCGAGGAACTGGTGCTCAAGCCGCAAGGGATGATCCTCGTTACGGGTCCGACGGGTTCGGGGAAAAGCACCACTCTTTACGCCGCGCTCAACCGCACGAAGTCAGAGACAAAAAACGTCGTCACGGTGGAAGACCCAATTGAGTATCAGTTGGAGGGCATCAACCAGACGCAGGTGAACCCGCGCATTGACCTGACGTTTGCGCGACAATTGCGGCATATTCTACGCCAGGACCCTGACGTGATTCTCGTCGGCGAAATCCGCGACTTTGAGACGGCAGAGATGGCGTTCCGCGCCGCGCTGACGGGACATCTCGTGTTGAGCACACTGCACACCAACGACGCGCCCAGCGCGATGACGCGCCTCGTGGACATGGAGATTGAGCCGTTCCTGATTTGCTCGTCGGTCATTGCGGTGCTGGCACAGCGGCTTGTGCGGACGATTTGCTCGCACTGCCGCGCCCCCTATCAACCCGACCCCGTTGACCTCCTACGCATCGGCTTGAGCCGCGAGGAATCGAAGAGCATTCAGTTCACGCGGGGCGTCGGCTGTCCCGCCTGCGGTTACACGGGCTTTCGCGGACGGGTGGGCGTGTATGAACTGATGATTGTCAACGAAGCGATTCGAGACGCGCTGATGAAGGGCATGAACGCCTCGCAGCTGCGCCGCATTGCCATTGACAACGGCATGAAAACGCTGCGCGACGATGGCGTAGAAAAGATGAAGCATGGACTGACCACCCCCGACGAACTCGCCCGCGTCCTCTTTGCCTTCACGGAGGACGAGGAGATAATGAGGCAAGTGCGGCGCAAGACGGAAGTAAGCAGTGAAAAGTAACTGCCCATTTTAAGTTCGATTTTCCTCCTCACCCCTCAAACACCCAACCCCGCTTCCCGTCGCGCTCGACCACTCCCCCGAAAATAACTCGGCGACATGTAGTATTCCGTCAAGGTAGGATTGACCGGGGGGAGAGTGAGGCTCCTGCCGAACTCCCTCGGCGCGGCGGGAGCCTTGCCCTCCCTTTTTCAACCCGTCAATCCTACCTTGACAGAACACTACTGTTCCGTCAAGGGAGGATTGACGGGTAGCCGCCCCGATAAATCGGGGTGCCCCATCGCAGGCGTAAAGCCTGCGGCTACGTTCTACGTTCAGATGAATCCCGATGTATCGGGATGAACCTGTCAAACCTACCTTGACGGAACAGTAGTTTACACCGAAACTGCATATTTGCTGTCCTGACAGGTCGGGAACTGGTCTGTCTGCGCCGACCCGTCGGCATAGGCGATTCCTCCCCATATCGCACCTTCAACTCTAAAGACGGGTTGAGTGGGGGAAATCCACACCCCCGCAAAAAAAAACTTCAGCGAATTTCAAAAAAAAGTTGATTTCGTACCAGAAAAACGCGCCTCTCGCGCAACTAATAGGGTGATACAACGCTCTCTGAGTCACACGGAACCGGACTTCATGCGCACACGGACGTGCGCAGGGAGTCTTGTGACACAAAGGATGGCTTATGGGAAGCGCACCCGGAGTCGACATTGACGAGGCATTGGTGAACCGCGTTTTGGCGGGGGACCGCGCTGCGGCAGAGGAGTTCGCTGCCGTGCTGCGTCCCCGCCTGCTGCGCTGGTTTCTGTGGCTGCTGCGCAACCACGAGGAGGCGGAAGACCTCGCCCAAGACGCCTTTGTCCGGCTGTGGAGCGCGCTGCCCACCTTTCGAGGGAGGAGTCGCATGGAAACCTGAGTTTATCGTATCGCCCGCGATGCTTACCGGATGTATCTGCGTCATCGGCAGGTGGAGAAGGAGGCTGTCAAGTCCCTGCCCGCTCCAGAACCCGGCGAATCCGTCCGCGAGGCGATGGACAAGGTCACGCTGCGCTGGGCGCTGATGGACGCGCTGGCGCAACTGTCCGAGGAGGAGCGTCAGGCAGTGACGCTGGTAAAAGTGGAAGGGCTGACGCACAAGGAGGCGGCGGTGGTGTTGGATGAAGCGGAGGGCACGGTGCGCTGGCGGGTGTTTGAGGCGTTGAACAAGATGCGCCGTCTGTTGGAAAGTGAGGAAGAGTGCGTTGAGTCCACAATGCCCTCATCGTGAGCGGCTGCTCAAGGGAAGCGTGACCGGGTGGGGACGCTGGCGCTGGCAGCGCCACCTGCGCCGCTGCGAAGAGTGCGCGCACATGGCGCGAGTGGAGGAGGAAATGACGTGCCTGTTCGAACTGGCGGGTGACGTGGAAGAATCGCCGCAATACATCGAAAGGGTGCTACAAACCATCCCCGTCTTCGACCGTCCGCACTCCCGTCTGGCACCGCGCCGCGTCTGGCGCTGGGTCTGGCGTCCCCGACGAGTCGCGGCGATGGTATTGGCGCTGGCGCTGCTGACGGTGGTGCTGTGGTGGAACCCATTGCGGTCGCTCCGAAAAGGGACGGAGGGCACGGTCTTTGCCGACATGATGGCGCGATTCACCGCTCACGACATCTTCCATACGCGCGGGCAGATCACGCGCTATGACCCCGCGACGGGAGAGAGACACACGCAGGTCTTTGAGAAGTGGCTGCAGCGCGTGCCCGACGCCCCCGGCTTGCGCTGGCGACAGCGGGTGGAGATTCTCAACGCCAAAAAGAAGGTGTTTTACGGAATGTCCGACTGGGAGGAAGACTCAGTGAACTTCCCTCATGCCGTCTATCGAACGTTGGAAATGAAGGGAAAGCGCGTGGAACGCTCTCAACTTTTTGACCTCCGCCTGACCGACTCGATGACCGAGCGTCTCCTGTGGGGCATCCCGTTTCTCACGCGTTCAGCGGCTGAGGCGTTAGCCCGTCATCCCGAAGCCCGCATCACGATGGAACGCCCTTCCAAGGCGTCGCAGCGGGCGCGCCTCAGGGTCACCCTGCGGGATACGCAAGGCAGCGCCCTCACCTGCATCTTTTGGGTCAATCTGGCAGAATTGCTGCCCCAGCGGGTGGAGGTGCGCTACGCGCGGGGGGGACGGGTTTACATCACGTCCACCTACACCGTTGAGTATCCCGACTCCGTGCCCCCCGACCTGTTTTCCGTCCACGGAAGGAGAGTGCCTTGCCAATGTCACATTCTCTGTCATTCTGAGCGCAGCGAAGAATCTCGCCGCAACGGGCTGAGATTCAGCGGATGCTCTGCATCCGACCGCTGCGCTCAGAATGACAAAGAGAGGAGGATAATATGACACCATTCGATATGCCTCATCCGAAGTTATCATCATCTTCGCCGTCGTCCGCTGTCCCGCGACGACGAAATTGGCTGCCGCTGCTCGCAGTCGTGATGGTTTTGGAGATTGTGACGTTCAAAGTGCTCTGGGCGCGCGACCCGCTGGTTGCCAATCGCGCTGACTATCTTGCCCAAGCACAGCGGCTTGCCGAGCAGCGCGCGGCGATGGAGCGGGACGACCTATCGCTGGGGCAACCGGCGCCGCGCCTGACGGTCACACCCGTCACGGGCGCAGCCGTCCCCCAGCCCGGCGGAGGTAAGGCGCTGGCGCTGCTGTTCGTCCGCAGTTGCACGGGCTGAACGCGCCTCAACGTTGCCGCCTGGGACAGGCTGCGTCAAAAGATTTCCCATCTGACCGTCGCTCTCATCACGCAAGACCCTCTGCCGCGCGCCCGCGACTTTGTGAGAGCCAACAAACTGACGATTCCGCTCTTTGTGGATAAGGCGGGTCAAACGGCGCAGGCATACAATGCGATGGGAAACGTGCGCGTCTACTTCGTGGACGACCAGGGCGCTCTGCGCTTTCGCCAAGACCCTCTCACACAATCCGAATCGGACTGCGTGCAGATAATTGCCCGTCTATTGGGAGGTAAAAATTGATGAGACACCCTATCCAAAAAGTAGCGCCGACATCCTGTCGGCAGGCAGGCCACGGCTTGACGTTGATTGAGACGGTTGTGATGTTAGGGGTCGTTGCCCTGTTAGGAGCCATTATCTTTGCTCTCCTGTCGCCCGTGCGCGAGCGGACGCGGCAGGCGGTCTGCGCCTCGCACCTGCACCAGTTGGGGCAGGCGCTCGCCCTGTATCGCGCGGATTATGGGATGGGCGGCTGTCAGAGCGCCTACGGTTTTCCGCCGTCCGTTCAGCGTCTCTACCCCCGCTACGTTTCGACGCTGGATCTGTTCCGCTGCCCCAACGACGTTCGGGGGTATCCCGTTTCCTACGTCTATCAGGTCTGGCGCGACACCGACCCCGTTTACGTGCCCGTCACCGGGTCGACCTACAGCGCGCCTCCCTGGTGCCAGTTGTTTGCGCGTCGCAGTGACGATTATCCCATCATGGCGGACCCCCATCATGCCACCCCGCAGGAGCGTCGCTTCGGACCGCGACTCTGGTTCGTGCTGCGCACCGATGGGCGGGTGGAGCGGGTGTTGAGCGGACCGACGGTGCCGTCTTGGGGACTCTGATGGCGGGGAGTGTATCTTCAACATGGAGTGTTGGAGTGATGGAGTGTTGACTCATTGCTCGATTACTCCATTACTCCATTACTCCATCACTCCATTGTAACACAGAAGAGTAGTGCAGTGCGGCGGAAGTTCCTGAACACCCTTCGACTACGCTCAGGGCAGGCTCTGTCATTCTGAGCGAAGCGAAGAATCTCAGCCGTTACGACGAGATTCTTCGCTTCGCTCAGAATGACAAACTGCTGCGTTATTTCCGCCGCGCTGCAGTAGGAACTTAGTGGAACCATGGGAAACTTGGGGAACTGCCTCGTTGTTGCTCTCAGTTTCCCATCGTTCCCCATCTTCAAAAGAAGGGAGGGAAGTCATGGGCAATCTAATGCGTATAGCAAGAGAAGGATGGTTGTTGATTCTCCTGATGCTGGCGTTTACGTGTGGACTGTGCGCCGCCTGTTGGGCGATACCTGCGGAGTCACCGTGCGAGGGCAGTTACAATAACTGCACGCTTCCCAACTGTGAGGTGACTCGTATTCATTTCATCTGCTCACAGGCGCAGGGTCCCCCGAACTGTGTGTGTTGCATGTATGAAGTCACCGACTACGACTGTGACGGGAACAGGACGACGGATTGCGTGAATGTCGTTCTCGTCAACTCGAACATGGGAGATTATCAGTGTAATCCGTCCAGTAGTACATGCCTCCTGCAAACGTGCGAGTAGCCATCCCCGTTTCATGACGGAAAGTGGGGAAGAGGAGTGAGAAGAAGGTGAAAAAACAAACAGTCACAAGGTTGAGGGCATCGCGCACGCGATGGGCAGCGGCGCTCGTCGGTGCGACGGTGTGCTTGGTCGTCATCGGGACGTATGTCTGGCGCTGGTGGGGAGCGACGCCCTACGCGACGGTGCGGCGGTTCGCTCAGGCGTGGGAGCGGGGTGACACCGCAACGCTGTATGCGCTCATGGACGATATGCCGCAGGAGGTCATCGGCATGGACAGCCGACGGCGTCCCTCGCGCGAGGGGTTCGAGTCGCTGATGAAGAACACAATGTTCCCCATCGCCCCGCCGGGGACGCGCTGGCAGGTGCAGGTCACTGACCCAGTCAACTACAACTTCCGTTTCAAAACGGAGGACAACCGACACCGGATGATCGTGCAGGTGCGGCGGTCGGTGGACGGGCGGTGGAAGGTGCTCGGACGCGATGCGCTGCTGTCCTTCTACCTCTACCAGGTCTATCACGGTCCTTGGCCTCTCACCCCGAACGAACCCGTCCGCCAGCGATTCCGCGTCCTGTGGAACACGGCAGGCGGGCATTACGCTGCTAACGAGTTGTAAACCTCTCCACTCTCCGAGGTGCAGGCGCCGGAGGAGGCTGGGGCGCGAGCCGGACATTGAGAGTCATCCGATGTCCCCGCGTCCCGCCTCCCCCGTCGGCACTTCAACAGCGAGGGGAGGGAGAGAAGTCGGTGAGAAGAAGGTTATGAAGCACTATCTCGACCGCAAAGGACAGGAAGTCAGGTGGGTGGGGGACGCCCAGCACCCCGCCGACCACGAGTACTTCTGCGCTCATCACTCCGACACCCGTCTGGTGGACGTCACCAACGACCCCGATCAAGCCGTCCACCACCTCAGGAGGCACGGTGACGTGGATTACGCCTGTCCCCTGTGTGATGCGGAGCAGTGGGAAGTGAAACGGACGGCGGGATGAGTGGTAGGGAACGGACTCTGTGCCGTTCCTCAGAAATGAACCAATGAACTAATGAACCCATACGGACGCACAACACGGAGGAAGGAAGGATTCCCCGATGAACATGAGTGCCCCACAAGACACTGCATCCCAACTTGTCGAAGATGCCGATGAATCGGCAAGAGGCAACATCCTGTTACACATTCGCCGCCTGTCGGCGGAAACGAAGGTGATTCTCTCGGACATGGCGGAGAAGTTGGAGCCCCATCGGGACGCGATTGCGATGGCGTGGTGGCAGACAGCAGCCTCCTACGAAGGGTTGAGTGAGGCGACCATCAACCGCCTTGCCTGCGTCAACGTGGGAGAATATCTGTCCGACCTTAAGGCGGGACGTTTTGACGCCTACTTCGCGAGCGTGTTCGCGGCGAGCCGAGAGTGCGCGCGGGCGGACATCTCTTTCACGACCCTCGCGCAATCGCTGACCGACTACGAGAACGCCTGCCTGCCCTACTTGAGGACCCTCTATCCCAATCTCTCAGACCGCAGCGGGGTTTTGCAGGCGTTGGATTACCTCTACCTCAACGTCCATGCGCTCCTGCAGCGCGCTTACTTCGCGGTGCAGGCGGAACGACTGCGCCAACAGACGGAGCGGCTGCAACAGGTCAACGAACTCGCCCGCGCCGTCAACAGTCGGCTCGACGCGCCGAGCATCCGCCGCGTGGCGGTCGGCTACGTGGAGCGCGCCCTGCCGCAAGCCGCGGCGATCTTCCTCACGGTAGACCCCGCCCATGAAGCCGTCACCCTCGCCGCCGTGTCGCACAAGGCGCGCCCGCTCATCACGCAGATGAAACTGGCGGAAGGGGTCACCTTCCCGGTTGCCGAGACGCGCTACGGCGAGTGCCTCAGCCGCCGCCAGCAGCTCTACGCGCCCGACCTCGCCCTCTACGAGACGCCCCTGGAGCGGCAGATGGTCGCGCTGGGGCTGTGGTCGGCGGTAACGGTCCCTGTCGTCTGCGGCGCGGAGGTGGTCGGATTGCTTTCCGCCGCCCGCCCGCAGCGGGACGCCTTCCACGCCGACGATGTGAACTTCCTCAGCGCCATCGCCGAACACCTGGCGATTGCCAGCCACAACGCCCAACTCTACGCCCAACTCCAGACCGCCCACGACGACCTGCAACACGTGCAGCAGCAGGTGGTGCAGCAGGAGCGGCTGCGGGCGTTGGGCACGATGGCGAGCGGCATCGCCCACGACTTCAACAACGCGCTCTCGCCCATTTTGGGCTACAGCGAACTCCTGTTGCTGGATGAGACCCTCAGCGAGAGAGGACACCGCTACCTGGAGATCATCCGCACGGCGGCGCAGGACGCGGTGAGCATCGTCGCGCGCCTGCGCGAGTTTTACCGCGAGCGCGGTGAACGGGAGTTCGTGCGGACGGATATGAACGCTATCGTACGTCAGGTCGTCTCGCTGACTCAACCCCGCTGGCGCAATCAGGCGCAGGAGCGAGGGGCGCAGGTGGAAATCTGTTTGGATCTGGCAGAAGATCTGCCGCCCGTGCTTGGCGATGTCAGCGAACTGCATCTGGCGTTGGTGAATCTGGTGCTCAATGCGGTGGACGCGCTGCCGCAGGGCGGGACGATCACGCTGCGGACGCGGGCGGAGGGCGGGAACGTCCTCGTCGAAGTCAGCGATACGGGAGTGGGCATGGACGCAGAGACCCAGCAGCGCATCTTCGACCCTTTCTTCACCACAAAGGGAGAACACGGGACCGGCTTGGGGTTGAGCGTGGCGTGGGGCATTGCGCAGCGGCACCACGGAGATATTGAGGCGACCAGCGTCGTGGGACAAGGCAGCACCTTCACCTTGCGCCTGCCGGCGGCGGAGGGAGAAACTGTCCAGACGCGAAGCGTCATCGCCCCCCCCAACATGCCGTCGCTGCGGATTCTCTACATAGACGACGAGCCGTCGCTGCGCACGTTACTCCAGGACATGCTGCGGCGCATGGGGCACCAGGTCGAGACCGCAGCGGGGGGCGTGGAAGGGCTGGCGAAATTTGAGGCGACGGCATACGATGTGGTCATCACGGATCTGGGGATGCCGGGGATGAGCGGGCAGGAGGTGGCGCAGGGCGTGAAAGCCGCCCGCCCGCAGACGCCGGTCATTCTGCTGACGGGGTGGGGACAACGGCTGCACAACGGCGGCGAAGCGCGCGCGTGTGTGGACGCGGTGGTAAGCAAACCGCCGACCCCGCAGAGGTTGGCAGAGACGCTGGCGTGGGTGTGGCGGGAAAAATTTATCGGATGCTGATTTCCACCTCCTGCCCCGCCTTCACAACCACTGCCTTCTCAAACGTGAGATGACACCTCTTCCCCTCAAACCTCACCTCACTCTTCACCACTCTCCGCCCCATGCGCACGGTGACTTTCGTGTCTGCTCCTGCGCTCGTGGGAAGTTCCAGCGCGAGGCGGTTCAAGGTCAGCGTGCTGTGTTTGACGGAAATCGTGTTGCGTGTTGCATCGTCAGTCTTTTGTTGGGAGAAAGAACCCCAGCCGCTGGCGGTGGTGAAGAAGGCTTTGAAGTTGATGGGAGTGAGGCGGGGGGCGAAGGAGAGGCTGCCGCTGGCGGCGTCGTAGTTGAAGCCGCTGGCGGCGTTCAGGAGGGAATAGGAAGACATGGCGCGGGAGTAGTGGTGACCACATTCAATTTCCGCCCACGGGTTGCGCTGGTTGCCGGTGTAGCGGTCGCGCGCGCCTTTGGCGATTTGTAAGCCTTCCTCCGCCATGCCCTCGTAAATCAGCGTCGCGGCGACGTGATACTCGATGCCCGTCCACACCTCATCGCAGTAGAGAATCGGGTCCTGCGGGCGTCCGCCCTTGGGCCACGAGCAGCACAGCAGCCCCTTTTCTTTGCCCTCCGCAAACACGCGCTGTCTGTGGACGTGACGGCTCAGGTCGGGACGCCAGTTGTGCTTGTAAATCGCTCGCAATGCTTGATGCACGCGCTCGGTTGGCAGCACGTATCCCAAGTTTAGAACGTGCGCCCACCACTGCCCCAGCAGTTGGTCGGAGTGGCAGCCCGGTCCGAAGCAGTTGTGCTGGTTGTAAATTTGCGGTGTGGCGTTCGGCGCGTCGTAAACGTTGACGTAGTATTCGCCGTTCCAGCAGGTGCGGTCGTAGCCCGCCTTTCCTTTTTCAAATCGTTCGCGGCATTGCGCGGCGAAGTCGGCGTCGCCCATCGTCTTCGCCATCTCCTCCGTCGCCCGCAGCGCGGCAAGGTAGAGCGTGCCGATGAAGGTGTTGCTGCCGAACAGGTGCGTGTCGTAGGTGTTGGGCTGCTCGCCCTTAATCACACCGTCGCCGTCCGTGTCGTGGTCGCGCAGGACGTGATTCATCACGTCCTTGACGTAACTCCACAACTTCCTGAGCCAGTCGCCGTCGCCACACAACCGCCATTCGCGGTAGGTCTTGAGAATCGTGCCCAGTTCGCCGTCTAAGGCGTGATGGTGCGGTCCGCCAATCGCGTTCTGCAGGCGCGGCAGCGACAGCGGCAGAATCGTGCGGTGCGGGATGTAGTGTTCCGTCGGGTGCATCTGCACCTTCAAATCCGTCTCGCGCACGTTGCGCTCTAATGTGGGGAACAGGAACGCGGTGGACATCGCGTAGTTGTAAACGTGGGTGCAGTTCATCGGGCAGCAGGCATCGGCTCCTTCAAATCCTGCAAACGTGCCGTCTTCCAGCCACACGAAAATCGGGCTGCGAATGAGGGCGGCGTTCGCCGTCACGCAGTCCAGCAGCCAGCGCGGCAGCGTGCTGTCGTAGAAGGTTTGATGAAACAGTTTCGTTTCGCGCTCCAACCGCTCAAAGTTGTCAGCGACGTAGTTCACGACCTCCGCCGCGTTTTTGAACCAGTTGTTGTATTGGTTGCCCAAGCGATGGTCATACTGATACGGCGGCGGTCCCCAGCCGTAGCGCCCGTCGCGGGTGCGGTTGGGGAAATGCCACGCGAGGACGAAGGGGACGGTTTTCTCTTCGTTCGGTTTGAGCGAAAAGGACACGCTCAGTGCGCCGTTCCACGTTCGACCGGGCGCGCTGGGTTCGGTGGAGGCGGACGGGTTGAATTTTCCGTCTTCGGCGAAGTCGTTCCAGAGTTGGGCGAGGTCGTCCCATTGCGGCAACACCGAAATCTCGTGTCCCCTGTCCCGCGTCCCCTGTCCCACGACAGCGAGAGCCATGCTGCCCCAGAGCGGCGATTGGTCGTTCCAGCCGGTTTGCGGTTTGTAGGCAACACCGGAGGCTTGCGCGATGAGGTTGCCGATGATGGTTTTTTTGTCCACGCCTTCCAGCCAGTTTTGCGGCGCACCGTTACAGACGATGACGCTGCCTTTGCCGTAGCGACCGGCGATGACGAGCAGCACTCCCCTCTCCCGCAGCGTGGAAGAGGGATCGGGGGTGAGGGCTTCCAGCAGCACGCGGGCATCCGCTTTGAGTTTCAGACCATCGAACTGACGCGCGCTCGCGGTGACGGATTTCGCGGTGATGCCGTTGAGAATCGGCGAATTGCGCTTGATTTCGTAACGACTGAAGTTGTTACGGCTGCTCGTCCAGGTCAACGGCATTGCCTCCCTGAACCTCTGCATCAATGCCGCATCCACAAACGGTGAGCGCGGCGAGTCGCTGAACACGATGTCGTCAACAAGGATGTGCCCCCATCCGCCGGTGTTCGTGTCCACGATTTCGATGACGGCGGTTTTGCCGACGTGCGCGGAAACGTCCCAGCGAACGGGTTGCAATCGCTCGGTGTTATCGCCGTGCGCGGTAGCGACAATTGCATTGCCGCTGTGGGGCAAGTTATCAACTTGCTTTACAATTTTCAGGTTGACGCAGGTTTCGTTCGGATGATTTCCGCCGCCCACAAGCAAGTGAACGTATTTCCTCTCGATTTTGAATTCACGCGAGGTCGCTCGCCCTGTCGTGCCGTCGCCGTTGACGTAGGTGTTGACGAAGTATTTGCCGCGCCAGCCTGACACGCGCTGCTGATTCGGCAGCGTGCCCGTCGCGGGCTTCGCGCCGAAGCAATCGCCCGTGAGCGTCCAGTTGGCATAACTGCCCGATTCCCAGTTTTCAAACACAATATCTCCCCTCTCCTGCTGTGCGGGAGAGGGGTCAGAGGTGAGGGATTCTAACAACTCGCCTTCACCCGCAATGATAAGCGACGCGCCTGCTTGCACAGCGTCCAGCATCGAACGCAGAAAGTTCTCCGACGACTGCAAGGGCAAATCGTTGAGCCAGAACACGGCGGATGAAACATCTTGTGGCATGGGCGGCGGGTTGCCGAAATTCACCTTCACATTCTCACACAACCGCATGAGATACGCGACGTTGCTGTCGTTCGTGAACAGATGGCGGGACTCGCTGAGACGATGAACGGTGCCTTCCTGCGTTTGCATGTGCAGCAGGGTGGCGTTGCCCGCGCGCTGGACGGTGTTGAAGTTGCCCATGAAATCCACGTGTCCCGATTCCAATCGGGACGCGTAGCCGTCCCAGCCGACAAGGTTGGGCGCGGAGGCCATCAGCGCGGCGTCAACGGGTTGCTGGCTGCGATTGCGCACGGTGAAGCAGAAAACGACAGCGGGCAAGCCGGAATCCTTCGTGTTCAGCGGAATGAACGGCGAGAAGGCTTCGAGCGAAACCTCCACCGGCAACTCGCCGTCAAGGTAGCGCAGCCACGCGAAGGGATACTCGCCAGAGAACTCCACCGCCGTTGTTACAGGCAGATTGCCTGCATCACCTTCTTGCAACAGCCGCGCCGTCGTCTTACCGTCTTTCGTTTTCGCCCACACGCCGAAGAACGCGGCGGGGACGTTGGCGCGGCTGTTGAAGTTGTTGACGATTTGCCACTGCTCCAACCGCCCGTGCCCTGTGAGGGACACCTGTCCCGCGCCGATGCCGCCCAGCGGGAACGCGATGTGCCGCAACTCTTCGCCCCGATACTTGCGCCGCTCGCCGCACTGCCACAGTTCTTCCGTCCAGCGTTTCAACTCATCTTCGGCTTGCGCGTCCGCCGCGGGCGCGTTTGCTCCGAGCAAACTCAATCCGCCCACCGCCAACGCTGTCGTCTTGATGAAGTCGCGTCGGTCCATGCCTCCGCCCGAGGCGTCCGACGGACCTCAGATTTTCCCCGGTTCACAGCAGTTGAGTTCTTCGTTGTTCATGGTTGACCCTTTCCCCGATTGGCATCGGGACAGGCTTAACGATTTGCTATGCCGATAATTATATCTTAATTTCCCCTCGTTGCACAATAGGGGTCGCCGAGATGCTGTCGGGATTTTGCAGGCTGGAAGCCTGCGCTACACAGGCTGGAAGCCTGCGCCACACAGGTTGGAAGCCTGCGCTACACAGGCTGGAAGCCTGCGCTACACAGGCTGGAAGCCTGCGCTACAAGGGAGTGAATGTCATTGACGCACTGCCCTTCCTCCTGTATAATTCGTGTGGGTTCATTTAATCCAATGAAGTCAACGATAGGGACGTAAACCATGCCTCGTGACAGTATCATCATTCGCGGTGCGCGTGAACATAATCTGAAAAACGTTGACCTTGACCTTCCGAGAGATAAACTCATCGTCATCACCGGCTTGAGCGGTTCGGGCAAATCGTCGCTGGCGTTTGACACAATTTATGCGGAGGGCGAGCGGCGTTACGTGGAGAGTTTGTCCACTTACGCGCGGCAGTTTTTGGGGCAGATGGACAAGCCCGATGTGGACTACATCGAAGGCTTGTCGCCCGCCGTCAGCATTGACCAGAAATCCACCTCGCACAACCCGCGTTCGACGGTTGCCACCGTGACGGAGATTTACGATTACCTGCGTCTCCTCTTCGCCCGCGTCGGCGTGCCGCATTGCCCGCAGTGCGGCAAGGCGATTTCGCGGCAGTCCGTCGACCAAATCGTTGACCAGGTGATGAGCCTCCCCGAAGGCACACGGCTGCACGTGCTCGCCCCGCTGGTGCGCGGGCGCAAGGGCGAGTATCGCCAGATTTTTGAGGACGTGCGCAAAAAAGGCTTCGTCCGCGTCCGCGTCAACGGCGACATCTATGACGTGAACGAGGACGTGAGCCGCATCAAACTCGAACGCTACAAACAGCACCACATCGAGGTCGTCGTCGACCGCATCGCGCTGCGCTCCGACGTGCAAAGCCGACTGGCGGATTCGGTGCAAACGGCGTTGCAGTTGGGGAACAGTGTCGTGATGATAGAAGTGTTAAGCAATGGGGAAGGAGGGGGAAGGAGGGGGACGGAGGGGGAAGGAGGGGGAAGGAAGGGGAAGGAGGGGGAAGTAAGAGGACAGAAGAGGAAGGAGGA
>FWPU01005380.1_pt1 | contig 27909 bp, 20 predicted proteins | sample 2228361 | NCBI WGS metagenome assembly FWPU01 (sample SAMEA103939777, study PRJEB20133) | metagenome
AGCTACCGTACGTGCAAGTTCTTCTTGCCTAGCCCGACCGGTCTCGCCGGTTTCAGCGAATCCTGCACTCATGACAATAAGGGCCTTGATACCTCTGTCCGTACACTCGCGCACCACCTGATATACTGCAGGTGCAGGCACCAGGATACAGGCAAGATCGACGCTCTCAGGTAGATCTCTGGCCGAGGGATATACGCGAAGGCCTTCGATTTCTTTGAGGTGAGGGTTGACGAGGTAGAGCCGTTCGAGACTGCCGTAGGACAGCAGGAATCGGGGCAAGGCAGCTCCAAAACCAAAACCCACTGAAACGCCAATGAGAGCCACGCTGCTTGGGTAAAAGAACGTGTCGAGTGTGCGATCTGAATGAGTCATGACCAGTTAACGCACCAGTTCAGCACCTGATTGCTGTTGTGGTGTTATCGCACCAGTCGGGCAGACTGCTACACACCTCATACAGCCAGTGCAAGACGACTGGGCCAGAGGCTCCCTATTGAAGGGAGCAACGAGTGTCCGTATGCCCCGCAAGGCAAAATCAAGCGCGCCTGCCTTCTCTATATGGGTGCATACCCAAACGCATTTGCCGCAGAGTACACACCGATTTGGGTTGAGCACGATCAGCTTATGGCTCTGATCAATTGGGTAAGTGGTTTCAAGTCGTTTTAGATCTGGTGACATCCGCAACGGGACCTTGAGATCCTTTGCCAGTTGCTGGAGCTGACAGCTGTGGTTCTTTGGACAATGGCTGCAGTCAAGATCGTGATGGCTCAAGAGAAGCTCAAGGGCTCTTCTTCTCAGCCTGAGGAGTCGTGGGGAACGGGTCTTAATCTTCATTCCGTGGGCAACGGTTTCTCCACAGGAGGCAACAGGTATGCTCCGGCCTGCTATCTCTACCAGGCAGAGCCTGCAGGCACCAAAACCATGGTCTCTTTCCCGTAGCGCACAAAGATGCGGTATGTATATCCCTGCATCCAAGGCAGCCCAGAGGATCTTTGTGCCGGATACGGCACGAACAGGCGTACCATCCATATACAGCAAGACTTCTTCGCTCATTTCTTTAGCGTTCTTTCTGCTCGGCCCTCACCTCGATCAGGCACCTCTGAGAGCGGGGATACCTTGACTACGGCATTGTACTGGGGAGGGCATGCATTCAGGCAGGCCCCACACTTGATACAGGTGGCTTGCTCGATCACCTTGACCCTTCTAGTATCCGTGAAAATGCTCTCGGTAGGGCAACTGCCTACGCAGGCGTCGCACGTCCGTTCGCACCGCTCAGGCACGATATAAAAAGCGCTCAGTGCCCTACAGACCTTTGCAGGGCAGCGCTTCTCTATGATATGCGCTTCGTACTCACTGCGAAAATGCCGTAGCGTGCTGAGTACTGGATGTGGTGCAGTCCGTCCAAGATTGCACAGAGATCCGAGCCTTATGTCTTCTGCCAGAGATTCCAAGGTGTCCAAATGCCGTTTGGTCCCCCTTCCGTCAACAATGTCCCGCATCAGTTCGAGCATCTGTGTGGTTCCTATTCGGCAAAACGTGCATTTGCCACAGGATTCCTTCTGGATAAAGTCGAGGAAGAAGAGCGCGGTATCGACCATGCAATTATCTTCGTCAAGGACCACAAGGCCTCCTGAGCCCATAATGGTCCCCACTTTGTTCAGGGCCTTGAAGCTTACTGGCGTGTCCAGCAAGGACTCTGGAAGACACCCGCCTGAAGGTCCACCTATTTGCACTGCCTTGAAGTCTTTTCCATTGGGAATGCCTCCGCCTATGTCGAAGATGAGTCTTCTAAGAGTAGTCCCCATGGGCACTTCGACCAGACCTGTATTGAGTACCTTACCAGCAAGTGCAAATACAGTGGTGCCTTTGCTCTCTTTCGAGCCAAACGAGGCAAAATACTGCCATCCTTTTGCCAGGATCCAGGAGACACTGGATAGTGTTTTGACATTGTTGATGATAGTGGGTTTTCCATGCACGCCTTTTTCTGGAGGGTAGGGAGGTCGGATACGTGGCATACCACGCTCTCCCTCGATAGATGCGATAAGGGCAGTTTCCTCTCCGCATACAAACGCACCAGGCGCCTGAATCACTTCCACATCAAAGGAAAAGTCTGTATCCAGAATGTGGGTGCCGAGGAGTCCGTACGTCCTTGCCTGATCAATGGCCTCGGTGATCGTTTCAAGGGCTAGCGGGTATTCTGACCGGATGTAGACATAGCCTTTAGTGGCACCTACTGCCCAGGCTGCTATAAGCATACCTTCTATGATACTGTGAGGATCGCCCTCCAGAAGGGCTCGATCCATGAATGCACCTGGGTCACCTTCGTCCGCATTGCATATCACATATCGCTCTTTTTCCTCGGACATTCGACATTGGTGCCATTTCTTCCATGTAGCATACCCTGCCCCTCCCAGTCCTTTGACACCCGCCTTCTTGATCTCCTGAATGACTGCAGCAGGGCTGATTGAGAGCGCCCGTGCAAGACCTCTGTAGGCTCCGAAGGCGATGGCATGGTCTATGCTCCCGGGATCGATCTGCCCACACCGCTCCAGGAGGATTCGCTGCTCATAGGCGCTTCTAGGGAATTCAGAAAGAAGTGGGACCCGTTCATCAGGAGCCAGGCTGCCCAGTACATACTCAAGACAGGGGTCGTCTTTGGCCAGGAAATTTCTCACGAGCACGGTTGCCACGCCCGGACGGACCCCTCCATATAGAATGGGCGGCCAACCAGGTTTGGATATGGTGACAAGCGGTTCAGCATAGCAATGGCCATTGCAGCCCACTTCTATGATGCGTGCGTCGAGCCCTTCGTCATGAAGCACCGTTTTGAGTGTTTCCAAGGTAAGGAGTGCGCCTGCGGCCCTGCCACAGGTACCTGTGCCTACAAGAATGCTCGGTAGTTCAGCCGGCATGGTAGCATTCCAGCGAAGCTCCGAGGCCTCCCGGAGTTTACTGAAGGCTTCCCTGACACGTTTAGCCTTCTCGGTCTGCACTGGCATGGGCTCGTTCCTCTGGAGTTGACCTTTGGGGACTGACTCCCATTGCGAGGAGCAATCCTTCGACTCTGATCGGCGTGACGCAGGGTTCTATTCGGTCACCTACCACGTTGACCGGTGCAAGTGCGCAACAGCCAATGCAAGCCACACGATCCAAACTGCACAAGCGATCAGGGGTTGTCTGGCCTTCAGAAATACCCAGTTTGTTTTCCCAGACCTTGAGCACTGCCTCACCACCTTTTATATGACAAGCTGTTCCCAGGCACACTTTGATCGGGTATTTGCCAGGAGGCGAAAACCTGAACTGGTTATAGAACGACGCAACCCCATAGACCCGTGCTGGAGAGATATGTAGGAATTGAGCCAACTCGATCATTGCCGTTCGAGGAAGGTATCCGAAGTGTCTCTGGACCCTCTGGAGCAACGCAATGAGTCGTTGTGGCTCAGGTTTTTCGCCACGTACAAGGGATAGAACCTCTGCCCTGATGCTTTCTTCTTCTTGTTGGTTCATGTGGTACTGGTCTTCCCCACGGGGTCTTTCTACACAGTCAACGTATAAAATAGTAATACTACCACACAGTGTAACTAAAAAGGAGAGGTCATGATGTACCCATACCAGTAACAACAGAATGCGCGTCGACAGTGCAGTGGGTTCGACAGCCATTCTGTGGTCTCGAGAATTTCAGGGTCGATAACAAACGATAACAAACGGGGTCTAGCCATGTGCCTGTGAGACAAGGAGTGCCTGAGCTTACCATGGCTTGACTCCTTGTGGTGTTCCTTTTAGGGTGTAGCTGATGCTTCTCTTGCTATTACCCGAGCAGTACCATCACCACCACAAGGAGAGGGCCTTGGTATGCGTATAGCCATTGTTGGCCCAGGTGCAATGGGTTGTCTCTTCGCCTATCTACTTTCGAGAGCCAAGGGTAACGAAATCTGGCTCATCGACAATCATCCTGAGAGAGTAAAAGCGATTCTGGAGCAGGGGCTTTACATCGAAGGGATAAGTGGAGAGCACCAACTGTGGCCCAAGATCTCTCTTGGTGCTGGTGGAGTCGGCGAGGTCGATGTAGTTCTTATCTGTGTAAAGTCAGGCGATACGCAAAAGGCAGCAGAGGATTCCCGGACGCTCGTTGGACGCACCACCTCGGTAGTAACGTTGCAGAACGGTCTGGGAAACGTAGAAAAGATCCAACAGGTCCTTGGAGACGAGCTAGTGTTCGGCGGCACGACAGCAATGGGTGCGACGGTGCTTAGTCAGAACCGCATCAGGCATGCGGGTTGGGGCGAGACAGTGATAGGATCGCCAGGAGGTGGTCTTGGTTCACGTTTGGAAAGACTCATCGACCTATTCAGACAGGCCGGCCTCGAGGTTTCTTCTACCAGCGATCTTGAGGGCCTACTCTGGAGCAAGCTCGTTATCAACGTAGGCATAAATGCACTGACAGCGATTACGAGACTTCACAATGGAGATCTATTGCAGTACGAAGGAGCACGGCGTGTCATGAGAGAGGCTGTTCAAGAGGCCTGTCGTGTTGCTCGTGCAAAAAAGGTGAGCCTGCTCTATGATGATCCCATAGCTAAGGTAGAATCGGTATGTACTGCTACGGCAGGGAACATCTCCTCGATGCTCCAGGATGTGCTCCGACAAAAAAGGACAGAGGTTGAACAGATCAATGGTGCAATTGTGCAAGAAGCTAAGAAGCTATCTATTCCCACGCCTGTCAATGCAGTACTGTGGAACCTCGTAACGACCATCGAACAAAGCTATGACAAGAGGATTGAAGCACGATAGGGAAAGAGCGAAGCTGGTTTCTCATGCGTATTCTGGAGGTCTGCAACGATGGATAAAGTCACAGTTACCACCTTACAGAAGATGAAGGCTGAACACAAAACGATCACAATGCTTACGTCTTATGATTTTCCAATGACAAAGATCATCGACGAGGCAGGTGTCGATATCATCCTTGTAGGCGATTCAGTAGGCAATGTAGTTCTTGGATATCCGAATACGTTGCCTGTCACCATGGAGGAGATGCTCCATCATACCAGAGCGGTTTCCCGTGCGTGCAAGCGTGCATTGGTAGTTGGTGATATGCCGTTTATGAGCTATCAGGTTTCCATCGAAGAGGCCAAAAGAAATGCAGGTCGATTTATCAAGGAGGCAGGTGCTGAGGCCGTCAAGGTAGAAGGTGGCACATCGATGGTCGAGGTGATAAAGGCAATCGTCAACATAGACATACCTGTGATGGCCCATATTGGGCTCACACCTCAGTCAGTGCACCGGATGGGGGGCTACAAGGTCCAGGGTAGAGACGAAAAACAACGGCAGCAGCTCATGGAAGATGCACGGGCAGTTCAGGAAGCAGGTGCCTTTTCAGTAGTGCTCGAGTGCGTTCCTTCATCCCTGGCACAGGCGATCACAGCAGAACTGAGTATTCCTACAATCGGGATTGGCGCAGGAATACATTGCGACGGTCAGGTGCTCGTGCTTCATGACTTGCTGGGACTCATGGGAAGATTCAGACCGAAGTTTGTCAAAAGCTACGTCAATCTGGAGGAGATAATCTCAAAGGCTGTTACGCAGTACCTCGAGGAGGTCAGAAATCGAACCTTTCCTGACGAGGCACATGCATTTAACTGACGGCATTGTTCCGTAATGAGGCCACAAGAACGAGGCCGGCGACGCGGCCGCGCATGGTTTGGAAGAGGAGTAGGAAGGTAGGACATGGCATCTCGCATCGAGGTCAGCATAAAGCCTCACCTACCTGACGCTCGTGGGAACCGTCTCAAGAAGCGCATACGCGACGATCTCGGGCTTCCCGTGGATTCGGTCAGACTGGTAGATGTCTACCAAATAGACAAAGAGCTTTCCAGAGCTGCTTTAGAGCGATGTAGGGCGGAATTGTTTACCGACCCTGTGACACAGGACTCATCCATAGGTCCTCTGCCTGGAAAGCTCTTTGACTGGATCATTGAAATAGCATTTCTTCCAGGGGTTACCGACAATGTGGGCGCAACCAGCAGAGAGGCAATAGAAGATCTGCTCAAGGTAAGATTCGAAGAAGGAGAGGCCGTCTACTTTGCCGAGCAGATCCTATTGCAGGCTCCAGGCCTTGCCAGAGACGATGTCGAGCGGATCGTGGCACTCCGATGCAACCCCCTCATACAGCAAGCCTTTATTCAGGATAAGCGGCAGTGGCGCGCTGATCCACTTGATCTTAAACTGCGTCTCCCAAAGGTACAGCTCAGCCCGAGCGACCGAGTAGTGACCGTATGCCTCGATGTGGATGAAGCAGAGCTTTATCGGCTGGGAAAGGAAGGGATCGTCGATCATACCGAGGGTTCTGTGGAAATCCGAAGGGGACCGCTCGCGCTCGACCTCACCAGCTTGGAGGCAATAAGGGAGTATTTCAAAAGGCAGGGGAGAGATCCTACTGACGTCGAGTTGGAGTCGCTTGCACAAACCTGGTCAGAGCATTGCAAACACAATATCTTTGCCGCCCGTATCGACGAGATAGACAGCCTGTATAAGACATACATCAAACGTGCCACTGAGCAGATCCGTGCGAGCTACGGCAGTCAGGATTGGTGTCTTTCTGTGTTCAGCGACAATTCAGGCGTCGTACGCTTCACCGAGGGCTGGAACATCTGCTACAAGGTCGAGACGCACAACAGTCCTTCAGCACTGGATCCCTATGGCGGTGCGATCACCGGCATCGTTGGTGTAAATCGTGATCCTTTAGGCACTGGTATGGGTGCACTGCTCATTCTCAATACGTATGGGTTTTGTTTTGGAAACCCGTACTACCAAGGACCCCTCATGTATCGTCGTCCTGGCCGTAAAGACCCGATACTGCATCCAAAGGTGATCTTCGAGGGTGTAAGGGAAGGTGTCGAGCACGGTGGAAACAAGAGCGGCATACCAACGGCGTGGGGATTTGTCCTCTTTGATGATCGCTATATGGGTAAGCCCCTTGTCTTTGTGGGTACTGTTGGGTTGCTCCCAGCAGAGATCAATGGAAGACCATCGCACCACAAAGGGGCGCGACCTGGGGATAGGATTATCATGGCAGGAGGACGTGTAGGAAAGGATGGAATTCACGGTGCCACGTTTTCTTCAGAGGCCATGCATGCAGGGAGCCCAGCAACTGCGGTGCAGATCGGAGATCCGATCACTCAAAAGAAGCTCGCAGATGCACAGATCGAGATCCGGGATCGAGGCCTGTACCATAGTGTCACTGACAATGGCGCTGGTGGATTATCGTGCTCGGTTGCAGAGATGGCCCGCGAGTCAGGAGGCTGTCTCGTAGAGCTCGATAAGGTGCCGATCAAGTACCAGGGATTGCTTCCTTATGAGATTTGGATCAGCGAGTCGCAGGAGAGGATGACCTATGCGGTACCGCCTGAGCACGTCGATGCTTTTATCGATGTCATGCGCAGAAGGGGTGTAGAGGCTACGGTCATAGGAGAATTCACGGACAGCGGCCGGTGCATCGTGACATTCAGGGGCACACCCGTCATGGATGTGGACATGCAGTTTCTCCACGAAGGAGTACCACAGAAGGTTTTGAAGAGCACCTATACCGAGCCTGCACCAGAAGAGGAATCGTTCGATGAACCTGATGCGCCAGCAGAGGTCTTGGCTGAGATGCTGGCCAGGCTCAACCTCTGCAGCAAGGAATATGTGGTGCGTCAATTCGACCATGAGGTGCAAGGGGGCTCGGTGGTAAAGCCCCTTGTTGGACGCTACCAGGACGTTCACAGCGATGCTGCGGTGGTACGACCACTATACTGGCGCAAAGAAGGGATCGCACTGTCGCACGGAGTATATCCAAGGTATGGTGACCTGGATCCGTACTGGATGGCAGCATGCGGGATCGATACCGCGGTGAGAAATGTCATTGCAGTAGGGGCACGGCCTGACAGGGTTGCATTGCTCGATAATTTCTGCTGGTGCAGTTCTGAAGAGCCAGAGCGACTGGGTCAGCTCAAACGAGCTGCCAAGGCCTGTTATGACATAGCTGTTGCCTATAAGACACCGTTCATCTCAGGCAAGGACAGCATGTTCAATGACTTCAAAGGCTACGACGAACACGACCGGCCTGTGACCATATCGATACCGCCAACGCTTCTTATCAGCTCCTTGGGGATCGTCGACGATGTGGAAAGGTGTGTCACATTGGATGCAAAAGCAGTTGGAGATCTTGTGTTTATAGCTGGCATGACGCGATCTGAACTAGGGGGATCCGAGTACTGCGCCTATATGGGAGAACGTATGAGAGGAAAACCATTACGAGGCACTAAGGTCCCTCGAGTGCATCCAGAGGAATATCTCAAGCTCTACCAGGTCGTAAGCAGGGCCATCCAGGAGGGCCTGGTGGCGTCGTGCACGAGTGTCGGTGCTGGAGGCCTTGCACTTGCTGTATCGCGAACTGCGCTTGCCGGAGACCTGGGCCTTGAGGTAGCGCTTTCCCGGATCCCAGTAGACGCAGAGAAGCCGATTCGGCCAGACAAGATCCTGTATTCAGAATCGCAGGGCAGGCTCCTTATCACGGCAAGGCCAGAATCCGCCGGACGGCTGACCAGCATGTTTGCAGGACTGCCATTTGCGTGTGTGGGCACAGTACTTCAAGAGAAGATCCTCAGCATCACCACTTCAGGTGGGACAAGATATCTTTGTGTTCCACTGGAGGTACTTCGTCAGGCATACAAGAAAACACTTGACTGGTAATAGGATCTTCTCAGGATCTCTTGTTGATGTGTTGAGAAAAGAACCAATGGCACGACCGAGGGCACTGATTCTTACTGGCTACGGTATAAACTGTGACAGAGAGACCCAGTACGCCTTTGAGGCAGCAGGCGCTCAGGCAGTTCGTGTGCATGTCAATGACCTTATCGATGGGTACGATACGCTCACCAGATACCAGATAGTGGCGATTCCAGGCGGCTTTTCTTACGGAGACGATATTGCATCGGGAAAGGTCCTTGCGAACCGGCTGAAGACCCATCTTGCTGATGTGCTTGAGGCATTTATTGCACGAGGCAATTTGGTAATCGGTATCTGCAATGGATTTCAGGTTATGGTGAAATACGGTCTCCTTGGGTCTTCTCAGGGTACAGCACCGCGGGTTCAGACGGTTACACTCACGTACAATGATTCGGGCAGATACGAGGACCGTTGGGTGCATCTTGTTGCAGTGAGCGACCGTTGCGTGTTCACTCGGGGCATAGAGCGTCTCTACCTGCCAGTTGCCCATGGCGAAGGGAAGTTTTATGCCGAAAAGGATGTGCTAGCGTCACTGGAGGCGCACGGACTTGTGGCACTCAGATATACGCTTGAAGACGGAAGTCTGGCACAGGGACGATTCCCATGGAATCCGAACGGATCGTGCAACGATATTGCAGGAATCTGCGATGCAACTGGCAGGGTGTTCGGAATGATGCCTCATCCTGAGCGATTCCTTTCTTTGACCAACCATCCGAGGTGGACTGCACGTTATGATGCAGCCCGACGAAAAGGCATTTCTCTTTCGCCTGAAGGCCAGGGACTTCAGATCTTCCGCAACGCAGTCTCTTATTTCGCCTGAATGAGTAGCCCATCAATCGAACCGAGCGTCCTGTCCAAACGACCCCTGGGCAAAAAATTTTTCGAGGGCTGAACGCAGGTCGAGCAAGTGCGGCAGGACCTTGAATTTCTAGCAGTGACGTAGAGTTGCCGGTGACACAGCGCATCAGAAACCGTTTTAGAATCTTACAAACCAAAAAATCTTCTTGACACCAAGATATAGGGGAGCTAGGCTATCTCCGCTACAAGATATTGACGTACAGAACTCCTTCAATACCACACCTAACGCCCTTTATTTACGAGGAGAGGTGGAAATGAGTCGGCTTGAATTTGAAGATGCAAAAGAAAAATCCAACTATTTCTATCTCACCGATGAAAACTACTGCATTCGTAAGCGGGACGGCAAGATCGTTCCTTTTGATCAGGAGAGGATCACGCAGGCCATTTTCAAGGCAATGAAGGCAGTGGGCGAGGAGAGCAGGGACGAGGCAGTGCGTTGTTCAAACGAGGTATGCGAAACACTCCTCAAGAAGTTCCATAAGAGAAGTATTCCAGCTGTGGAGGAAATCCAAGATATCGTCGAAGAGGTCCTCATCCGAAAAGGACACGTAAAGACCGCAAAGGCTTACATTCTCTACCGTGAGCAACATGCACGTCTTCGTGAGACCAAAAGTCTTCTCCTCGATATCAAGAATACCATGGATGGCTACCTCACCCAGTCAGACTGGCGGGTCAAAGAGAACAGCAATGTAAATTACTCTTTGGGTGGGCTTATACTGCACAATTCAGGGACAATCACTGCGAACTATTGGCTGAACTACATCTACACAAAAGACATCTCTACCGCCCACCGAAGCGGCGCCCTTCACATCCACGATCTATCCATGTTTTCGGGTTATTGTGCAGGCTGGAGTCTCAAGCAACTGCTCATGGAGGGACTCGGTGGGGTGCCCAACAAGATTAGCTCCAGACCGGCGCAGCACCTAAGTACCTTGGTTGCACAGATGGTCAATTTTTTGGGCGTACTCCAGAATGAGTGGGCAGGTGCCCAAGCATTTTCGAGCTTTGATACGTATCTGGCTCCGTTTGTAAGGAGGGACCGTCTCTCGTACCGTGACGTCAAGCAGAATATCCAGAGTTTCATCTTTGGTGTGAACACCCCTTCACGTTGGGGATCGCAGGCACCGTTTACCAATATCACATTAGACTGGGTCGTACCTGAGGACCTGCGCAACGAGCCAGTGATTATAGGAGGACGACCCCAGGGAGACTGTTATGGCGAGTACCAAGAAGAGATGGACATGATCAATAAGGCCTTTATCGAGGTTATGATGGAAGGCGACTCAGAGGGGAGGGGCTTTCCGTACCCTATACCCACCTACAACATTACCAGGGAGTTTGATTGGGAATGTGAAAATGCAGATTTGCTCTTCAGGATGACAGCACGGTACGGCACGCCGTATTTTCAAAACTTCATCAACTCTGACTTACGACCTGGTGATGTGCGCTCGATGTGCTGTCGACTTCAACTTGACAAGCGAGAGCTCAAGAAAAAAGGAGGAGGTCTGTTTGGCGCTGCAGAACTGACTGGCTCTATTGGCGTGGTGACTATCAATATGCCCCGAATAGGGTATCTGTCGAGAAGCAAAGAGGAGTTTTTCGAGCGTCTCTACCGCATCATGGATATAGCAAGGGATTCTCTGGAAATAAAGCGAGAAGTTATTACCAAATTGATGAACGAAGGGTTGTTCCCATACTCTAAGCGGTACCTTGGTACATGGGACAACCACTTTTCTACGATCGGCATTGTGGGAATGAACGAGTGTTGTAGAAATTTCCTTGGTTGTGACTTGACCATCAGCGAGGGCAGGGCATTTGCGATCGAGGTGCTTGAAGCCATGAGGGAACGTCTCATTCAGTATCAAGAGCACACGGGCAACCTTTACAATTTAGAGGCCACGCCAGCTGAGTCGACCTCGTATCGCTTGGCAAAGATCGACAAAGAAAAATTCCCTGACATCATCACTGCAGGGAGAGATGTCCCTTACTATACTAACTCTACCCAGCTTCCCGTGGACTACACCTCAGACATCTTTCATGCCCTTGATCTTCAGGAGCCGCTCCAGACGAAATATACAGGGGGGACAGTATTCCATTGTTTCCTCGGCGAGAGCCTTGAGGATGCCACTGTATGTAAGAAGCTCGTAAGGACGGTAGCTGAAAACTACCGAATACCTTACTATACGATTTCGCCGACCTTCTCGGTATGCGCAGATCATGGCTATCTTCGCGGTGAGCATCAGCAATGCACGTATTGCGGTCGCGAGACCGAGGTGTATGCACGGATCGTGGGCTACTACCGGCCGGTAAGAAATTGGAACCTTGGCAAACGTGAGGAATACAGCCAGAGGAGGATGTTCGCCGTCTCATTTCCTTTGTCATTTGCGGAAGTGAACAAGAAGGACGCGATCTCACATGATATGTTTGCGACAAGCAAGATCGTTGATCCACGGGCAGATCGCCTATTCAGCAATGGTGCGTATCCGATCAAACTTTTTACTGCACCCAACTGTAGCAAGTGCGAGGAGATAAAGGCAGCACTCAAGGCCCACCATGTGCCAGCGGAGATTTACAACATAAAGGAGCAGAGCGGCAGGAGTCTCTTTAGTCATTACTACCGGCAGATCCGAAAAGACCTCAAACGCAGCACCAATGGCGAGGTGCCCCTTCCTATCATGATGCAGGTGGGTGAAAACGGAGAGATCATTACCTGGGCCAGTGGTTCTTCAGAGATACGCACCATGCTACAGCAAGGCATACGAGCTCCTGAGCAGCACTACCGCGAGGCTGAACAGCACTCGTGAGCTTTTCGCTTTTTTGTCGTGGTACATTGCAGGCAGGGATTACCTCTTTATGCACGTGCCTGTATACGGGTGGATACGGTCGTCCTTCATCGATTACCCAGGCCACATCTGTTCGTGTATCTTTCTCGCTCGATGCAATTTTCGATGTGGGTACTGTCATAACCCTGACCTTGTAGATGTCCCTGCGTGCGCTGAGCCAGAGGTTTCAACTGCACAGATAGTGGAATATCTGGAGAGATACCGCAAGGTACTTGAAGGGGTCTGCGTGACAGGTGGAGAGCCCCTGCTCACTGCTGGCATCTTTGAATTCTTACGTGAGATCCGTTGTCTTGAACTTAAGATAAAGGTTGATACCAATGGCTCCTTGCCTGACACGCTCGAGCGGCTCTTGGACCAGGGTCTTGTTGACTATGTGGCAATGGACATAAAGGGCCCATTGGAAAAGCTTGTCCATATCACCCGTGCCAATGTACCAGAAAGCCATCTCAAAGATGCGGTAACGAGATCAGTGAGCTTGCTCATGTCTGGGGCTGTAGAGTATGAGTTCCGTACCACGGTTGTCCCAGGACTTTTGGAGGAAAAGGACTTCGATGCCATTGGAAGATGGATCGAAGGCAGCGCTCGATTTGTACTTCAGCAGTTCCGTCCTGGCCGTACCCTCGACCCAGCGTTTGCTTCTCTAAGGCCATACCCTCCTGAGTACCTCGAACGGATTACCAATCGGATGAAAAATTTCGTCAAAGACTGTAGCATACGTGGTAGTGGATAGTGTTTCACTGAACGAACCACTCCTTACATTCCTCTTCTATGCGCATACGAATCCTTCTTTCCATCCCCGTCCATCTCCTTACCTCCTTGTTGCTGGGACTGGATCTTTTTGTATTGTATCCGCTCATCTCCCTGCTCCCCTTTGGCTGGGCATATCCAGTCACACGGGCTCGAGGGACCCTTCATTATCTTGTTATGAAAAGGATGCGGCGTCAGGTCGAGGATGACCTAAAAGAATGCATGCCGGAACTGGTAGCTTCTGGACGGTTAAAAGAGGTGACACAAAGGGTCTTTCAGGTGCAGGCCACATTTTTTCATGACTCGTATCTTTTGTGCGCTGGTGGCCGTTCAAGAAGGGTTATGCTCAAATACGGCAGGGTTGAAGGGCTCGATCATCTTGATACCTCGCTTGCCCTAGGAAAAGGGGCCCTCTTGTGTACCATGCATTTCGGTCACTACTTTTTTGCAGGTGGGGTCCTGCTCTGGCACGGATATCCGTTGTGTGCCTATGCAGTCTGGCCGTGGGATCTCAAGAAAGTCCACTTCTTCCTTAAGCTCCACCATTGGGTAACCTTTAAGAGGTCGATATCACAGCATAAGGTGCACATGATTTGGGCTGGTCGACACCGCAAGGGTGAGATTCAGGACTATCTTGCCAGAGGATATCCCTTTTATGCCTTGCTGGATATACCACTGCCTGACAAAAGCGATTTGGAACCTGTCACATTTTTTGGCAAGCCGGCCCTGTTCCCTTCCAGGATCATTGACCTCGCCTACGCAACAGCTGCCCCACTGCACGTTGTCTACCTTTATCGGGACAATCCACGGGATTGGCGACGTACCTGTACAGTGATAAGCGAGGCCATTGCGCTCAGTGGAGACAAAAGCACGGATCTTCAGCAGGTGGTCTCTGAGCTCGAAGGAGCGATTCGTGCACACCCTGATCATTGGTGGGGATGGGGATATGTGAAACGTATGCGGCCAGACTACATACTCGAGGCCCAGCAGAGAAGAGACTTTGCGTTGAAATCTACTTCTGCCAAGCCGCCGACATCTGCTTCACAATAGGAGCTCAGCGACAGTTGCCTTTGTATGCGTGGGTGCTGGTGCGTGTGAGGTGGAACTGATTACTAAGGACATCATGCAGGAGGGAGTCCAGTGGAAACAATACGGATTGACAGGAAGCGCTGCACAGGATGTGGATTGTGTGTAAAGGACTGTATCAGTGGCGTGTTCACGCTTGAGGACCAGAAAGCAGTCCCTCTATATGCCGACCAATGCAATCGCTGCAGCCATTGTATTGCCATCTGCCCAACCCAAGCTATCGTCCACGAGGGGCTTGGCTCAACGATGCCACATCGGATACAGAAAAGGTACCTCCAGCCTCGGTACTATAAGGAAATCGCTTTGAGCAGGAGGAGTATCAGACACTACAGGTCCGAGCCTGTACCAAGGGAGGTCATTGAAGCACTTTTGGATGTGGCCAGGTATTCGCCCACTGCGAGCAATGCTCAAAATGTTCACTATACAGTGGTGGCCAACCGAGTCCTCCTCGACAGTGTCTCACGAAGGCTCTTTGGGATCGGCGAAACAATCAACAAGGTATTTACTTCTGCACCGGTGCAGGCTGCATCCGAACGATTCAAGGATGTAGGACCCATAAGGATCCTTGCACGCTACTCCCGACGGTGGCAGCTGTACAAAGAGCAGGTGGCAGCGGGCAGGGACCTTATCTTTCACAACGCACCGCTGCTTCTGCTGGTGCATACGCCCAAGGGGCAGAGCCTCTCACGTGACAATTGTCTGATTGCTGCAACCAACATCGCAAACTACGCCCATTGTCTAGGACTGGGCACCTGTTTTATCGGCATCCTGGTTACAGCAATGCGTATCGATCCGAGCCTTTCTGGTATCTTCAGGATCCCCAAGGGCCACACCGTGCACGCGGCATTAACGATCGGCTATCCTGCAGTCAGCTACATGCGTCATGTCGTTCGGAAGGCTGCCCCCGTATCGTGGCTCTAAGCAGCGCCTTTACGGCCTTGCTTTACAAGTAGTGGAGTAAGAGCACTGCACCAGGACCAGGTCCCAAGGACTTACGTGCTGCCCAATATCTTCATGGCCAAGTCGATATCAGAGACATGAAATACAAAGAGTGCCTTTTCCGCATCTTCCAAGGCTGAGCCATAGGTGTAGTTAATGTTTATGTTGGCGCGTGCGAACTTTTCAGAGATAGCTGCTAGCTCCCCTGGCCGGTTATCCATGACTATGGCGATTACCTCAGAGGTGTTGACAAGGTAGCCTGCCTTTTCGAGGACCTCAATGCTTCTTGAGGGATCCGAGGTGATAAAGCGAATAAGGGTGACAAGCGAGGCTTCCTTGAGGATGGCGCTGTAGCTTGCAGTAGATGCAATCCTGCGAAGGGTTACCTCGCGGGCCTTGTTGAATAGGCCCTGTACGTATTCAGTGGCATCCTGGATACTCATAGCCTTTATGTTTATCCCTTCCCTCCCAAGGGTCTGTGCGAGTGAAAAGAGCTGGCCTGGTTTGTTTTCGAGGAATACGGAAAGTTGCGTAATGCGTTCCATTGTGTAACACCCCTTTGTCCTTGCAATTGACCTTTCGAACGCTACAATGTGTTTCTTATAATGGGTTAGGTGCATGGGGAAATCAAGGAGGTCTGTTTTATGAGGGTGGATGGCAAGATAGCAATAGTCACAGGGGCTGGTCAGGGTATTGGCAAGGCTATCGCCCTAGAGCTGGCAAGGCGTGGGGCAGATGTTGCATGTTTGGACATGAACAAACAGGGTGCCCAGTCGACCGCAGCAGCGGTAGATGCATGTGGGAGAAAGGCTATCGCAGTTTGTGCCGATGTAGCAGTGTACGATCAGGTTGTCATGGCTGTGGAGGATGCACTCCAGTCCTTCGGCAGGATAGATATACTCGTCAACAATGCCGGGTGGGATATTATCCAACCATTCACAGATACGACGCCTGAGTTCTGGGACAAGGTGATAGGCATCAATCTCAAGGGTGTGATCAATTGTGCTCATGCGTGCCTCAGGAAGAGCATGATCGAGCATCATGGCGGTAAGATCGTCAACATCGCCAGTGATGCAGGACGCGTCGGCAGTATGGGCGAGACTGTCTACGCAGCAGCCAAGGGAGGTGTGATCGCATTTACCAAGTCGCTCGCACGGGAAGTGGCCCGCTATTCGATCAACGTGAACTGTGTATGCCCTGGTCCCACTGACACTGATCTCTACAGAAACCAATCAGAAAAGGTACGGGAGGCCTTGGAGCGTGTCATCCCATTTCGAAGGGTGGCACAACCGTACGAGATCGCGTATGCGGCTGTTTTTTTTGCATCACCACTTTCTGACTATGTCACAGGGCAGGTCTTGAGTGGGAGTGGCGGCCTGACCATGGTGGGCTAAGACGAGAGGGACTCATGGCAACGACAGTCCAAAACGAAGAGCAGCGCATGCTGGTCGATACAGTTCGAAGGATGGCTGAACACGAGATCGCACCTGGCGCTGCACAGCGAGATGAACAGCAGGCAATGCCTGATGATATCCATAGGCTGTTTTTTAAGAACGGATTGCTCAAGCTCAGGATCCCAGATGCCTATGAAGGTGTTCCAGCATCTGTCTACACCTGTTGCCTTGTCATCGAGGAAATAGCGCGGGTAGATGCATCTGCCAGCCTTTTGCTCGTGAATCACCTGGCAGGGTTGAGTCCTTTTCTTGAGGCCTCTACTGAGGAACAAAAGGAAAGAATACTGCCCCGGGTAGTGGAACAGGGCGATATCATTGGATTTGCCCTTACCGAGCCAACTGCAGGGTCTGATGCTGCATCGATAAAGACCCGCGCTATGTGCAAAGGGGATTACTATTTGCTCAGGGGTACCAAGTGCTTCATTACCAACGGCGGGCTTGCCCGGATGTACACACTGTTTGCTACCATCGACCCCGCATTAAAAAAGCAGGGGATCACTGCGTTCATTGTAGACGATACTACACCAGGCCTTACCATCGGAAAAAAGGAAAACAAGATGGGCATGAGGGCGTCACCTACCACAGAGCTCATCCTCGATGATGCAAAGGTACCAGCAGTCAACCTTTTGGGTGGTGAGGGCCGTGGGTGGCCTATTTTGCTCTCTGGCCTTTCAGAAACCAGGCTCCTTGTTGCTGCACTTTCACTGGGCCTTGCCGAGGGTGCAACTACTTATGCTGCCCGGTATGCTGCTCAAAGGACGCAATTCGGAAGGCCGGTAGCACGATTCCAAGGCGTGCAATTCATGCTCGCAGATATGGCAATAGGTATCGAGACTGCTCGGGCGCTCATTTACCAGACAGCTGCTAGGCTCGATAGTGGAGAACGGGACATACGAGCTTTTGCGTCCATGGCCAAATGTTATGCCTCGGATATGGCAATGAAGGTCACTACAGACGCTGTCCAAATCCTAGGCGGCTACGGGTATATGAAGGATTATCCATTGGAGCGAATGATGCGAGATGCCAAGGCGATACAGATCTTCGAGGGGACCAACCAGATCCAGCGGTTGATCATTGCTAACGATATGCTCTCCAAGTTATCGCCCTGAAGGAGTGTGCATGAGGTACGCTGTAGGCCCCTTAGAAAGATTAGCGCAACACAGGTCCTAGAAGCGCTCACCCAGCCTGGCGGCAAATGCCAAGTACCGTGCGAGCTCGTCACTTGTCAGATTTCCCTCAAGGTAAGAACCAGGTTTGGCCAACGTGATGCCTTTTTCTGAATATCGTATCATGGCAATCTCCAAGTCGATTGCGTGCTTGATGAGTTCCTGATTGACTGTGTTCCTAAGATAGTGCGCTGCCTTTTCCGGATGGCTACCTGCTTTTATCACGTACGTTTCGTCGATTTGCTCATCTCCGGTTTCAATGAACGTTCCCCGTGAAAGTAGCTCAGCGAGACGGGGTGTTAGGCCCCGTGGCCGTATCTCGAGGGTAAAAGGACAAGGATAGCCAAAAGTAACTTCCAAAAGACCTCGTGTTCCCTTGCCTGGATGCGTGAACGATATCTGAAAGGGCATCCCCATATGAGTACCTTTTATCTTTGGCGAAGAAAACGGCCGAATCGATACCTCGCCGTTGATAAGGGGTGCAATCTCTTTGAGGTGCCGTGCCTTGCGCATCTGCGTAACCTGTCGGTACAGCACAAGGCCGAAAAACACCAAGATTGGTAACAGAATGTCGCGCACCTGATGGTACCTATCCATTGACGTGGTCCTCCTCGTCCTTTAGGCTTCTGTAAGCCACCGTGCAAGGAAACGTCATACGATATGTCTTCTTTTATACCATATACCAGAAGACGCTCCCTATATGGCAATACTGCCGGAGACAGTAATCTATCTAGCGGCTCAACTCCGCAGGAATTCGATTAGGGGACTCACTATGAGCAATATGGTGAGCACGATCAGGACAACTATCGTCGTCCAGCCGACCGCATTCTGGAACGCGTTGTTCGTGTAAGGTCCCATTATCTTTTTGTTGTTGACCAGGAGGATCATCGAGACCAGTACCACAGGAAGCAGAATACCATTGAGTACCTGGGTCCAGATGGTGATAGCAATGAGAGGGGCACCAGGAAACAAAATGATCAGCACTGAAATCGTTACGATAAAGGCAAAGAGCGAATAGAACTGAGGTGCCTCTTTCATGCTCTTGTTGATCCCTGCTTCGAACCCAAATGCCTCGCATACATAAAAGGCAGTTGCAAGGGGAAGAATTGTTGCGGAAAAGACAGAAGCTACAAAGAGACCAAAGGCAAAAAGGTGGGATGCAAAGTGGCCTGCAAATGGTTTTAGGGCCACTGCGGCGTCCTTGGCCTCCTGTATGACGATACCGTTTTTGTGAAGGGTTGCGGCACAGGCAACAATGATGAAGAAGGCAACCACGACCGTGGCAATGCAGCCTATGATAACGTCCCAGAGCGCATATCGGTAGTTTTCGAGTCTGGTTCCCTTTTCTATGACAGAAGACTGCATGTAGAACTGCATCCATGGCGCGATGGTGGTCCCAATAATTCCGATAACCATGCTCAGGTAGGTACGGTCAGTACTGAATCCAGGCTGTACGAGGCTTTTTCCCATGGCCTTCCAATCAGGTTCTGCAAGGAGTGCTGAGACGACATATGAGAGCAGACAGAAGCTAAAGGCGAGGAAGACACGTTCAGCAATCTTGTAGTTACCCTTGACCACTAGGAGCCATACACACAGAGCTACGAGTGGGACAGAGATGTATTTGCTTACTCCAAATATCATCAGGCTCCCAGCAACCCCAGCAAACTCAGTTGCTGTATTGCCGATGTCAGCGATCACGAGCCCGAGAAAGATAAAAAAGGTTATCCGGACGCCGAAATGTTCCCTGATCAGATCTGCCAGTCCCTTGCCGGTCACAATGCCCATCCTGGCGTTCATTTCTTGTACGACCAACAGTACGATGAACGAGGGGGCAAGCGTCCAAAGCAATCGATACCCATAGAGCGCCCCTGCGACCGAGTATGTCGTAATACCACCTGCGTCATTGTCGACACTGCCAGTGATAATACCTGGCCCGAGCACGGCCAGGAAGAGCAAGATATTTCTCACAGCTGGATGCTCGCGTATGGTGGTCACAATCCTCATGGATTCCTCTGCGTGCAACTTGTCGTAGGACGATGGCGAGGTGATCAGCTATAGACCGCACAATTGGCACTGCGGCCTGCCTGACAATCAAGAACTAGGACGCTTCCTTGTAGTAGTAGGGCACGAGTTGATCGAAACTGTGTTTGAAGCCGATGATACCCAAAAGCCTTCCCTCTTGGTCGACCACAGGCAGGGCGAGAAAATTGTATTTGTAAAAGAGCTCAGCTACCTCTCTGAGATCTTCTTCTGGCCTGACTGATACAATCCTTGATCTTGCGATCTCCGGTAACGGTGTGTGTTTTGGAGTGGTTAAGAGTTTTCTCAATCCAACGGTGCCTTTGAGCCTTGAGGCTTCATCCACCAAGTACACGTAATAGAAGATATCAACCTCATCTGCTGCTGAAGTTATGAGTTCCAGGGCCTCAGCCACAGTGGCGTTTTCTGATAGAGAGAGAAATTCGGTCGACATGAGCGAGCCAGCTGTCTTCTCCTCGTAGGTCTCGAGCAGTCGGATCTCCTTCCATTCTTCTTCCTCCATGCGATCCTTGATGACCTCCTTGCGTTCTCGAGAGACTTCTTTGAAAAGGTCAGTAGCTCGAGATGGCTCCATCTCTTCGAGGATATCTGCCGCAACCTCAGGATCGAGGTCTTCCACGATAGCAGCTCCGAGTTCAGGTTCTACTTCTTCCAATGCGTCTGCTGCTATCTCCGGGTCGACAGTGTGCAGGAGTGCAACACGGTCTTCTTTATTGAGTTCCTCGAGGATCTCGGCAAGCTCACCGGGATGTAGTTCCTTGAGGCGAACATGGTCTGCAGCAAGGCGGATCGGGCCAGGACCTGAGTGCTCTTCAAATGTTTGAACATGCTTCCATGAGATCATTTCATCTTTGAGTTGTTTTTTGAAGAGCCGGGCAACTCGTCGGGCACTTGTCTCCACGCCCAGACGTCGCAAAAGGCCTGTAACTCCAACATCGACATGTACGACATAGGTCTTGCCTGCCACGCTCAACAGGTGCACGTCATTGACACGTTCTACCTTGGCCCCTTGAACATCGAGGATCTGTTTGTCCAGGAGAACGTCCCGGACTAGGAAGTGGTCTTTGTCTAGTGGTGGTTCTACAAGGTCAGCACTTTGCACCGTGATGGTTCGAGCCTCGCCAACAGACTGTGCTGGAACAAGGCTCCATGGCACCATCATATCTTTGCCTTTATAGCGGACAAGAAGGCCTTCGATCTCTGGATAAAGACCGGTGCGACGTGCCAATAGATCCCTTACGCGACCTAGCCTGCGGCCGTTCTCGCGGACCTTGAGCGAGAGCAGATGGGATACAAAAAGGAAAGCAAACGTGTTTGTTGCTTCGTTCTCATTCGGTGTCGCCATGACAGACTCCTTGTACGGATACTCTAGAGGTAGTACTTCACCTGCGACGATCGTACGTACAGCGAGGTCTTGCCCCGTGGCCACTGTCGCAAGACCTTTGTACGGGACAGCTCAGGTGATTTGGGTCGGATAGAAAATGAGATCAGCCCAGCAAGGTGGGATGGTGTTACGAGGCGTGCAGGTCGGACCCATTGGAAGAAAGCCATACGGCCGACGTGCTTCGTACATCATCCAACGATACGGGCTGCTCGCCGCTACTTACGCCTTCCTCCATATGAAATCCAACTCCGTCAGTGCAACATCACGGGGAAGGGAAGCGTGAACTCCCCTTCCGATCCCTATATTAAATGTAAGGTATCAATAGCCCTGCTGAGTGTCAAGCGCAATGGGCGAGCACAATGGTATTATTCAAAAACAGCACATAATGGCTATCGGTGTGGCGGTTGGGCCGGGGTTTTTATAGTTTATAGGCAGGGTCCATCCCTTCGGTTGCTTGCCTATGTGACGCAAAAGTATTCCCCTGAGACGTAAGAGAGGGGCCTTTATCCAAAGGCGCCTTTTACGCTTTTTCCTCACGGTATGGCCTGCCGTAAGGCCTTCTCATTCTCAAGGGGCTTCAAGCACACCAGACATCCTCATGACGCGGGCAGGATGTCCGTGGTACGTGTCTTTGCCACAGTAGGCCGTAAGGCCTCCCACAAGGTAGGGGCTGCCTTTCTTGGCTGAAAGGGCAAGCGAAAGTGATATCTCCTTATCTCCACAGGGGCCTTGTTCAATGGGGCTTGACGAGAATGTAAGGCTATAGAGCACATCACCAGTTTCTGGGAATCGGTAGATGGTACCAGTGCCTTCGTAGAGATAGTTCGGTTTTATCAGTGGGTTGCCCTTAGCTACAGAGAATGTCCCCTCCAGTTGGTCGCACGTGGCCGAGAGGGTGAGCGTTCCGCTATCTCGGTATTCGAGGCCAAAATCCATGCGATAGGAATCGTAGTGCATGCCAGGTATACAGGACGCTTCTTCACTGGTCCAAGGTGGTCGGGCTCCATGATCCCCGCTGCACCCGTATCCGTATAAGCAGAGGAGAACCCCTCCACACAAAAGCTTACCTAAGATGCGCAAGCGACGCTTTTTTGTACTTCTACACCTAAATCCCATTGCCTCCCCTGGCCTATGAGTTCCAAGGCATCTTCGTGCGTTCATTCCTACCTAACGAGTGTAGGCCAGATATTGAGCCTGTTTGCGAACGAGACTGCCTCATCGACTGACCCCTCCACAACATAGAACACCCAGGTTACCGGCTCTTGAGGTTGCTGGGTCATATCAGCAAATTCCACATCGCCGCGGTCATGGTACATAATCGCTCCCACATGAACTACAGCTGTATCTTTTATCACAAAGCGATTTTCCTCTAGACCAATCATGCCGTTAGCAAGGGGGAGGACAAAATGGTCCCATACAAAATCGCTTCGTGAAAGTGTAACAGGCACATCTTCGGCAAGTGCAGGACAATACCGTATCTCTTGAGAGCTTCCAGGAAAGGTGACTCGGATCGTTCGAGAGCTGTCTCCAGTTCCTTGTGAAAAGGTGATCTCCAGGCGCTCGACGTGAGGCACAGAGGAAACTTTGTACCATGAGGTGGTAAAGGTCCTTCCTGGTGCCTGGATCAGGACGTCGATAGGTCCATTCTCACGTGGCACAGGATCAGCTACCTTGCCTTCAAAGGGCGTTACCACTCCAGCATGTGTGTCGATGCGAACTCCTTTGTAGCCAAGAAGCTTTTTTCCTGCTGTGACAACATTGCGGGCAATCCTTATTGCCTCTGCAGCATGTGCGATCCCGTATTCTACCTCGCCTCTGAATGGATTGATGCCGGTTGCGTCGGATACCTGAGCAAGTGAGAGAAGCCGCCAGGCTGCATCTACTTGATCCTTCATAACATCGACGGAATGACCATGGCGCTCCAACGTATTCAAGAGCGTTTCAGCAGCAACGAGTTCCCTGTGGCATGCTGCAGTCAATGATCGTACGTGGTTGTCGCGCTCTTGCCTGAAGAAGAAAAGGCCTGGCCCACCGAGCCAGCGGAAAACACCGTCTGTGTCATCAGGCTGCCACGTGCCTTCAAGCAAAGGATCTAGCTCAGCCGGTTCAATGCCCAGAGATATAAGATCTTGGACATAGCGTCCTACTGTGGAGATGTGGAATCCCTGGGCTTCGTATGATGACAGTTCTTGTTCGTACTTCGTGACTGCTTGGGGATTGTGGACAAAGCAGAATGGGAAGTAAGGGTCGCAGTCATTGGTTGCAAGTGTCTCTCCGTCATCCAAAAAGGGCCAGACCACCTGTATCTGGCCGCCATCATAGCTGTAGGAGACAGAACCTGAGCCTATGACCATGTGGACATTGCCCAATCGGTAGTACGGGAAGTAGGGCGTTTTGCCGTGCTGGTACTTGTAAAGGTTTGTTGGCCATACAAGGACATTGTATCCTTGCTGCTCCATGAACGATGCCATACCTGGTGAGGCCTGGCCTTCCTGGCAGAACACTGTACCTGAAAGTGGGATGTCATAGGTTTCAAATACCTTTCTGTTCAACGCTTGCGAGCGTTCAAGGTCACAGCGGCTATAGGCAATAAAGAGCTGGTCAGAATAATGGAAGCTCACCATCTCGATCTGGCCTGTGAGCACAAGGTTTCTGAGCTTCTCCAGGACGTCAGGATGGCGCTCAGCAAGGACCTCGATAAAGTATCCCTGAAGTTCGATTGCTGCACCCCAGGTGGGATGAGCAGCATAAAGGTCGAGCACCGGTTCAAAGCTTTCTCTCACGATGAGGTCTTCGACCTGTTCTGCTGAAAGCTCCCATTGCAGCATCCATTTCTCCAGGGGGTTTCGGGGTTCAGGCAGAAGACCGATCAAGCCACCTGCAACGTATTGGATATTGAAGTGAAAAAGCGAGAGGGCGTACTTATGCTCTTGAAAGGCATCTACGCGACAAGGCACAGCAAGAAACAGAGAAAAGAGCCAAAGACTCACGCATGGAAGGAACGAAGTGGATACACTCAGCCTGCGTTTCATAAAGGACACTGATATCACCAAAGGTGCGAGTCGTCAACTAAGATGCTCTACACAGTTGGTGGAAGTGATGGGATGCCCTCTCCCTTCTGTATCAGCCAGTGTTCAAGCAAAACACTTCGCCTTGGCTTGGGACCCCTGTCCTTTGGTAGCGGTCTTTTGTTTCTTTCCCAGCCCTTCAGGTAGCAAAGCTTAGGATATAGAGTCCACTGTCCCCATGCGCGTTATAAATGTAGTCACCGAACAGATGGATTTCATGAGAGCTATTGTTACAGGTCAATTTCTTGAATGCCAGTTGTTGAGGGAGTGCGGGAGTCGGATATCCCAACGGGCTGAGGTCATACACATACACACCGTTGTTTAGGTGATTGATGTACGCCTTGGTACCTACAGCCTCGATCGCTGCCATGTAGTCAGCAAAATAGTTGCCCTGGAACTCTATAGGAGAGAGAATCTCTGAAAGCGCCCCACCAGTGTTCGTGAGGATGTGGAGATGGCTTGGTGGTGGTGGTACTACGCCTGGTATGAGGGAAGGGCCGCCGTTTGTCGCAACAAGGACATAGTGTCGATCGCCGATATCGACTGCATCAACGTCAGCGGTGTCTTTGTAATACCCTTCGCTCAGCCACTGCCGTACAATGCCGCTTGAGTCGACAAGACGAAGCCCATTATAAGATGTATTGCCAATGGGGCCGTTGCTGACCACATAGGTCCAATCACCGTGGTTGTAAAGCCGACACGCATACCCGATACCTGAGAGGTGCTGCTCAGGGATGGGTGAAAACCCGAGCTGGCCTGCACCTGTGACATCCAGAACCCAGAGTCCGCCATTGGCGTGATCGTAGTCAGCAAGATAGGCGGTTCTTGTGGTATCAGGGTGTTCGACCACTTGCACATCCCGCACATCTACCGGGCTACTGAAGGTCCAGAGGTGTATAGGGGGAGAGGTGAGCGGATTGGAAGAGGGTTGGAAGACCTTGAGCCCCTCTTTGCCGTCTGCGACATAGATTCGATCAGGGTTGCTGAGGGCATACACCGCCTGAGTTTCGGTGGTCCCGTTGTTGATATCGAAACGGGCCTCAGCAGAAGGAGACAAGGGGTTTTCCACGTCAACGACTGCTAAGCCCTGTGTGCCGTAGGCAATGTACGCGTAGCCATTTAAGACAGCCACGTCACGCGCAAGATCGCTCTCACCCACAGTGCGTACAAGTTGGGGATACGCGGGATTGGAGAGACTATATACTTTTAGCCCACCGAGTAAGTTTGCCGCATACAGGTACGTTCCAGAGACAGAAAGTTGTACGGGATAGCTATAGGTGCTTTCGGATTCGATGGTATGTGCAAGATTAGGACTTGTCGGCGTGGAGACATCGATTATGTCGATTCCGCGCTGTGCTCCTGCCACATACACATAGTTGCCGCGCAGGATAATCGAACGGTAGAAAACGGTTGCACTTCCTCCGCCACACCCGCAGCCTGGAGCAGGCGGAGTATAGGAGATTACCTGGTTAGTCGTAAAATCTATAATCTTTAGTCCTGAAGGGCCGTCTGCAACATAGCCCCACCTGCCGTCAGAGGATGTTGTCATATCGATGGCCCAACCTGTGGGAATAGTAAGCTGCAGGGTCGGATTTCTCTTGTCGGTGACGTCGAAAACCTTTACTCCTGTTGATCGACTACAGAGGTAGGCAACATTTCCCTGCACGTGGACACTATAAGGAAAAGAAATGGACGGATCAGAAGGCGGGACTTTGTACTCTCCTATAAGGGTCAAACAATCTGGCTCCGAAGGGTTGGGCTCGAAGATGCTAAAACCCTTTCCTTCGTAATTGCCGTTCGCCCAATAGAGGTAACCTCCTGCCACTTCGCCGCTTCCGGCATAGTGATTGTTGTGAATGTCGTTTGGGTCGAGGCTTGGGTCGAGACGTGCATACGTGCATCTATAAGAGGGGTAAAGGGGTTCTGAAATGTCGAACACCCCGAGGCCGTACACATCCCGCGGCACAAACAGGGTGTTACCCGAACGGCTCATCTTTCCGTCAAAGCAGTTCGGAACAAATGTCCTGCCAATGATCCGAGGGTTGGTAGGATCGTGGGTATCGAGTGCTACTATCGCAGATCCAAAGCCTGCATAGGTCACATCCCCAAAAGAGGCGACTGTCGAACAATAGCCAAGAACAGACTGGGAAACGATTTCAAGGTTTGAAGTAGTGATCGTTCCGAGCGAGGTATGAGTAATCATGAAAGGACCAAGGAGCACCAGAAGAAGAACAGCAAATGGTAGCCTTTTCATGTGTGGACCTCCTCTGTTGACACGAGATAGGTACATCATTGCCGACAGATAATGAAGATAATAGCTTCAAGTACCACGTCAATCAACGCTGGCCGGTGACACCCTTTTGACATCAAATGTGAAGTTTTGAGTAGTGCATCCACCTTGCTCGCAACTCCCACCAGTGCCTGTCCTGGGATAACGGATGATGAGTGAACCATCTCTCGGGTGATAGGCATAAACAGGACTGCTGGAGTTGGTCCTAGCTCCCAGGCAGTAGTAGCCATTCTTATCTGTCTCCGTGCTGCCTGTCTCGTTGATAACAATTGCTCCTTTTAAGGGTTCTGTTCCCTCGCGCACTACACCGCTTATGCACGTTGCCGGGTTAAAGGTAAAGTTGTTGGTTGCGCAGTTGCCAGTGGAGCAGCTACCCTCTGGTACAGGAGAACCATAGTGGGAGTAGTAGTCTTGAAGGACAGGGTCAGTCGTATATAGGTAATAGTCAGAGAAGGCAGGTATTGCAAGACAATATTTGCCGTCTTCGTCAGTTTTGGTACACCCGCCTGGGGAGGAGCACACAGAGACCCCCCTCTCGGGCACTCCGGCCCTGGTTATGATCCCACTCGTACAAGCTACAGAAGGTAGGCCCTGGAAGTTAAGTTCAATGCACGTGCCTTCTAGGCAGGATCCTTGCCCGTCTGTTTGAGCATAGGCATCCCAATAATTGCCGCATGCAGGATCGTAGACGAACACTTGGGCATAAGTGTCAGTCCTAGCTTTTAGGCAATAGTAGCCGTCGGGTCCGGTGCCCACACATTCGCCAGGATAGGCGCAGACTTGAACGCCTTCGGCAGGTACCTCCCCTTGTCTGGTAACAGTGCCGTGGATGCATGCCACTGGTTCAAGCTCGAAGTCAAGGTGACTACAATCGCCTAGATCGCAAGAGCCCGTATCTCCTGTGGTAAGACATTTGTCTTGTATCTCATCTGTAATAGGATCATATACAGATATGCACACATGCGTATCTTTGGGCGCCTGCAAGCAGTAGGCGCCATCTATGTCTGTTGAGACTGCATCGCCAGAGCTTGAAGATATCCAAATACCCTGTTCAGGATAGCCATCCCTCGTCACAGATCCACTCACGCAGGTGATACCAGGGAGCTCGACTTCGACCTCGGTGCAGCCACCTAGCCCGCATCGACCACCGCTTCCAGTAAAAACTTGAACACCTTCCCACACATTCCAAAACAAGGGGTCTTGAACGCTGACAAAGCCCTGAGAGTCGGCGCTCGCAATGAGGCAGAATCCCCCTTGAGCATCTGTTTCTG
>FWPU01005385.1_pt1 | contig 27855 bp, 31 predicted proteins | sample 2228361 | NCBI WGS metagenome assembly FWPU01 (sample SAMEA103939777, study PRJEB20133) | metagenome
CCTGTCGCTCGAACGGCACCGCGCCCTCGCCTGGCTCTGCCGCGGCGGCGACTGGCACGAGCTGACGCTCGACGAGCCCTGAAGCACTCCCCCGAGCTCGGCCGCGGCCCGACGGTCCCGGGCGCTCCGTGCCCGTCAACGCCAGTTCGCCATCAGCGAGACGTTCAGCCCGCCCACGAAGGGGGCGGCGTTGCTGACCAGCGGGAGCTGCAGCGGCTCCATCACCCCGACGGCCAGGCCCATGCGGAAACCGTCGGCCATGCGCCACCCGAGCTGCACCCGCCCTTCGACTGCTCCGATGACGTGGTTCTCCTTGCGCAGGCCGTCGAACCGGGCGCCGTAGAACCAGGGCCCCACCACGGCGTGGAAGCCCCAGTGCAGCCCGTTCTCGACGTTCATGCGGTACCCGAGCCCACCGCCGAGCATGTGCTGGTAGAAGAACGTCATCCGGTGCGTGCCCAGCGTCGGGAGCGAGATGCCCTGGCCCAGCCCGCCGGCGAAGATGCCCACCAGCTGGTCGCGCTTGCCCTCGACGATGAGCGGCTCCCAGCTCAACTGCAAATGAGGGGTGATCGCACCCCTGGAGTAGAGCCCGAGCCAGGCCGCGCGGGGCAGATAGGCCGGCGTGTCCGCCATCGCGGCGGTCGAGGCGAGCAGCGAAAGCAGCGTCAGTGGCCGTGTCAACCCTTCTCCTCTCCGTGCGCCGTCTTTCCCGTTCGACGCAACGCTTGTCAATGAACAGTTCCGTCGTCTATGACGAACCGCCTCAAAAGGAGCCGAGGTGGCAACGTCGCTACGGACGTACGTCTTCCTGGATTCGCTCCAGCCTCAGCTGGCAGCCCACATCTGCACGACCTGCCGCGGGTACTTCCCGGTCCCCTACGTGGCCTCGCTGTTCGTGGAGATCGCCCCGGGCATGGCGATTCACGGGCTCATCGACGTGGCCCTGAAGGCCACCAAGGTGCACCCCGCCACCCTGGTCGTCGAGCGGGCCTACGGCATGCTCGAGGTGCACCACGACGACAAGGGCGAGGTGCGCTCGGCGGGCGACGCCATCTTGCGCCACCTCGGCGTCTCCGAGGAGGACCGGCTCAAGCCCAAGCTGGTGTCGAACACCATCATCCGCGCCATCGAGCCGATGCACGCGATGATCCTCGACAAGATCCGCTTCGGGTCGATGATCGAGCCGGGCCAGAGCCTCTTCATCCTCGAGACCGAGCCGGCGGCCTACGCGGCGCTGGCCGCCAACGAGGCGGAGAAGGCGGCCAACGTGAAGCTGGTCGACGTCACGCCCTTCGGAGCGTTCGGGCGGCTGTACATGGCCGGCACCGAGGCCGAAATCGACTCGGCGGCCCAGGCCGCGGTGGATGCCTTGAAGGCCATCAAGGGCAAGGAAGTGGCGCCGTTCAAGGACAAGTGACGGGTTTCAAAGGACGGGAGAGGGAGCGGGAGCGGGAGCGTTTGCGGGATGGAAGTGAACGAGAGGGATGGGAATGGCTGAAGCGCTGGGGATGATCGAGACGAAGGGGTTCGTGGGAATGGTCGAGGCGGCCGACGCGATGGTGAAGGCCGCCAAGGTCGAGCTCGTCGGGTACGAGAAGATCGGCGGCGGCTACGTCACCTGCATCGTGCGCGGCGACGTGGCGGCGGTGAAGGCGGCCACCGAAGCCGGGGCTCGCGGCGCCGAGCGCGTGGGCGAGCTGGTGTCGGTGCACGTCATCCCCAGGCCGCACCCGAACATCGACCTGGTGCTGCCGCTGGGGCGCACCGAGCAGGCCAAGGCGGAGCTCGGCCAGACCTGACCCTCTCCTTCGGGAGAGGCATGAGGTGAAGGGCCAGTCGACTCATGTTGCTCGGAAAAGTCGTCGGGACGGTGGTCTCCACCCGAAAAGAGCCGGAGCTCGAGGGGCTCAAGTTCCTCGTGGTCCGGGGCCTCGACGTCGAGGGGCGGCCGACCTCCAGCGTGGTGGTCGCCGCCGACGCCATCGGAGCGGGCGTGGGCGAGGTGGTGCTCTACGCCTCGGGCTCGTCGGCCCGGCAGACCAAGGTCACCAAGGACCGGCCCGTCGACGCCACCATCATGGCCATCGTCGACGAGATCGAAGTCGGCGGGAAGCTCACGTACGTGAAGGTCAGCTGAGGAGAAACACCAGAGCCATGCCGGTACTCACCATCAAGGCGAAGTCTGGCGGCGAGGACCCGTCACGACTCGTCGCGGTCGCCAACCGCAAGGCCACCGAGGTAGGGGCCAAGAGCGACCGCGTGCTGATCGTCTACGACAAGCAAACGGCGAGCATCTACTACGAGACCCGCCCTGACCGGCGTACACCGCCGAGGGGCCGGGCAGCCGAGCGAGCCGGATGGCCCTGAACGAGAGCCAGATCGACCAGATCGTCGAGCAGGTGGTGCGGAAGCTCTCGAAAGAGCTCTCGGACCTCCCCCAGCCGTCGCGCGAGGTGGCGCGTCCTCATTCGCACCACGCGGATGATCGGCGAACCGCCGAACGGCGGTACGGCGTGTCGCCGGTAATTCCGGGGACGCCGGCTGCTCCGGGCCGCGCACCGTCGTTCCACCGGGGCCGCCCGGGCATCTTCGACGATCTCGACTCGGCGACCGCCGCCGCCCAGGCCGCCTTCGAGAAGTGGGAGCGCACGCCCATCGACGTCCGCGACCGGGTCATCGAGGCGATGCGCGAGGTCACCCGCCGCAACGCCGAGGCGCTCTCGCACATGGCGGTCGAGGAGACCGGCCTCGGCAACGTCCGGGACAAGATCCAGAAGAACCTTTTGTGCGCCAACAAGACGCCGGGAACGGAGATCCTCCGGCCGGTGGCGTTCTCGGGCGATCACGGGCTGACCCTCACCGAGCGGGCGCCCTACGGCGTGATCGGGGCCATCACCCCGTCGACCAACCCCACCGAGAACCTCATCAACAACGGCATCAGCACGGACGCCGGCGGGACATGGTGGCCGGGGGCAACGCCGTGGTGTTCAACGTGCACCCCAGCGCCAAGAAGGTCTCGGCGCACCACGTCGAGCTGCTCAACGAGGCGATCGTCTCGGCGGGCGGCCCGGAGAACCTCTTGTGCTGCATCGGCGAGCCGACCATCGACTCGGCGCAGGCGCTGATGAAGCACAAGAACACGCGCCTGGTGGTGGTGACCGGCGGGCCCGCGGTGGTGCGGGCGGCGATGAACTCAGGGAAGCGAGCGGTGTGCGCCGGGCCCGGCAACCCGCCGGCGGTGGTGGACGAGACGGCCCACGTCGAGAAGGCCGCCAAAGACATCGTGGCCGGCGCCTCGCTGGACAACAACATCGTCTGCATCGCGCCTGGGACTCCTGGGAGCACGCGAAGCTCTCTTTCCAGTGCACGCGGAACGAGGAGGTCTTCGCCGTCGCGGAGATCGCCGACCGGCTGAAGAAGCACATGGTGGAGGCCGGCGCGTTCGAGGTGACCGGCCCGGCCATCAACCGCCTCGAGAAGATGGTGGTGGACAAGGGCTACCCCGCGCGCGACTGGGTGGGCAAGGACGCCACGAAGATCGCCGACGCGGCGGGCATCAAGGTGCCGTCGGGCACCAGGCTGCTCTTCGCCGAGGTCGACCCCACGCACCCGTTCGTTCAGATAGAGCTGCTCATGCCGGTCATCGCGTTCTGCCGGCTGCCGACGGTGGAGGACTGCATCGCCGCGGCCGTTCAGGCCGAGCACGGCTTCGGGCACACCGCGACCATGCACTCGACGAACCTCGACAACCTGCACGCGATGGCGCGGGTCATCAACACGTCCATCTTCGTGAAGAACGGGCCGTCGTTCGCCGGGCTGGGCATGGGCGGAGAGGGCTACACCTCGTTCACCATCGCCTCGCCGACCGGCGAGGGCCTGACCACCGCGCTGAGCTTCACCCGCGAGCGGCGGTGCACGCTCAAGGACTACTTCCGCATCGTCTGACGCGTCCGAGAGGTTTCAGGGGCCTTGCCGGCGAAACCCACCGCAGCTTCGTCGACCGCCGGAGGGCCGGCGCTGGCGCTCCTCGAGGTCGAGTCCATCTCGCGGGGCATCGTGATGGCCGACGCGGTGGTGAAGCGCGCTCCGGTGCGGGTGGCGCTGGCCGAGCCCGTGACACCCGGCAAGTACGTGCTGCTCTTCACCGGGGGCGTGGCCGAGGTGCAGGAGTCGTTGCAGGCGGGCGCCGAGGTGGCCGGGCCGCAGCTATTGGACAAGCTCTTGTTGCCCAATCCGGCCGCCGGCCTGGTGGACGGGCTTTCGGGCCAGTACGCGGCCGGCTGGCAGGAGTCGGTGGGAATCGTCGAGACGCACACGGTGGCGGCGGCGGTGCTCTCGTGCGACGCGGCGCTGAAGCGGGGCGAGGTGAGTCTCAAGCGGCTGCACCTGGCGAAGGGCATCGGCGGCAAGGGCTACTACACGCTGACCGGCAGCCTGCACATGGTCCAGGCGGCCCTCGAGGGGGCGGCCGGCGCCATCGCCCCCGAGCTTTTGCTCGCGACGGAGCTCATCCAGCGCCCGCATCCAGACCTCGAAGGGCCGGTGCTGTAGGCCGTCAGCTCTTGCGAGACGTCACCACGTTGAAGTGGCTGATGACCTTCTCCACCTCGCGGTCCGAGTGGCACTCCGGGCAGGGAGCGACGTGGGCGTCGTGCTCCTGGACGCTCATGTGGGCCGTGAAGCGCTTCTGGCACTTCCGGCAGTAGAACTCGTAGTCCGGCATGGCCCCGGAAAGATGGGGGCCGTGCGGCGCCGAGGCTATTGCCCGGCCCGAAATCTGGTATATGGCGCGGCCGGAATGGCCCGGGTCGCTCGGGCGGTAACAGGCAGTACGGCCAGGTTGCTCAGCTGGTTGGAGCGGCTCGCAATCCGGTGAGGTAGCTCAGTTGGCCAGAGCGAGGGTCTCATAATCCCTAGGTCGCGGGTTCGATTCCCGCCCTCACCACTCGTTCGCGGAATCGGGCGGGGCCCTCGCCCACCAGTGCCCAAACGTGCACGCCGATTCCGCAGAAGGGCGTCTACGACGAGGACCATTGATGTCTTGACGCCCTGCCCTACGGTCTGCGGCCCCGGCGCGACGAGTGCGCGGCAGGCGCGCTCCCCGTCGCCGATTTTTTGACTCCCCGCTCGGCCGCCCTCTAATCACCCAGCGCACAGGCCGGTAGCGGCCTGTAGCAATCCGGGAGGGGATCCATGCACGACGCTGGCGCCGCGGGCAGCTCGCCCGTCGAGGAGAAGGAGTCCATCACCGTCGACAAGGCGAACGAGGCCGTCTCCACGCACGTGCTCGTGCCCGAGCAGCAGGTGGAGAAGCTCCGCGAGCTGTCGCGCCGCACGCGCGTCGCCCAGAGCGAATATTTGCGCGAGGCGGTCGACGACCTGCTCGTCAAGTACGGCCGGCTGGACAAGGAGACCCGTTGATGCGCGCCAAGACGAAGGCGGTCGCCACCGTCACCGAGCCCATCGACGAGCCGGTGCTGAAGCTCGAGCTCGAGACGCCGAAGCCGCCTCCCCCCACCCCGCGCGAGCCGGAGTCGGGCATCAAGGCCGCCATCATCCGCTGGCTGAACGAGCAGCTCTGAGCCGCGCGGGCCTCAGTTCGCCCGCATCCGCTCGACCAGCGCCCTCACCGCCGCCCTCATCGCCTCGGGCGTCTCGGCGCGGTAGCGGAACCCGTGCCCGGGCAGCACCCAGACGAAGTCCAGCGCGAGCAGCTTCTCCATCGAGCGCGTCTGCTCGGGCCATGAGTACCAGCACACGCTCCGCGATGCCGACAGCCCGCTCCCATCGGGCGCGGCCCACACGTGGTCGCCGCTGAAGAGGAACCTCCGCCGGTACCACAGCGCCATGCTGCCGCGCGTGTGGCCGGGCACGGGCACGGTGACGAGATCCGGCGCGAGCTCGACGGGAGAGTCGCCTTCCACCACCCGCTCGACGTCGCGCGTGCCGTGCGAGACGTCATCCCGGTGCAGGATGCGCTCGCACTTGAACGCCTCGGCCCACTTCCGGTGATCCGCCACGTCGTCCCGGTGCGTGAGGAACATCCACCGCACGCCGCCCAGCTCCTCGACGCGCTCGAGCAGCGGCCGGCTCGCCCGCGGAGAGTCGACGAGCACGTTCCCGTCCGGCCGGCGGACGAGATAGCTCGACGCGCCGAACGACGACTCGGACGCGTAACCGCAGTAGTAGACGTCGTCCTCGATCGGCTCGGGGAACGACCGGGCAGCCGCCGACGCATCGAGCTTGCGCACGGTGCCGATCGACGCCGTCGGGCACGACACCAGCGCCATCAGCGCGCGGCGGCGCTCCTCGTCCGAGCCGGGCTGCGACTGCACGTACGACTGGCCGGAGTCCGTCCACCCGAACGTGCGCGGGTCGATGATGCGGCAGGTGTCGCAGTCGATGCAGCTCTGGTCGACGTAGAAGTCGCCGGGGGCGTTCTCGGGCAGTCGGTCGGACAGCCGGGCCATGCCCCATGCATAACCGCCCGCCGCGCTACTCCGCCACCGCCATTGCCCGAGCACCCTCTCCTTCGCCGCCCTCGGGGTCGAGCTTCTTGAAGATGTCCTTGAGCGACTGCTTGGACAGTGCAGCCAGCACCCACCCGAACGCGATCTGCTGAGCCATCTGCACCAGCCAGAGGACGTTCGCGTACGCGGCCATCTCCTCCTTCATCGCGGTGTTGGCGATGAACACCTGCAGCGCGACCACCACCGCCGCCTGGAACGTACCGGTGCCGCCCGGCGCGGCGGGAATCATCAGCCCGCCCACCAGCACCGCGAGGACGAAGAAGCCTTGAAACGGCGTGAGGTGAATCGCCGGGTCGAACGCCCTGCTGAACAACGACATGCCCAGGCCGTTGGCCACCCAATAGCCGGCGGTGAAGACGAAGAAGCCGACCAGGTTCGCCGGGCCGGGCAGCTGCTTCATGGCTCCGACGAAGCCGTCGACGATCTCGGCCACCCGCTCGCCGGCCCGAATCGAGAGGCGGCCCGCCGTGGCCCGCACCAAATTCACCGCGCGGTCACGCTGCCAGAGCGCGAACAACAGGAACACCAGCCCGCCGCCGAAGATGGCGAACATGGCGTTCCCGCCGAGCATCAGCTCGCGGTAGTACGGCGCATCGCGCGGAATGAAGAACATCAGCGCGCGAAGCAGAAGCGCGATGATGAGGCCGTCGACGATGCGCTCGAGCACGACCGTGGTCATCGCCGCGCTCCGGCGGATGCCGCTGCGCTGCGCGATGAGAAAGGGCCTGGCGAACTCGCCGAGCCGGAACGGCAGGAGGATGAGCAGCATGAAGCCGATGCCGCTGGCCTCGTTCAGCTTGCGGAACGGCACGCGCTCGAGCCCGGCCAGAAGGTGGCCCCACCTCAGCGTCCGGCACAGGTGGATGAGCGTCAGCACCCCCAGGTACGGAATCAGCCACCAGTAGTTGGCGCGCTGAAGGCTCAGCCACATCTTGCTCCAGTCGACGTCCTCGAACGTCCACCACAGGCAGACGGCGGTGACGCCGAGGCTTGAGACGAGCTGGACGAACCGTTTCACGCAAGAGCGGCTGTATACCCAACAACTCGCTCAGGACTCCAGCGGTTCGCCCTGGAGGATTCGCCGCGGGTTGTCGCGCATCAGCGCGTCGAACGCCTGCTCGCCCACCCTGGAGCGGAGCTCCTTCAGCGCCTCGCCGACCCACGCCCGCGCCCCGACCGGAGCGTGCAGGTCGGTCGCCGCCACCGCGTAGAGCCCCTCGTCGAGGAACGCACACGCCAGTTTCTGGGCCTGCTTTCCGTAGCGGCCGGTCAGCGCGCCGACGTCGAGCTGCAGCCGAGCTCCGGCCCGCACCGCCTCGGCCGCCCTGCCCTTCTTCTCGAACTCGAAACACCGCTCGGGGTGCGCGATGAGCGGCGTCACTCCCTTGAGCTTCACGCGGAAGATGATCTCGGTCAGCGCGGGCACGGGAGACGTGTACGGCGCTTCGACCAGCACGTACGCGCCATCGCCCAGCCTGCGCGCCTCGGGAGAGGTGATGCCGCTGACGAACCGTTCGTCCAAGAGGTAGTTCTCGGCGTTCGGCAGAAGCTCGAGCGCGATGCCGCGGGCCGACAGCTCGGATTGGACCTCGTTCAGCCGGAGCAGCGCCTGATCGCGCCCAGCGTACTCCGGCCGCGCGTGTGGGCTTGCGGCCACGGTGGTGAAGCCCAGGTCCACCAGCGCGCGCGCCATCTCGAGCGAGTCCTCGAGCGTCCGGGCGCCGTCGTCGAGGCCCCAGAGCAGGTGGCAGTGAAGGTCGACCATCCCCGTCACGCGTCTTCCCGCTCGCGTCCTGAAGCCGAGGGGACTTCGTCCTCCTGCTCGTCGGCCGTGCCGGCGGGCACCCGGTACTCCTCGCCCAGCCACTTGCCCAGGTCGATGGCCCGGCAACGCTCGGAACAGAACGGGAACATCGGGTTCTGCGAGCTGGGCAAGACGCTCTGGCGGCAAATCGGGCAGCGCACCGTCTTCATGACCTCATCCTCTCCGCGAACGGGAGGGCAAGGGTGAAGCGACTGATGTACCCTGATTGCCCCCGGCCGGAAAGTCGAGCCCGTTTCGATGAAGCGAATCGCGCTGCCACTCGTCCTCACGCTGGCCGCCTGTCGCGACGACACCACCCGAAGGCGAGACGACAACCCCATTCCGGACGAAAGGTGCGGTGACGGGAAGATCGACACCGGCGAGGAGTGCGACGGCTCGGCGCTAGGCTCCGCGACCTGCCAGTCGCTGGGCTTCGACACCGGGAGCCTGGCCTGCAGCGCCGACTGCAGGCTCGTCACGGCCGGCTGCAGATCGCGGTGTGGCAACGGGCAGATCGATCTCGGCGAGGAGTGCGATGGCTCGCTCGGCCCGCTCTCTTGCGACACGTGGGGCTTCAAGAAGTGCTCGCCGACCTGCCGCGTCGAGTCGCAGTCGTGCGCGGCGCAGGCCTATGCGGTGGGCCCCGCGCTGGCGCAGCCGTACGGAGGTCCGGCCGTGCTCGACGATCTGCCCGAGAAGGGACCGGGCGATCTGGTGGCAGCGGTGCCGTCGCGGCTGGGCTTGCGGGTGTATCGGTATTCCGTGGTGAATGGGTTCGGGGACCTCAAACAACTCACGTCGAGCGACAACGGCGACCCGGCCGTGCAGCCGATCACCGGCGACTGGAACGGCGACGGGAACGTCGATGTCGCTGCCATCAACCAGCTCGGCACGGTGGACCGGTTCGTCTACACGGGGACTGCCTTCCCGGCACAGGCGGTGACACGGGCCGACGCGGGCGTCGCGTGTGCGGCCTTCCGCTGGGTCGGAGCGGGCAAGCTCGATTCGGACGACAACGCGGACGCGGTGGCCCTGGGCTGCCCCACGGGCACTCCGCCGTACCGTGCCCAGGCCCTGCTCGTGTTCCGGGGCGGGTCCGCGCCGTCGCTACCGCAGGTCGTCAACGAATCGGGGATCGTCGCCGCCGCATTGGGCGACGCGAATGGAGATGGCCTCCACGACGTCGTCGTCGCGAACGACGCGCGGGAGGTGAAGGTGCTGTCCGCTCCGACGCTGGCGGCGGGCGCGGCGCTTCCGTTGCCGTACGCGATCGAGCAGATGGCGGTGGGGGATCTCGACGCCGACGGCGACCTCGACCTCCTCGCGCAGTCCGGCTCCGAGGTGAAGGTGCTCGAGAATACCGGCACCGCATTCGCCGAGCGGGCCAGCGTCGCGGCCATGGGCGCGGTCGGGCATCTCGTGCGCGATCTCGACCTCGACGGCAGGCCCGACCTGGCGTGGGTCGCCCAAGACAAGGTGCAGGTGCGCCGCAACGCGTCGGCTTTCGCGTTCCTCCCGTACGAGGGAGCCATCGGAGCCGGCACTCCGCTGACGCTCTCGGCCGGAGACGTCGATGGCGATGGCGATGCCGATCTCGCGGCGACGAACGCGCAGGGCGGTGACGCGACGGTCACGTACGTGCTGTTGAACAAGGTCCGCTGAGCCGCGTCGTGGTCAGCCGCGCGTGGCGGACGACTCGAGCACCAGCCTCGTGGCGTCGACGACTCGGTCGGTGCAGACGGCGTCACCGACCGTAGAGCGTGGCGATACGCCGGCTGTCTTCCGACAGGCCCCATGCCTGGAAGACGGTCTGCACGCGGGCGTGGTCGAGCGCCGCCGCCTCGGAGAGGACCCGCCGCGCTTCGCCCGGTGCGCCGCCGTCACGCAGCAGCGACGCCACCACCAGCAGGGCATCGATCCCGCCCACCGGATGCGAGCGACGGACGTGACCCTGGTAGAGCCACCAGCCGAGCTCCGCCGATCGCATGTACGCCGGGGCCGCGAACGCCTGCGCGATTCGCAGCGTGCGCTCTTTGGCATCGAGCTTCGAATCGAACAGCGCGAGAGCCTCCTTCCACCGCAGCTGATACGCGTGCGCGGCGCGGCCCCAGGCTTCCATCTCGGCATCGGCCTTCGACGGCTCCATGCTCCACGCCACCGCATCCGTCGTGCGCCCGTCCGCTAGCCTGAAGATGAACGGACACGTCACGATGACCACGCCGCCGTTCGGTCTGGGGAAGCTCCAGGTGCGCACGCGCCGGGCCACGCATTGCTCCAGGCCGGCGTCGTTGACCGTCGAGTGCACCACCTGCGAGGTGGCCACCGAGCCCGAGGCCGCGATGACGAATTTCACGACCACCTTCCCCTGCAGCTTCGGGACGTGCATCCGCCGGCTCTCATAGCAGTAGCGGATCTGGTTGGCGTTCCGCCTCATGACCTGCCGGATGAGGTCCTTGTCGAGAGAGCCCACGACCATGGGCCAGGTGCCGCCGACATCGCCTCGTTTCGAGCCACCCCGCGCGCCGAGCCTCGCGCCCGAGCCTCCGCCGCCGCGCCCACCGTTGCCGACGGCGCCGGGGCCGAAAGCGTCACCGCCGAGCGGCACCGCGATGCCCCAACGCTGGTAATCGGCTTCGCTCTCCAGAACGAGCATCGACGTCAGCGGGCTGAGGACGCCCTGCGGCTCGAAGGCCTCGCTCGGCTCGTAGGTGGACCGAGCCCGCCGCCAGAGCGCCGACAGGTCCGACGCCGGGGCGGCCGATGCTCCAGGAGGATCGACGAGGGCACGGCCAATCCACCGCACGTCACCGAGGACCGTCAGCAGCGGGAATCGCGAGCTCGCGCATTCAGCCCCGTGTGTGCAGGTACGGTCATGCCGCTGCACCACCAGCACGATCGGGAGCAACTCGGCCACCGAACCCGCCCGCACGGCACCGCCGCCGGTCAACCACGCAGCGTCCGCGATGGGCTGCGCAATCTCTTGCGTGCCGACGAAGACCAGGGCGATCGAGCTCTCGCGGAAGCACCGCAGCGGAGCGCCCAGCGCATCCCGGTCGCCCACGAACGGGCTATGGCCCCGTCCGACGAACACGACGGTCCGCAGGTCGAGCCGCCGGGCGCTTTCACAGGCCGAGAGCAGCATCCGCTCCACATCCAGAATGCCGGCCGAACGGACCGCGTCGAGCGCACGCAGCCACTGCTCGGATTCCGAGGGCGGCATGGAGTTGGCCAGCGCTCGGAAATCCCAATCGGCGGCCGCCAGCGAAACGGAGGCCTGGTGCGGAAGGAGCGCAACGACGCGCTCCAGCGCGGCCCGCTGTGCCATTCGGTCGGCCTGCTCCATCTCCGCGGAGGTGTCTGCGACCAAAAGCACGGTGTCGCGCGACGGTTCCTTCCCGTGGCTCACGAGCACGATCGCGTACGGCTCACCCGGGCCGCGCGCCGCAGCGGTGGGCGATGAAGGTGCATCGCCGAGCGCGAGCCACCCCTCTTCCGGCACCGGCACGCTCCGGCCGTTCACCACGAGCGACGTCGGGTGGTGCACCGGATTGCCGCGGTGCGACAGCACCGGGACCCGATACCAGGCCCGTTCGTCGTCGAACGCCGTCGGCTCGACCCACTCGAGCTCGAACACGCGCGTTTCCTCGGGAGCGAACGGAAAGATGGAGACGTCGACCCAACCGGGGCCGCTCCAGACGACGAGGGCGGGGTCGCGCCGGCGCTGGACGATCGACGTGTAGATCGACCGCGCCCGATCGCGGTGGAGGAACGCTCCCTCCATCGGACGACCTTCGACGTGGAGGACGGCGCGCGTGACGGCGGCCCCCGGCGGAATCGGCAGCCGCAGCACGGCCTCGGCCTGCCACGCATTCGCGTTGCGCAGGCGCAGCTCGACGTGGGTGCGTGCCGTGTACGCGTTCGACGAGACGTGGACCCGGAAGGCTTCGACGTCGATCGGGTGCTCCTGAGGAGAGAACGGCTGGCGGGCGAACAGGCGCGCGGAGTCGAGCGGTGGAACGAGCCGCGGCCGAGGACTCGCCGACGCCACCATCACGTCTCCGCATGCGGTCAGTGCGAACAGGCCAACGGCGACGACGTTGCTGCGCATGCACCGTGGGACAACGAGGCTCCGCGCAGGTTCCGGCGAGCCATGAAACGCTGCGCCATCGGTACCACATCACGGAATCCGCGGGCCCGTGCTACACGGCCGCGCCATGAGAGCCGTCCGCATCACCGGCCGCGGCGGGCCCGAGGTGCTCTCGCTCGCCGACGTCCCCGAGCCCGTCCCCGGGCCCGACGAGCTGTTGGTGCGCGTTCGCGCCTCGGCGTTGAACCGCGCCGATCTGTTGCAGTGCATGGGGCTGTACCCGGCTCCGCCTGGAGCCCCCGCCGACATCCCGGGGCTCGAGTTCGCCGGCGAAATCGACGCGGTGGGAGAGCGCGTGCGGACTCACCGCGTCGGCGATGAGGTGATGGGCATCGTCGGAGGTGGCGCCTTCGCCGAGAAGCTGGTCCTCCACGAGCGCGAGGCGATTCGGCTTCCCGCCCGCGCCACGATGGAGACAGCCGCCGCCATTCCCGAGGCGTTCTTCACCGCCTTCGACGCGCTGGTGCTGCAGGCCGGGCTCATGCCGGGGGAGAACGTGCTGATCCACGCCGTCGCCAGCGGAGTCGGCACGGCGGCCTCGCAGCTCGCGGCGGCGCTCGGGGCTCGCGTGGTGGGTACCTCGCGCTCAGAGGCCAAGCTGAAGCGCTGCGAGGACCTGGGCGTCTCGATGGGCATCCGCGTGACGGACCCGCCGCGCTTCGCCGAGGAGGTCAAGGCGGCGTTCGGAGGCCGCGGCGCCGACGTGGTGCTCGAGCTCGCCGGAGGCGACTACCTCGACGAGAGCATCGCGGCCGCCGCTCCGAGGGCGCGCATCGTGCTCATCGGGCTTCTGGCCGGCACGCGGGCCGAGCTGAACCTCGCCGCGGTGCTCCAGAAGCGCGTCTCCATCGTGGGCACCACGCTGCGCAGCCGCCCCATCGAGGAGAAGATCGCCCTCGCCCTCGCCTTCGAGCGGCACGCGCTGCCCCTGTTCGACGCCGGCAAGCTCGAGCCGGTCATCGACTCGGTCGAGAAGATGGACCACGTCGCGGACGCCCTGCGGCGAATCGCCGAGAACCGCACCGTCGGGAAGATCGTGCTGACCTGGTGAGCGTTACTCGGGGCTCCAGTCGGAGGCGGGGAGCACGCGCCAGCCGGTGTCCACCTTCCCGGCGCGGAAGCGCAACACCCGAAGCGGCCAGCGCCGGGGCGACTGGCGGGGCCCCTCGCGGCTCTCGACGGTGAAGCGCTGGAACTCGAGCACGTACCGGCCCTTCGAGCCGGCGTTCTGCAACAGCGGCCGGATCGGGTTCTTGGGGTGCCAGTACACCTCCTTGCCCACGCGCGCGCAGTAGGCCAGAAGCGGGTGCGCCTGCACGAAGCGGTTGGCCTTCTCCTTCGTCGGCTGCAGCAGCTTCTGCGCCTCCTCCTGCGAGATCTCGCGCATGGTGAGATCGTCGCCCATCTCCTCGGCGTTCATCAGATCGGTCAGCGTCTTGCGGCCGGCCTGATCGAGCTCGGCCATGAGCGATCTGGCCCTGGCCAGATCGCCCTCCTCGCGACGCATCGGCTCGACCTCGACGATGTGCCCGTTCTCGAGCGTGAGCAGCTGTGCGTCCATCGGCACGCCACCGAGGAGCAGCTCGCGGCCGGCCTCGTCGCCCTTGCCGGTGATGGCCGCCAGGTACTTCTCGGCGACGGCCCGGACCTCGGCGCCATCGGCCAGGGAGACTGCAGGCAACAGGACGAAGAAGAGGCGTGCGGTGCGCATGCGATTCTGCATACTACTTCGCCCTCGACTCGACCCGAGACCGATCCTGACGACACGGAACCGCCGGCCGCCGGCCCCACCCAAGACCATGACTCGTCACTGGCTGACCGTATTCCTCCTCGCCTCGCTGAACGCCGCCGCCGACCAGAAGAGCCGCCGGGACGCGGTGGTCGAGGTGGTCGAGAAGGCCTCCCCCGCCGTCGTCTACATCGGCACCGTCCAGGTGGTCGAGCGCCGCTTCCGCTCGTCGCTGCCCTTCTTCGAGGAGTTCCTCGGGCTGCCCGAGCGCCAGGAGGTCGAGAACCTGGGCAGCGGCGTCATCATCGACCCCTCGGGCATCATCGTCACCAACGACCACGTCATCCGCGGGGCGGCGGAGATCTACACCATCCTCGCCGACGGGCGCCGGTTCGACGCCGAGGTCATCGGCAGCGACGCCGACAACGACCTGGCGGTGCTGAAGGTGCACTCGAAGCAGCCGCTGCCGTTCGCGAAGGTGGGCCAAAGCTCGGACCTGATGATCGGCGAGAAGGTGATCGCCATCGGCAGCCCGTTCGGCCTGAAGAAGACGGTCACCGTCGGAGTCGTCTCCGCCACCGGCCGCTCGTTCAAGGCCGAGGGGCGCGTCTACAACGACTTCATCCAGACCGACGCCTCCATCAACCCGGGCAACTCGGGCGGGCCGCTGCTCAACGTCGACGGCGAGGTGATCGGCATCAACACCGCCATCTTCGCCAGCGCGCAGGGCATCGGCTTCGCCATTCCCGCCGACAAGGTGAAGCGCATCGTCCACGAGCTCACCCAGTTCGGGAAGGTGCGCCCGGCGTGGGTTGGCCTCGACGTGGTGGACCTCACGCCCGAGCTGGCCCGCAAGGTCGGTTGGGACCGCAGCTACGGCGCCATCGTCGTCCGCATCGACGAGGGCAGCCCCGCGGCCAACGCCGGCATCCGGCTCGGCGACGTCGTCACCGCCATCGGTGGCACGCAGGTGGAGAACGCCGAGGACGCGCGCGTGCGCCTCAAGAGCTACCCGGCGAAGACGGCGGTGCAGATGACGTTGTGGCGCCAGGGCGAGACGGTCGAGGCGAAGTTCCAGCCCTCCGAGTTTCCGGCCCGCCTGGTCGACGGCCTGGCGTGGGAACGGCTGGGCCTGCGCGTCAAGGCGGGACAGGGCGGGCTCGTCATCACCGCCGTGCGAGGTGGCTCCAGCGCCGCCCGCATCGGCCTCGAGCCCGGCGACGTCTTGCTCAAGCTGAACAACCAGCCCATGGTGTCGGTCGAGGCGTTCCGCGAGGCGCTCATCCACGCCCGGGCGTCGCGAAGTGTTCTCTTGCTCGTCCGGCGGGGGAGAGTCGGCTACTACCTGACGCTCCCGTTTTGACACCGTCCGGCCTGCATCTACAGTCGCGGGCAATGGCAGTTCGCTACCAGCCGCTCGGCCCTCTGTTGTCCGGAGAAGGCTCGCGGGCGTTCTTGGCGCTGGAGATCTCCGAGAGCGACACCGCGCGACCGGTGGTGCTGGTCTGGGCGCCCGAGGAGGCCAACCGCGACCAGGAGCTGCTCGCGCGCATTCGGCGCGAGACCGAGCACGCCGCCTCGCTCGACCACCCGAACATCATCAAGGTGCACGGGCTGGCGATGCTCGAGGAGGGCGCCGCCCGCGTGGTGGAGTTCGCCGACGGAGAGTCGCTCCGGCGCGTGCTCGACGTCGTGAAGAAGCTGCCGCCGCAGCTCGCCGCCAAGGTGGCCGCCGACGCGGCGATGGGCGTCAACTACGCCCACCTCGCCGGCAACGAGGACGGCACGCCGCTCTTGCACGGCGACATCCGCCCGGAGACGATCATCGTCTCGTTCGCCGGCGTCACGAAGGTCTCGGGCTACGGCGCGCTGAAGGTGGCTCCGCGCGAGCTGGGCGGCCAGCGCGTCATGGGCCGGCGGGCGCACTGCGCTCCCGAGCAGGTCGTCGGCGGGCGCGACACCTTCCTGCCGCAGACCGACGTCTACCTTCTGGGCCTCACGCTGTACGAGTGCCTCACCGGGACGATTCCCTTCGTCGACGAGCCGGACTTCGACACCGCCGTGCTGGCGAAGCCTTTGCCCTCCATCCCCGGCGGCGAGGTGCCGGCCGCGCTTCAGGAAGTCGTCGCGCGCGCCTGCGCGAAGAAGGCTCCCGAGCGGTATGCGACGCCGCTCCAGTTCCGCCAGGCCGTCGAGGACGCCATGGGCGGAAGCCTGCCCGCGAACGAAGAGCTGGCCGCGTTCCTCGCCGACCACTTCCCGCCCAGCGAGCAGAACCGCGCCGCCCGCCGCCACGCCATCGATGCGGGCATCGCCGACTTCGCCCGCCGCCAGTGGGAGCGCAAGCCCGCCGCGCCCCAGCCTGCTCCTGACGCGCCTGCTCCGGCACCGGCAGCACCGCCTCCGCAGAATGCGCCCGCTCGGAAGCTCGAGCCCGCCTTCGTTCGCGAAGAGCCCGGCCCGCGTCCGTCGGAGCAGAGCTCGCGCAGGACGCTCTACATCGTGGGAGGCATCGGCGTCGCGGCCATCGGCCTTCTGTGGGTGGCCACGCGCGTCGACGACGAGCCGAAGGAGCCTCCCCCGCTCGAGAAGGCCCTGGCGAAGGCCCACGAGCCTCCCAAGGCGGCCGAGCCTCCGAAGGTGACGGCTCCCGACGACGCGGGCGCTCGGGCGGCAGAGCCCCCGACGACGGCGAGCGCGCCGGAGCCCGCATTGGATGCGGGCCGGGTCGCCCTGGCCAAGGCGGAAGAGCCTGCGCCGCCGCCCGTGCTCGAGCTGTACGTCGAGCCGGCGGTCGACATCATCATCGACGGCAAGGAGCTCGGCAGGGCCAGCTGGTCGGGGCCGATGGAGCCCGGCCGCTACGTGGTGAAGCTCAAGGACGAATCGCGCGGCATCAACACCTCGCGCGTGGTGGTGGTGAAGGCCAGGGGCAAGACGGTCGAGCGCATCTACCTGAAGAAGGGCTACATCAACGTCAGCGCCCCCGACGGCGCGAGCATCTTCATCGACGGCAAGAAGGTCGGCACCGCGCCCGTACGCGGGGAGATCGGCGTCTACGAGGGCACGCACAAGATCATGGTCACCGTCGGGAAGGCGAAGTGGCAGCAGGGCTTCTCGGTGCGCCCCAACGAGCGCATGTACTTCAACGTCGAGCCGCAGTGACGCCCGCGGTGGCTTCGGTGTAGACGTTGCCCATGCCGTACGCCGTCCTGGCCATCGCGCTCGCCAGCGCTCAGCAGACGCGCCTTCTGTCGCCGGGCGAGGTCGAGATGCGGCTCGTCGGCGGGACGAACGTCGTCCTCACCAACGTCAACTTCGGGGCCATCGCCGAGGTGGGCCTGGGCCGCATCGGTCCGGGCACGCTGGCCATCGGCCCCGAGGTGGACGTCGGGATCTGCGCGTCCATCTGCTCGCTGGTGGGCCTGCTCACCGGGCTCCGCTACGAGCAGAGCTTCTGGCTGCCGTCCTTGAGGCTCGAGTACCACTTCGCCATTCCGCCCAATCCGACGCTGCGAAACGTGGACCTGTACGGCGCGCTGCTTCTGGGAGCCGGCTACGCGCGCGTCGAGGCCCGCGACGGTCAGGGCGCGCTCGTCTACCGAGGCACGGCGGCGGCTCCGACCGGAGCGCTGGCTCTGGGCCTCTCCTGGTTCTGGGGCCCGGTGCTCTTCGGCGGCTTCGAGCTCCGCGGCCGCTACGCCCAGGCCGACTTCCGCATGACCGAGCGCGACGACGGCTACGAATTCCAGAACGAGCTCGAGCCGCGTTGGTTCGCCTCGGGCTTCAACTGGATGGCCTACGTCGGCGCGCGCTGGTAGCTCGCGCCTTTGCCCTTGTGCCGCTCGAGCAGCGTCTCGTACGAGCGCGTGACGTTCTGCGACAGGATGAGCAGCTCGCCGATGTCCGGGGGCGTGAGCTGCTCGGGCCCGTCGTCGACGTACAACAGGTGCACCACCTTGCCGCGGACGAGCAGCGGCATGAGCACGGCGGTCAGAGGGAAGCCGCCGCCGAGCAGCTTGTAGAAGACCGTCGTGCCCGCGTCGGGCTTCATCGGCCCGACGTAGTGCGAGCGCGTGTCCCGCACCAGCTTGAAGGTGCTCTGCTGCCGAAGCGCCACGCCGATGCGCCGCACCACCTCGTCGCGGATGCCCAGCCCCACCCCGTGCCAGCCGGTGAGGAGATTGCCCTGCACCGAGAGGAGCAGCGCCCGCTTCCACTTCCCCAGCGCGAACCGGAGCACCGTGCGCGCGATGTCCTCGCGGTCGTTGCTGGCCTGGAGCAGCTTCTGCGCCTCGGCGAACGACAGCGGCTCTGGCGGCGGCTCGGAGGTGGCCACCCCGATCGGCCTGGCCACGCGGTCTTCGGTCGAACGGGCCGCGTTCGGCTGCGGCGACGGTGCAAACGTCGGCGACAGCACGGTGCCCCCGGCCGGCGTGGGCGCGATTGCCGGCTCGGGCGCCACCTCCTCGATCTCGATCTCGTCGAGCGTTTCCTCGGGCCGAAAGGACTCTCCGCTCATCGCCTGGGCGTAGAGCGCCTGGAACTCGTCCTCCGACATCAGGTCCTCGGCCCTGGCCGTGGCCTCCTCCTTCGCGGCGAGCGTGCGCGAAGGCCGCACCACGTTCATGTCGATGGCCCGGAGCGGCCGGAACGCGGCGCAGTACCGGCGCAACAGTTGGTGCATGCGGAACTCGGGCACCACCACCGGAATGACGCGCTTGCCGGTCTTGAAGCCGATGGCGTCGAGCGTCTCGAGGTCGCGCGGGTTGATGGCCGCCACCGTGATGCGGGTTGCGTCCACCCGCATCGGCAGCACGTCCTTGTCGTCGCAGAACCTCGGGTCGACGAGCGCCAGCGCCTTCGGGTCGGCCTTCATCTCGCCCGAGGCGAAAGCGACGTGGTGCTGCAGGCCCAGCATGCGCGCCAGCTCGCGCTCTTGAAGGAGGCCCAGCTCGACCAGGTTGGTACCCAGCCGACCGCCGTGCACCACCTGCGAAGCGAGCGCCTCCTCCAACGCCTCGGGCGTGAGCAGCCCCTCACGGAGGAGGAGCTGTCCGATTCGCGCGTCGGCGCGGGCTCCGCGCTCGTTGCCAGACATGGACGCCGGAAGACTACAGCGGATCGGCCGGGTAGTGGCTCAGCGCGACGCGGTTGCCTTCCGGATCTCGAAAGTACACGGTCCATCGCGTCTGGTGCTCGACGGTGACGCCTGCCTTCGCCAGATGCTCGAGGGCGCGGGCGCGATCCTCGCGGCGAATGCGCAGGGCCAGGGTCGACATGCCCAGGTGCGGCTCCGTCGGGCGCGACGCGTCCTTCTGCTCGAGGGCGATGAACATGGGCACCTCGCCGTCGGGCCAGGTGAGCCAGATGCTGCGGAGCGACCCGTCGGCATGGAAGTGCCGCACCTGCTCGGTCAGCCCCAGCACGTCGCGGTAGAAGCGCGCGCACGCATCGACGTGCCGCACCTGGATCGCGAGGTGGTGGAACCCGAGGACCTGCATCGACCCGATGGTATGCTGCCGCGCGCTCGATGGCTCGGCTCATCATCGTCGAGGACGCGCAGGAGCTGGCCTCGCTCATCGCCTCGGCCGCGCGCTCGCGAGGGCACGTGGTGCGGGCGGTTCACTCCGGAAGGTCTGCGCTGGCGGCGCTGGCCACCGGGAGATTCGACGTCGCGGTGGTGGACCTGTTCCTCCCCGACATGAATGGCGGCGAGCTGCTCGATCATCTGCGAGCAGCCAACGTCCCCTCCATCGCGATGAGCGGCGTCTTCAAGGGCGACCCGTTCGCCGAGATGGCCACGGGCGTGCACGGCGCGCGCGCGTTCTTCGAGAAGCCGTTCGACATGGTTGCGCTGCTCGAGGCCGTCGAGGGCGTGGTCGGCGCGTCCGGTCCGCGCCAGGACGAGGGCGCCGATCCGCTGGCCGAGCTGCAAGAGCTCGAGGTGGTGGCCGAGCCCGCCGACGAATGGGAGCGCATCTGGCGCAAGAAGACCGAGGCCGCGCCGCGACGCCGCCAGCTGCCCACGTGGGCGGGATCGGGAGATTTGGCGAAGACGAACGTGCCCAGGCTGCTCACCGCGTACTTCCAGGCGCGTCACTCGGGCGAGCTGGTGCTCAGACACGACAAGGTGGCCAAGGTCGTCTACGTCGAGTCCGGCTACCCGGTGTACGCCGCGTCGAACCTCGCCGGTGAGCGCTTCGCCCGGTTCTGCGCGCGGAGGGGGCTTCTGTCGCAGGACGACCTCGACGCGGTCGCCGCCCTCGCCCGCGAGGAGGGCCTGCGCACCGGGGAGGCCATGGTGCAGTTGGGGCTCATCACCGCCGAGCAGCGCCGGCAGCTCCTCGAGGGGCAGGTGAAGGAGATTCTCTGGTCGACCTTCGCCTGGCAGACCGGTGAATACGCCTTTTCGCCGCGGCGCCCGACCCGGTCGGACCTGGTGAAGCTGTCGGTTTTTCCGGGGACGCTCATCCTCGAAGGGGTGTTCAAAATCGAGACGTTGGTGTCGTTGCGGGAGAAGATGCCCAAGCAACGAAAGCTGTTCCCGACGGCAGATCCTCCGTACGACCTCCATGCGTTTCAGCTGTCGGGTGCGCAGGCGTCGCTCGTCGCGTACGCCGATGGCTCGAAGACGGTGGATGACCTGTTGACGCTCACCGACCTGACCGAGAGAGAGGCGCTCGCCACCCTGCTGGCTTTCGAGCGCATGGGCATGCTCGAGGAGCGTCGGGACGACGGCCGCAGCCGGATAAGCTTCGGCCTGTGAAGGGAGACGTGCCGTGAGGAAGACGCGATTCTGGGCGGCCGTGGCGTTGTGCTCCACCTCCGCGCTCGCCAGACCCGATGCCGGCGTGATGCCAGAGCTCGGTCCGAAGACGGCCCAGGAGTTCGTCGAGTACGTCGAGTGGGTCTTCAACACCCGGCTCACCCAGGCCGAGCGCGACGAGGCCAAGCAGCTCATCGAGAAGGCGTTCGCCGAGAAGACCGCCGACACGCTGCTCGTGCAGGACTCCGTCGCCGCCAAGGCCGACCTGGCCAACCACCCCGAGGAGGACCGGGTGGCGCTCAGGCCCAGCGTCGAGGACGAGTACATCAAGATCTGCCGCATGCGGTACGCTCGCACGCCGCTGGGCAAATGGCTGCTCTCGTTCAGCGCCTCCGTCTCGAAGCCCCTGGCCCGCGGCGATGTCGCGCTGACCCGCCACGCCGCCGATGCGTACGCCGAGATGCTGGTCTTCGTGGCCAACGAGTCGGGCGTCGGCGAGGGAGTCGCCGATCAGGCCTTCCGCGACGGCCTGGCGAAAAGCCTCGCCGCGGACTGGAAGTCGTACAGCGTCGAGCAGAAGGCGGCGGTGCAGGCCGCTCCGGCCACGTGGGCCGCGCTGCGCGAGGCGTACCCGGGCTGGCCCCTGGACCGGAAGGCGAAGCTCAAGGCCGAGTGGCAGACCGCGCTCGCGGCGCTGAACGGCAAGCCCTCCGGCCAGGTGCAGCCCGCCGTCGGGAGCACCGATGCGGGAACGACCGTTCCAGCGAAGGCGGTGAAGCTGGTGCCGACGGACAAGGCGTTGCGCGCCGCCGCACGCGAGATGTCCGGGAAGATCGCCGGCTGGATGCAGTGACGATCGGCCGCGCCCAACCAGACTCGGCCACCTCACGCGTGAATGCCGCCGAGCCTTCCGTGGGGCTCTGGCGTCGGGGCAGCCGGTTTGCTCCGATCCATTCCTCGTGGCTCGCACTCCCCTCTTTGCAGCCTTCCTTCGCGCGCTCCGGCAGGTGCGTGTCGGCGATCCGGGCCGCGGCTGGACGCGTCGCGAGGCGCTGGCCGGGTCGGCGGCGTTGGCGTTGAGCGGCTGCGCGAGGCGAATCGCGACGCCCGAGCTTCTCCCCGCCGAAGCGAAAGACGTGGTCATCGTCGGCGGCGGCATGGCCGGGCTCCACTGCGCGTATCGACTGCGGAGACGGGGCGTGGCGGCGACGGTGTACGAGGCGGCGCCGCGGCTGGGCGGGCGCATGTTCACCGACCGCTCCACCTTCCCCGATGGCCAGCACTGCGAGCTCGGCGGTGAGCTCATCGACACGTCGCATCGCACCATGCTCGACCTCGCCGACGAGCTCGGCATCGAGATGCTGGACTACACGAAGGACGACGCATCGCTGGATCGGTTCGTCGCGTACATCGATGGCCGGCGGATTGGACTCGACGAGATGGTGAAGCTCGCCGCGCCGATCGGCCGGCACCTCGCCCAGGCGCTCGCGGCGCTGAGCGATCCCGACGCGCCCATCACGTACCGAAACCCCAACGGGTGCGCCGCGCTCGACCGACTGTCGGTGCGCGGCTGGTTCGACTCGGTGGGCGTGCCCGAAGGCGATCCCGCTCGCAGGCTGCTCGAGCTGGCCTACGGCGCCGAGCTCGGGCTCGATGCGGGCGAGGCCAGTGCGTTGGGCATGCTCTTGGTAGTGCGCGCCGACGAGCGGGCGTTCGAGATCTTCGGCGACTCGGACGAGCGCTTTCACGCCGCGGGCGGCAACGACTCGTTCATCCAGGCGCTCGTGGCACGGCTCGCTCCCGAGCAGATCGTCCGCGGTCATCGGTTGGTCGCGCTGCGGCGACTGTCGGACGGGCGGCTTCTGGCCACGTTCGACGCCGGCGGGAAGACCGTGGAGGTGAAGGCCTCGCACGTCGTGCTGGCGATTCCGTTCACGATGCTCCGCGAGGTGAAGCTCGACGTGGACCTCCCCGAGCCCAAGCGGAGGGCGATCGCCGAGCTCGCCTACGGCACGAACGCGAAGTTGATGACCGGTTACGGCCGCCGCGTGTGGCGCGAGAAGCACCATTCGAACGGCACGACGTTCGCCGACGTGGGCTATCAGCTGTCGTGGGAAACGAGCCGGCTGCAGCCCGGCGATGCGGGGATCATCACCAACTTCGTGGGCGGAGCGGCGGGCATCGCTCTCGGCCAGGGGAGCGCCGCAGATCGGGCTTCTGACTTCCTCACCGGCTTCGAGCGGGTGTTCCCTACCGTGCGCGAGGCGTTCAACGGCCACGTGGCGCGAATGCACTGGCCCAGCTACCCGCTCACGCGCGGGAGCTACAGCGCGTACAGGGTCGGCCAGTACACGGGCATCGCCGGAGCCGAGATCGAGCGAGTGGGCAATCTCCACTTCTGCGGCGAGCACACCAGCCTCGACGCGCAGGGCTTCATGGAAGGCGCAGCGCTCACCGGAGCGATGGCGGCGGCCGAGGTGGCGGAGGCGCTGGGAGCGCCGGCGGTCGAATCGTTCGGTCCGGGAGCACGAATCGCCTCGCGCGCGGAGGTGTCGCGGCGGCTCGGGAGCTGGATGCGCGTTCTGCCCCGCCGTTCGGCCGGGTGACCGCCGGCGAAGCAGCCGCAGCGCGAGTAGTCCGGCGAGCGTCGCCAGGCCGCCGCCGCTGCCACAACCACAGCCCGCGGGGAGGCGGTTCGGGTCACCGATGCCGCGCGGCCCGCCGGAGATGGAGACTCCGTTGATCATGGCCACTGCGGTTGGCTTGGGGCGTCCGAAGAGCGGCGGGCGAGCGACGAAGTGGAGCCGCGCGGTGGCGTGCGGGGCGAGTGAGAGGCCTCTGAAGACCCGCTTGCCGTCTTGGTCGACGCCCTCGTGGACCGCTCCGGCGAACCGACCGCTCCCGTCGACGTACCGGAGCCCATCGAGGTCCTGGTGCAGCTCGAAGCTGTCGATGGCGCAGGCGGTGGTGTTTCGAAGCGTGATGGCGATCATCACCGCATCCGACTCGTTGGCCACCGGCGTGTCCGTGTCCTGCGTCAGCTCGACGATCGCTCCCGGCTCGATCACCCTCAGGGCGGGCAACTCCATGGTGTTGCCGTGACCGCCGTCGACGAGGAGCGCCGCCTGCACCCTGTGGCCGATCAGATCGGACGCGGGGCCGACGGCGCGGAAGGCAACGTCGTCGCCCTGCAGCACGTCGCCAGGCGTCACGCCCGAGCCTTCAGGCACCGAGCCGATGCGCCAGGCGAGCTTTTGGGCCGGGCAGGTGCTCGGCAATGGCAACGCATGCAGCCTCGTGTCGGCGGCCCACGTCGCGTCTTCGTCGATGCAGCGCAGCGTCGCCGAGATGCTCGGGTGGGCTCCGACCGGTTCGCCGACCATGTTGATCGGGACGCTCGCGACGTTGTTCGTGCCCAGCAAGGTCGCCGTCAACAGCATCGTTCCGCGCGCGCAGGGATCCGTCGCGAACAGCGTGAACGTGCTGCCGGCGTCGACGACGACCGAGGATTCGACCGTTCCATCCTGCCGGGCGAGCTCGACCTCGACCTTCACGTCCGGCCGTCTACCGAGGCAGTTGAGTTGCTCGACTTCGGCGCTGCCCTGAACCCGTGACGGTCCGGCCAGCGGGGTTGCACCCCTGATGAGCACCTTGCCCTCACCGAGATCGTTCGGCCTGACTTCCTCGATCTCGATGTCGAGCTGCGCCACCGGCGAGCTCGCGTCCCAACCGACGGACCAAACCGCGTAGGTGCCGGTGCCGAAGTCCGGTGTGCAGGAGAGCGGCAAATCGAACGCGAGGCCGGCGTCGATCGTGACGACGTTCAGGTTCAGCCCGCCGTCGTGCGCGACCCGCCACGCGCCGGGGCAGCCGCCATCGGGCACCGATAGCGGAATCACGGCGCGGGTCGGCTGGAGCTCCTCTCTTTGCCTGAACCGGTAGACCGGCTGCACCTCGGGCAAAAGTTGCACGTCGACCGGGTTGACGGTGACCACGACGTCCACGGGACCCTGCGTCTTCGTGGCGGCCGCGTTCTGCGCGACGACGGACCAGGTGGCGGTGACGACGTCCGGCCCGCACTGGAGCGACGGGACATGAACGATGAGCTCTCCGCCATCGGTTTCGTAACGGAGGCCTCCGTCCGTACGGGACCAGACGAACCGAGTCGTCCCGCAGCCGCCGTCGGTCTCCGCGACGAAGCGAAGTGCGCCCGCGTCGGGGAAGACGGTGCGCTCTGGCAAAGCGACCGAGAGCGGGCCGGGCGTGTCGTCCGGCAGCAACGTCAGTCGGGCGAGCACCGCTGGTGAGTTGGCGTTTCCACCCAACGCAACCACGTCGACCTGGAGAAAGCCCGCGTCCGGACCGCAGAACCGGGTCGGCGGAGTGGCCGTCAACGTTCCGCCGTTCGCAGCCCAGGTGAAGCCGTCGTTCAAGACTTCGGACCACTGATAACCCAGTGCCGCGCAGCCGGCGTCGCTCTCGACGCTCGTCGCCGTCACCATCACCGGTCCGCTTCCGGGCATCACCGTCGCATCAGGGCTGTAGCTCAGGGTCGGCGGAGCGGCGACGTGGTGCTGTGCGAACCCGACCTGAATCGTCGTGTAGCCCGACCGGGCGACGCCGTCGACGGTGTACGCGCCGTACGTTTCGGACACGCCGGCGCTGCACACGAATCCAGGGTGGGTCACGACGAGAACGCCGCCGTCGGGAATTGCCCGGCGACTCGTCCCGGCATCCCACGCCGCGGTCGTCGCGCACACGCTCGGTCGCGGAGTGGCGGTGATCGAGATGCTCGCTCCGGCATCGAGCGTGATCGGCGGCCCGACGTTCAACGTGGGGGCCGGCACGATGTGCTGAACCTCGATGATGGTGGAGGCCGAAATGACGTGCAGCCCATCGGACACCCGAACGGTGTACGGGTATTGGTGGCGCTCCTGGCCACAGAACGCGCCTGCGTCGGCGGACAGCGTCGCAAAGAGGTGCTCTGGATCGGCGAACGAGAACGTGAACGGGAAACCGGCGTCGCCTGGCGTCCACGTCACGAAGACCGGATCCCCATCGTCATCGCCGGCGTCCACCGAGACCGAGAACGGCGCGTCATCGCGCAGTTGGAACATCGGCTGCACCTGGGCTCTCGGTGCGGCCGCATTCCAGTACACCAGCACGTTGTCGGCGGAGCTCGAGCCTCCGATGGCCGCGCAGAAGCTCGCTCCGACGCAGCTTGCGCGCGACAACCCTGCCACCAAAGTCGCGCGCGCGTTCTCCTTCCAGGTCACCGCAGGGCGATCTGGATCCGGAACCGGCTGGTACACCGCCGTTCCGCCATCAGCGAGCTGAACCGTCGCGAATCCGAACCCTCGCCCGGCGTCGCTCCCGGACGAGACGTCGAACGCAGCAGAGACGAATGCAGCCACACCCTGCGGCATCTGAATCGGCGAAGCTCCCGCATCGAGTGCGTTCGAAAAGACGAGGAGCGCTCCGTCATTGCGCACCACCAGCGCGCCCGGCACGCCGCCGTTGTCGTACAGCCAGAGGCTGCGCGCGCTGCCGTTGCCGGCAGCGACTCCGCGCACGAAGCCACCGTCCACCACCACCAGGACGCTCGGGTCATTGGGCGCACCCGGCTCGATCGTCATCAAGCCGTAATCGACTGGCCCCAGGCTCAGCGCCGCGACAGGCAGGCTCGCGCCGAGAGAGGTCTCGCCCCCGGTGAGGATGCCGGGATCGGCGAGAGGCGGCCACGCCGTGCCTGCGTCGAGCCACCTGTTGGGAGAGAAGTTGTAGCTCGGAGTACCTGCGCTGCTGACCAGGCCATAGGCAGTTCCAGACTGGGTGTGCCGCATTCCACGGCCGGCATTCCCATTCAGCGGATCGACGAAGTAGTCGTGGCCGCAAGCGCTGACGATCTTCCCGTTGCCGTTCAGACCACCCAGGCACCCGTCGCGATCGAACGGCGAGACGATTGTGATGCCGCCGGCGTCGAACGTGCCTCCGTCCTGAATGCTGGTCGCTCCGTTGCGGACGAATCGAGCTGCTCCGGCGGTGCTGCCCACCACGAAGTGCCCCGCGTCGTAGACGACGACGTCCCTCGGCGATCCTGCCACTCGCGTCGTCTGGAAATCGGCGAGCGCGGCCGACGAGCAGAGCATCGCGATGGCGACCGTCGAGCGCATCGTCAGTACCCCAGCTCGGCCCTCAGGTAAAACCGGTTGCCTTCGTCGACCGGATCCGTCCCCACGCCGGTGCCGCTGAATCCGAAGAGCGTGTAGCCGGCGGCCAGGAGCCAATGCTCGTTGAACCGGTACCCGAGCTCTCCCCGAGCGGCGGTCAATTCTCCATCGTCCGGGGCCGAGGATCTCCGTGCGACCTCGGCCGCCAACTCCAGACCGCCGACCACCTTCACCGCTGGCCGGAGCGACGCGGACAGAACCAGTGCCGGATTTCCATCCACGGTGGACCGGGCGGCGTGTGCCCCGGCCGAGAACGACAACCGCTCGGTGAGCTTCACCGACGGCAGCACCGAAACCACCTCGAGCGAGCGGACCACGTAATCGCCGCGCGAGAGCGGAGGCAGCTCGCGCTCGATCGAGTACCGGAGCACGAGCATCGCTCGATCGAACCGCCACGCCAGCGCGGCCGAGCCCTCGATCCACAGCGCCTCGAGGACTCCGCCGTTCCGCGTGTCGACCAGGTTCGCGCGCATCGAGCCGCGGAGGTTGTCGAGCAACTCGACCTCGCCACCGATTCCCAGCACGCGCTGCACGCGGGCCATGATCAGCCGGACGCGCGGCCGCGTCCGGGGCCGGGGGAAGACGTCGACCACGCCGCGCGCGACGGTGCCGCCCGCGACCTCGGCCAGGAGCTGCGCCGCCC
>FWPU01005330.1_pt1 | contig 27853 bp, 22 predicted proteins | sample 2228361 | NCBI WGS metagenome assembly FWPU01 (sample SAMEA103939777, study PRJEB20133) | metagenome
TCGAGCGCTGCGGCGTCGACGCGCTCGTCGCGCCGCCGGACACCGAGCTCGCCCGCGTCGCCGAGGAGGTCGGCGTCGCGTGCCTCGAGCGCGTCCCGGAGGCGTCCGGCGCGAGCCTCGCGGCGTGGCTGCGCGATGCGGTCGCCGCCGCGGCGGCGGCGAGCGCCGAGCGGCACGCCGTCACGGCCAGCGGTGCGCTCGACGCCTTGGGCGCGGAGCGAGCCGCGCTCGACGCGTGGCGCGTCGCCGGCGCGGGTCTCGCGCATCCCGACAGCGTCACGGGACGCGTGCTCGGCCGGAGCTTCGGCGACGCGCAGCTCGACGACCTCTCGGCGATCGCCCGGGAGGCAGCGATGCTCGCCGCGCTGGCACCCAGGACGAAGCTCCGCACGACGCGCATCCTCGACAAGCTCCGCCTCGGCCACCGCGCACGCTCTAGCGTGCGGCAGCTCCGCGCCTGGCTCCGCGGCGACGCCGTGCCGCCGACGATCCCCGTCGAGGAACGCGAGCTCGAGGCGTTCGTCGAGCCGCTGCAGAAGCAGACCGCCGGGTGGCTGTGGGTCGTCTACGCGACCGACCCCTACTCCGAGACGCGCGGCCAGCGCTCCACCTGGCTCACGCAGGAGCTCGCGCGCCGCGGGCACCGCATCCTCTACCTCTATTGGCGCTGGCAGCCGAGCGACCCGATCCCGCCGTCGGGCGACCCGCGCGTGCTGCAGGCGCCGATCGACCAGCTCGCGGCGATCCAGGGCCGGCTCTTCCGGGTCGCAGCGCCCGGGCTGCGCAAGGTGCTCCTCGTCGAGTTCCCCGACCGCGCCATGTTCGAGCGGCTCGACCTGTTCGCGGCGCACGGCTTCCTCACGGTCTACGACTGCATCGACGAGTGGGCGGAGTTCGCGCGCGTCGGGCAGGCGTACTGGTACGACGCGGCGGTCGAGCGCAAAATCGTGCGCAGCGCGGACGTCGTCGTCGCGACGCACCCGCTGCTCGCGGCCGAGCTCGCGCGGATCGGCGGGCGCGAGGTGCCGCTCGTGCCGAACGGGGTGAAGCTCGAGTCGCTCGCGCGGCCGGCGGCGCCGCGGCCGCGGTCGCCGGTCGTGATCGGCTACTTCGGCCACCTCACCGGCTCCTGGTTCGACTGGAACCTGGTGCGCGAGGCGGCGGCGCGGAACCCCGACTGGCGCTTCGAGATCATCGGCTACGGCGAGCCCGCCGACCTGGCGCTGCCGCCGAACGTCGTCCTCCCCGGCATGGTGCCGCACGAGCGCCTCTCGGCGGCGACGGCGACGTGGACCGTCGGCATCATCCCGTTCCGCGAGGGGCGCCTCACGCAGGCGGTCGACCCGGTGAAGCTGTACGAGTACCTGGCGCTCGGCCTGCCGGTCGTCGCGGTCGGCATGCCGCAACTGCGCGACGTCCCCGGCGTCGAGGTGTGCGACCGCGCGGGCTTCGACCAGGCGGTGCGCCGCGCCCTCGAGCGGCCGCTCGACGAGGCGCGCGTCGCGGCCTTCGTCGAGGAGAGCCGCTGGGAGCGCCGCGTCGACGCGCTTCTCGCGCTCGTCGAGGCCGCCGATCCGGCGCGCAACGTGGTCAAGGCGCTCGCCGGATGAGGATCCTCTTCATCTACCAGTTCTGCTCGCTCGGCGGCTGCGAGACCGTGCTGCGCAACCGGCTGGTCGGCTTCCGCGCGCTCGGCCTCGCGCCGCGCGTCGTACTGCTCCACGACGTCGGCGGGGGCGAGATCTTCGCGGGCTTCCCCGACGTCAAGTACCCCTGCACGCTCGACGAGCTCGCGCGGATCGCCCGGGACGGCCACTACGACGTCGTCTCGGTGATCGACACGCCGCAGGCCTACCCGGCGCTCGAGCACGCGTGGCTCGACACGCTGGTCACCGAGGTGCACTCGAACCGGGTGGAGAATTTGCAATACCTGCACGAGCTGCACCGGACGGGCACGGACGTGGTCGTCACGCCGTCGCGCTACGAGATCGAGCTCATCCATCGCGAGTTCCCGGCGCTGCGCGACGGGCCGATCCCGTTGCGCGTCGTGCCGAACCCGGTCGACACGGAGCTGTTCCGCCTCGCCGAGCCCGCGGTGTCGCCGCGGCGCAAGCTGCTCGGCTGGGTCGGGCGGCTCGAGCCGGAGAAGAACTGGCGGCACTTCCTCGACGTCGCGGCCGCGCTCGCGCGCACCCGTGACGACGTGGGCTTCCTGGTCGTCGGCGGCTGGGCCGTGACCGACGGCGTCAAGCAGGAGTTCCTCGAGGCGGTGAAGGAGCGCGAGCTCGTCGACCGCCTCGACTGGGTCTCGTCGCTGCCCTACGAGCGGATGCCGCGCTTCTACTCGCTGCTCGCGGCGAGCGGCGGCTGCCTCCTGCCGACCTCGGTCGTCGAGCCGTTCGGCATGTCGCTGATCGAGGCGATGGCGTGCGGTTGCCCGGTGGTCGCGTCGCGGGCGGGCGCCTTCGAGGAGCTGATCGAGCACGGCCGCAGCGGGCTCACGTTCGAGGTGAACGACACCGCGCAGGCGGTCGCGGCGGTGAGCGCCGTGCTCGACGACCCGCTGCTGCGCGAGCGGCTCGTCGCGAGCGCGCGCGCGCAGGTCGAGGAGCGCTGGGCTCCGCGCGCGGTCGCCAAGCGCTACCTCGCGGTGGTGCGCGAGGCGGCCGGCCCGGCCGTGCTGCAGGCCGCGCCGTGAGCGGACGCCCGGAAGACGCCCGCCGGGTGACGGTGATCGTCGCGTCGCGCAACGACGGGCCGTTCACCGCGGCGGCGATCGACGGCGCGCTCGCCCAGGAGGCGTGCGAGGTCGAGGTGCTGCTGATCGACGACGGCTCGGCCGACGAGGGGCCGGCGGGCCTCCGGCGGCTCTCCGACCCGCGCGTCCGGATCGTCTGCCAGCCGCCGCGCGGGCTTGCGCGGACGTGGAACCTCGGCCTCGCGCTGGCGCGGACGCGCTGGGTCGTGCTGCTCCCCGGCCACGACGTCCTGCTCCCGGGCTGCCTCGCGGCCCTGCTCGACGCGGCCGAGGCGGGGGACGAGCCGCCGGCCGCCGCCTTCGTCGCGGCGCGCTGCACGGACGCGCGCGGCGCGGCGCTCGACGACGATCCGGCGAGCGCGCTCGCCGGCACCTCGCGCGCGGCGCTCGTCGAGGGCCTGCTCGCGGGCGAGGAGCCGAGCCCGTCCGGTGTGCTCCTCGATCGCCTCCGCGTCCTGCGCGCGGGCGGCTTCGCGCCGACGCTCGCACGCGCTCTCTACCGCGACCTGTGGCTCCGTCTCCTGCTCGAGGGCGGCGAGGTGGGGTTCGTCGCCGAGCGGCTCGTGCAGCGGCTCGTGCGGCGCGGTGTGGACGCGCGCGAAAGCGCGGCGGAGCACGCGGAGCACGCCGCGTTCCTCGCGCGGGCGCTCGCGGGCGGAGGGCTCGACGAGGTCGCGGCGATGCTCCGGCCCGGCGCGACGACGCGCGAGGAGCGCGCTGGGGCCCTTCTCGAGGTCGCGCGCCACGTGCTTCGCTCGGGTGCCGACGAGGCGCTCGGCGTCGCCGCCGAGGTCGCAGCCCGCGCCCGCGCGCTCGGCGCCGCGCTGCCGGACGACGAGCCCTTCTCGCGCCTCGCTCGCCTGCACCCGGGCCTCGCCGCGGCCCCGGCCCCGAGCGCGGAGCCGGCGGAGAAGGACGGCGCACGGGCAGGCATCGCCGCGTCGCCCGGAGCCGCGCGGCTCACGGTCGCGCTCGAGGTCGCGACGCTCGACCGCGGCGGGCTCGAGACGGTCGTCCACGATCTCGCGCTCGGTCTCCGCGACGAGGCCATCGAGCCGCTCGTCGTCTGCACCGAGGCGGGAGGCGCTCGCGCCGAGGCGCTGCGCCGCGCCGGCGTCGAGGTCGTCGTGCTCGACCCGCTCGACCCGCGCGCGCACCTCGCCCGGCTTCTCGCCGAGCGACGCGTCGGGCTCCTGAACGCCCACTTCTCGACGCTCGGCGCGCGGGTCGCAGCCGGGCTCGGCGTCCCGGTCGTCACGGTCCTGCACAACGCGTACGCCTGGGTCGGCCGCGGCGTCCTCGAGGACTTCCGCGCGGCCGACCCGTGGGTCGACGTCTACGTCGCGGTGTCGCAGTCGGTCGCCGACTTCTGCGCGCGGCGCTTCTCGATCGCGCCCGAGCGCATCGAGGTCGTGCGCAACGGCGTGCGCGCGCACGCGCTCGCCGCCTCGTCGCTGTCCCGCGACGAGGCACGGCGCGCGCTCGGCGTCCCGGACGACGCGCGCCTCGTCGTGCAGATCGGGCGGATCGATCCGATCAAGTGCCAGCTCGCGACGGTCGAGGCGCTCGGTAGGCTCGCGCGCGAGCGGCCGGAGGTCGTCGCCTGGCTCGTGGGTGGCGTCGGCGACCCGGCCTACGCGCACCGCGTCGCGACCAGGATTCGCGCCGCCGGGCTCGCGGAGAAGGTGATCCTCACCGGCGAGCGCGACGACGTGCCGGCGATCCTCGCCGCGGCCGACGTCTTTGTCCTTCCCTCGGTGCTCGAGGGCCTGAGCCTCGCGGCGCTCGAGGCGATGGCGGCGGGGCTGCCCGCGGTGCTCACGCGCACCGGCGACGCGGAGCTCCTGCTCGGCGGCGACGGCTCGGACGGCCCCGTTCTGCCCGGTGCGCTCGTCGACGGGCCGCCGTTCGGCCCGTACGTCGCGGGCGACGAGCTGAACGCGCTCGCGGCGAGCGACGAGCCGCCGCACGCCGCACGCCTCGCGGCGGCGCTGCTCGAGGTGCTCGACGACCTGCCGCGGCGAAGCGCGCTCGCCCGCGAGCGCGCCGCGGCGCTCGCGCAGGAGCTGTCGCACGGTGCGTGGATCCGGCGCTACGCCGAGCTCTTCCGGACGGTGGCCGCGACGGGTGCGGCGCGCCGCTCGCGCGCGCTCGCCGCTGCGACGGCGCGGCTCGACGCGGCGGCCGAGCGCGAGCGCCGCAGCGTGGACGCGCTTCGCGAGAGCGCCGAAACGCTCTCCCGCGTGCTCCTCGGCAACGCGGCCGGGTTCCGGGCGAACGCCTTCCTGCTGCGCGTCCGCTGGGATCTCGAGGGCGCCCACGCGGCCTTCCTCGAGGGCTACGCGCTGCTCGAGCGCGCCCTCGACAAGCTGCGCATCGGGCACCGGATCCGCACGGCGCTCGAGGGCCTCGGCCGCCGGTCGCGCGGCGGCGCTGTGCGATGAGCGAGCGACGTCTGCTATCGGTCTCCGCCATGCGAGCGCCGAGAGCGGCGGGCGAGGGCATCGTGGGGCTCTACCGGCGCCTCGAGGCGCGCGTCGGGCCCGTCCTGCCCCGGCCGGTCCGTGCAGTCTGGCGGCGGCTCCTCGGCCGTCCGCCGCTGCCCGAGCCGCGGCAATGGGGCGCCCGGGGCGTCGACGAGGCGGAGGAGCGGCGGCGGGTCGCCGAGATCGTCCGCACGCGCCGTCATCCCGACGTCGTCCTCCTCCCGATGATCGCCTGGCGCTTCCGCCACCAGCGCCCGCAGCAGCTCGCGCGCGCGATGGCCGCGCAGGGCCGGCGGGTGTTCTGGGTCGACCCGGCGGGGCTTGCCGAGCGCGTCGCGGCGGAGGGCGTGTCGCCGCTCTTCCGGGTCGCGCCGCTCGACGAGCGCATCTTCGAGGTCGAGCTCGCCGCCCCGCGGCCGCTCGACCAGTGGCGCGACGCGCTCGGGGTGACCGACGTCGCGACGATGGCGCGCGCCCTCGACGAGCTGCGGGCCGAGGCGAGCATCGTGAGCGCGATCGTCGTCGTGCAGCTCCCGTTCTGGACGCCGCTCGCGCTGCACCTGCGGTACGCCTTCGGCTGGCCGGTGGTCTACGACTGGATGGACGACCATGCGGGCTTCTCGACCAACGATCCCGCCATGCTCGCGGCCGAGGAGCGGCTCGTCGCGGAGAGCGATTTGGTGGTCGTGACCTCGCGCTCGCTCGAGGCGGCCGCGCGGGGACGCGCCCGCTCGCTCGTGCTCCTGCCAAACGCGTGCGACTTCGAGCACTTCGCGCTGGTCGACGCGGCCGGGCGCCCGCCCGCGGAGCTCTCCGGTCTCAGATCCCCGATCATCGGCTACTTCGGCGCGGTCTCCGAGTGGTTCGACTTCGACCTCGTGCGCCACGCGGCGCGCACCCACCCCGACTGGACGTTCGTCCTGATCGGCTCGACCTTCGGTGCCCCGCCACACGACGACCTCGCGCGCGCGCCGAACGTGCTCTTCCTCGGCGAGAAGCCGTACGACGAGCTGCCCTCCTACCTCGCGCGCTTCGACGTCGCGACGATCCCCTTTCGCTTGACGCCGCTCATCGAGGCGACGAGCCCGGTCAAGTTCTTTGAGTACCTCGCGGCGGGAAAGCCGGTCGTGGCGAGCCGCCTGCCGGAGCTCGTGCCGCACGCGGGGCTGGTCGAGCTCGTCGACTCCCCGGAGGACTTCACCCGCGCGCTCGAGCGAGCGCTGCTCGACACGTCTCCCGAGCGCGTCGCGGAGCGGCGCGCCTTCGCCGCGCGGAACACCTGGTCGAGCCGGGCGAGCGTGCTGCTCCGCCACGCGGACGACACGTTCCCCCTGGTCACCATCGTCATCGTCACCTGGAACAACCTGAGCTTCACGCGCGACTGCCTCGCCGCGCTGCTCGACGATCACACCTGGCCGCGGCGCGAGGTGATCGTGGTCGACAACGCGTCGACCGACGGCACGGTCGAGTACCTCGAGCGGCTCGCGGAGCGCGATGCGATCCGGCTCCTGCGCAGCGATGAGAACCGCGGCTTCGCCGCCGCGAACAACCAGGGGATCGCCGCGGCGCGCGGCGAGTACGTCGTCCTGCTGAACAACGACACCGTGGTCACCCCCGGCTGGCTGCCGCGGCTGGTCGACGTGCTGCGCCGCGACCCGCGCGTCGGGCTGGTCGGCCCGGTCTCGGACGGCACCTGGAACGAGGCTCGCGAGCGCATCGACCGCAACGAGCTCGCCCGCCTGCCCGAGTTCGCCGAGGCCTGGGCGCGGGCGCACCGCGGGGAGGTCTACCCGATCCGCATGCTCGCCATGTACTGCGTCGCCGCACGCCGGCCGGTGCTCGAGTGGGTCGGGCCGCTCGACGAGCGCTTCGACGTCGGCATGTTCGAGGACGACGACTATGCGCACCGGATGCGGCTCGCGGGCTTCCGCCTCGCCTGCGCGGAGGAGGTGTTCATCCACCATGCGAGCCAGGCGAGCTTCGAGAAGATTGAGAATCGCGAGGCGATCTACGAGGGCAACCGCGCGAAGTTCGAGGCGAAGTGGGGCACCACCTGGCGGCCCTACCGCGGCGACCGGCGGCAGACGCGGCGCTGGCGCGACGAGGTGGCGTCGCTCGCCGCGCGGCGCGCGTTCGGCGCGGCGCCGGTGGTCGTCCTCGGCGAGCCGGCCGCGGCGGAGGAGGGTGCTGCGGCGCTCGCTCTCGGCCGGGCGATCGCGCAGCGCGGGCGGCTCGTGTTCGTGCACGCCGAGCCGGACGGGGCGGCGCACCAGGGGCTCGTGCACGCCGGCGAGCGGCTGATCGTCGCCTCGGTGCCGCTCGAGGCGTTCGAGGACCTGTCCCGCCCGCTCGTGGTCGCGACGCAGCCGGGCGACTTCCCGCTCGCCTGGTTCACGGGCGCAAGCCGCATCGTCCGGCTCGAGGCCGGCTGGCAGGAGCGGGACGCGGCGAGGGTTGCCGACGAGGTGCTCGGCGTCGCTCCCGCGACCGGAGCCGCCTGACTCCAGGCTTCGCCGCGGCGCCCGTCAGTCCGGCACGTCGAAGAAGTACTCCGGGCGGTGGCGCCACTTGTCGAGGAAGATGCGCTCGTTGCGCCGGTAGACCTCGTCGTACGCGGTGAGCGCCGAGGTGGTCGCGTGCGGCCGGTGGTCGACCCCGATCGCCGGGCAGTAGGAGAGCTTGAAGCCGGCTTCCTTGATCTGGAAGGAGAGGTCGGTGTCCTCGAAGCAGGTCGGGTCGAGGCGCTCGTCGAAGCCCGAGGTGCGCGCCAGCACGGCGCGCGGCACGACGAGCCCGCTGGTGGCGAGGTAGGCGACGTCGGTGCGGAAGCCGCGCTCGCCCAGCGCGCCGGCGCCGCGGTCGGGCAGCTCGTCGACCACGGTGCCGCCCCCGCCGCCCGCCTTGAACCAGCCGCCGCTCCAGCCGACCGCGCCGACCTCGCGGTGGCGCGCGAGCACCTCGAGCGCGGGGTCGAGCCAGCCCGGGTGGAGCGCGCGCTGGTCGCTGTCGAGGAAGACGACCAGCTCGCTCGCGCTCTCGCGCACGCCGAGGTTGCGCCCCGAGGCGCAGCCGTTGCGCGCGTTGCGCAGCAGCCGGATCTCGCCACGGGCGGCGTGCGCCGCGAGGATCTCGAGCGACCCGTCGCGGCTGCCGTTGTCGACGACCACGACCTCGTAGCGCGCGTCGCCGCGGTTGCGCAGCAGGGACTCGATGCACGCGCCGATGACGTCGCGGTTGTCGTAGCACAGCACCACGAAGGTGATCGTCGACCGCTCGCACAGCGAGTCGAGCGTCGCGACGCGCGCCTCCCAGTCGTTCGCCGTGAGGAAGCGCTCGAGCGTCTCGACCGGCGGCGGCGTCGCCGCGGCGCGCTCGACCGCCGCGACGGTCGCCTCCGCGCCGCGCGCGGTGAACACGTACGGCACGTCGCGCAGCTCGACCATCGGCGACGCGACCACCGGGCGGTGCATCGCCAGGTACTCGTAGACCTTGAGGGGTTGACCCCGTCGACGAGCGGCGAGGGGATGAACGGAATCCAGCAGACGTCGGCGGCCGCGAGGTACGGCGGGAGCGCGGCCTGCGGCTTCAAGCCGAGGAGGTGGACGTTCGGCGGCAGCTCGGGCACCTGGCGCGGGCGGTCGCCGATCAGGTTCACCGCCCAGCGCGGGCGGCGCGCGGCGACCTCGGCGACGAGCCCCCAGTCGAACCAGTCGCCCCACAGCGAGCCGACGTAGAGCAGCGTGAGCTCGCCGCGCACGAGGTCGGCCGGGGGCTCCGCGCCGCGCGCGGCGTCGGCGCGGAAGATCGTGCGGTCGACGGCGTTCGGCACGAGCTGCGGCGTGCGCGCGCCGCCGCGAAGCTGCTGCACCAGGAGGTGCGCCGAGCCGACGAGGTCGTCGGCCGCGCAAATCAGCCTGCGCTCGGTCGCGGCGTCGTACCAGTCGGCCCACGCGCACTCGGCCCAGTCGTCGATCTTGTCGTAGAGGACGCGCGCGCCGAGCGTGCGCGCCTCGAGCGCGAGCTCGACGACTTGCGCCTCGGGCAGCTCGACCAGGACGAGGACCCGATCGTCGGCCGCGCGCAGCAGGCGGCGCAGCTCGTCCCGATTCCAGTCGAGCGCCGTCAAGCCGGGGATCGTGTCGCGCAGCCCGAGGTCGACGGACTCGTGGCGCGGGAAGCGGGCCGCGTACCACACCGGGTCGCCGCGCCGCGCGAGCGCACGCGCGAGCTGGGCGCTGCGCTGGGCGCCGCCGACGTCGTCGAGCGGCACCGCCGCGAGGATCAGCCACTGCCGGCGCCGCGGCCCGGCGGCGACGCGACGGCCGTGTGCGTGCGGCTGCGCCGCGGAGTCGCTCGAGCGCTCGCGCGCGCTGCGCGCCCCGACGCCGGCCGCGCGGCCGAGCTGCTGCAGCGTCCCGGACAGCCGCTTCGTCAGGCGCAGCTTGTCGAGCACCCGCGTCGCGAGCAGCAGCGTCTCCTCGCTCGTGCGGCGCAGCGTCGCGAGCTCGCTCCGCAGCCACGCCTCCTGGCCGGCGAGGCGTCGCTCGTCCGCCCGCAGCGTGCGCAGCGTGCGCTCCTCGCGTGCGACGAGCCGGGCCAGCGCGCGGACGTTCGCCGCCTCGTCGTCGTGCGGGCCGGGCGCGTCGTCGGTGCGTACCGCTGCCGCGTGGCGTGCATCCGGCGGCGGCGGTGCAGACGCGGGCGCGGGAGACGCAGGCACGGCGCTCTCGGCGGCGAGGCGCTCGAGCTCGTCGAGCGGCGGCAGCGGACGCCCTTCGGCGCGGGCGCGCCGGCCGATCGTGCGCACCACGGGCAGCACCTCGGGCAGGCCCGAGCGCAGGAGGCGCAGCGCGAGCTCGCGCCAGGCGTTCGTGTCCGCCCCGGCGGACGTCGCGTCGCGCCACCAGTCGAGCCCGCGGTCGCACAGCGCGCGCACCAGCACCCAGGCGTGCTCGGAGCGGCTCGGTACGCCGCCGTCCGCCCACGCGACGGGCTGCTCGCCGTCGGCGCCGGGCAGCGCGCGCACGCGGTGCCCGGGCGCGAGCCGGAGCCAGAGGTCGTAGCCGAGCGCGTGCGTCAAGCAAGCGTCGAGGCCGCCGAGCGCGCGCAGCACGTCGGTGCGGAACGTTGCGCTCGCGACGCGCGGCGCGCGTCCCTCGAGCAAGCCCGCGAGGAGCGCGCCGTCCGCGCACAGAAGCGCTGCGACCACGGCGCACCCCGGGTGCGCCTCGAGCTCGGCGAGCTCCCGCTCGAGGTCGCCGGGGAGCAGGGCTGCGTCGCCGTCGAGCAGGATCTTGACCGCGGCGCCGCGCGCAAGCGCGAGGCCGACGTTGGCGCGCGCCCCGACCCCGAGCCCGGGCAGGGGAAGCACGACCAGGCGCGGGTCGTCCATCTCCGCGAGGGAGCGCGGTACGACGCTCGTGCCGTCGTGCACCACCACCACCTCGACGTGCGCTTCGCTGTGCACGAGAAGACCCCCGACGAGGGCGCCGAGCACGGGGTCGTCGTTCGACGCCGGCACGACGATCGTCGCGCGTGGACGCTCCGCGCCGCTCATCTCGCCGCGGTCCTCCCCGCCGCGTCGTGCGAGTGCCGCAGCGCCGCTAGGCCCGGCGGCGTGGTCTCGAGCGCCGTGCGAAGCTGCGCCACGCGCGCCGCCCACGTGTTGTCGCGCGCGACGGCGTCGAGCGTCGCCAGGTACGAAGGGTCTCCGGCGAGCGTCAGGGCGCGCTCGATCTGCGCGACGAGCTCCTCGCCGTCGCGCGCCACCAGCACGCCCGGGTAGCGCAGGCACTCCTGCATCGCCGTGCTGACGATCGGCTTGCCGCCGACCGCGTACTCGAACAGCTTGATCGGCGAGGTCGACTCGGTGATGTCGTTGACCACGAACGGGATCGTCGCGACGTCGAACGCGCGCAGGAAGCGCGGCAGCGCCGCGTACGGCTGGCTGTCGAGGCGGTGCACGTTGTCGAGCGAGAGCACGTCGGTGGTCTCGAGCGAGCCGTCGTAGTCGGGACCGATCAGCACGAATTCCAAGTCGGGACGAGCGAGCGCGGCGAAGCGCACGAGCTCGTAGTCGAGCCAGCTCGCGAGCGCGCCGTAGTAGCCCACCACGCGGCGTCCCGGCTGCAGCACGGCGGCGAGCTCGGGCGGGAGGGGCAGCGACGGATCGCGTGATTGACGGAAGTGGTCGTAGTCGACCGCGTTCGGGACGAGCAGCGCGTCGGGCCGGCGCCCGGCGACCTGGCGGTGGAGCTTGCGCGCGGTCGCGACGACGACGTCGGCGGTGTCGAGCAGATGCTCGTGGTTGCGCCGGATCTCCGCGGGGTCGCCGCGGAAGACGTGCAGCTCGTCGATCAGCTCGTAGACCACGCGCGCATTGCGCAGCGGGCTCGTGTCGAAGGCGTTGTAGGCCAGGAAGAACACGATCGGCGCCTCGATCTCGGCGTAGGCCGGAAGCGGCGCGTGCGCGACGTACAGGCGCTCGCCGAGCTCGCGAAACGTCGGCTCGCCGGGCTCGGGCCACAGGCTCTCGCAGTAGAAGACGAGGTAGCCCTGGTGCGCGAGCTCGCGGGCGAGCTGGTGCGGGCGCTGGAAGAGCTCGTGGCTCCAGCGCAGCGTCGGCGCGAACAGCACGGTCCCGCGGCGGTCCGGGTGCCGGACGAGGACGGTCGCCAGCTCGGCGCGGGCCTGCGCGGTCTCCGCTGCGTCGCTCGGCTGCGCGGAGCTCGGCTCCTTGCGGGGGACGCGTCTTTCCACGCGCGGGCGGCCGAGCAGCGCGCTCGCCGTCTCCGTCAGGCGGCGCTTGATCTGCAGCTTGCCGAGCACCTGCTCCGTGACGCCGCGCCCGCGCTCGACCAGCGCCCGCGCCGACGCCGCCTCGACGCCGAGGTCCTCGATCGCATCGACGCTTCGCGTGGCGGCGCGCGTGACCTCGTCGAGCTCGTTGCCGAGGCGCTCGAGGTGCCTGCGCAGCGCTGTCATGGCGGGGACCAGCGCGCCGCGCGTCGCGGGCTCGGCGCGCGTCCCGTCGCGCCACGCGGGCGGGCGGCCGAGCTCGGACGTGACGCCGCGCAGCGCCTCGAGCGCCGGCTCGCGTCCTGCCGCGTCGTCGAGCGCGCGCGACCGCCGGGTCGGGCGCCGGGGAGGGGCGCTCGCGCACGCGCACCAGCGGCTCGGGGAGCACGACGACGTCGTGCGTGTGGCAGAGCCGCAGCCAGAGGTCGTGCTCGTGGAGCAGCGCGAGCTCCTCGTCGAAGCCGCCGAGCGCGAGCACCGCGTCGCGCGAGAACAGCACCGTCGCCGAGGCGAGGGTGCGGCGCTCGAACAGCTCGCGCGCGAGCTCCGCGCCGTCGCGCGCCGCGGGCGTGAACCGTCGTACCATTGCCGGGTCGGTGGGCGGCCGTCCGTCGCCGTCCAGCAGCCGCGGGTGCGAGACCACCGCGCGAGCGCTCGGTGCGGCGTCGAGCGCTGCGAGCTCGCGCGCGAGGCACGACGCTTGCAGCTCGTCGCCCGCCGGGACGAGCTTGACCCACGGCGCGCGCGCCTTGGCGAGCGCGCGGTTGTACAGCGCGGCCGCCTGCGCCCCGGGCACGGCCAGCGTGCGGACGCGCGGGTCGCCGGCCGGTGCGGCCTCCGGCGGCACTCCGGCCTCGCTCCCCGCGGCGACGATCACCTCGAGGGCGCGCTCGCTCTGCGCGAGCACGCTGTCCAGCGAGCGCGCGCAGGCCGCGCCGTCCGGTGTCGCGATGACCACCACCGTCACGCGCGGGCTCGTCGGCGACGCAGGCACAGGCATCGCGCTGCGATAGGCGAGCGATGGGCGGCTTTCAACGGCTCTTGTGACCGGCCTGCACTCGCGGTAGTGAGCGCGGCGATGGTCGCCGGTGTCCCGCGGGGCAGCGAGCGCGTGGACCGCGATCGGGCGTTCGCGATCCGCCTCGCCGGCGTCGCACTTCTGGCCTTAACCATTCGCGTCGCGGCGGCACTGTGGATCCCGACGCAGCCGGTGTCGGACTTCTGGAGCTTCATCCACCTGGCGCGGGGGATGGTCGAGGAGGGCGGCTACCACTGGTCGCCCGGGCAGCCGACAGCGATGCTCCCACCCGGCTACCCGCTGCTGCTCGCGGGCGCGTTCGCGGTCGCGGGCTACTCGGCGACGCTGGTCAAGGCGATCAGCATCGTCCTGTCGGTGCTCCTGGTGGTGGTCGGAGCTCTTGCCGCACGGTCGCTGGTGGGCGCGGGCGCGGCGCTCGCGGCGGCGGTGATCTTTGCGATCGATCCGCGGCAGATCCTGCTCTCCCTCCTCTCCGCGACCGAGCTGCTGGCGGCGCCGACGCTCTTCGCGTTCGGGTGTCTGCTCGCGACCTCGTGGCGGCGCGAGCGGACGCTCGGGCGCGCGCTCGGGGCCGGCCTCGTGCTCGGGGTGTCGGCGCTCGCGCGGCCGGTCGGAGGGTTCGTGTGGGTCTTCTGGCCGATCTCCGCCTGGCTCGCCGGCAAGCGGCCGCGTGCGCTGCTCGCCGAGACCGCGCTCGTGCTGGTCGGCCTATACGCGGTGCTGCTGCCGTGGGGCATCCGCAACGCGATCGTGTTCGACCGCTTCACCGTGTCGGGCATGAACGCCGGCATGAACCTCTTCATGGGCAACAACGACGCCTCGACAGGAGCCTGGACCGGCAACTGGATCCAGCAGCTCGAGGCCGTGCGCCCGGACGCGATCGGCGCCACGGAAGCGCAGGCCGACGCGATCGCGGCCGAGGAGGGGCGTCGCTGGATCCTGGCGCATACGCTGCGGGCGGCGAGGCTCTACCTCGAGAAGCTCCGGACGTACCTCTTCGTGTTCGGCAACTTCGAGATCGCGTACTGGGCGATCTTCGCGACAGACGTGCAGCCGCCCGGTCCCCCGGCGGACGCGCTGCCCGGCCCGCATCCTCTCAAGGAGCATCCCGAGCTCGTCGCCGACGTGCTGCGCAAGACGTACTGGCTGCTCCTCGGGCTCGGGGCGCTCGGCGCGGCGCTGCTCGCGTGGACGGCCTGGCGTGCCGGCGATCGCTACCGGAGCTCGGCTGCGGCGACCCTGATCGGGCTCACCGCCTACTTCCCGGCCGTGACGGCGGTGTTCATCGTCGTCGACCGCTACCGCTGGCCGATGCAGGACATGCTCACGCTGCTTGCGGGATTCGCGGTCGTCCAGCTCGCTCGCGGCGCGCGAGGCCTTCTCCCCGAGCGACACCGAGCAGTGCGACCAGCAGCAGCGGCTCGAGCGGTGCGCGATGGCGGTCCTGGCCGGGCCACGGCTCGATCGCCGTATCCGCCAGCCCCTCAGCCAGACTTGCGCGTGACGACGTCCCAGCACTCGATCGCGTAGCGGCGAACGAACGCGGCGAGCAGCTCGGCGCGCCGCGCGGCGTCGCGGTCGCCCGCGACGCCTGCAAGCCCCGCGCACACGCCCTCGAGCCAGCGCGTGACGGCGTCGTGCAGCGTGCGTCGTGTCGCCTCCGAGAGCCGCGCGTCGGACGTCGTGCGCTCGAGCGCCGCCTCGATCTCCGGCAGGTCGCGCTCGACCCGCAGCCGCGCGGCCTCGGGGTCGGCGGGCGGGTTGCGCACGTCGCCGCCGAAGAGCGTCACGCCGTGCTGCGCGAGCATCGACGCGTAGTCCTCGAGGTGCAGGTACAAGCCGACCTCGTACGCCCGGCCGAAGCGCGCCTCCGCGAAGTAGCGCTGCGCGTCGGCGCCCTCGAGCAACGTGATGCCGAACGCCTGGAAGTGCGGATCCTTCAGCACGGCCGCGCACGACTCGCCGTTCGGGATCTGCAGGTGCAGGATGCCGCCGGGGTTCAGTGCGGCGGCGAAGTTTGCGAGCGCGGCCGGCACGTCGTTCACGTGCTCGATCACGTCGCTGCAGGTGACGAAGTCGAAGCGTCCGAGCTCGGCCATGCGCTGCGTGTCGGTCACGTCGACGCGCGCCAGCGTGACCGGAGCGCGACGGTCGGCGACGTTCAGCGCAGCGAACGCGAGCAGCTCGTCGTTGATGTCCACGCCGACCGCTTGCCCGCCGGCCTCCGCGAAGGCGACGCTGAAGCCGCCGTAGGCGCAGCCGACGTCGAGCGCGCGCCGTCCACGCACCGGCTGGTACTTCTGCAGCATCTCGACCACCTGGGCGCCGCGCAGGTTCGTGCTGAGCGCGTAGTCGAGCCAGACGTCGTACACCGCGTGGCCGCGGTTCGGCTCCATCCAGCGCAGGATCGCCTCGGTGAAGCGCGGGCCGGTGCGATAGCGGGCGCGCAGCGCGGCGTTGCCGAACAGCTTGCGCACGAGCCCCGAGCGCTGCAGGCGCGCGGGCCTCACGCGCCAGCAGAGGGCGCCGATGTCCCTCAAGCTTCCTTCTCGATGACCGCCTCGGGCCGCAGCGGATCGACGATCGCGCCGGCGGTGCGCATCGCGAGCGCCTGGATCGTCAAGGTCGGGTTGTAGCCCGAGCCGGTCGGGAACGGCGCGCCGTCGGCGCTGTACAGGTTCTCGATGTCGTGGAAGCGGCAGAAGCGGTTGGTGACCGACAGCGCCGGGTCGTTGCCCATGCGCATGGTGCCCATGATGTGCGACGTCGTGGGCGTCGGACCGCCGTCGTAGTTCGGCGCGACGAAGGCGAACTGCGCGCCCGCGGCGCCGTGCAGCTCGATCAGCTTCGGGCCGTAGAACATCCGCGCGGTGATCTCGAACGGGTGCGGCGCGTAGGTGATGCGCGGCACCGGCAGGCCGTGGATGTCCTTGACCTCCGGGTCGAGGTCGACGCGGTTGGTCTGCTGCGGCGCGTCCTCGCCCTGCATGATGAGCACCGCGATGTGGCGCCCGAACGGGCTCGAGCGCAGGTAGCTCTTGAGCGTCTCGCCGCGAAAGCCGAGGCTCATGTACTGAAGCGCGTCGACGATCTTCTCCGAGTTGGTGCCGAACTCGACGACGCCGCCGAGCGGGCGGTCGGCGTCGTTCGGCACGCCGCGGAAGTCCGAGAAGCCGCCCGACACCGACTTGCCGCGCTCGCCGTGCAAGTCCTGGCGGTAGATGCCGACGCCGATCGTCTGGTGGTGGAACATCAGATTCCGCCCGACGAGCCCCGAGGAGTTGCCGAGGCCCGGGCCGCCGGGGTCCGACATCAGCAGCAGGCGCGTCGACTCGATCGGGCTCGCGGCGAGCAGCACGTGGTCGGCGGAGACGCTCGCCGGGTTGCCGTCGGGGTCGAGGTACTCGACGCGGACGATGCGGCGGCGCGAGGCGTCGGTCACGAGCCGCGTCACGACCGAGTTGTAGCGCACCTGCACGTTGCCGGTGAGCAGCGCGTCGCGCTGCATCGCGACCGAGCCCTTGGCGTTGATCGGGCAGCCGTAGCCGCTGCAGAAGCCGCAGTCGTTGCACGGCGGGCGGTCGCGGTAGAAGCGCGTGTTCTGCGCGCCGGGGAACGGGAAGGGGTGCAGCCCGAGCTTGCGCGCGCCCTCCGAGAGCAGGTTGTCGACGTACATCCGCGCGCCCGGCGGCATCGGGTACGGCCCCGAGCGGGGCGGTGCGAACGGATCGGCGTCGGCGTCGCCCGCGACGCCGAGCAGGCGCTCGGCCGCGGCGTAGAACGGCTCGAGCTCCGCGTAGTCGAGCGGCCAGTCGGCGAAGCTCGCGCCCGGCACGTCGCCGAGCAGCGTGCCCATGTGGAAGTCGAACTCGGCGAAGCGCGGCGTCTTCATGTCGGCGTGCACCCAGCCGCCGCCGACCGTCTTCGGCAGGTTCTGCACCGGGCCGATCAGCCGGCGCGGGCCGTCCGCCTCCGACTCGCGGAAGGTGCGCGGCTCGATGCGTGCCTGCTGGCGGATCAGCTCGCGCGCGGTGAGCTTGAGCTCGTCGTTCGAGAACAGCGACACCGGGTTGCCGGGCGCCGGGTCGTCGAGGCCGAGGAAGTAGTTGTTGCCGGCCTCGAGCACGCAGACCTTGAGCCCGTTGGTCGCGAGCACGCGCGTCGCGGCGCCGCCGCCCGCGCCGAAGCCGACGACGATCGCGTCGAAGCGGTCGAGGCTGGTCTCGCCGAGGATGTTCGGAACGCGGGAAGGAAGCGCCATCGCCGTCTCGTAAATCTCAGAAAAACCGAACCCCGCCCTGGGCGATCGTGATCGTCGCGACGAAGCTCTCGACCTCGGGCTCGAGGCCGTCGTTCGGCCGGTTGGGGTCGAGCGTCTGGTTCGGCTGGTCGGGGCGGTCGTACAGCGTCTGGGTCGTCGCGTCGAACAGCGTGTGGCCGAGCGGCTGGCTGTCGCCGTCGTAGGCGTAGTCGCGCCAGCCGGCGAGGTCGCGGTTGCCGCCGTACTCGGGCGCCGAGAACATCCCTTCGGCGAGGTGCGCGAGGAACGCCTCGGCGAAGCGCCGGTCGGTCGCGTTCAGCGCAGCGAGCTTCTGCGCGTCGTCGAGCGAGGCGAAGTCGGGCGCGCCCTGCGCGGCGGCGTGCGCGTTGAGGTCGGCGACCGCCTGGCGGTAGAGCGCGCGCAGCCCCGGCCACGTGCCGGTGAGCGGCGCGTCCGGGTCGCTCGCCGCGAGCGCCGCGTTGACGTTACCGTTCGGGACCGATGCTGCGCCGAGGAGCTCGATGCGGAACGACAGCTCCTGCAGGCGCGTCAGCGGCAGGATGTCGAGGAAGTCGTTGTCGGGGAAGCGGTTGCTCGGCATGCCGGTGACGGGATCGGGAAACGGCGTGCGGCCGCTGAACGGACCGCCCCGGTAGATCTCCGGCGGATCGTAATCGAGCGCCGCGAGCCAGCGGTCGATGTACTCGACCGCGTCGGTGCCGAGCGCGCCGACGGTGCCGCCCTCGGGCACCACCGCCGCGGCGAGCTGCTCGATGACCGCGCGCTCCTCCGGCGTGAAGAAGCGCGCCGGCGCGCCGCCCGTCGCGCGGTCGCTGCAGCCCGGCAGCCAGGGCAGCGCGGTCGCGGCTCCGCTCGCGGCGAGGAGCTGGAGGACGGTTCTGCGTCGGTAGAGGGTGGGCATCGTCGGCGGTGCTCTCGTCGGATGGTCCTCGAGGGCACGACACTTAGAACGCGCCCGAGAAGGCTGTCAACCGCAAGTCCGTTGCGTGGCTTGGTCGTGGAGGGAAGCAGCTCGCTCCGCTTGCCTGAGGCATTCGGCGCCGGAAGTTTGCGGGGTTGCGCACCGCGATCCGGACGCAGGGAGCGGCACCCGTCCCGCCCTCGGGCAGCGCCGCGGCGGAGGGCTGCTCGAGGCCTCTCGGGGAGGAAGAGCATGAGCCGGGCAGAGCACAACGTCACGAACACCGTCCTCGTCGCGACGGGCATCGTCCTCCTGTCGTACGCGGTGCTCGGCAACTACGTCGCCCTGCCGGGCTACGTGCGCTTCTTGGGGCGCGGAGGCACGTCGGCGGGCGGGAACAGCTTCGACCTCGCGGTGCTGATCGGCGCCGTCAAGACGATCCTCTGGATGTACTCCTTCTAGCTCGGCGTCCTGGCGCTCGCGCTCGCGGACTCCGCGCGCGAGGGCCTGCACACGAAGCAGATCGCGGTCGCGGGGCTCGCCTGGCTGGTGTTCTGATCGTGGCCCTCGCTGCCGAAGCCGGGCGCGTGGTTCTACCTCCTCTTTGGCGGCGTGATCCTCGTGTTCACGTCGGCGTGCTGGTGCAGCAGGCGTCCGGCACGGGCGACCGTCTGAGCAGAAGCCTGCTCCTCGGCTCGACGCTGTTCTTCGCGTTGGCGACCTGGGAGATCTGCGGGCTCGGCAGCACGGGTCGGATGCTTCACCCCGAGCAGGCCGCGAAGCCGATCGCGCACAACATCCTGATCACGCAGAGCTCGAAGCTGATGCTGGAGCTCGTCCTGGCGTGGGGGCTGCTCTGCCTGAGCCGGCTCACGGCGGGCCGTCACGCGACGGCGTGACCTGCGCGCGCGCCGAGCTGGGTGACGGGCGAGCAGGCGCTGCCACGCGTCGCGTTCGGCGCGCCTGCGGCTCGGAGTGCCGCCGCGGTCGCGCTCACGGCTGCTCGGCGCGCATCGACGCCTGGAGCTGCAGCAGCGCGCGGACGGGTGCGCGGAAGAGCCCGCGCTGCGGCCGGTCGAGATCGAGGATCACGTAGGCGGCGAGCGTCGTCAGCACGACGAAGCACGCGGTCGCGGCCTGGTGGCGGCGTCCGGGGAGGCCCAGGGCGTAGCCGGCGACGATGGCCGCGACCGTCGCGGTGAGGACGAGAAAGGCCAGCACCGACGGCGGCAGGTGCCCGAACATCGCCGCGTCGAACGCGGTCTGCTGCGAGAACGCGTCGTTCAGACCGTCGAGCACGAAGAGGTACGCGCCGGCGTCCGCGTTTTCGCGAACGTGCGCCGTCGCGATCGACCACATCGACGCCCGCAGCTCGGACGCGCGGCGGGCCGCGGCCTCGACGAGCTCCGGATCGTTCTTCGACCGTGCGAGCGCGACGCGCTGGTCGACGTGCTCGCGGAGCTGGCTGCGCAGCGCCGTGCGCGACGCCTCCGGCAGCACGTCGAAGCGCAGGTACGCGGTGGCGATCGCGTTGCTCTCGGCGACCGCGAGCTGGCGGCGGGCGTCGACGCGGCCCATGACGAACGAGAAGGTCAGCGCGAGCAGCAGGCCGAAGAGGCCGAACGCCGCGCCCTGGATCGCGCCGATGCCGATCGGAGCGTCACCCTCCTCACGCGCGCGGCGCTCGGCCGCGCGCTTGCCGAGGTAGAAGCCGATCTCGATCGTGACCATCAAGACGAGAAGGACGAAGACCGCCAGGACCCGGGCGGGCGTCTGGAAGAAGATGCTCTGTTCGACCACGACGCCCGGATCAGAGCGCGTCCGCGGCGCCGACGCCAGCGGAATGCGGCGAAGACGCCGTCAAGAGCAGAGAGGGCCCTCGATGCGACCGGGCGAGCGCTACGGCGTCGTCCCGGGTCGAGGCGACCGACGCCGATTCGCAATTTCGCCGGTCCGCAATCTAGAGTGCCGCCATGTGCACGCGGGTGGTGTACCTCGGCCTCGGCGACCGCATCGTCACCGGGCGCAGCATGGACTGGAAGACGGAGCTCGCGACGAACCTGTGGGCGTTGCCGCGCGGCGTGCGGCGCAGCGGGCTCGCCGGCCCGGGCTCGATCGAATGGACCGCGAAGTACGGCAGCCTGGTCGCGACCGCCTACGACGTCTGCACGACCGACGGCGCCAACGAGGCCGGCCTCGCGGCCAACCTGCTGTGGCTCGCCGAATCGCGCTATCCCGACCGGGACGCAGGCGGCCCCGCGATCTCGCTCTCGCTGTGGGCGCAGTACGTCCTCGACAACTTCGCGACCGTCGCCGAGGTGGTGAAGGCTCTGACCGTGACGCCGCTGCGCGTCGCCACCGCGGAGGTGCCCGGTGAGGACCGGCTCGCGACGCTGCACCTCGCAGTCTCGGACGCGTCGGGCGACAGCGCGATCGTCGAGTACGTCGACGGGAGTCAAACCATCCACCACGACCGCCGCTACCAGGTGATGACCAACTCGCCGATCTTCGAGAAGCAGCTCGCGATCAACGAGTACTGGCGGGAGATCGGCGGCACGGTGATGCTGCCGGGGACCAACCGCGCCGCGGACCGCTTCGTGCGCGCGTCGTTCTACATCGACGCGATCCCGAAGACCGAGGATCAGCGGCTCGCGGCGGCCGGCGTGTTCAGCGTGCTGCGCAACGTCTCCGTTCCGTACGGCATCTCGACGCCGGACGAGCCCAACATCTCGACCACGCGCTGGCGCACGGTCTTCGACCACAAGGCGCGGCGCTACTTCTTCGAGTCGGCGCTGTCGCCGAACACGTTCTGGGTCGAGATGAAGAACCTCGACTTCGGCGTCGGCGCGCCGGCGCGTCGCTTGCGGCTCAGCGACGAGGAGATGATGGTCTACGCGGGCGATGCGAGCGGCGCGTTCGAGGAGGCCACGCCGTTCGCGTTTCTCGCCGTGGCGTAGGGGCGTCGGCGCCCGTCTCACGTCGTTCGACGAGCCAGCTTCAGCTGGCCGGGATCGCGAAGTCGTCGGTGAGCGCGTCGCCGGTCATCGCGCCGGCGCGCACGGTTCCCTTTCCGCTCTTGGCCACGAAGCGGCAGTACGCCGTCGCCACGGGACCGAGCCAGCCGAGCGGCATCCCGCAAGCGACGCGGCGTTGCTCAGCGGCCGAGGATGCTGCGCAGTGTCGCTGCCAGCGCCGCCGCGTCGGCCGGGCCCCGGGCGCGGCGCCAGGCGACGTGTCCGTCGGGCCGCACGAGCACCGCACCGTCGGGCGCGAGGCCGTACGCCGGCGCGAAGGCGCCGCGGTCCTCGAGCCCCGGGGCGCCGACGACGTAGCAGGCGACGTCGACGCCGACCTCGGCGCCTGCCGCGGCGGCGGCGCGCCAGGCGTGACCGCCCGGGGCGGCGAGCAGGGTGAACCCGGGACCGATCAGGTCGAGCGTCGAGAGCGCTGCGTCGGTGGGGCCGAGCCAGACGTGCGGCGCGCGGCGGCCGGGCGTCGCGCTCGGGGCGTAGTCCGAGTACGGATCGGCGACCTCCGGCAGCGCCGTGCCGTCGGGCACGACGGCCGGCGAGGCGTACGTCGCGCCGAGCTCGACGCCGAGGTGGTTCCCGTAGCGCCGCGACGCGGCGACGATGTCCTCGGTGGAGAGGCCGCTCTCGCCGCCCGCCACCGCGGCCGCGCTGATGCGCGCGACGTTGATCGAGTTCTGCAGCGACTGGATGGTGATCTCCCGGGCGAGGTCGCGCCGCTCGGCGTCGTAGGTCTCGACCAGCGACCAGCTCGCGTGGCCGCGCACGAAGTACGCGAGCTTCCACATCGCGTTGTGCATGCCCTGCAGCCCGGTGTTGACGCCGAGACCGCCGGTGGGCGGGAACTGGTGCGCGGCGTCGCCGCACAGCACCACCCGCCCCTGGACGAGGCGCTCGACGACGGTCGAGTTGAGCTTCCACAGGCCGAGCGAGAGCACCTCGGGCCGAAGCTCGTCGACGCCCACCGCGGCGCGGATCCAGTCGCGCGCGCGCTCCTTGGTGAAGACGTCGAGCGAGTGCTCCTCCGGTCGCACGCTCACCTGGCAGAGCCAGCGGCCGGCGCCGTCGAGCGGCTGCAGCACTCCCGTCGCGCGCTCGTTCGACACGAAGAAGAGCACGCCCTTGCGCTCACCGAGGTGTCGCTCGATGTCGGCACGGAAGCAGCAGTTGACGATGTGCGAGAGGTCGCGCACGCCCTCGAGCCGCAGGCCGAGCTCGCTGCGGATGAGGCTCGCGGCGCCGTCGGCGGCGACCAGCGCCGGGGCGCTCCAGGTCTCCTCCGGTCCGCCGCGCGTACGCACCGCGACCGTCGCCGCGTCGTCGCGCGGGTCACCGCCCGACAGGAGCCTGGTCACCTCGGTGGAGAAGCGGACGTCGACGAGACCGGTCGCTCGGACCGCCTCGAGCAGAATCTCCTCGATCCGCTCTTGCGAGGTCATGATCGGGTGCGCCGGGCTCACCTCGGGGCCGGGGCCCTCGAAGCCCTTCGACTCGATCATGCCGAGCTGCTCGCCGGTGGCGGTGCGGAGGAAACGGATCGGGCTCTTCCAGCCCGGCGGCGTGTCGATGCCGCGCAGCCGCTCGTACACGACCCGCCCCCAGCCGCGCGCGATCTCCATCGTGCGCGTGTTGAAGTTCCGCGTCTTCGGGTGCCACGACGTCGACTCGTGCTTCTCGAGCAGGACGCTGCGTACGCCGAAGCGCGCGAGCTCGAGCGCCGCGCCGAGGCCCACCGGCCCGGCGCCGACGACGATCACCTCCGCTGGTCCACGCATCGAGACTCCGGCGAGTGGCCCTCATCTACCACGCGTCAGGCTGACGCCAGACGGCGCGGGCGAAGCGGGTGGTTTCTGCTTCGCGACCCCGCCAAGGTGAGGGGACGGCAAGAGGCCCCGGAGGAGCAGTTGATGCAGCCGAAGAACACGATCTGTCTCTGGTTCGACAAGGATGCGGAGGAAGCGGCGCGGTTCTACGCGGCCACGTTTCCCGACAGCAAGGTGACGGCGGTCCACAAGGCCCCGAGCGACTACCCGAGCGGGAAGGCGGGCGATGTGCTCACGGTGGACTTCACCGTGTGCGGCATCCCCTGCGTGGGCCTGAACGGCGGGCCCGCCTTCCGGCACAGCGAAGCATTCTCCTTCCAGATCGCGACGGACGACCAGGAGGAGACCGACCGCTACTGGAACGCCATCGTCAACAGCGGGGGAGAGGAGAGCCAGTGTGGCTGGTGCAAGGACCGCTGGGGGATCTCCTGGCAGATCACGCCCCGCGTGCTGCTTGACGCCATGGCCGCAGGAGGCGACAAGGCGAAGCGCGCGTTCGAGGCGATGATGCCGATGAAGAGGATCGACGTCGCCGCGATCGAGGCGGCGGTGCGCGGCTGAGGGAGGTCGCTCGCGCGGTCGGGGGCGTCGGCATGTCGAGCACTTGGACGGCGCTGCTGCTGTGGCTCCTGGTCCTCTTTCTCGGCATCACGTTCGGAGCCGGGGTGTACGAGCAGCGGATCGTCGTTCCGCGGTGGATCACGGCGTCGGCTGGATCGGGCGGGCACTGGAATGCGGAAGCGGCGCGCGGGGACGACACGGTCCGTGGGGGACATTACAGTGGCTGTTCGCGGCGCTCGCCGACCGCGCGTTCACCTTCGGCTACTTCATCCCGACGATGGTCGGCCTGATGAGCGCCGCCGACTCACCGCAGGCCGTCGCCACCGCGACACGCTGGGCGACCCTCAACTACGTCCGCCTCGCGATCGTGCTCGCGGCGTGGCTCGCTGCGCTGGAGGCGTTCGCGGTGTTCTACCAGCAGCGCGAGTGACGGGTGGGCCGGACGCGAGCTACGCAGCCTCCCACTTGTAGATGAAGCCACTCGAGCTCGGCAGCGCGAACCCGGCGTAGCGGCCGTCGCTGCTGTGCAGCGCGGTCGGGTCGTCTCTCGAGTTGCTTCCGGAGGGAGGGAGGTCGTCGACCCGGTCGATGTCCGCGAGCTTCACCCAGATGCCCGGAGCGCCGAGCTCGAGGTCGACCGTCACCGGGTGATTCTCGAAACTCAGCAGCACGACGAGGGTGTCGTGCAGCTCCGCCGTCGGCTGCGAGCGCCAGCCGATCACCCCCTGCCGCCGCCGTGTGCGCGATCCAGCCACGGCGCCACGATCCAGGTGAAGCGGCCGTCCTCGGCCGGGGCGAAGCCCGTGAGACGGAGCCCGGGGTAGCGGCGGCGGAGGTGAATCAAGCGTCTCACCCACTGGAAGAAGCCGTGGCTCCCGAGGTCGGCCGGCCAGGTGAATGCGACCTCGTTCTTGCCGCGACGGACGTTGAACTCCTGCCCCTGGTAGAGCATCGGCTGTCCGAGCGCGGTGAGGGTCGCGAACAGCGCGAGACGTCCCTTGCGCTCGCGTGCCGCGTCGTGATCGAGCGCAGGGTTCGAGCTCACTTCCTCGGCGACGCTCGTCTCGTCGTGGCTCTCGGTATAGTTGACGACGTTGTTGGTGTGGCTCGCGAACCACCCCTTGCCGAAGTAGAACGCGTCGCCCAGCCCGGCGCCGTCGGCCGGCGCGCCGTGGAAGTTTTCGCGCAGCAGGGCCTTGAGCGTGTCGTGGAAGGGGACCGACCATTGCGCGAAGCCGTTCCAGCCGTCGAGGTTCAGGTCCGGCTGATTGGGGATGTTCTCCGCGACCAGGAGGACGTCCGGCTCGAATCCCTTGAGCTCGTGCCCGAGCCGGAAGACGAAGCCGTGGTCCATCCAGTCGGTGTGCGTCGCGTCCAGGCGAAAGCCGTCGACGTGGTACTCGGTGATCCAGCGCTTGCAGCAATCGAGCAGGAGGTTCTGCACGTCGGCGCGCTCGGTCGCCACGCGGTTGCCCCAGGCCGTGACTCCCGAGAAGTACAGTCCGCCCTCGTGGTCCTGCCACTGCTCGTCGGGGTGCTCGAGCACCATCTTCCACAACGGGTTGAGCTCGTTGCTGGTGTGGTTGAAGACGACGTCGAGGATCACCGCGATGCCCCGGCGGTGAGCCGCGTCGACCAGCGCGCGTAGATCGTCGGGCGTGCCGAAGTCGCGCTCGACGGTGCCGAACAGGCTCGGGTCGTAGCCGAGGCTCGTCGGACCTTGCGGTGACGGCACCTCCGCGAGCGGCATGAGGCAGAGCGCGTTCACGCCGAGATCGGAGAAGTACCCGTCCTCGATGCGCTCCTGGATGCCGCGGAAGCGACCGTGGTTGGCAGGCAGGATGTCGTGGTCGCCCTCGGTGAAGCCGTAGACGCTGAGCTCGTACGGGATCGTCTCGCCGATGTCGGGCGTCCGCCAGTCGTGGTCCTGCCAGGCGAACGACGTCGCGTCGACCACGACCGAGTTGTTGGTGCTGAAGTCGTCGGCGAGGAGCCGCGCGTGGGGATCGGTGAAGTACTGCTGGAAGCGGTTCTTGTGATCGCTCGGGACGCCGCCCTCGACGTAGAACTTGTACTCGTCGCCCACGCCGACACCGTCGACGACGCCGAGCCAGGTGTTCGGCTGGCCGAAGTGCCCACGGTAGCGACGCAGCTCGATGAATCTCGCGGGATCGGGCGCGTCGTGCCCGGGCCGCTGCCAGTCGTTGAAGCTGCCCATCACGAACACCCGACCCGCATTCGGATGGTAGAGGCCGAACAGCACGCGACCGTCCTCGAGGAGTGTCGTGCCGAGCCCGGAGAAGCCGCCGCTCCCCGGAACGTACGCTCCGCTCTTGAAGGACAGGCCGCGGAGAAACTCCTCGGCCGATTGCGCCTCGGGCCGGCGCGGCGTGGCTGGATAGAGGAACGCGTTCTCCACTGTACACCAGATCTTGCCGAGGAAGCTTCCCGCACCCTGTTCGCCCGTCGGCCGGAACTTGCGGGTGAGCGACAGTCCTTCCCACTCACCGCCGAGCCCCGGCCCTTCCTTGAACTTGAAGCTGAAGCATCGGCGCTTGACGTCGACCGCGTACGCCGGGCCCCACGCATCCTGTCCCGTCGGGGCGAGCAGATCGAAGTCGGGCGTGCCGGTGTACTCGACGTACAGCATGGCCGGCGCGAAGCCCTGCTGGTTGTCGTAGTGGATCGTCACCGCGAAGGACATGGCGCTGCCTCCCGAAAGAAGGCGACTCGCCGACCGAGCGAGCAAGCGCGATGCCTGCAACCGGTCGCGCGCGTCGTACGTGCACGCGCTCCGTTCGCCGATCGTCGCATCATCGTGTGTCCGCGAACACGGATCGTCGTCTCCCGGCGCGGACACACGGGTGCCGGCGCCTACAAGATGAAGTGGTCGCCGGCGGCGCGCACCGTGACGTCGCCGATCGACACGCCCCACGGCTGGTCGATCGCGTGCACGATTGCGTCGGCGATGAACTCGGGCGCGAGGCTCGGATACGCGATGCTCTCCGGGTCGAGCTTCTCGGCCGGGAAGCGCCCCTCGGTGATCTGGGCGAACATCTCCATGAACTCGTTCGTGTTCTGGCCGAGGATCCCGACCGCCGCCGCTTGATTGACCACCGTGCCGGCGAGCCCGGTCGTCGGCACGCCGGTCGGCTTGATGATCGTGACCTTGATCTTGCCGCGCGTCTCGACCCGCAGCGACTCCGACAGGAAGTTCACCGCCGCCTTGGTCGCGCCGTACACCGCCGCACCGACGACCGGGTAGTTGCCGTAGATCGACGACAGGTTGATCACGTGGCCGCGGCCCTGCGCGATCATCTGGTCGTAGACCGCGACGATCCCGTTCAGGACGCCCTTGAAGTTGACGTCGATGCAGCGGTGCCAGGCGTCGATCGCGGCCGCGCAATCCGCGTAGAACGCAAGCGGCATGATGCCGGCGTTGTTGACCAGCACGTCGATCGCGCCGAAGGCGTCGATGGTCGCCGAGGCGAGCGCGCGCATGTCGGCGAGGTTGGCGACGTCGGCGCGAAACGCGCGCGCCGTGCCGCCTTGCGCGGCGATCGCCGCCGTCACCGCCTCGACCGCGGGGAGGTTCGCGTCCGCGCAGGCGACCTTCGCGCCGCGCGCGGCGAGGCGCTCCGAGACCAGGCGACCGAAGCCGCTCCCCGCGCCGGTGACGATGATCGACTTGCCCGCGACGTGATCCGCCATCTCGTGCTCCCTCCGACGCCGGGCATCATCCCATGGCCCGGCGCCGAAGACGAGCGCACGCGCGGGCTGCGCGCTCGCGAGGCAGGATCTGCGGCGCGAGCGCAACCTCGGCGCACGTCCGGTGTTTCGAGCCCGCGATGGTCTCCCTCCCGACGACCGCGCGAAGCCGCGTACCACGCGACCGCCGCGTCCTGCGTGCGCTGGCGTCGCTGGCGCTCGGGAGCCTCCTGCTCGGGGCGTGCACGCCGCTCCCGACCGCACCCCAGGTGATGGTCTACCCGGGCCGCGGCAAGAGCCTCGCCGCGTTCGAGGCCGACGACGCGTACTGCAGGTCGTGGGCGGAGGACCGCACGGGCAGGTCACCCGGTCGCGTTGCGACCGACTCGACCGTCGGCGGCGCGGCGATCGGCACGCTGCTCGGCGGCGCCGCGGGCGTGGCGCTCGGGGCGGCGGCGGGGAACCCCG
>FWPU01005386.1_pt1 | contig 27845 bp, 23 predicted proteins | sample 2228361 | NCBI WGS metagenome assembly FWPU01 (sample SAMEA103939777, study PRJEB20133) | metagenome
AGGCCGTCGGCGGCGGCTACCCGCTCTACGGGCGCGTGGAGACGAGCCCGGCCGGCGCGCTGCACGCCCTGCTCGGCGACGGCGGGGCCATCGTCGAGCCGAGCCTGCTGGAGCGGCTGGGGGCCGCCGTGGGCGACCGCCTGGTCCTGGGCGACGCCACGTTCACCATCCGGGCCACGCTGCTCCGCGAGCCGGACCGCGGCGGCCTGCTCGCGCTGGGCCCGCGGGTGCTCCTGAGCGAGGAGGCGCTGGCGCGCACCGGCCTGGTCCGGTTCGGCAGCCGCGTGCGGTATCGCACGCTGCTCCGGCTGCCGGACGAGGCCTCCGCCTCGCAGGTCCGCGAGGCGGTGGCCCGCCGCATCGAGGACCCGGCCGTGCGCGTGGTGAGCCACGACGAGGCCCGGCCGGGGCTGCGGCGCTTCTTCGAGCAGCTCACCACCTACCTGGGCCTGGTCGCGCTGGCCACGCTGTTCGTGGGCGGCATCGGGGTGGCGGTCGCGGTGGCCACCTTCCTGCACAGGCGGCGCCCGACGATCGCCATCCTGAAGATGCTGGGCGCCGAGTGGCGCCTCCTGCTGGCCGCCTACCTGCTGCAGGCGGCGGCCCTGGGTCTGCTCGGCAGCCTGCTGGGCGCGGCGCTGGGGCTCGCCATCCAGCCGGTCATCATCGGGCTGCTGCGCGACCTGCTGCCGCTGGCCGTGGAGGCCCGGCCCGCGCTCGGCAGCGTGCTGCGCGGCGTCCTGATGGGCGCGCTGACCACGCTGCTCGTGGCCATCTGGCCGCTGCTCGCGCTGCGGGCGGTCCCGCCCTCGCTGCTGCTCCGCCGCGACGTCGAGACGCCTCCCGACCCGCCGTCGGGCCGCTGGCCGGTGGCCGCGGTCCTGGCCGCCGGCCTGGCCGGGCTCGTGCTGTGGCAGGCCGGATCGGTCCGGATGGCGGCCACCTTCGCCGGCCTGGTGGCGGCCGCGCTGATATTGCTGGCGCTCCTGGCTCGCGGCCTCGTCGCGCTGGCCCGCCGGGCTCCGCGCGTCGGCACGCCGGCCTGGCGCCAGGGCGTGGCGAACCTGGCCCGGCCGGGCGGGCACGCTCCCGGCATCGTGGTGGCTCTCGGCCTGGGCGTGATGCTGCTGGTGGCCGTCGCGCTCCTCGAGGTGAGCCTCCACCGCCAGCTGGATCACGAGCGGCGCCGGGAGATCCCCTCGTTCTTCTTCGTGGACGTGCAGGCCGCCCAGCGGGAAAGGCTGGAGGCGCTGGTCGGTGACATCGGCGGCGCCCGGCCGTCGCTCACCCCGGTGGTGCGGGGGCGCCTGGCGCGGCTGGGCGGGGAGGCGATCACGCGCGACCTGGTGGCGCGGCGCGCGGCGGAGGGAGCGCGAACGTTCTACTTCACGCGCGACTACGTGCTGACGGCCACCGGGACGCTGCCGCCCGGGAACCGGGTGACGCGCGGGCGGTGGTGGCGCCCGGGCGAGACCGGAGGCCGCACGCTGGCCTCGGTGGAGGAGGAGGCAGCGCGCAATCTCGGCCTCGCCCCCGGCGACCGGCTGACCTTCGACGTGCAGGGCGTGCCGGTCGAGGCCGAGGTGGCGAGCCTGCGGGAGGTGGACTGGCAGACCCTCTCCATGAACTTCTTCGTGATCCTCTCCCCCGGCTCGCTCGAGGGCGCGCCCACGATGTACCTGGGGACGGCGCGGGTCCCGGCCGAGCGGGAGACGGCGCTGCAGACCGCGATCGCGGCCGAGCTGCCGAACGTGACCGTGGTGCCCGTGCGCGAGGTGGTCGAGCGGGTGGACGTGCTGCTGGGGCGGATCGCGCTCGCCGTGCGCGTCATCGCCGCCCTGGCCGCCGCGGTCGGCATGACGGTCATGGCCGGCGCGCTGGCGGCCAGCCGCTACCAGCGCCTGACCGAGTCCATGATCCTCCGCACGCTGGGGGCCTCCCGGGCGGTGGTGGCGCGCATCTTCGCCGTGGAGTACGCGTGCCTGGGAGCCGCGGCCGGCCTGGCCGGCTCGCTGCTGGCCTGCGGGCTGGCCTGGGCGGTGCTGCGCTTCGTGCTGCACACGCCGTGGGCGCCGGCGCCCGGCGTGCTGGCCGGCGGGGTGCTGGCCGCCGTCACCGTGGCCGTGATCGTCGGGTTCCTGGCCACGTTCCGCCTCCTCGGCCAGAAGCCTTTGCCGGTCCTGCGCGGCGAGTAGCGCGCGGCGAACCGGTCACTCGAACAGGCGCCGCACAGCACCGACACCTTCGCTGATCGCGCTCGACCTGGCGGATCGTCCCGCTCTGGCGCCGGCCGACCCGGATCTCGATCGTCCCGGGCCTCGGCGCCGGGCCGGCCGGGCTTCGCGATCGCAGACGTGCCCCGCTGTCATCGCGGTGTCGGCTTGACGTCTCGGGGGAGGACCGGAAAACCGGCCGGAGGCCGCCCGCGCCCGGGCCGGCCTCCGGCGGTGTTGACCTACTTGCTCCAGTAATGCTGAACCACCATCTCGATGGGCGGCCGGATGCGCTGGGCGTGGGGCACGGCCCGCTGGGCGAACTCCCGCTGGGACTTGAGCACCTTGGCGAAGAAGGGGTTCTTCTGGGCCTCGGCCTCGTAGACCTTGTCGATGGCGCTCAGCTGGGCCTTGATGACCTCGGGCGGCGTGCGGCGGATCTGCACGCCGTGCTTCTTCTCCAGCTCCTCCACCGCCCGGCTCTCGAGCTCGACGCTGTAGGCCGTCATGCGGGTGATCTCGGCCAGCGAGCCCCACTTGACGATGGCCTTGAGGTCGGCCGGCAGCTCGTCCCACTTCCGCTTGTTGACCAGGATCTCCTGGTAGGAGGCCGGCTGCCGCAGGTCGGGCATGTAGTAGTACTTCGATACGTTCTGGAACCCCATCAGGATGTCGTGGCTGGGGATCGCCCACTCGGCGCCGTCCACCGCGCCACGCTCCAGCGCCGGGATCACTTCGCCGCCGGGGAGCGTGACCACGGTGACGCCCATCGTCCGCAGCATCTCCAGCCCCAGGCCGGACGACCGGAACTTGAACTTGCGCAGCTCGTCCAGGCTGGCGAAGGGCTTCCGGAACCAGCCGAGCGGCTCCCAGTAGGGCAGGCTGGTGGTGAAGGCCGGCACCACCACGTTCATCTTCAGTTCTTTCTGGAGGAACTCGTTGTAGAGCTCGAGACCGCCGCCCGCGTAGAGCCAGGCCAGGTACTCCTCGCGGTCCATCCCGAACGGTCCCCCGGGGCCGGGCGCGAAGAGCCCGGCGGCGGAGTTCTTCCCCGCCCAGTACCCGGGCCAGGCGTGGCTGGCGTCGATCAGGCCGCGGTTGACGGCGTCCAGGACCTCGAAGGAGCCCACCACGGTGCCGGCGGCCATCATCTCCCAGCGCAGACGGCCGCCGGACATCTCCTCGATCATCTTGGCCAGCTCGACGGCCGAGATGTGCAGCAGGTTGGCCGCCGGCCACGCGCTCTGCACCTTCCAGACGATGGGCTGCTGGGCCCCGGCCGGGCTCCAGACGATCACGCCGGCGAGCAGCAGGAGGGCTGCGGACAACGCGAGCAGGCCAGGAACGGATTCCCGCATGGTGGTCATGGGTCATCCCTCCGGTTTGTGTGTGCGCGGTGTGTGGACCTGGGGCGTCGGGCTGCCTCACCTCCCTCGGGGAGAGGCTGACACGGGTTGGGTAGAGATACGCCGGGCGGCTCCGGCCGTCAAGGGGCGGGCGCCCTACCGGCGGAGGATCGAGACCTCCATGGCGTCGTCGCCGAACTCGTGCTCGCGGGAGACGTAGCGGCCGTTCGGGTCGCGCACGTGGTCGAGGTAGGGCTTGACCTCGCGGCGGAACACGCCGGTGTTGTCGGCGACGATGACGGCGCCGGGCAGGAGCTTCGGCTCCAGCTGCCGCAGGTAGTCCAGGTAGTCCTCCTTGACGGCGTCGATCAGCACGAAGTCGAAGCGTCCGGGCAGCAGGGGGATGGCGCGCAGGGCCTCGCCGACGACCACCTTCACCTTCCGCCCGAGGCCGGCCGTCTCGACGTTGCTCTCCACGAGCTTGGCCAGGTAGGGGTTGACCTCGACGCAGACGAGCCGGCCTCGCGGCGGCATCGCCGCGGCGATGACGATGGCCGAGTAGCCGAGCAGCGAGCCCAGCTCCAGGGCCCGGGTGGGCCGGTGGCGCTCGACCAGGCGGCGGACCAGGCGGGCCTTGGCCCGGCCGATGACCGGGATGCGCCACAGGGTGACGGCGCGGTCCATCAGCGCCAGCATGCGCCGCGCGCGCCTGGTCAGCGCCATGTCAGCCGGCCCGGGCCAGGCGCGCCGCCACCGCGTCGGGCACCGGGTAGCGCCGGGTCCACGGCCCCGCCTTGACGATCTGGCCGGGCAGGGGACGCCCGACGATCTCCTGCACCCGGCGCGAGGCGGCGAGGAGCCGGTCGAGGTCGATCCCGGTCTGCACGCCCATGGCCTGCAGGCAGTGCACCAGGTCCTCCGTGCAGACGTTGCCGCTGGCGCCGGGCGCGAAGGGACAGCCCCCCAGCCCCCCGATCGAGGCGTCGAAGTGGGTCACCCCGCACGCCATGGCGGCCAGGATGTTGGGGATGGCCATGGCCCGCGTGTCGTGGGTGTGCAGCGTCCACTCGATGCCGGGGAACCGCGGCATCAGGTACTCGAGCGTCCGCTGGACCTGCCGGGGATTGGCCATGCCGGTCGTGTCGGCCAGGCCGATGGCCCGGGCCCCGAGGTCCACCAGCCGGCGCACGACGCTCTCCAGCCGCTCCAGCGGCACCTCGCCCTCGAAGGGACAGCCGAACGACGTGGAGATGCCGCAGCCGACGGGCACCTTCGCCCGCTCGGCCACCTGCATGACGGCGCGGAGCTTCTCGATGGACTCCGCGATCGTCATGTTGACGTTGGCCAGGTTGTGGCTCTCGCTGGCGGAGACGACCGTGTGGATCTCGTCCACGCCGGCGTCCACGGCCCGCACGGCGCCCTTGTCGTTGGGCACCAGCGCCGCGTAGCGGGTGCCGGGCCGGCGCCGGATGCGGGCCATGACCTCCTCGGCATCGCGCAGCTGGGGGACCACCCTGGGGTGGACGAAGGAGGTCACCTCGATCCGGGGCAGGCCCGCCTCGCTCAGGAGGTCCACGACCTCCACCTTCTGGTCGGTGGGAATCCAGGCCGGCTCGATCTGGAAGCCGTCCCGGGGGCCCACCTCCGCGATCGTCACGCGCTCCGGCAGCTTCATGGTCGGCTCGCTCCTTTCGCGGTCAGACTGTAGCACGCCGGCGGGGACCCGCGAGCGCCGGGGCCGGGCGTGTGCGATGATCGGCGGCCATGGAGCGGCGGCGGCTGGGGCGGACGGGTCTGGAGGTCGGCGTGCTGGGGTTCGGGGGCTCCGAGATCGGCTACCAGCGGGCCTCGGTGGCGACCGTGACCCGGCTGCTCGCCCAGGCGCTGGACGCCGGCCTCGACGTCGTGGACACGGCGGAGTGCTACGAGCGGAGCGAGGAGCTGATCGGGCAGGCCCTGGCCGGGCTGAGGAAGTGCTGCTTCCTGTTCACCAAGTGCGGCCACCCGCGGGGCTGGGGGCGCGGCGACTGGCGCCCGGCCTCGATCCTGGCCAGCATCGAGCGGAGCCTGCAGCGCCTGCGCACGGACGCCGTGGACCTGGTGCAGCTCCATTCCTGCTCGGAGGCCGTGCTGCGGCGGGGCGACGCCATCACCGCCCTGGAGACGGCGCGCCGCCGCGGCCTGACGCGCTTCATCGGCTACAGCGGCGACGGCGCAGCCGCCCGCTACGCGGTCGAGTGCGGGGCCTTCGACACGCTGCAGACGTCGGTCAGCGTCGCCGACCAGGAGGCCATCGACCTGACCATCCCGCTGGCCCGCGCGCGGGACATGGGGGTCATCGCCAAGCGGCCGCTCGCCAACGCCGCCTGGCTGGCCCGGCGCCGGCCGCCGGCCGACGCCTACGAGCACGAGTACTGGCGGCGGCTCCGGGCGCTCGACTACGGGTTCCTGAACGGTCCCGACGGCGTGGCCCGGGCCCTGCGCTTCACCCTCAGCGTGCCCGGCGTGCACACCGCCATCGTGGGGACGGCGCGCCCGGGACGCTTCGAGGAGAACGCCCGCCTGGTCGCCGCCGGCCCGCTGCCCGAGGCGCAGTACGCCGCCATCCGGGCCCGGTGGGCCGAGGTGGCCGACCGCTCCTGGGTCGGCCAGGTGTGAGGGGGCGCCTCAGTACGAGCGCGGCATCCCCAGCACGTGCTCGCCGACGTAGGCCAGGACCAGGTTGTTGTTGACCGGGGCGGTCTTGTAGAGGCGGCACTCGCGGAACTTGCGCTCGACGTCGTACTCCTCGGCGTAGCCGTAGCCGCCGTGGCAGTCCAGGCAGGCGTTGCCGGCCTCCCAGGCCGCCTCGGCGGCCAGGTACTTGGCGGCGTTGGCCTCGAAGCCGCACGGCTCGCCGGCGTCGAACAGCGCCGCCGCCCGGTCGCGCATGAGCGCCGCCGCCTCCACCGCCATGTGGGCGCGGGCGATCGGGAACTGCACGCCCTGGTTGGCGCCCACGGGCTTGCCGAAGATCACCCGCTGGCTCGAGTAGGCCACCGCCTTCTGGACGAACCACCGGCCGTCGCCGATGGACTCCGAGGCCACCAGGATGCGCTCGGCGTTCATGCCGTCCAGGATGTAGGCGAAGCCCTTGCCCTCCTCGCCGATCAGGCTGTCGGCGGGGATCTCCACGTCGTCGAAGAAGAGGGCGTTGGTCGAGTGGTTCATCATCATCCGGAGCGGGCGCACCTCGAGGCCCTCGAGCCCCCGGATGTCGACGAGGAAGACCGACAGGCCGTCCGTGCGCCGGCGCACCTGCTCGAGCGGCGTCGTCCGGGCCAGGAGCAGCATGAGGTCGGACTGCAGGACGCGCGAGATGAAGATCTTGCGGCCGTTGACGACGTAGCGGTCGCCCCGGCGGACCGCCGTCGTGCTGAGCCGCGTGGTGTCCGAGCCGGCGTCGGGCTCGGTGACGCCGAAGGCCTGCAGCCGCAGCTCGCCGGTGGCGATCCGGGGCAGGTAGCGGCGCTTCTGCTCCTCGGAGCCGTGCCGCAGCAGCGTGCCCATGATGTACATCTGGGCGTGGCAGGCGGCGGCGTTGCCGCCGTGCTCGTGGATCGTCTGGAGGATGAGCGCGCCCTCGGTCACGCCCAGGCCGGCCCCGCCGTAGGCCTCGGGGATGAGCGCGGCCAGGTAGCCGGCCTTGGTCAGGTCGTTGACGAACGCCTCCGGGTACTCCCGCCTGGCGTCCAGGGCCCGCCAGTAGTCGCCGGGGTAGCGCTTGCAGATCTCGGCCACCCCGTCGCGCAGGGCGCGCTGCTCGGGGGTCAGGGTCAGGGAGATGGCGGCCATGGCTCAGCGTCCTTTGAAGACCGGGCGGCGCTTCTCGTTGAAGGCGCGCACGCCCTCCAGCCGGTCCTCGGTCACGACGGTGGCGTTGTAGGCCTCGATGGCCAGGACCATCGCCGTGTCCAGGTCCGTCTCCAGCCCGTACACGATGGCCTTCTTGGCCTGGCGGACGGCGATGGGCGCGTTGGCGGCGATGGCGGCGGCGATCTCGGCGGCCCGGGCCCGGGCCTGGCCGCGCGGGACCACGTGGTTGACCATGCCGGCCGCCTTCGCCTCCTGGGCGGTCATCCGCCGCCCGGTGAAGATCAGCTCCTTGGCCAGCGGGGCGCCCAGGATGCGGGGCAGCAGCTGGGTGCCCCCGATGCCGGGGAAGATGCCGATGGTCGTCTCCGGCACCCCGAACACGGCCGTCTCGCCGGCCACGATGAAGTCGCTCAGCACGGCCAGCTCGCAGCCGCCGGCCAGGGCGAAGCCCTCCACGGCGGCGATGACGGGCACCGGGCAGCGCAGGATGCGGAAGGCGGCCTGCTCGAAGACGACGTGCTGGGCGCGCCAGGCCTCGTCGGTCATGGCGTTGCGCTCCTTGAGGTCGCCCCCCGCGCAGAAGGCGCGGTCGCCGGCGCCGGTCAGCACGACGGCGCGGGCGGCGGGGTCGCGGTGGAGCGCGTCGAAGCAGGCCAGCAGGTCCTCGCCCATGGCCGTGTTCATGGCGTTCATCTGCTCGGGCCGGTTGAGCACGACCGTGACCACGTGGCCGTCCGGCGAGCGCTCGACGAGCAGGTGGCGGTAGCTCAGCCCAGCACCCCCTCGGCCCGCAGCCCGCGCACGTCATCGCGCGTGTAGCCGAGCCAGGTCAGCACGTCCTCGCTGTGCTCGCCCAGCCGGGGCGGCACCCGGCGCACCTCGGGCCGGCGCCGGTCCCACTCGATGGGCAGCCCGATGCACGTGAAGCCGGGCAGGCGCGGGTGCGGCGCCCGGAGCAGCAGCCCGCTCTCGCGCGTCTGGGGCTCGGCCAGGGCGCGGTCGATGGTGTTGATCGGCGCGCCCGGCAGGCCGTGGCGCCGCAGCGTCTCCAGCAGGGCGGCGGTGGACAGCGGGCGCGTGCGCGCGCTGATCGCCTCGACGAGGGCGGTGCGGTTCTGCACCCGGCTCGGGTTGTCCTTGAAGCGAGGGTCGGCCGCCAGCTCCGGCGCGCCCAGCGCCTCGGCCAGCCGCGCGAACATGGCGTCGGACGGCGCGGCCAGCATGGCGTGGCCGTCGGCGGTGGGGAAGGCCTGGTAGGGCGCGATCATGGCCGTGCCCGAGCCCTGGGGCCCGGGGACCTCGCCGGAGCCGAGGTAGCCCATGGCGTGGTACGAGACCCACATGAGCGCGGTGGCGAACAGCGAGGTCGTCACCTCGACGGCCTGCCCGGTCGCCTCGCGCTGCCGGAGGCCGGCCACGATGCCGAGGGCGGCCCACATGCCCGTGCCCATGTCCACGATGGACGTCCCCACCCGGGCCGGCTCCTGCCCCGGGTGGCCGTTGACGGACATGAGCCCGGCGAGGGCCTGCATCATCGGGTCGTAGCCGGGCAGGTCGCGCAGGGGCCCGCGGGTGCCGTAGGCCGTGATGGCGCAGTACACGATTCGCGGGTTCACCGCGCGGACGGCGGCGAAGTCCAGGTCCAGGCCCGCCGCGGCGCCGGCGCGCAGGCTCAGCACCACGACGTCGGCGCGGGCCAGCAGCCGGTCGAGCACCTTCCGTCCGGCCGCGCTCTTGAGGTCCAGGGCCAGGCTGCGCTTGTTGCGGTTGAGGGCCAGGAAGGTGGCCGGCTCCTCACCCCACCAGGGCGGGGCCCAGGCCCGGGCGTCGTCGCCGCGGCCCGGCCGCTCGACCTTGATGACGTCGGCCCCCATGTCGCCCAGGATCTGCGTGCAGAACGGGCCGGCCACGTTCTGGGTGAGGTCGGCCACCACGATGCCCTCGAGCGGGAGCGCCACGGCGAGAGTCTATCATCCGGCCGGCGGCGCTCAGCGGCCCGTCAGCTCCCGGCGGACCAGCGCGGCGCCCTGGGCCAGGGCGCGGAGCTTCTGGTTGCACATGTAGCGCGGCGACCAGCCGAAGCCGCAGTCGGGGTTCACCGTCAGCCGCTCGGCGGGGCAGACCTCCAGCACCCGGCGGATGCGCCGGGCCACCTCCTCCGGCGTGTCGGGATTGAAGCCCTTGACGTCGATGACGCCGGCGCCCAGCTCCCGGCCGTCGCCGTACGTCTTCCAGAGGTCGAGCTCGCTCATCTCGCGGCCGGCGAACTCCAGGACGAACTGGTCGGCGCGCGCCTTCAGCAGCCCCGGGAAGTAGGGCTCGTAGGAGCGGGCGAAGCGGGAGCGGCCGTACCGGTTGCCGAAGCAGACGTGGAAGCCCAGCCGCGCCCGCACGCCCTCGGTGGCCAGGTTGAACAGGCGGGCCATCTCCTCGCCGGAGACGTTGCCGCGGGCCGGCTCGTCGATCTGGATCCAGTCGGCCCCGGCGGCCACCAGCGCCTTCAGCTCCTGGTTGATGACCTCCGCGAAGCGCTCGGCCACCTCCACCACGCTCCGGTACATGCCGCCGGGATGGATGCGCGAGCCGAAGGTCAGCGGCCCGGCGCAGGTGGCCTTGGTCCGCCGGGTGGCGTGGGCCTTGAGGTACTCGAACTCCTTGACGATGCCCAGGCCGGTGGCCGGCACCTCGATCCGCCCCACCGCCTCGTATCGCGTCTGCTGGTCGTAGCCCCAGGGGCCGAGCTTGCGGCGCACCGGCAGGGGCTGAATACCGCCGATGATCGCGTAGTAGGAGTCCACGTAGCCGTCCAGCCGGCGCACCTCGCCGTCGGTGATCACGTCGATGCCGGCCTCTTCCATGTCGCGGATGGCGGCCCGGGCGGCGTCGTCGAACATCTCCTCCAGGTCGGCGGGGCCGGCCTCGCCGGCCTCGTAGGCCTTGACGAGGGCGAACCACCAGCCGGGCTTGCCGTGGGAGCCGACGACCGAGGTGGGGATCAGGGGCAGGGCGTGCATCAGGGGGTCCCTCCGATGATGCGCAGCACGGCCGGGTCGCGCCGGACGTCCTGCGGCTTGCCGGCGAAGATGATCTCGCCGCGCTCGATGACGTACAAGCGGTCGGTGTGCTCGGGCACGTGGTGGATGTTGGACTCGGCCAGCAGGATGCCGAGCCCCAGGCCGGTGATCTCGGCCACCGAGGCGGCCACGGCGGGGACGATGGCCGGCGACAGGCCCTCGAAGGGCTCGTCGAGCAGGAGCAGCTCCGGGTCCAGGGCCAGCGCCCGGGCCACCGAGAGCATCTTGCGCTCGCCGCCCGAGAGCTGGGTGCCGCCGCGGGCGGCGTAGCCGCGGAGGCGGGGGAACACCCGGTAGGCGCGCTCGATCCGCTCGGCGGCCGGCCGGGCCGTGATCCGGGTCCAGGTGGGCAGCTCGATGTTCTCGGCCACCGAGAGGTCGCCGAACACCTCGCTCTCCTCCGGCGAGAATCCGAGCCCGAGCGCCGCGATGGCGTGGGTGGGCAGGCCGACCAGGTCCTGGTCGCGGAACCGGATGCGGCCGGCCACCGGCCGCACGTAGCCCATGATCGCGCGCAGGGTGGTCGTCTTGCCGGCGCCGTTGCGCCCCACCAGGGCCACCAGCTCCCCGGCGCCCACCGCCAGCGTGACCCCGCGCAGGATGCGGCTGGCCTGGAGGTCCACCGTCAGGTCGTCCACCCGCAGCATCAGGCGCGCGGTGCGCCGAGCACGGTCGCCACCACCTCGGCGTCGGCCCGGATGCCCGCCGGCGTGGTGTCGGCCAGCACCCGGCCCTGGTGCAGGGCCACGATGCGGTCCGAGTAGCCGAACACGATGTCCATGTCGTGCTCGACCTGGATGATGGCCCGGATGCCCATCCGCCGGGCGGCGCCGACCAGGACCTCCATGATGGCGTGCTTGTCGCGGGTGGACACGCCCGAGGTCGGCTCGTCCAGCAGGATCAGCTCGGGCTGGAGCGCGAAGGCGCTGGCCACGTCGAGCAGCTTCTTGTCGCCCTGGGGCAGCGTGATGGCGGGGCGTCCCAGCCGGTCGGCCAGCCCGAACAGCTCGGCCACCTCGGCCACCCGGGCCCGCACCTCGGCGTCGCCGGCCAGGGAGGCCAGCAGGCGCCGGCCGCGCCCCCGGCGGGCGACGGCGGCCACCGCCAGCGTCTGGCCCACGGTGAGGGCCGGGAAGACGTTGACGAGCTGGAACGAGCGGGCGATGCCCAGGCGCGCCAGCCGCTCCATGCCGAGCCCGCCCACGTCGGCGCCCTTGAAGAGGATGCGGCCGCTGGTCGGGGCCGCCAGGCCGGTGAGCACGTTGACCAGGGTCGTCTTGCCGGCGCCGTTGGGGCCGATGATGGAGACGAACTCGCCCTCGCGCACGGCCAGGCTCACGCCGTCCAGCGCGCAGAACTCCCCGTAGAGCTTCCGGATGCCGACGGCTTCCAGGAGCGCGCTCACCGGGACAGCAGCCCCATGAGCCCGCGGGGCGCGAAGATGACCACCCCGGCCAGGATGGCGCCGAACACGAAGCGCCAGTACGGCGTGAGCGACATCACCTGGTCCTGCAGGAAGATGAAGACGAAGGCGCCCACGATGGGCCCGGCGAAGCTGGCGAAGCCGCCCAGCAGCAGCATGAAGACCAGGTTGCCGGAGTGCGTCCAGTAGGCGAGCCGCGGGTCGGCCAGCCCGGTGGGCACGGCCAGCAGCACGCCCCCCACGGCGCCGAAGACGCCGGCGATGACGAAGGCGGTCAGCCGGCAGCCCCGCACGCTCACCCCCAGCGACCGGGCCTTGTCGGCGTTCTCCCGGATGGCCTGCAGGCACAGGCCGAACGGCGAGCGCACCAGCCGCCACATGAGGAGCGCGGCCAGCCCCAGCAGCGCCAGCGCGTAGTAGTAGAAGGGGCCGGTCAGGAAGTCCACCATGCCCAGGCCGGACAGGTCCTGGCCGAGCAGGCGCGGCCGCAGCACGCGCATGCCCTCGTCGCCGCCCGTGAGGTGGTAGAACTTGAACAGGAACGAGTAGAAGAGCATCCCGAAGGCCAGCGTGAGGATCCCGAAGTAGATCTTCACGTAGCGCACGCAGAGCAGCCCGACCGGCAGCGCGACCGCGGCCCCCAGCAGCGCGGCCAGGGCCAGGACGACCTCCAGGTCGAGCACCCCGAAGACGGACGTGAGGTAGGCGGCCGTGTAGGCGCCCAGGGCCATGAACAGGGCGTGCCCGAAGGACAGCAGCCCCGTGTAGCCGAAGAGGAGATTCAGCCCCAGCAGGGCCACCCCGTAGCCGAAGAAGGGCAGCATGAGCGTCACGTGGTAGTCGTTCACGGCCAGGGGCGCCAGCAGGGCGGCGCCCGCGGCCGCGGCCGGGGCCAGCCGGACGATCACGCCGGGGCCCGCGCGAACAGGCCGGCCGGGCGCAGGACGAGCACGGCGATGACGATCAGGTAGATGGCCAGCATCTCGAGCTCGGGCCAGGTGGCGATGGCCACCGCCTTGAGCACGCCCACGACCAGGGCGCCGGCCACCGCCCCGCGCATCGAGCCCAGCCCGCCGATGACGACGACGGCGAAGGCCTCCACGATCACCTCGATGCCCATCTCGTTCATGGCCGCCGTGGCCGGGATGACGAGCGCGCCGCCCACGGTGCCCAGGGCCACCCCCAGCGTGAAGACCCGCGCGTAGACGCGGCGCATGTCCACGGCCAGCGCCTCGGCCATCCGGCGGTTCTCGGCGGTGGCGCGGACGATGCGGCCGAAGCGGGTGCGCGTGAGCATCCACCCCATGAGGCCGGCGATGGCGAGCCCGGCGGCGATGACGACCAGGTTGTAGACGGGGATGGTCAGCCCCGCCACCGGCAGCTGCCCGTAGACCAGGTAGACCTGCCCCAGCTGGTGGGGCGCGGTGCCCCACACGAACCGGATGACGTCCTCGAACATCAGGACCAGGGCGAACGTCAGCAGGAGCTGGAAGCTCTCGTCGCGATCGTAGATGGGGCGCAGCAGCCGCTCCACCGGGGGGCCGATGAGGGCCAGGGCCACGCCGGTCAGCACGAGCACCGCCGGGAACAGCGGGGCGGGCAGCCCGGCGTCCAGCGCCCAGCCGACGGCGCTCACGCCGGCGTAGGCGCCCAGGGCGTAGAAGGAGCCGCAGGCCAGGTTGAGGATCTTCTGGACGCCGAAGACGAGCTGCAGGCCGGCCGCCACCAGAAAGAGCACGGCGGCGTGGAACACGCCGCCGAGCACGATGTTGAAGGCCTGCGCGATCAGGACGCCGGGACCCTCAGACCTTCCAGGAGTCGATCCACTGGTAGAGCCCCATGCCGGAGGGCTTCTGGATCTGGCTGGTCGGCATCACCTCCACCGGGTCGACGGTCACGAAGTCGTAGCTGTTCTTGTGGGTGGTGACCCCCTGGAAGAACCGGCAGTCCATGATGTGGTCGGCCCGGTAGCTGCGGCGGCCCGACAGGGACTCGACCTCGATGCCCTCCAGGGCCTCGACGACCTGCTCGGGCCGGGGCCAGCCGCCGCCGGCGGCCCGGGCCGCCTTCTCGACCGCCGCCTTGTAGGCGACGATCGTGAAGTAGGCGTGGTCGGACTCGTAGTTCGGCCACTCCTTGAAGCGCTCGTGGTGCCAGCGCACGAAGTCGCGCAGCAGCGGGCTGGCGTCGGGCGCCTGGAAGTACATGGAGTTGTAGCCCAGGATGATGCCCTCCGGCGTGAACTCCTTCTTGAGCGACTCGTGGACGCCGCCGGCGGTGCTCATGACGAACCGCGTGCTGGCCGTCAACCCGGCCGCGTGGGCCTGCTTGAGCAGGATGGGGGCGTCGCCCGACCAGAACGAGCAGAAGACCAGGTCGGGGCGGGCCTGCTGCAGGGCGGCCACGTGGCTCGTGAAGTCGGTCGTGCCCAGCTTCGGCCACAGGTCCGCCACCGGGGTCACGTTCATCCCGTGCTTCTTCATGATGGCCAGGAAGGCGGCCCAGCAGTCGCGGCCGTAGGAGTAGTCGTTGTTGATCCCGGCCACGGTCCTGATCTTCCCCTTGTAGCGCCGCGCGGTCAGGATGGAGGCCATCACGGCCTCCGCCTCGTTGTCCACGCTGCGGAAGGCGTAGCGCGGCCTCGGCATCGTCTCCTCGACGCCCTTCTGGGTGGTGGCGTCCCAGGACAGCCAGATCGTCTTGAGCTCCTCGGCCACCGGGCCCAGGGCCAGCCCCACCGCGGTCGAGATGCCCCCGGTGACGACATCCACCCTGCTCTGCAGGGCCAGCTTCCGGAAGCGCTCGACCGTGTCCTTGGGGTTGGACTCCTCCTCGACGATCAGCTCGATCTTGCGCCCCAGGATGCCGCCGGCGGCGTTGATCCGGTCCACCGCGAACGTCACGCCCCGCAGCCCGGACTCGCCGACCGGGGCGGCCACGCCGGCCTTGATGACCAGCACGCCCATCCGGATCGGGCCGGTCTGGGCGAAGGCCGGGACGGGACCGAGCCGGGCCGAGGCCGCGGCGCCGCCGAGCAGGCCGAGGAACCGTCTACGGGTCGTCCGCATGGGGAGCCTCCCGGGGTGAAAAGGTCGGTGCGCGCGCATTCCATACCAACGGCGCCGGGCTGTCAACAACACACCGCCCGGCCCCCGCGCGCCCGGCCTGGCCGCCCGCCGCCCGCGGGGGCATGCTAGAATGCGCCGTTTCGCGCGATACACCGTCGCGGCGCGAGGTTCGCCTGTGCGCGTTCGGTTCTGGGGCACCCGGGGGTCGATCGCTACGCCCGGCCGGAGCACGGCCCACTACGGTGGCAACACCTCCTGCGTGGAGCTGCGCGCCGCCGACGGCACGCTCATCGTGCTCGACTGCGGGACCGGCGCCCGGGCCCTGGGCCTGCACCTGGCGGAGAGCCGGCAGCCCCTCCGCCTGCACCTGTTCATCGGCCATACCCACTGGGACCACATCCAGGGCTTCCCCTTCTTCGTCCCCGCCTTCGAGCCCGGCACCGAGCTGAACATCTACGCGCCGCTGGGCTTCCAGCGCGGGCTGGAGGAGGCCCTGGCCGGGCAGATGGAGTACGCCTACTTCCCCATCAAGCTGCGCGACCTGCGCAGCCGGATTCACTTCACGGAGCTGGACGAGGGGTTCTTCCGGCTGGGCGACGTCCTGGTCGAGACGCAGTACCTCAACCACACCGCGCCCACGATCGCCTATCGCATCTCGAGCGGCGGCGCCACCGTGGCCTACGTCACCGATCACGAGCCCTTCTGGCCCCTCGACGGCGCCCGCTACCGCCATCCCGGGGACCAGCGGCACGTGGCCTTCCTGGCCGGCGCCGACCTGGTCATCCACGACGCCCAGTACACCGAGGACGAGTACCGGAGCCGGGTGGGCTGGGGCCACTCCACGGTCGAGTACGCCACCGACGTGGCCCGCGCCGCCGGCGTCCGCCGCCTGGCCCTGTTCCACCACGACCCGGCGCACGACGACGGGGCCATCGCCGGCATGGAGGCGGCGGCCCGGGCTCGCGCCGGCCGGGGCCTGGAGGTCTTCGCCGCCGCCGAGGGGCTGACCCTGGAGCTGGCCGGGCGGGGCAGGGCGGCGCCGGAGGTCAGCCACGGCTCTGCGCTAGCCCGCCGGGCCATCGCCGGCGGGCGCGTGATGCTGGTCTCGGCCGACGCCGCCGAGGTCGCCGCCATCCAGGAAGTGCTCGAGGAGGAGGACATCGTCCTGCTCTCGCTGCCCGACGCCCGGACGGCGCTGGCCCGGGCCGGCGAGCTGGCGCCCGACCTGGCCATCGTGGACGCCGCCGTGGGGGGCGCCGGCGGGACGCCGCTGGCCTCCGAGCTGCGGCGGCGCCTCGGGCGGCCGGACCTGCCGGTGCTCCTCCTGGCCCGAGACCTCGACCGGGTCGCCGAGGGGACGTCGAGCGCGGCCGACGACGTCCTGGCCAAGCCGTTCAGCCCCCCCATGCTCCACGCTCGCGTGCGGGCCTGGCTGGCCCGTGCCCTCGGCGACCGGGAGCGCGGCGACCGGCCGCCGGCTGCCGCGCTTCCCGCGCTGGCGCCGGAGGCGCTGTCGAGCCTGCCGATCTTCCGGGAGCTGGCCGGTGAGGAGCTGCGCGCGCTGCTCGCCGAGGCCACCGAGCGCCACTACCCGGCCGGCCAGGCGCTCATCGCCGAGGGTGAGAGCGCCGAGCACGTCCTGGTGCTCGTCACCGGGCGCGTGCGCGTCATCGAGGCGGTCCCCGACGCCCACACCGAGGTCGTGCTGGGCGAGCTGGGCCCGGGCGAGATCGTCGGGGAGCTCGGGGTGCTCGCCGAGCGCCCGCGCTCGGCCACGGTGGTGGCCGTCGAGCCCACCCGCTGCCTGTCGCTCCGGCGCACGCACTTCCTGGCCCTGCTCGGGCGCTCGCCCGCCCTGGGCCTGGGCGTGGCCCGCATGCTGGCGCGCCGGCTGTACGACTCGGACCGCCGCCTGTCGCGCTACGCCCCCGACGGTCTCACCGGGCTGGCCAGCCGCCGGGCCTTCCACGACCAGTACCGCCGCATCGCGGCCGCCGCGCGGCGGCGGCAGAGCGGCGTGTTCCTGCTGCTCGTGGACGTCAGCCAGCTGTGGTCCATCAACGACCGCTACGGCTACCTCGTGGGGGACGAGGTGCTCCGGGTCGTCGCCGACGCCCTGACGGCCTCGACGCGGGCCGGCGACCTCGTCGCGCGCTGCGGCACGGACGAGTTCGTCGTCCTCCTGCAGGATGCCGGCGTCCGGGAGGGCGACCTGGTCATGCCCCGCATCGGCCGGAAGCTCGAGGAGCTGTCCGCGCAGCGCGGGCTGGCGCTGGTCCCGACCTGCCGCGCGGGCGTCGCCTGGCGCAAGGAACCGCCGGAGAGCCCGGACGACCTGCTGCGGGAGGCCGACGAGGACCTGCGCCGCAGCGGCCGGCGCCTGCCGCCCTGACGCTGCAACGGCTTGCAACTCTTCCACCGGCGGCCCGCCCCGCCCCGCCGGCCCCTGACTTGCTTCCCTGCACGGGTTTCAGAGGTCGTCACGCCCCGGGCGACCGACAGTGTGAGTCAGGAGGTCCATATGACCGTCAACCAGCAGACGCCTGCCGCGACCACCGCCGAGCAAGACCTCGCCGCCCGCGCCCGTGAGATCAGGCGCCGCCTTCCCGGCCAGGCCCGCCGGGAACGCATCGAGATGGCGCGCCTGCAGTACGGCCCGCTCTACACGCGGGACGAGCTGGCCCGCAAGGCGGCCGAGACGCTGCCGCCCCGCATCGGGTTCATCCGGCGCGCGGTCTTCGAGCCCATCGAGACGTACCAGGGCTTCATCCCCGACGAGGTGCTGGTGAAGTACGACGAGGCGTTCCAGAGCGGCCTGTTCACCAAGTTCGCCGTCGTCACTCCCACCTACTTCTCCGAGAAGCAGGTGGACCCCTGGATCGTCGGGCAGGTCGAGGGAGCCACGGACCACTACGCGGTGATCGCGCAGTGGGACGAGCGCGACTACCCGCCGAGGCTCGGCTGACCGCCCGACCGCTTGCGCTCGAGGAACGCCTGGATGCGCCGCCGCGCCTCGGGGCTCGTCCGGAGCGCGGCGCCGTAGGCGGGGGCCTCGTCGCCGCCGCCGGCCGGCCGCAGGCCGGCCAGGATGCGCTTGGTGGCGGCCAGGCCCTCGGCCGGCGACCGCGCGATGTCGGCGGCCCAGGCCGCGGCGGCGGCCTCCAGCGTGGCCGCTGCGACCACCCGGTTCACCAGCCCCATGCGCAGCGCTTCCTTGGCGTGCACGACGCGGCCGGTCAGCAGCAGGTCCCGCCCGTGGGCGCCGCCGGCCACGTCGAGCAGGCGGGCGATGCCGTAGGCCGGGTTGAAGCCCAGGGTGACCTCGGGCAGCCCGAGCCGGGCACGATCGGAGGCGATGCGCAGGTCCTGGGCGACGGCCAGCATCAGGCCCCCGCCCAGCGCGTAGCCGTCGATGACGGCCAGCGTCACCTGGGGCAGCGTCGCGAACCTGGCCATCAGCGCGGCCTGACGTCGCGCCAGCGCCTCCGCCTGCTCCCCCGTCAGCGTGGCCATCTCCGCGATGTCGTTGCCGGCGCAGAACGCCCGGCCCCGGCCGGCCACGGCCAGCACCCGCACGCCGGTCATGGACGCCACGCGCTCCAGGGCGGCCGCCAGTGCCGCCGTCAGCTCGGTGCTGAGGGCGTTGAGGACCTGCGGCCGGTCCAGCCGGAGCCAGGCCACGGGACCATCGACCGCGAGATCGATCACGGCGCCGGGGGGCGGGGCCTCAGCCAGGCCAGTGCCGCCAGGCCCAGGGCGGCGGTGGCGGCGAGGGGCCAGAACCCGGTGCGGAACAGCGGCACGGCGTAGAAGGGCGAGCGCCGGGGCGCGGCGGGGGCCCCGTCGAGGAGCCCGTTCACCAGCGCCATGCCCTCGGCCAGCAGCACCTCCGACGTCGCGCGGGCGAAGTCGGGGTCGGCCAGGGCGGGGTGGCCGACGTAGCCCTGCCCGCCGCCTCGCGTCGCGTAGTCCGGCACCAGCCGCGCCAGGGTCGAGTACCGCGCCGGCGGCAGCGCCGGCCAGCCGCCGTCCACCAGATCGGGCCGGAGCATCAGCATCATCGAGGTCTCCCACCAGCCGGCGTGGGCGTCCTCGGCGAAGGCCCGGCGCTCGGCGTCGCTGAGCGGCCGTCCCAGCGTCGCCTCGACGCCGTCCAGGAACCGCCGGGACCGGAACCGCCAGGCCAGGTGGCCGCTGAGCGAGGCCATGACGACGCCGTGGCGGCGGCTCACGAGGGCGGCGGCCTCGTCGAGGGCCACCAGGTGCGTGGGCCCGGCGTGCCCGCTGGTGACCAGGATGAAGCGGAAGCCCGCGCGCGCCAGCGAGGCCCCGTGGTCCACCAGGGCGTCGCGCACGACCCGGGGCCGCGCGGTCAGCGTGCCGGGCCCCTGGAGGGTGAAGGAGCCGAGCGGCAGCGTGGGGGCGAGCAGCACCGACCAGCCGGGCCGGGCGGCGACCAGGCGCCGGGCCAGCTCCTCGGCGAAGTGCCGGGCCGTGAAGGCGTCCACGCCGAGGGGCAGGTGAGGGCCGTGCTGCTCGAGCGGGCTCACCGCGAGCATCGCGACCGTGCGGTCGCGGTCCAGCGCCCCCACGGCCGCCGCCGTCATCTCCTCGAGCCGGTACACGCTCAGAAGCTGCTCCCCCGCGTGCCGGCCAGGAAGTCGCGGCGCGCCCGGTCGAGCTCGGCCACGATGGCCTGGCGCTCGGCCAGCAGCGCCCGCGCCGCCTGCGTCCGGGTCAGGGCCAGCAGGCCGAAGCGCAGGTCGCCCCGCAGCCGGCCCAGCCCGCGCTGGTAGTCGTACGCCAGGAGCCCGGCGACCGGCAGCGAGAGCGCGAACAGCGCCGCCCAGCCGGGGCCGGCCACCCGGGCCACCGCCCAGATCTCCAGCGTCCAGAACAGAGGGACCGCCACCACGGTGGCCAGCAGGCGGACGGTGGCGTAGTCGGTCTCCCGGCGGGCCACCGCGCGGGCCAGCCAGCGCGGCAGCAGGAAGGGCAGGGCGTTGACGGCGGCGCCGTAGACGAACACCGGCAGGCCGAGGGTGGCCTGCCACGGCGCCGGCAGCCGCCGGCGCGCCCTCGGACGTCGCAGCCGGGCCTGCACGGCCTCGTCGCGCACCCGGTAGGCGGCCAGCATCGCCCGGTACCCCTGGATCCGCTGCCACAGCCGCTCGATGCGCTCCGGCTCCCGCGTCCGGAACCAGAGGACCGCGTCGGCGATCGCGCGCGACAGGCGGAACACGTCCACGTCGCGCTCGGGCAGGCCCCGGTCGTCCCGCAGCTCGCGCAGCAGGTCGTCGCGGTACAGCTCCTCGACGGCCCGCACGATCTGGGCCGTCTCGATGCGCTCGACGTGGACGACCTCGGCCTCCATGGCCCGCTGGATGGCCGCCGTGAGGGCCTCCACGGCCGTCACCGGATCGCGCCGGTAAGTGTCGAGGTAGGGGGTGACCGGCACCGGCGGCCCGAAGGAGACGAGCACGCGGCCGCGGAACGACTTGCGCGCCTCGAAGGACAGGCCCACCGGGATCAGCGCCAGCGGGGCCCCGCGGCCCGTCTCCGCCCGCCGGGCCTCGTAGCCGAGCGCCAGCCGCGCGGCGCCCGTGCGGATGCGCTGCACGCGCGCCTCGGCGTGCGTGGTGCCCTCGGGGTAGATGGCGATCATCCGGCCCTCGAGCCAGGCCCCGTGGCAGGCGGCGAAGGCCTCGGCGTTGCGCTCCATCCGGTCGCGGTCGTCCTGGCGCCGGTAGACGGGAATGACGCCGGCGGCGCGCAGCAGGCGGGCGAGCAGCGGGTTGCGGAACAGCGCCGCGGTGGCCAGGTAGTGGACCGGGCGCGGCAGGACGGCGCCCACCAGCAGGGAGTCGATGAGGTTGTTGGGGTGGTTGGCGCACAGGAGCACCGGCCCCGCGGCCGGCACGCGCTCCCGGTGCCGGACGTCCACCCGCTTGAAGAGGAACCAGAGCCAGAACCGCGCCGCCAGGCGGAGCGTCGCGTAGACCCGCGCCGGGGCATCGGGAGCCGCGACCGCCGTGGTCACCTGCGGGGCATCACGGGATGCGGACGAAGCCTTCCATGAGCCGCCGGGCCGTGCGGTAGACGGTGACCCGCTCCGCCCACGGCTGGCCCTGGCGCCGGCCGACGGCGGCGGCGATGGGCAGGACGCCGGAGGGGTGCCCCAGGCGGAGATCCCCCGCGCCCGGCCGGGCGCACTCGTGCACCACGGTGCCGTCGATCCGCGCGGCCACGGCCAGGCACATCGCGGCCGTGAGCGCGAAGGCGCGGTGGCAGGACCCCATCGAGATGACCCGGGCCAGGACGTCGGCCTCCCCGGCGGCGTGGGCGGTGCCGTCCAGGGCGCTGAAGGCGGCGGGCGGCGCGACCAGCGCGATCTTGGGCACGGCCGGGCTGGCGGGCACGCCCATCAGGCGGCTCGCCTCCACGCGGATCGCTTCCAGCCGCGCGCTCAGGCCCCGGTCGGCGTCCAGCGCCGCCGGCGGCTCGGTGCCGGTCAGGCCCAGGTCCGGCGCGCGCACGAAGACCATCGGGTTGGTGGCGTCCACCAGCGAGGCCTCCACCCCGGCCACGACGTCGCGGGGCCGGCCCGTGGGCAGCAGGCGGCCGGTCACGGCGCCCCCGGGATCGAGGAAGTCGAGGGCGATGCGCGCGCCGCGCCCCGGCACGCCGGGCATGACGAAGTCGCCCTCGACGGCGGCCTCGCCGTCCCGCACCGGGACGTGGGCGACGATGAGCTTGCGGGTGTTGGTGTTGTGGATGCGCACCGTCGTCTCGCCGGCGAAGTCCGTGCCCGGCAGGGCCACGAGCTTCTCGTCGATGGCGAAGGGCCCCACCGCCGCCGAGCAGTTGCCGCAGTTGCCCGTGTAGTCCACCAGCGGGCTCTTCACGTCCACCTGGGCGAAGGTGTAATCCACGTCGGCGCCGGGCAGGGAGGGCGGGCCGATGATGCACGCCTTGGACAGCGAGGAGATCCCGCCGCCCAGCCCGTCCAGCTGCCGGCCGTAGGGATCGGGGCTGCCCAGCGCCGCGCAGAGGATGCGGTCGCGCGCGGGGCGCGAGGCGGGCAGGTCCTCGGCGTGGAAGAACAGGGCGCGGCTGGTCCCGCCGCGCATGAACACGGCCCGGATCCGGCGCTGCGTCACGGCGTCCCCGCCGCCTGCCGCCGGGTGTGGGCGAGCAGGCCGCCGGCCAGGAGGATCTCGCGCTCCCGCGCCGTCAGCACGCACGACACGCCGAAGGCGGCTCCGGTCCGGGTGTTGACGACCGACAGCCGCGCGCCGGCGGCCAGGGCGGCGCGCAGCCCCGCCAGGCGCAGCCGGTCGCCGGGCTCGACGCCCTCCCAGGCCGCGGGGTCCTCGAAGGTCAGCGGGACCACGCCCCAGTTCAGCAAATTGGCCCGGTGGATGCGCGCGAAGGAGCGCGCGATGACGGCCCGCACCCCGAGGTACATGGGCGCGATGGCGGCCACCTCGCGGGAGGAGCCCTGCCCGTACAGCTCGCCGGCGACGATGACGCCCCGGCCGGCGGCGCGGGCGCGGGCCGGGAACTCGGGGTCGAGGTACTTGAAGGTGTGCTCGGCGATGGCCGGGATGTTGGAGCGGAAGACGAGGACGGCGGCGCCGGCGGGCGAGATGTCGTCGGTCGAGATCCTGTCGCCGAGCTTCAGGAGGACGGGCGCCTCCAGCGTCTCCGGCACCGGCTCGCCCACCGGCACCGGCTTGATGTTGGGGCCGCGGACGACCTCGCCCTGGCCGTCGGGCATCACGAACCCGGCGCGGCCGCCCACGAAGGCCTCGGGCAGCCAGTCCGACGGCGTCGCGCCCACGTCGCGGGGGTCGGTGATGGCGCCGGTCAGCGCCGAGGCCGCCGCGGTCACCGACGAGCACAGGTAGACCTGGTCGTCCTTGACCCCGCTGCGCCCCGGGAAGTTGCGGTTGAACGCCCGCAGGCTGCGGCTCCCGGTGGCGGGGACGTGGCCGATGCCGGCGCAGGCCCCGCACGAGGGCTCCGAGACCAGCGCGCCGGCCGCCAGGAGGTCGGCCAGCAGGCCCTCGCGGGCCATGGTCTCCAGGATCCGGTGGCTGCCGGGGAAGAGGACGAACGACACCGAGGGGTGCACCTGGCGGCCGCGCAGCACGGCGGTCACCGCCGCCATGTCCTCCCAGGAGCCGTTGGTGCAGGAGCCGACCAGCACCTGGTCCACCGGCGTGCCGGCCACCGCCTCGACGGGCACGACGTCGTCCGGCGAGCCCGGCCGCGCCACCAGCGGCGGCACGGTGGACAGGTCGAGCTCGAGCCGGTCGTCGTACTCGGCGTCATCGTCCGGGGCCTGGGGCGACCAGGCCTCGAGGCGCCGCAGGCGGCGGAAGTAGTCGCGGGTGACCCCGTCGCTGGGGAAGACGCTCGTGGTCAGCGTCAGCTCGGCGCCCATGTTGGCGATGGTCATCCGCTGGGGCAGCGAGAGCCCGGCTACCCCCGGGCCGCCGTACTCGAAGATCTTGCCCGCGCCGCCCCGCACGGTCAGCCGGCGCAGCAGCTCCAGGATGACGTCCTTGGCCGTGACCCAGGGGCGGAGGCGCCCGGTCAGCCAGACCTGCACCACGGCCGGCATCGTGAGGAAGTACGGCCCGCCGCCCATGGCGACCGCCACGTCGAGTCCGCCGGCGCCGATGGCCAGCATGCCGGCCGCGCCGCAGAGGGGGGTGTGGCTGTCGGTGCCCAGCAGCGTCTGCCCGGGCACCGAGAAGGATTCCAGGTGCACCTGGTGGCAGATGCCGTTGCCGGGCTTCGAGAAGACCGCGCCGTACCGCCGGGAGGCGGACTGCAGGTACCGGTGGTCGTCGGCGTTCCGGGCGTCCACCTGGAAGACGTTGTGGTCGACGTAGGTGACCGCGCAGCCGGGCACCACCCGCGGGAAGCCCATGGCCTCGAACTGCAGCCAGGCCATGGTGCCGTTGGTGTCGGTGAGCAGGACCTGGTCGATGCGGAGGCCGATCTCGTCGCCGGCCACCGGCTTGCCGGCCACCAGGTGCGCGTCGATCAGCTGGCGGGTGAGGCTGCGCCCCACATCAGCGCCTGTCCACCGGCACCCAGGGCCGGCGGCCGGGTCCGATGTACTCGCCTCGCGGGCGGATGAGGCGGTTGTCGTCGGCCTGCTCCATGATGTTCGCCGTCCAGCCGGCGATGCGGCCGGCGGCGATGACCGGGGTGAAGAGGTCCACCGGGATGCCGAGGGAGTAGAAGAGGGGCGCCGAGTAGAAGTCCACGTTCGGGATCAGCCCCTTGGCCCGGTTGATCCGCTCGTGCAGGGCCGCCGCCATCTCGAACCACTTGAACTGGCCCGACTGGCGGCAGGCCTCCTCGGCCAGCCCCTTGAGGATCGCCGCCCGCGGATCGCCCGCCCGGTAGACGCGGTGCCCGAAGCCCATCAGCCGGCGCCGGGCGGCCAGGGCCTCGGTGGTGAAGCGCTCGACGTTGGCGACGTCGCCGATCTCGAGCAGCGTCCGCATGACCGCCTCGCCGGCCCCGCCGTGCAGCGGCCCCTTGAGGGCGCCCACGCCGCCCGCCACCGCCGAGTGCATGTCCGACTGGGTCGAGGTGATGACCCGGGTGGTGAACGTCGAGGCGTTCATCTCGTGCTCGGCGTAGAGGGTGAGGCTGGCGTCGAAGGCCCGCGTCGCGGCCGGCCCGGGCCGGGCGCCCGTCAGCATGTAGAGGAAGTTGGCGGCGTGCCCCAGGTCCGCGGCCGGCGCCACCGGCTCCTGGCCGCTGCGGATGCGGTGATGGGCGCAGATGGCGGTGGCCAGCTGGCTGAGCAGCCGGGCCGCCTTGCGGCGGCCGGCGGCCCGGGAGCCGTCGGCGGCGTCGGGATCGTGCTGGCCGAGGATGGCGACGGCGGCCTGCAGCGCCCGCATCGGGTCGGCGTCCTTCGGCATGAGGCGGAAGGTCTCGACGAGGGCGCCCGGAATCGGCCGGGCGGCGATCAGCTCGGTGCTGAAGCGGTCGAGCTGGGCGCGGCCGGGCAGCTCGCCGTGCCAGAGCAGGTAGGCGACCTCCTCGAACGTCGCCTGCCGGGCCAGGTCGCCGATGTCGTAGCCGAGGTAGGCCAGCCGCCCGTTGGCGCCGTCCAGGTCGCACAGCCGCGTCTCGGCCGCCACCACGCCTTCCAGTCCGCGGATCAGCTGGCTGCCGTCCGTCATGCCGGGCTCCTTTGCGGGCTCTACGGTACGCCCCGGCCTCGGGCGCGCGCAAGGGCCGCCCGGGCGCTTGCTAGAATACGGGCGCGCCGCGACGGGCCGCCCCGGGCGGCGACACGCATCCGCGGGTGGCGCATGTATCTGCCGGCGCAGTTCGAGGAGTCGCGGGTCGAGGTCCTGCACGCGCTGATCCGGGCGCACCCGCTGGGGGCGCTCGTCACGCGGTCCGGCGACGGGCTCGAGGCGAACCACATCCCGTTCGAGGTCGATCCGGCCCCCGGGCCGCTCGGGACCCTGCGCGCCCACGTCGCCCGCGCGAATCCGGTCTGGCGGCAGGCCCCGCCCGGCGAGGAGGCCCTGGTGATCTTCCAGGGCCCCGAGGCCTACATCTCGCCTGCCTGGTACCCCACCAAGCAGGAGACGGGCAAGGTCGTGCCGACCTGGAACTACGCGGTGGTGCATGCCTGCGGAGTGCCGAGGTTCATCGACGATCCGGTCTGGCTCCGGGCGTTCGTGGAGCGGCTCACGGACCGGCACGAGGGCGGCCGCCCGGAGCCGTGGAAGGTCGCGGACGCTCCGGCCGACTTCATCCAGGCCATGGTGGGCGCGATCGTGGGCCTCGAGATCCCGATCACGAGGCTGGCCGGCAAGTGGAAGGTGAGCCAGAACCGGCCGCCTTGGGACCGCGACGGCGTCGTGGCCGGGCTCCTGCGCGAGCGCGGCGGCGCCGGGGCCGCGATGGCCGACCTGGTCCGCCGGCCGCCGCCCTGATCGGTCAGGACATGACCGTCTCGGCGAACGCCTCCAGCGCCTCCCAGTCGTAGGGGCCCTGGCGCACCGCGATGTTCAGGCGCTCGACGCCGGCCTCGCGGTAGGCGGCGACGAGCTCGGCCGCCTCCTCCGGCGTGCCGCGCAGGAAGCCCTGGCGGCGCTCCAGCTCGGCGCCCCACTGCGCCTTCAGCGTCGCCTCGTGCCGCGCGGCCGCCCGCGCGTCGGCGCCCATGTAGAAGCCGACGTTCACGGTGCGCGTGATGGTCCGGGGATCGCGCCCTTCCTGCTCGCACCACCGGTCGAGGACGGCGTTCTTGGCCGCCCAGGCGGCCGGGCCGAGGTAAGGGCCGTTCCAGCCGTCGGCGTGGCGGGCCGCGGCCCGCAGGGTGCGCTTCTCGCCCGCCCCCCCGATCCAGATGCGGAGGCGGCGCTGCAGGGGCTTGGGGTTGTTGGGCGCGTCCTGCAGCCGGTAGTGGCGGCCGGCGAAGGTGGCCCGCCGCACGGCGGGATCGAACAGGAGCCTGAGGCACTGCGCGTACTCCTCGAGCATGTCCTCCCGCGCGCCGATGGGCTCGAACGGGATGCCGAAGGCCGCGTACTCGGCGGCGTGCCAGCCGGCGCCGATCCCGCACTCCACGCGCCCGCCCGCCAGGTGGTCGATGGCGGTCACGGCCGAGGCCAGCACCCCCGGGTTCCGGTAGTTGATGCAGAAGACCAGCGAGCCGACGCGGACGCGGGTGGTCTCGAGCGCGGCCGCCGTCATCATGGCCAGGGACTCGAAGCAGTCGAGGTCGCCGCCCTGCGGGGGCGACTCCTGGAAGTGATCGGCGACGGAGAACCAGTCGAAGCCGCGGGCGTCGGCGAACCGCCAGAGCCGGCGCATCTCGGCCAGCGGCCCGCCCACGTGCCCGATGTGGATGCCGAAGGTCATGGCCATGGCTGCCTCAGCGCGTCGTCACCGCCGGCGGCGCTCATCAGCCCATGAGGAGCTTGCCCGGCGTCTCCCGTCCCATCATCCGGATCTGCTCGCGCGTGATGCCCTGGCCCATGAGGCCGGTGACCAGCATCGCGTAGCCGTCCCACTGCGAGGGGTTGCCGGTCTGCCCGAGGTCGGTGGAGAGCACGAAGTGCTCGGCGCCGACGGCCTTGATGTGCTCGGCGGACTCCTGGTAGGTGACCTGCCGCCAGTGGCGCATCCAGGCCAGGTGGGCGCCGGGGCCCATGAGCGGTCCCATGGCGCAGATCTCCATCTTGGCGCCCATCGAGGCCGCGCGCCGCATCTGCTCCAGGCTCATGTTGACGACCTCGAACTCGGCGTGGGTCACGACGACGCGGTCCACCCCCGCGTCGCGCGCGGCCTCGATGAGGGCCAGCGCCTCGGTGGGCGAGGCGTGCCCGGTGCAGACCACCAGCCTCTGCTGGGCGCACACCTTCAGGACCTCGCGCACGGCCGGCAGCACCTTGCCGTCCGGCCCGACCACCTTGACGCCCTCGGGCGCGTCCTTGAAGTGCTTGACGTGGTGGTCGGCGTCGAAGGTGGGGAACCAGACCACGCGGCCCAGGCCGCCCTGCATCCGCCACATCCACTGCACGGCCTCGGGGTTGATGCCGCCGACGGCGCCGTTGAGGACGATGCCGCCGAAGGCCTTGATCCCGGGGTGGCGCTTGCGCAGGAACCAGGCGCGGGCGGCCGTGGTCATCACGTGGTTCTTGAGCACGATGGCCTCGGCCTTGCGCGCCAGGTAGGCCTGGGCCGACTCGTCGTCGTCCACGGCCCGGCCGAAGACGTCCGGCGCCGAGTGCACGTGGAAGTCGATGAGGCCTTCCACCGGGCTGACGGCGGGCGGCGGGGGCGGGAAGACGCGCACCTGGGCCTGGGCG
>FWPU01005387.1_pt1 | contig 27838 bp, 27 predicted proteins | sample 2228361 | NCBI WGS metagenome assembly FWPU01 (sample SAMEA103939777, study PRJEB20133) | metagenome
AGCAGAAAAATTTCAGCCTATCAAGTACCCTTGCCCTACCCCACCGAATTGGGTTGAATTGACCAGCCTTTTCCCCTGCACCAATTCCTACTTCAAATTTCCCCGGCTATATCACCGAGAGAAAGTGGAAAAATTCCGGGAATTCTGAATTTTTTCAAGGACCCGGGAGACTGAGAAGAGGGCAACGGTGCCTTCCTGGGGTAGAGAATCCCGCAAATACCTCCACTCTGCCTCTTCAAAAATTACCAGAGAAGCAACGAGGGGAAGCGACCGCATATAACTTCCCGAGATTTTTGGAGTAACTGAAGAGCCGGAGACCTCTGCCACAACTTCCTCTACAAGCCAAGCACAGCAGGTAACTCAGTAATGGAGTCAACACAAGCATCCGCATCGGATAACTCCTCCGGAGAACCATAACCATAGAGGCAGCCCACGGTAAAGGCGCCTGTTTTCTTCCCCACTTCCACATCCTCCCTTCGGTCGCCGACCATCACCACTTTCTCAACCCTGTATTTCTCTATGGCCGCCCTCAGCAATTCTTCCTTCGTCTTCCAGCCGTTGTATCCCCGATAGAAGACTTCATCCAGCAGAAGTGAATATCGGCATCGCGTAGCCACTGCGGTGATATATCGGAGGCTGGCATTCGTAATAATCACCCGCTTGCACCCTTTTTCCTTCAAGTATTCCAGAACTGCTTCAGTGCCCGGATAGAGCGCTCCCTCTTTGAGAACTGCTTCTATTTCCGCCTGAAGAGAAAACTCTCGCAAAATGGACGCCTCCCCTTTGAGTTCCTCGGGTAGCAAGGCAGGATAGAATTGTTCCGGTGTGTTCCCAATGAGCCGCAGCATACTTTCTACCGAGGGAACAGGCAAGTTCAAACCCTTCTGCCGCGCGTAAGCCTGAAACCCTCTTTGAATGGCTGGCACGGCAGATAGATGTGACTGAAAGAGCGTGCCATCATTATCAAAAGCCACCAGTTCCCACCGATTTCCCAGCGTCATCACCCCCTCCGGAGCAGGGCTGAGGTTTCTCTCCCCTCCTATACCACAGAAAACAAATCCAGTGGTATATTAGCATAGGATTGGCAAGGGAAATCTCATAAAAGGGGGCAAGAAAAATGAAGCCGACAGATGTGCTGAAGCACGAGCATCGCATCATTGAGCGGATGCTTAAGGTTCTGGAGAGAGCGTGTGAGAAATTCGAGCGAGGCGAGGCGGTTCCCCTTTCCATCTTTCATGAGGGAGTGAATTTCGTCCGCACCTTCGCTGACCAATGTCATCACAGGAAAGAAGAAAATACCCTTTTCCCGGTGCTGGAGCAGAATGGGATTCCGAGAGAAGGGCCCATCGGCGTGATGCTGGTTGAGCACGACCAGGGGCGGGGCTATATTCGGGAGTTATCTAACGCCCTCCAGCAACTGGAGAAAGGCGATGCTTCTGCAAAGCAGAAGGTCCTGGACAATACCCGCGCCTACATACAACTCCTCAACGGTCATATCTGGAAGGAAGATAATGTCCTATTTATGATGGCGGACCAGGTGCTTTCCGAAGCAGACCAGGAGAGGCTAATGGAGAAGTTTGAAGAGGTGGAAAAAGAAATGGGTGAAGGCACGCACCAAGCGTTTGAGCAGAAAGTGGCTATCTTAGAAAAGCAAATCGCTTAATTCCCTTTTCTAAGGCTTCTTCAGGCAAGCGCCACCCGGTTCCATTTCTTCCGAGCATCCTTGCGTTTGCTATATTTCTTTTTCTCATCAAAACATTTTTTGAAGTGGATTGGGGTGATGCTCTTGCGGTAAGGTTCATAAATACCATAGCGTGGATGGTGCTCGGATTCTTGCTCACTTTGATAACGAGGTGAGAAGTAACCGGAATTTCCCTCTTCTGCCCCATCCTCTTTCCTTCTGCTTTGCACCTTAAGGAATTCAAAGAAAAAAACGATATTTGTCTCTTTTCCCCTCTTATGACAAATTTTTCTCATCATCCAGAACCGGGAATTTTCCGACACCCGTAACTTCCTTTTCTTTCTTTGCAGAGAGGGAGTTTCGGGATTGGTGTTATTTTCGTACTGAAATTGCCGTGTTGAACAAGAAAATTAAGAGTGCGGCAGCATTGAGAAGCCCTCCCCAGCGGATGCCAGCAGTCCAATCTATCACATCTCCGAAAATCCGCAACAAAAGCGAAAAGTGCAGCAGTGCCAGATGGATATAGAAAGCGTTTTGAAACTGCACCTGCTTACCGGAAACAGATGAGAAAACCAGGGGCATATGGGCAAAAATCATACTGAAGACAAACCCGAGAAACAGGGAATGCGCTATGGCATCATACGCAGGACCGGCGAATACACCGTCATAAAACAGGGTAAGGATACCAGCCACAGCCAGCCAGAAATATCCGGCAAGAATTGCGATGGCGATGAAGCGATGCATACCTGCCGTCCGCACCGTGTGCCGGGCAATGTCTTTCCAGAAAAGCCAGCACGCCAGCATCACCATTCCCAAGCCCGCGCATATTGTGCGGTAGTACCAATGCCACCTTTCCACAATGCAACCCAGAATGTAGAGAAACAGGGAAAGCAGAAATACCTTGAGGGCGCCGGGGGAAAGCGGACCGATACGCGCCAGTTCCAACCTTTCCCCCGCAATGGTCAGCAGAGGAAAACCCATCCACCAATATAAAGAAGGAAACAAAGAGCCCGCCGTACCTGCTTTCAAAGCCAGATTCAGCCAGAGAATGTTGCCCACAAAGAAAGAAAACGCTCCCAGGCCCATCACAATCATAGGAAGGTTGCGATGTTTCAGAATGAGAAGCGTCATCATCGCAACAAGCACCGCACTGCCGGAAGTCACAAGAAAAGCACCGATGGAAAAAGGCGGTCCGATGAGCAAGGTCAACGCCCCCAGCCCGCTCAATGCCGGAGCAAGAAAGGTCCAGCGGTATCGGATAACGATGGCTCGCTCCAGGCTGATCAGTGTGCCCAGAAAGCCACACACCACAAGCGGACCGTGGGCAAAAGGAAGCCAGTAGAAACCGTATGGAAAAATCCAGGAAAACCGAGCAAGACCCGCATATATCCCCGTTATCAAACTCAAGAGCGCCAGAAACATTAAGAGAAACCTTCCCTTTCCCACCTTAAAATTCATCTCGACCCTCCTTTTCTGTCCTTCCCTGTTTCATCATACACATTCTGTCTAAAAAAGTATGCACCCCGGAAAGCGGGCGGAAGGGACAAATTGCGGGTCAAAAAAACAGCGTACGTACGATTTAGAGGAAGAGGCGGGCTTCTGTTCGGTCTGGAACATTTCGCGGATGAGACCCAGGCTGGCGAGGATTCCAGAGGCTTCGTATGGTAAAAAAAAATTTTGGTAGCCTCGCCTTTCGTCAACGCCGGTAAAAATTGCAGATATTTGAGCGTAATAATCTCTCTGGTGGGACGCCCTTCGTGGTAGCCGGTGAAGACATTGATAATTGCCTGTTTTTCTCCTTCTGCGACGGTGATTTTCATAACCTTCCGCTTCCAAGATTGCCGCCTGCTTACTCCCCTCCGCTTTCAAAATCGCTGACTGTCTCTGTCCTTCCGATTCCAGTATGATGGCACGCTTGTCGCGCTCCGCCTTCATCTGCCGGTGCATTGCCGTGTTACCTTCGTTCCCCAGCGGTCAGTTGCCTCATCCGCCACCTGCTCCCGCATATCCACAAAGACCCTTGCGGACTTCCTGACGATTCCATGTGCTCTAAACTCCTGCGTCGGTTTTTTCGCCCACTTCTTCGCCAGCCCGCGCGTAGCAAAAATTGCCACTATGCTGACGGCATAAGTATTTCAGTAACTATTAACCCTGCCCCCACCACTATCCACAACACTGCAATGTTCATCTTCCCTCATCTTCCTGTGTTTATTAAAAGCCAGCATAAACATCAAGCAAACTTTCCTGCCCTTCTTCAGGGGGTACCAAAACACTTCATAGGACGGAGGAGGAGAGCGCGAGGGCTTTTCGAAAAATTTCCAGTGCAGTGCGGAGTAATGTTCTTGACATCGTCAGAGCGGGATAAAAGCGCAGAGAATGTATCTGAAACAGAAAGGGAATTACCAGAAGGCCTAATTGCAGGCACCAATCGGCAACTTTCTTCGCTTGTTCGGGAGATGCGAATTCCACTCCAACCAGATAACCCATCCCGTGAACAGAACGGATATCGGGAAAATCCTTGGCAATCTGACGAAGGGAAGCAAGAAACCAAGGCGCATTTTTCTGAACCGTAAGCAAGGTTTTTTTGCGAATCAGATACCGCAGTGAGGCAAGACCCGCTGCGCAAGAAACCGGATTACCTCCGGTCGTGGAGATATGGGCAAAGGGAATATCCCGGGTAAACTTCCGCATTCGCTCCAGAGAAGAGCAAAAAGCACCCAATGGCAAGCCTCCGCCCAGAGCCTTTGCCAGAATCAGAACATCCGGAACGATGCCAAAATGCTCAAAAGCGAACCATTTTCCCGTTCTGCCCAATCCGGTTTGCACTTCATCGAACAAAAGTAGAGCGCCAGTTTTTCTTGTCTTTTCCCGCAGGGCTTTCAAAAAGTTCGCTGAAGGAACTCGGATTCCCGCTTCTCCCTGAACCGGTTCAATAATCACACCCGCCACATCTTCTGTAATTCGCTTCAGAGCGCTTGTTTCATCATAAGGAAGGAATTCCACTTTTTGCATCCAGGCAGAAAATGGCTTGCGATATTCCTCAATACCACATAGTGAAAGGGCAGAAAGCGTGTCGCCATGATATGCACCTTCAAAAGCGACAAATTTGCTTCGGGAAGTGGCATGCATTGCCAATTTCATCGCTCCTTCCACCGCTTCTGCTCCGCTGTTGGTGAAATAAGTCACGGAAAGCGAAGGAGGAAGCAAAGATGCCAGTTTCTTCGCCAGTTGCACCTGTGGACTCAGAACAAATTCGCCATACACCATAGTATGAGCAAACCGAGAAACCTGCTCGGAAACGGCTTCTATCACTGTTCGGACACCCTGCCCGGCATTCATTACTGCCACGCCACTGGTCATATCCAGCAATTTCTTCCCTTCTGTGGTGTAGAGGTAATAATCGGATGCCGAAACGATTTCTATCCCGAGCGGATGAGGTGAAGTTTGCCCGACGAAGCGAAAGAAGTCCTCTTTTTGCATCGGTGCTGTATTAGCGGACCGGTGTGATATCTATGAGTCTGGGTTTGACCGTTGTACCTTCAATCTCCACGATAGCATAAGAATTTTTCGGGGCGAAGACGGTATCGGTAGGTGAGCCGGGGTTTAAAAGCAGAAGGGAGCCGTGATATGTCAGCGTAGACCGATGGCTGTGTCCAAAAAAAATGGCATCTACCTGCTCATCTGCAAAAATTTTTTCTACCCGTTCTTCAATGCCTTCCGGTGGGCCATATCCGTGCACAAGTCCTATTTTAACCCCTTCCAGTGTGAATATGCGCTTCCCGGGAAGTAAAGCGCTCACTGCCGGGTCATCCATATTCCCAAAAACGGCATACAGCGGCTTGCCCATCGCTTGGAATTCATAATATACGGTTTCGGTAAGAAAATCCCCGCAGTGGATAATCACATCTGAGTTTTTTGCCTCGTGGACAATCACTTCGGGAATCGCTTTTGCCCGAACAGGAATATGAGTATCAGCCACCACGAGCACTCGCATCACTTCTTCCTCCTAAAGTACCATTTTTTTCTTCAAATACGAGTAAAATATTAACCCGATGCCCAGGATCAGGGCAAGGGTAACGGGATACCCCCACTTCCATCTGAGTTCCGGCATAACTTCAAAATTCATCCCATAAATCCCGGTTATCAGAGTCATAGGAAGAATGATGGTAGCGATGCCTGTGAGAATTTTCATAGAGGTATTCAAACGGTTGGACAGCATGCTAGCATATACTTCCATCACATTATTGAGGGAATCACGCAGAGAATCCACCTCAAGCAAAACCCGATAAGAATGGTCATACACATCACGAAAATAAGCCCGGTAATCCGCGGGAATCTGTGGATGTGTTGTTGTGAAAAGGCTGTGGAGCACTTCATTTTCCTGCACCAGATTTTTCCGTAGTGCGGATAGGATTTTTCTCAGGCGGATTATTTCACCCACCGGGTCATTTCCCTTTATCTTGAGCACATTCTCCTCAATATTTTCCACTACATCTTCCAACTGCTCTAAAACCGGCAGAGAACTTTTCACAAACGCCTCCAGCAAGGAATGAAATAGCAATAAGGGATGAAATTGGTCCTCTGAAAAAGAGGGCAGTGTGCGGCGGACCTCATTGATGGAAGAAAGCGGGCGGTGATGAAAGGTCACCAGAAAAGAAGGATGAACGAATATGTCACATTCCTCTGTTTGCAAACTTTCTGAGGCCACCGAATATTCGTGCAAAATGAGGAAAATGTAACCGGGAAAAAATTCCACTTTCGGCTGAAGAATTTGCTCCAGCGCATCTTCAATGGATAGTGGATGTAAATCTGGCAGAGCACGCAGCATTTCCATCTCTTCTTCAGTGGGGGCTTCTATATCTATCCAGCAAAACTGCGCTGGGATGTCCTCTCTTCTGCGGTAAATCTCCTGTTGAAAAGAGCGGTTTTGAAAGAAAAAAGCGGTCGCGGTCATACGGCAGAAAAATAAGTGGGAATATACCCCTGCTTCTGAAGGTCATCGAAAGGTATTCCTCTCCGGATACCTAATTCCACCGCAATACTGATGGCTTCCAAATATTCTTTTGCCGTAATTCTGCGGGAAAGTTCAGGATAATCAAATGCTCGGTAGCAGGGCTGATACTGCTCCATCAGATTGATATAAGAATTTGGAGACAGTTCCTGCACCAGGAATTCCAGCCATTTTCTTGTCCCAGAAAGACCGTTGGGGAGTACCAGATGGCGAATCAAAAGACCCCGAACTGCCAGACCGTTTTCAATTATCAGGTCTCCGCATTGCCGATGCATTTCCTTCAGCATCCTTTTGGCAACCTCAAAATATCCCTTTATATCCGAATACTTCTGCCCGATAGCAGAGTCGGAATACTTGATGTCAGGCATATAAATATCCACTATGCCGTGCAGAAGTTTCAGTGAAAGCAGGGAATCATAGGAAGATGTGTTGTAAACCAGCGGAAGATGAAAGCCGCCTTTTACTGCAAGTTCCAGCGCTTTGAGAATTTGCGGGACAACATGGGAAGGCGTGACCAGATTCAGATTATGGCATCCCATCTCCTGAATTGCGAGGAAAATCTGAGCTAACTGCTGGGGGGAAACCGCTTTTCCTTTTTTCAACTGGCTGATGTCGTAATTCTGGCAATAGAGGCAGTGGAGGTTGCATCCGGTGAAGAAGACCGTGCCGGAGCCACGCCATCCGCGCAGGACCGGCTCTTCTCCGAAATGCGGTCCATAAGAGGAAATGACCGCATATCGTCCTATTCCGCATTCCCCTTTCTCGTCTTCCAGTCTATTCACTTTGCACCCTCGCGGGCACACGCGACAGGGCAAGGAAAGTAGTTCTTTCGCCCCCTGTACCCGCTCGGAGAGTTCTCCGCTTTCTACGAGGGCGAGGTAGGAAGGATACCATTTTTCACCCATTCCAAAATGGTATTTTAACGCCAGAAGATGGTGAATACAGATTGCGAAACCCAAACAACGAAATATCCCATAGGAACGATGAGCAGTTGGGCAAGCAGAGTGCCCAGAAATTTTGTGGTGATGAGCAACAGATTCAGGGTGAAAATATCTTCTTGCGGTCGAACTTTCTGAATGCACTGGTCTGTAATATGTGCCGCAGGCGGGTCCACAATCACAAAAAGCAAAAATGTCGCCATTCCATTGACGATTCCAGATAAATTGATTGCCGTTGCGCGGATATCTGGCTCAAGCACCGATGCATATATTGTGGAAAGCACTCCAATCGTGTAAAATCCAGTCACCAGAATATGCCAGAGGAGCACATCGTAGGGCAATCGGCGCACATAACGATAATATCCAAAAAACCCTTCCCAGGAAGGCAGGCGAAAACATCGGACCAACTTCCAGAATTCTCCGAGTGAGGCAAAAGACCAAACGGTTCGCCAAACCGTTTTTTTACTCTCATACCGATTTATCAAAAGCACAAATACCTGAACAAACCAGGGCGTGAGAAATGCACCGGTGATTACTCCGATGGTAAAAAAAAGAATCAAAATGCGAACTTTGGAAAGAATCCAGGCTGTGGGATAACCTTGTTGAATGGAAAAATCCGCCATACTGCCCACAATGGGTGCCTGGATGAGGTTGGAAAGACGGGCAAAAAGAATGATTACATTGAACAGGGATAAAGACAAGGCAAGCCGTCCAGTTAATACACCGCTCACTCGCATAGATAATCCCAGCGTATCAATTGTGGACATCAAACACAATAACAATCCTGCCACCCAAACACTGGTATGAAAAAGGTCCATTATGCTCCCTCCCTACGGACGGTATTTCTCCCTCAATTCTTTTATATGTTGTAAAAAAGCGGATATACGTTTTTCATATCCTTGGTCGGAAGGGCGAAAATATGATTTCTGTGCCGGCAGATACATCTGCGGGATATAATGCTCCGGGTAATGGTGCGGGTATACATAATCGATGCCGTGACCTAATCTTTTCGCCCCCCAGTACGAAGCATCGCGTAAATGCTTGGGCACTTCAAAGATTTGCCCCTGTTCAATATCCTTTTGCGCGCGAATCAGGGCAGAATAAGAGGCGTTGCTTTTTGGCGCTGTGGCAAGATAAATCGTCGCCTGAGCCAGAGGAATCTGTGCTTCAGGCATCCCCACAAATTCCACCGCCCAGGCGACACTGGTGGCTACATTGATCGCCATCGGGTCTGCATTCCCGATGTCTTCCGAAGCCAGAATGACCAGTCTTCGGGCAATAAAACGCGGGTCTTCCCCTCCTGTTAGCATCAGTGCCAGCCAGTATATCGCCGCATCCGGGTCACTTCCCCGTATACTTTTGATAAATGCTGAAATCACATCATAGTGCATATCCCCGAGCCGGTCATAACGAACTTTTGCCTTCTGACCTACTTCCTCCACATCTTTCAAAGTGATCAAAATTTCCCCATCCTGCTTTTTGGAAGCCACCGCTGTCTCCAAGATATTCAAAACTCTGCGGGCATCGCCGCCGCTCATATTCATTAGATGCTCTTCTGCTTCTGGTTCCAAGCGAATTCGGTATTTTCCCAGCCCCCTTTTTTCGTCCTTCAAAGCCCGGTAAAGAATCACCCTTAACTGGTCTCTGTTCAGCGGATTGAGGGTAAAAAGCAGGCACCGGGAAAGTAGAGGAGAAATCACATCAAAAAAAGGATTTTCAATTGTGGCGCCTATGAGGGTGATCAAACCCGATTCTACCGAGGGCAGTAATGCATCCTGCTGGGCTTTATTGAACCGGTGGATTTCATCGATAAATACAATGGTTTTTCTTCCGGTCAGGCGATTTCTTTCTGCTTTCTTCACCGCCAAACGAATATCAGCAACTCCGCTGGTGACCGCATTGATCTGAACAAAATCCGCCTGAGTTTCCTGCGCAATGGCTTTCGCTATGGAGGTTTTCCCTGAGCCGGGCGGTCCATACAGTATCAGTGAGGGTAATTTCCCCGTGACTAAAGCCAATCTCAAAGGCTTCTCTTTTCCCACAATATGCTCCTGACCCACCACCTCATCCAGCCTTTTCGGCTTCATCCGTTCTGCCAGCGGCACATGCTCCTCTTCCTCAAATATCCCCCTCACATTCATATTTATTATACCCTTTCTACGAGATTTAGATTTTTGCCTGATATTCCTGCAGGATAGAGGTGAGTTCGGATTCTAATGTGGGCTCCTCACCGGTGACTTCATCTTTTTCCCGCACCTTTGCCATGAATCTTCTCTGTTTTGGTTTCGGATGAGGAACCCTCTCCATAAACAGGATACTCATTTTAGAAGGTACATTGGGGAAAACTCTGGGCAATGAAACGACCAGCCTCACTTCACAATTTTGGTCAATAAAATCCCGCACATATTGTAGTTTTTCATTGGCAAGAATTCCATCGGGGATGATGAGACAAATTCCCCCACCGATTTTCGCCAGTTGAATCGCTCGCACAACGAAAAGAGGACCATTTTGGAGTTTTCTACCCGGAAACGAGAGAGGGAACACTTCTCTGACCTTTTCGTCCGCACCTATCTGATAAACATCGCCGGCTGGAGGATTGCTAATAACGAGGTCAAAACTCCTCGGCTGAAGCACATTGGTTAAATCTCTTTCCTCCCAGAGGTGAATCTTGCCCGATACAAGCCCATTCTTGCGGAAGATGTTCAAATTCGCGTCAGGAGATAATGAAAGCAGAAGTTGAAGGAAGGTTTTCGTGGTGGAAACAGCGAAAGGGTCGACATCGCAGGCGAAAAGATTGTTCTGAAGGAAGGAATCTGAAGAGTGAGACTGAGCCACATGAAAGGCTACAGCGCCGACAAATCCTCCTGAACCGCAGGCAAAATCAATGATTCGCTCATCGGGTTGCGGATCTGAAAGTTTTACCATAAAATCAATAATCTCTGAGGGTGTAAGATAACGACCGATGTCCATCCCATTGAATGCGGCACTCTTTCCTTGAAAAAATTGGGTTACGAATTTCCGATACGCATACGCCAGATGGTTAGACTTTATCTCGTGGAGAGGATACCGAAAAAGGGGTGTGGACAGTCGGTTTATGGCTCGCTTGGATAAATTTGATAAGGCTTGAATCTTCTCAAGTTCCACACCTTGCACGGTTTGAAGCAATATATCATTTAGTTTCATCAAAATTTCATCCGGGTTTTTTCCCACTTTAGAACTGGCGCCGGATAGAACCTGATAGATTTCATCAAAAGTGTGGGCGAGAGCATCCAGCCCGAGCGTGGTCTGTGAAACCTGCTGAACCGTTGCGGGTCGCAGAGTAGCCTGAACCTGCTGAATCAGTTCTTGCCACGATAGAAGTCGTGGTAATCTCTCAAAGTGGATGTCAATACTTGTCTCTGTTGGAACTGCCCTGAACATTTCCATTCGCTCTCCAGCGGCACACAGTATATACGGGATAGTTTGAACTTCTGTGGTACCAGGAGAGACAAAGTTTCGTGCGTGAAAAGTGGCTTGAGGAAACGCTTCCCTATCAAATTGGCTTTCTCTTGGTTTTGCCTCCACATCTAAGATGGGCTTCCCTTGAAACCAAAATATATAATCCGGGTCATGGTCACCACTCCAAGTGCGAAAGCGGTTGCTGGAGCCACGAGTGCAGAAATTTATATCTCTATGCGGATAGTTAAGCCTCTCCAATTTAGGCTCTAAGACTGTTGCTTTATAATCGTCTTCCGAAAAGCGTTCCCTTGCCATCTTATCCTGGCTCCAGAGTGAACACCTTCCGAGAAGTATCCATGCACACCTTGAAATACTCCAAAAAACCGACGTGACCTAAAAGATTGAATGGTATACGGATTTCATCCGAGAACCCCACCCAACACTCATATGAGGTTTCCCTGAAGTGAATTTGAAGATGTTGGAAGAATGCTATAATTGAACTACCACATAAGCCGCTGATTCGGTGGGGCCTTCCATCCTTCCATTGTAATTCAAGCCTTTCCGCTTCATTAACTATGGAAAAGGGTAAACATTGAGCCAGAATCCACAAGGGCTTCAGTATCTTTAAACTTGTTTCTGAAGGATAAAGTTATAGGTAAGATGGGCCAGAAAGAGCCCTGACGCTGAAAATAGGGAAATTCATAAAGTGTCATACGGCGATTTGAACTTCTTCTCTGCTTTTGGGCACATAGACAACAAGAATTCTTGCACTGGGGTATTTTCGTTCTACTTCCTGATCCAATTTTACAGGGTCGTCTCCTACGCCCACGAGCTGCTTGCCAACAATGGCAAGATATTTACCGGCATATTTCTTTTCAAACTCTTGCCACTTTCTCACCAGCCATTCGTGCCGGTCATCCCGTACCGTTTTTTCTACTCTCTCGGTATTACCCTCCCAAATTTTAGGTCTTTCATTTTTCAAAAACTTCTCAACCCTGTCTGTATCAACTACTTCAGCACAGAGCGCCATTTTCATTCCCTCCTTATCGCCGATGAATTATGTTACAGTAAGGTCGAATCTTTCTAATTAACTCTTTTTCTAATTTTAATCTTTTTCGTTTACTGGCTGTGGGAATATAACGGATTTCTACCGCATTTCCAATGCATCTCTTGTGCTCCCTAACCGCTTCCGGGATTCTCCTTTCCAAACATTTTGACTGACCGATACGAATTCCTCTGGTTCCTTTAATAATATAAATACCCGGAGTGTATTTTTTAGGCATATTCCCATCACCTCACAATCTCTTTCTTTTTCCTTCTATGATTTCTTCCACCTTCCGAATCAGGTCATTTAATAGTTCTTCCCTGCATTTTCTTGCTAATTCCCGAGAAGGCTTCATAACGAGGATTTTCTCCAGTTCGTCTTTATCCAATGTGGGAGAAGCCGCGCCGCTTGTAAATCTTTCTATCTGTTGTTTTCCAAATTTACTTTTTAAAAACATTGCTACATATGGGGCCCAATTGTAGGTCTTTACTTTTATTAGAAATTCATCACCATATACACAACTCGGGAATACAAGATGTTTAACATAAGTCAGTTTACCACGCCCAACACCCCCCATTCCTTTTCTCCAAAGGATTATATTATCCAATTCTACACAGAAATTCGCAGAATTTGCCGGGCTGTTTTTTCCCACGAACTGAATTGTCGGTCCAATCTACACCTGTATCTAAGATGTTGCCAACTTTAATGACAGCAATTTCACGCCGCCTTGTGAATTTCAGAGGACCGGCTCTATATCCGGATATAATAGGATGAGTCAAGTTTTTCAATGGAACTGCCCCCTTTTTCCTCAAGAAGCGCTCCAACTGTTTGTATTCATCTCGCCAGTATTCAAAGTCCATTCGTCCAGCCTTCCGTTGTTCGCTTTTCCAGGCATGCGCCCAGAGGGGAGAGTGATGGGAGTCGGGCAACTTACCTGTTTTCCAAAATTTTGCAAAGGCGTTCACAATCTCCGGCAGGTCGTTTTTCCCATCCGCGTTCACTCCCACATATTCCGCTTTTGCCATAAACACTATGCCTTTTGGGTTGGGTTTCTCACCAAGCAGGTATTTTCTTAAGAAGATGATGGAGGTTTTGGCAATGATGCCGGATTCTTTGAAAGTCTCCCGCGGGAGGCTGATGGTTGCGATATGGTCGGCTTTTTCCATCATCCAATCCCGGAGGAACTGCAACTGGTAATTGGCGAGAATTCCATCAGGGACAATGATGGCGATGAAACCCCCCGGCTTTGCCAGCCGGATGAATCGTTCCACAAATAGCACCTCTATGGGGAAAGAAGCGACACGGCGTACCCAATCCTGAAGTGACCTGTTCTGGAGGATAATTCCTTCTATTTTATGGATGCCTTTATCCAACTCCTGAAGTATTTTTTTCAGGGCATCCGTGCGAATTCTATTATCCTTTGTTCGGATTTTAGGCACTTTTTTCACTTTTCCGAATATCCCGGTTTCTTCACCTCCTTCATGTTCATCGCTGAGGTTCACAGGGGCTTTCTTCAGACCATCGTATCGCTCCAGAGATAAGAGCAGATGGATGAAATAATGTTTCTCGCTGGATGTGAGAGGGCTTTTCTTTGCATACTCCAAACCCTTTTCAGCCACTGCTTTCACTTCTTCTGTTTCTTCTTTTTCAGTTTCAAAAAGCCACTCTTTATCTTTCTCACCCTTTGCCCTTTCTTCCTCAGGCAGAAGTCTGAGGAGGTCTTTTAGGCCAGCGCCTCCGAAAGGAGGATTGCCAATCACGAGGTCAAAGGAATCTTCCTGAATACCCAGTTCTGATTGATTCATCAGGCCATCGGTAATAAAAAGGTTGAAGCGATTTCGTATGTTAGATTGCTCCCAGACACTGTGGAGTTCCGGGTCAATTTCAATTCCATATAAATGGTCATCAGGGACGATGCTCTTTTCCGAGGCTCGCTGTAGGAAAATCCCTTCTCCACAGGCTGGGTCAAGTATCTTCCACTCTTCCGGGATAGGCTTGCCCAGGTAAGTGGAAATCAACTCATACATAAAGTCTGCCACCTGGGAAGGGGTGAAAAATTGCCCCAATTCCTTTTTGGAAGTAAATGGCGCACGACTTTTTTTCAGATTTTTCAAATGATGCTGGAGTTCCCGCAAGGTGATGTCTGGAGTGAAGAAAGGAATGCCTTCTTGAATCAGTTTTGGATTGGCAAGCGGCGAAAGTGAGGATGAAGGAAAACGAGCGACAAAAAGCGGTCGCTTATGGGAATGCGCCTCTCGGATGAGTCTTTCCATTGTTCCGCCTTCGGTAATTTCTATGCCAATGAGGACATCGGCCATGGAGGTGATGATTTCATCGCGAATCTGATTGGAAATCTGGTAGGGAACTCCGGCGCTGAAGGGAAAAATGAAGAGCAGGTTTTGACTTTCTTTCCAAAAGTCTCTCAATTCTTCAACCGAACGGTCTGCCACCACAATGGCAGGAATCTTTTTCTGAAGGCAGACTTCAAAAACTGCCCGGTAAGTTTTCGTCGTGCTTGTTATGACCACATAGCCGGTCATCTGAACAAATTCCGCAACTCTTGCTGACAGTTTTAATGCATCGGGTGAGGCGCTCTGGGAATTCAGGATGGCAACTTTTGGATTCTCAAGTAAACTCCTTTCGCCTTTCAGAACAGACTTTTCCAGCCAATTCGGCTCTCTTTTTCCCTTAAGTTGAACCTTCATCATATTCTCTTTCCCCGCCATTCCATAAGCGCCTCATTTATCCCTTAGCCATAGTGAACGACTCTGCTCCCTGCCCTTCGGAGGTTATTATAATCTTTTTTCACTCTCATCAGGGGCTTTTCCCTTTATAAGGGCAAGGAATTCTTCTTCGGTGAGGATTTTGACGCCGAGTTTTTGGGCTTTGTCCAATTTGGAGCCTGGAGATTCGCCCACAATGAGATAGGAGGTTTTGGAACTTACGGAATCCGTACTCTTTCCGCCCAACTCTTCAATCAATTGTTGAGCCTGCTCCCTGGAGCAATTCTTCAATGTTCCGGTGATGACGAAAGTTAGTCCGGATAACAGTCCTGCAACCTTCTGCACCTTTTCCGCCCTCACATTCACTCCTGCTCGCTCCAGTTTTTTTATCACTTCCACATTCTGCAAAACCGAGAAATACTCTTTCACGCTCTGCGCCCTTTGAGGTCCAAAACCTTCTATGGCGGAAAGTTGCTCAAAGGTCATCTTTTGCAAATCCCAGATGGAAGAGATTCTTTCAGCGAGCAATTTCGCCGCCTTTTCCCCGATAAATCTTATCCCCAGACCATGAATCAGCCTCCATAAAGGATTCTTCTTTGTCGCCGCTATTGCATCCAGCAGATTTTGCGCAGATTTCTCTCCCCATCGCTCAAGACTCGCCAGTTCTTCCTTTTTCAGATAATACAGGTCGCCCACATCTTTGATGAACCCTTTCTCCACAAGAGTATTCACATTCTGTTCACCGAGATGTTCAATATCCATAGCATTTCTTCCAGCAAAATGGATAATGCGCTCTTTCACCTGAGCCGGGCAACCAGCATTGATGCATCGCACTGCCACTTCCTCCGGGTCTCGAAAAACCGCCGAGCCGCAAACTGGGCATTTTTCAGGCATCACAAATTCCTTTTCATCCCCTCTTCTCATCTCCGGAACGCTTTTAATGATATGGGGAATCACTTCGCCTGCCCTTTCCACAAGCACTGCATCACCAATCCGAATATCCTTCCTCCGAATTTCATCCTCGTTAAACAGCGCCACACGGCTGACAGTAACCCCTCCGATCTCCACTGGCTCCAGAATCGCTGTAGGATTCAGCGTTCCCGTTCTTCCAATTTGAATGGTGATGGTTTTTATCCTTGTTACTGCTTGATTTGCCTGAAATTTGTACGCAACAGCCCAACGGGGATGATGTAGAGTGCTTCCGAGAATCCGATGATGTTCAAAAGAATTCACCTTCACCACCATTCCATCGGCTTCATAAGGTAGATTATGAATTTTATGCCTCCAGAACTCACAGTATTTTATCGTCTCATCAATGCTGGAAAAAACCTGCCAGTTTGGCTCCACCTTGAACCCCGTTTTTTTCAACAGTTCCAATGCTTCCGAATGACTTTTCAGCCCTCTATTCTCAGCGTTTGTCTCATAATAAGAAATAAAATACCAGAAGGCATCCAGGTGTCTTCGGGAAATCTCCGAAGCATCTTGCAATCTAATCGTGCCTGCACAGGCATTCCGCGGATTGGCGAACAGGGAGAGCTTCTTTTCTTCCCGCTCTTTATTCAATGCCCTGAACACTTCTTTTGGCATAATCACTTCTCCGCGAATCTCCACCAGGCGAAAACCTTCCAGGGAAAAAGGAGCATTCAGCGGTATGCTGCGAATCGTTCTAATGGCGTGGGAAACATCCTCTCCTTTCACTCCATCTCCTCTCGTGGCACCCCTTTTCAGGACATCGTCCACATATACCAAAGCCATACTTGTTCCATCCAGTTTGATCTCCACCACATACTCCGGCTTCTCACCTTCCAGACGCTCCTGTACCCTGCGATGGAATTCATGCAATTCTGCTTCATCGTATGCGTTGTCTAAGGATAACATCTGCACATAATGAGCCACTTCAGGGAACTCTTTAATTAATGAGGATGCGACCCTGCGAGTAGGCGAATCCGGGGTGACCAGGTGAGGGTATTTCTGCTCCAGTTGCTTGAGCAGGAGCATCAACTGGTCATATTGCGCATCCGCAATGATAGGGTCGGCAAGCACAAAATATCGGTAATCATGGAAGCGAATGACCTCCCGCAAAATAGGGAGAAAAGAGGTGACCTCTTCTACGCCCAAACCCAAGTATTCCTTCAGGCTTTTCAGGATTTTCTCAGTTTGAAGAGCCATTTTCACATCTTTTTCCTCGGGCATATTGCTCACCATAAAAACTATACAACACGGGGGATTTTGGCTGATGTGAGATAGGACAATTCGGTGACCTGTGCATTATGATATATTGCAGGTAGCAAAGAAGGAGGGATGATGAAGCATGCGATTTAAAGTTGGGATAGTGGGAGCGGGAAATGTGGGAGCAGAAGCGGCGCGAGAGATTCAAAGCAGGCAAATTGCCGATGTCATACTGGTGGATATCATTGAGGGGATGCCGCAGGGAAAGGGACTGGATATGGCCCAGGGAGCGCCGATTTTTGCCACCAGCAGTCGGGTTTTCGGGAGTAATGATATCTCTGCGATTCAGGGCTGCGATGTCGTTGTCATCACCGCAGGCGTTGCACGAAAGCCCGGTATGAGCCGCGAAGATTTGCTCAACACCAACTTTCGCATCATCAAGGGAGTTTGTGAAAAGGTGAAAGAGTTTGCTCTAAACGCTATTGTCATTGTGGTCACTAATCCCTTGGATGCGATGGTCTACACTGCTTACCGAATACTGCAGTGCGACCGGAGCAAAATTATGGGGATGGCTGGTGTTCTGGATTCTGCACGGCTTCGCTATTTTGTATCCGAAGAATTAGGCGTTTCCCCTGCCAATGTTCAGGCAATGGTGCTGGGCAGTCATGGCGACCTGATGGTCCCGGTTTCGCGTTTCGTTTCTGTCAGCGGCATTCCTGCCGATGCTCTGCTCTCCAGGGAGCGGATGACTGCTTTGATAGACCGGACGCAGAAAGGGGGAGGAGAAATCGTTGCCCTGTTGAAGACGGGCTCGGCGTATTATGCTCCGGGTATCGGCATTGCTGAAATGGTAGAATCTATCCTCTACGATGAGAAACGGCTGGTATCAGCATCTGTTTGGGCGCAGGGAGAATTCGGGCTTTCCGATGTTTTTGTAGGTCTACCGGTGGTCCTGGGCAAGGACGGAGTGGAAAGAATTCTACAAGTGCCTTTGAAGGATGAGGAAAAAGCGTTATTGGAAAAGTCTGCAAGGCATGTGAAAAACCTTCAGAAGGAGGTGGATGCTCTCTTAGTCAGTTAATGCCAGATTTCCGCATTGGCGACACCCAGTTTTATCATCGCCAAGTAGGAAGATTTTTTCTCGATGGAGGGGCAATGTTTGGTGTAGTGCCTCGCCTGCTGTGGGAGCGGGTGTACCCTCCCGATGAAAAGAACCGCATCCTGCTCGGAATGAATGTGCTGGTAATACAAACTCCCGAAGGCAAAATTCTTGTAGACAACGGCGTGGGCGGCAAATTATCTCCCCGACTTCAGGAAATCTATTCTGTCCAGTGGGATGGCTTCTCTCTTCTTCCCTGCAAACCTGAAGAAATTGACCTGGTGGTGCTGACCCATTTGCATTTCGACCACTGTGGCGGGTCCACCACAAATTCACTTGAAGGAACGGTCCCTGCATTTCCCAGGGCTACCTACTTCGTTCAGGAAACCGAATGGCTTTTTGTTCAGCAGACCAATGAACGCACTCAGGCGAGTTATTTTCCGGAAAATTATCAGCCTTTAATGGAGCAAAATTGTCTTCAAATGGTAAAGGGTGAAAAAGAACTGCTCAAAAAAATTTATGTCATTCCCGCAGAAGGACATACTCCCGGGCATCAGATTGTCGTGATATACACTTCTGAGCATCCGGTAGCGTTTATGGGAGACCTGGTTCCTACTACCAGACATATTCCATTGCCCTACATTATGGCTTATGACCTGTTTCCCCTGCAAACACTGGAAACGCGGAAAATCATCTATCGGCGTGCCATAGAAGAACACTGGCTGATGGTTTTTGAGCATGATGACCAACCTCACGCAGGATTTTTGCAGATGAAGAACGGAAAATATCAGATTGCTTTGAAATATTGAATTTTGCCTGCCACACAAGCCATTCATCCTTTTTTTGACTTTCTTGTTTCTTTCCTGAAGTCCTTCCCTATAAATTTCCATAAAGTCCTGGAATTGCGTTATGGATTCAAAACGGGCAAGCAGTTATCTATGGAAGAAACGGGAAGGAGATGGAAGGGTGTGAGCAAGCAAAGGGTTCATCAATTGCTCAATAAGGTGTTTAACCAATTACAGCAGGCAGAAACTCACTTCCTTCCTTTACTGGAGCAGGTAATCCACAAGATTCTGGAAAAATATGCTGGAATCATCACTTCGGAAAACTTTCAAAAAGAATGGAATGCTCTGGCTCCTAATCCTGCGCTGGGTTTAGGAATCCTGCATTTGATGAAAGAATATTTCAGGCGGAAGGCGGTGAACCTGCTGGAAAAAGTAGAGAATGGTTTTTACACCGGCGCTGGGAAAGAGTATAAAACGGTGAAGAGTGATGGGCGCAGAGCCCTGCAAGCGATTGAGGAGATTTTCCAGCTGAAAGGCGCTTTAACCGAAGAGCAGTTCTGGATAGAACTTTCCAGGAAAATGCCCAGAAAACCTGTGAAAGAGAAATTTCAGCCATTAGTCAAACAATTGATCCGGGAAAACTACATTCAGCATACCCCCACCGGTTATTTGGTCATCTCCCGAAAAGCCCGCACTTATGTGGGAAAACTATACATTGCGCTGTCCTTTATGGGACGCCCTGCAAAAGTCTCGGAAATCCTGGAGACTTGTGTCCTTCTTTTCGGCCGTTCTGCGGATTTTTCTTGCGCTCGGCTCCGTCCCCTTTTGACCAGAAGTTCTTCCAAGTTTATCTGGACGGGCAAAAGAGCAGAATATGCGTTAGCGCACTGGGGCATTCCCCGAGCAAGAGGATACCGTATTGCCAGAAAGGACAAATTGGAATTAGTCGCGCAAGCTTTGAAACAATTGGGTAAGCCCGCCAATCCGAGGGAAATTCTGGATTTCATTCGCCTGCAGAGCAAACCTCCTTATCCCATCAATTTCAATCGGGTGTATTCCACTCTGCTATCTCAATCCGATGTCTTTACCCGCGGACCGGGGAAAGGAGAATTTTCGCTGAAAGACTGGAATTTGCCGGCATATCGGCAACCAAAATTGCTCATCAAAGAAATCCTGACTCAGGCGAGAAACCCTCTTTCTGCGAGTGAAATTCTGATGAAAATTCGCCAGAAATATCCGGAAATCCGCTTGAAAAATCTCTCTTCATACCTTTGCCAGGATAAAGATTTTGCCGCAAACCAGGAGCGAAAATGGTTCCTCACTCAGCCGGAAGTATACAAAGGCACCCCCTATTATTCCCAGATTCAGAAGTGGCAGGAATTCTATGAAGAGAAGAAAGAACAGTTTGTATTCAAAAGATATATTCGGAAATTGCTTTCTGGAACTGCGCGAAAGCACATTCCTGCTTCAGCGGTACGCAGAGGGTTAGAAAGGCTGATGAAGCAGGAAGATTTTGCGCTGATTGTGAAAGTTGCACCCCACCTGCCCAAGCATAGAGCTATCCAGACCATCGTGCGAAAAGCAAAAAAACGCCTGCTTTTTTAACTCTGCTCTAATTTTCAGGGTAAAATCCTACTCGGTAGGGGAAAAAGCGATGGAACGGTTGAAAACGCTGGTAAAAAAGACGAAAGAGAAAGTGCTTTTTGTGGTTATAGATGGGCTGGGCGGTGTGGACGCCGGACAAGGAACCGAGCTGGAATGCGCCCGAAGGGAGACTTTAGACCGATTGGCGTCCGAAGGCGCTTGTGGAAAGGTCTGGGTGGTTGCTCCGGGCTTCGTTCCGGGCAGTTTGACCGGACATTTATCGCTCTTCGGATATGACCCGTGGTCTGTTTCTGTTTCTCGAGGAGTGGTGGAAGTTCTTGGCAGTGGTTTCAGCATTACCCGGGAGGACTTATGCGCCAGAGGAAATCTGTGCACGATGGATGCTTCAGGAATTGTGGTGGACCGAAGGGCGGGCAGGATTTCTACCGAAGAAGCCCGCATCCGCCTGGATGCCATTCAGCAGAAAATCCCCCGCATTGATAGCGTCAAAGTCCATATTATTCCCGGTGTGGAGCATCGGTTCTCCATTGTCTTCCGCGGTCCTGGTTTGAGCGGTCCAGTAGGGGATACTGACCCAGGCGAAAGCCTCAAACCCCCCCTTGCGCCAATGGCTTCTACCGCTCAATCCCTGCTTGCGACTGAAATCGTGAACCGGTTTGTCTTTCAGGCACGCGATACCTTGAAGTCCTTTTCTGCAGGAAATGCAGTGATTCTCCGTGGTATAGACATCTACCGACCTCTACCAAGTTTTAGCGAAATCACCGGGTTTATGCCCGTCGGCATTGCTTCTTACCCTGTATATCTGGGTTTGTGCAGGCTGATGGGGTTTGTTGCACAGCCAGTTTCCGAAGGCTATGAACTGGAAGAGCTCCGACGATTTTATCCTATGCACGATTTCTTCTACCTGCATTTTAAGCAAGCGGATAAATACGGAGAAGATATGAACTTTGAAGCCAAAGTGAAAGCCATTGAAGAAGTAGATTCCGCCCTTGGCAGGATTCTTTCCCAGCTGGAATTTGACCTGGTGGTGGTCACAGCCGACCATTCTACGCCATCGGCGCTGGGGCTTCACTCCTGTCACCCCGTCCCAATTCTTTTCTGGGGAAAATCTGTGGGTAAAGATTGGGTCCGCCATTTCACGGAAAAAGATTGCCTGCTGGGAACTTTAGGGATGCTCCGGGGGACCGATGTAATGCCCATAGTGCTTGCCTTTTCCGGCAGAATGAAGAAATATGGTGGATAAATGGCTGGAAAAGTTGGATTCTTCTTATGTCACCGTCCAGGCTGTGTCTTCTGCCCTTCAGCATCGCCCTTTTCTCATCACTTCTTCCTATCCAAAGGTCGAGTCTCTTCTGCATATTTTAAGCGCTTTTCCCCCCGCCATCCAACGAGCAGGGATTTTTCTGGGCGTCCTGCCCAGAGGAATTTCCCCCAGTGTTGCACCACAAATTCATTTACAGATGCTGACGAATTTTTGCCTGAATCAATATCCCGGCGAGAAATATTCAGCGGTCGCTGTCGGTGCTCCTTCTGGGGCTCTGGCTCATTTCTGCTCCCTTCTGCGCATTCCTTTCCTCACCACCCACTTTCTCTTCTCGTTCCGATTCTGGAATCCTCACCTGAACGCCTCTCGCACCAGAGATTTTGGTTTTCCTATTGCTGAAAAGATTCTGAAGCATAATCCTTGCTTGGAAGCGGTTATTCACTTTGACCCAATCCACGACCGCTTCCTGGTGTTCCGCCTCTGCCATATCCGATTGAGACTGCGTTGTTTTCCCGCCGATTATCTCGGTTGGCTAAAGCAAAATCTTGCCCCGGACGGCATTGTATTCTTTTTCAATTGCACCTATGAATGGAAAGTAAAATTTCTTGCCCCGAAAACGATTTTTCAAATCGGCGGGCTGGGGGATATTTCCCCTGATGAGTTCATTCAAATTTTTGGCTGGCAGGATGATTGGCAACCCTATCCGGAATCGGAGTGGGGCACACCGCCCTCTTTTCTAAATTCAGCGAAAGGACTTCTGGAGCAGTCCCATATCCCTTGGGTTGAAATCTCATTCCCGCACCCGCAGAATCTTTCCCTTTGGGTGTGGAAATTGTGGCAGAATACCGTGTCATCTTCAGAGATTTTTCTGGATTCTTTCACCTTCATAGACCCGTATTTTCATCTGCTCTCCCGGATTCCTCCCTACTGGCTGGCTTTTAACTGTCGGGATTCTCTGAAGATGGCTATACACCATCTTTCCGACCACCAATTTCAGAGAATCTACCTTTCGCTTCCCCCTTCTTTTGCCAGAAACCGGGATATTGCTTCCCAAAAAGAATGGTCCAACGCGCTTTCCTCTTTGGGCGAAGTTATCCCCATCGGGATGAGCAAATTTTTTCCGGTGGATGCCTATGCCGCATTCCGTCGGGTTGAGGAATTGAAAAGATGGTATGCTCGCCTTCCCTCCGATGCTTCTGCATTACACCTTAAGGAGATTCCCCAGTTTTTGTTGAAGGACAAAATACTTCGGTTATAATGTATGACGGTGGTTGTTGAAACCAGTAGAGCGGATTTCATTGGGCTGTCTGAGGCAGTTCTGCTTTATCAGGACCGAAAAGTGTGGCTCCATCCTCTGCTCATCCTGAGCCGGGAAGGGGCGATGCTGATTGACCCCGGCGCCGGCTCCTTGCCTGTGAGGCAAGATGAGCGGTTTCCGTTGGCGAAAACGCTAAACCCCCTGGATTTTGAACTGGCAGAATACGGAGTGAAGCCCGATGAGGTGAAGCGGGTGATTCTTTCTCATCTGCATTTTGACCATACGGGTAATCTCCTGAACCAGCAGAAATTGACTTTCCCAAAAGCCATTCACATCTGGCATAGAGCCGAAATGGTTAGGCTTCAGATTCCTCATCCGAATCAACCTTCGTTCATATATAATAGCCAGACCCTAAACTATTTCCTTTCTCTCTTGCCCGAATATAAGATGATTCAAAAAGAGGAGTATATTACCGATTGGATTCAAATCATTCCAACCGGGGGGCACTGCCCCGGGCATTGTATTTTGAAATTGACGCCTTCTGAATCAGAAACTGTGGTTTATACGGGAGACCTGTTCATTTTTCCTTTCTTTCTTACCCCTGGCCGCCACCTCAATGTGCACGAAGAACCGGAGAAAATTGAAGCGAAAAAACCGCAGTTTCGGCAATGGCTGAAGAACGGGGCTCGCCTGTTTTTTTATCATTCACAAAATCCCTGGTATGGTTTGGAGGAAGAAAAGGAGGGATGATGCGGAAGTTTGCAATGCTAATGGCGGTAGTTTTCTCAATGCTTCGCGGAGGAAATTTTATCTGTTCTTGAGAGAATCTCTCACCTGCTCATCAAAGTATCACCACAACATAACACCACATCATTCCCTTCTTCTATCTTTGCATCTTCCCCCAGTGGGAGGGCTGGTCCCCCTCCGTCATCAAATCTAAAAAGTGCAGGCAATTCCGGAAATCTGGGGAAGGACGATAGGTAGAAGTCTTGGACCACTGGAGAGCATGCGTCCAAGCACTTCTGCGCGGCATAATGGAAGAAGAACTTTTCTATCCACAATTGCCATAGGTGTAGGAGACAATTTTCCCCTGAGGAGATACAGTGCAGGATATGGGGTTCCCATTGGTGGCATGTTTTTTCAGGATTTCCAGTCTTCCCATATCATCCTCTGTACAGGGAGCAAATTCCCACCGGGCATAGCCTCCGGTGAATTCATTGCTTAAATATTTCAGATAGGGTACACAGAGATTAACGCCTCCCAGCTCTCAGGCCATTCTTTGGTCTGCTTTCTCTTATCCCAACTGTAAAATGCGATGGGAGTCCGTAGAAAAAGGGCTACCGAATATGCTGTCTTCATCGCAGGAGTCCAATCAACAACTGCACATAATCCAATGGATTCACGTGCTCTGCAGAGGAAAGGAAAGGATGGGTAGTGGCACCCGAATACATAATCACCCCGACGGGCGCTCTACTTTCATCCTTCTTGATTTCCACAAATCCGGGTTCTCCTTTTTTCGCCTCCAGAATCGGCTTATTGCTCAAAGGAACCACCAGGTTCTTGCATTCTATGGGAATATAAGGAGAATTGCAGACCTCCTGCAGACTTTCGGGCGCTTTTCGTTCATAGAACTGATACAACTTCACCGCGTGGTCCACAGCAAAAGTACTTCCCTTCAGCTGCGCCAATTCCTTACTCCCGCGAGTAAAAATTTCAGCCCGTGTCAGCAAAGGGAATACCACCAACATTGCTAACCCCAAAAACACTTTCTTCACTTTTCACACCTCCTTTCACTTCCATATTTTACCCTCCACAAGCTATATCCACTGCACATGTAGACGTTTCCGATTCTACCGGCGGATCATAAACCCTACGGTTTTCCGAGTAACATTGCTCAATCGGCCCCACTCCACACCAATCCTCGCACCAGTTCATACAATCAAATATTTCCCGCTCTTGTATTACACAGGTAAACGAGCTTATTAGGCATTCTGGAGTTCCATCGACATATGGATCACGGCAACAGCACATCCAAGATGAAGCACAGCTGGCAGACAGTTTCTTATATGTACCCCAATATTCCACGAAATTCTTTCCTTTCCCGGAGAAAAAAACGCAGACTATGCCCGGGAAATTCCGTTAAATAGGCACTATCTGGGAGGGGGGGTAGCAGTTATGAGAAATTTTTCCTCACCACTGCATCTTTCCAATTCTCCAATAATTAGCAGAAAAATTTTACCCTCTCAACCCTATTTCCCTCAATTATCCGCTGGAATCTATCCCAGGCATTTACTGCCTTCTGAATATCACAAGTTTTTACACAAGGACACACGGGAAAACTTTCGTAAAACCCGGGCAATTCCTAAATTTCCTGGAATGGAGTTTACAGGGAAAGTTTTCTCGATTTGTGAAACATAAAGGAACTGGGGCCGAGGGACGAAGTAGGAAATTATTCCATTCAGGATGTCCACATAAATTCGTTTCCCCTTGGGATAGGAATATTTTTTTGCCTCTTCATTTCTCTGCTCTTCCGGCAGGGAAGAAATTCCCAGCAATTTCTGATTTACTTGCCAGCGGGCATTGTAGACTTCCTCCCATTCATTTTTGGAGAAAAAGAACAGCGAGCGGAGCGGTTCCCCGGTGATCAAATCCACCGAATCGGGTTTAAACAGATTGCCCAGAACCCGTTCCATTTCCTCCAGACTGTTCGGATAACATCCGGTCACCATTTCAAACTCGTTCACTGCGGCATCCAGATGTCGAGCAAGCGCTTCCACAAAAAGGTCCATACGGTGTTCTTCAGAGGTCACAGGTGAGAGCACTTCTTTCAGCGTAAAGCGTTCAGATGGTCGAAATGTTACATTGGGAAACAACAAGGTCAAACTTGCATCCTTATCCCTGGCGATGCTGAATTCCCCAACTTGTGGATTTTCCTCCACACAGCGCAATTCTGCCCCTTTTGCCGGTTCATCCAGATAGAAATTCTGGCGAAACATCACCGGAGAATTCATAAACTCGGAGCAGGATGCGGGATATTGCCTGTGGGTAAATCGGTAGACATCCAGCATATTCCCAATGTAGAGCCGAAGCCCCTCCAACCTTCTCTGTTGCGGGCTCATCTCCTCCAGATTCACACTTGCCAGAAGCACCATGCCTGCAAACCAAATTCCTTTCCACCTCATCTTTCTCACCCTCCTTGTTTTCCATTATTGGCTAAGCAGAGAAACTCCCCAAACATCGGCAAGAACCATCCCATCGTACGCTTGTGGAAACCCTGCAGGCTCTCAACCTTTCCTCCCTGTCCCTGAGAACCTCCCTCACACCAACCACAGCAGGCACAGGGCTTAAAATTTACCGCCTTATCCACAACGTCATAGACATAGGTGGCACATCTGCACTCCTCGGCGAATTCAAACCTTCTGAAATATCCTGTCCTTACAGGCCCACAGGGACCCGCCACACCCAGACCTGCGCACTCCAGTTCCACTTGCTCCCGGTCCAAACAGTCCAAAAGGGTCACCACACATAAGGGGCTCTCCGCATCCGTCCTATCGTAACTCCCGCTGCACCAACCGTCAGCAGGATTTGGGCAGGGAATATAAAATTGGCCTGAGAAATATTCGTCAGGCTTGTCCGTAGTGCTACAGCAATCTGCCCACCCCTTTGGACTGCCCAATATTCCCATAAAACCCAAAACCATCAAAGCCATCACTACCTTCCACCTCATATTTTATTCCACCTCCCGCACTTTTTTTCCCGAATTTCCACCTGAGTTCATTTTTGCCCCCCAGAAAATTTTTTCCTGAAAATCTTTCCTTTCCCGGAGAAAAAAACGCAGACTATGCCCGGGAAATGCCGTTAAATAGGCACTACGGATGGGGTAACGCAGTTATAAGAATTTCTTCATCGACGGTCAGGACTCGGCGAGAAATATCAGGATGTCCATGGTTGTATTCCCGATGATGTGCAGGAAAATGGGTGGGAGGATGGACCCGGAGGCTTTCATCACCCAGCAAGCCAGAAGCCCGAACAAGAAAATATGCGGTTCCTTAATATGCCTGTAGCCATGTCCAATTACGAAAAAAACACTACTCGCAAAAACTGCAGTCCAGAAAGACCATCGCTTTTCCATCACCCTGAACAGATATCCGCGATAATAAAATTCTTGCAAAATTCCCCAATAAAAGTGGAAATACCAAAAATCCCTGGGAAATAGGTTTCCACTTTGAGAAATTTTCGTGGAGATTGAGGCGAGAAAAGACAGAACCCCCTCCGATTGAATGCGACTCCAGATGGCATGAACGATTGCTCGGAATTCTGAATCCACCGAGAAATGGAAAACGAATCCACCTGTATATAAAATAACTAAACCCCACGCCGTCACCACAGCAATTTTCGACCACCTTTTTGGATGAAACCAATCCTTCCAGTCTTCCCAGCGCAATAAGAAGGCAAAGATTGCTGGAATATACACTTTTAACCATCGTATTAACCATAGTAAGGCTCGCACAACTACACGTGGAATCCAGCTTAAATTCAAGTCGGAAAGGGTAATCAAAAAATTCTCCCATGGGTCTACCATAAAAACGAGAAGGAGGAAAAACAGCACCCAATCCATTCCCCTCAACTTCCCTTTGCACAGTATCCTCGCCATAAGAAGGGGATAAAAGAAGAAATACAAAATCTTATAAATCATATAAGTCGAGGGCAAAAACGGCAGAATGGCAAGCCAAATGAAAGCAACCATTTCCACAGCCCACGGTGGAAAATCATCAGGATTCGCTCTCATCAACTGAAGAAGGAGCAGGGTGAAGGCAAGAAG
>FWPU01005388.1_pt1 | contig 27827 bp, 27 predicted proteins | sample 2228361 | NCBI WGS metagenome assembly FWPU01 (sample SAMEA103939777, study PRJEB20133) | metagenome
GTGAGCGCCGAGCGGGGGTGAGGTTTCCGCGCGGTCTCTGAGACATTGACTACCCTACCAGGTCAAGCAAAGCGCCGTCCCGCCCAGCGAACGGCGCTTTCCCGTTACGGCGACGAGCGAGAGCACGGTTTGATGACAGGTACAGGTTGCCCAGCCGCGCCACACACGATATAACCGTGACCGCATCGGGATACCGCTTGCCAAGGAGCTACCATGGATCGCAGCGAAGTGCGCGAGCGGCTACGGGCCTTTGTGCTCAACGACATGATCCGTATGCCGACATATGACCTGCAAGACGACGAGCCATTGATCACCGGCGGGCTGGTGGACTCCTTCTCGCTGGCATTGTTCGGGGTCTTTGTGCAGGAACAGTTTGGCATCTTCATCCCCGACCCCGACCTGACGGTTGAAAACCTGGATACGCTCAATCAGATGGTCGAGCGGGTCATGCGCGACCTGGCCTAGCGCCGTCACCCTGCCGGGCCGCTGCGGCCTGAGGAGCAAGACGATGTCACGACAGATCGTGACCTTCACCGCCCTGGCAACGCTGCTCGCCATAGGGATCGCCGCCTGTGGCGCGAGCCTGTTGCCCTCGGCTCAAGGCACCGCGACTGTCACGGCTGCGCCCTCCCCCACGGTTGTGCTGACGAGCTTCACGCTCGAAACGGAAGCACAGCGCGCCCTCCGGCCTGCCAGTGCGTCCATACAGATCACGCCCACCCCTGCCCCAGAAGTCGTGCGGGTATGGTGGCCAGACGAACTCTATCCCCAGAATGATGAGCTGGCGCTGGAGACACTGCAAGCCCAGTGGGACGGCTTCGCCGAGGCGTATCCCATGCTGACCCTGGAAGTGCGCCGTAAGCGCAGCAGCGGTCTGGGAGGGATTCTGCCCACCCTGCGCACGGCGGAACCGGTCGCGCCTGGCGTGCTGCCCGACCTGACGCTCATGCGCCGCGCCGACATGATCACCGCCGCCAACGAGGGGTTGCTCGTGCCCCTCGACGACTGGCTGCCCGCCGACCTGGCCGACAACAACCTGTTGCCGGGAGTGCGTTCCCTGGGCGAGATCAACGGCGTGCTGTACGGCGTGCCCTATGCGCTCAATGTGGTGCACGCCGCCTACCGCCCGGCGGCTCTATCTGTGCCGCCCACCTCTTTCGAAGAAATTCTGACAACCAGGACGCCCTATCTCTTTCCGGCAGGGGCCATTCCTGTCAGTTGGACGTTGTTGTTACAGTATCGCGCCGCGGGGGGGCGGCTGGTGGACGAGACAGGCACCGCGACCCTGGACGCGCAGCCGTTGCTCGACGTGCTCGAATTCTACGCGCAGGGCGTACAGGCTGGTCTGTTCGGCCCCGCCCTGCTGCAATATGTGCGTTACGAGGACTACTGGAATCAGTTCGTGGCTGCTGCCAGTAACCTGGTGGCGGTAGATACCTTCACGTTCCTGGGACGCCGTGACAGCGTCCCCAATGCCCGGCCTGTGTCCATTCCCACCCCCGACGGCACGCCGATCACTGCCCTGGATGGCTGGATGTGGGTGGTCACGACCCAGGACCCGGAGCGCTATCAACGGGTAAGCGCTTTCCTGGCCTGGATGATGCGCGTGGGCCAGCAGAGCCTGTTCACCGAAGCATTCGGTATGCTTCCCTCACAGACGCGCGCCTTGCGCCTGTGGGACGACCAAGAGTATGCCGAATTCGCTCAGGACTTGCTGGCGACGGCGACCCTGGTGCCAGAGGCGCAGCGCAACAACAACGCCAGTCTGGCGCTTCAGGAAGCGCTGGTGGCTGTGCTGGAAGGCACTGCGCCGGACACAGCCGCCGACGACGCTCTGGCGCGTTTCGAATAGCTACAGCACACCGTCCTTGTTGCCATACCTTGCCACCCATGTACCCGCTCCGTCGCCGTGACCGGCGTCCCCAGGGCCAGCCCACCCGTGGCAAGACCGCGCGTAACCGACTGCGCCGCGTGGACAACTTCCTGCTGATCTACGCCGGCTCGCTCATTCGCCGCACCGATGGCCCTTTCGCCGCGGCGTTCTTCGTAGACCTGGGCTACGGGGCCGAGCCATTCACCACGCTGGAGAGCGCGGCCCGCCTGCGCCGCGCCAACCCTCGCCTGCCGGTGCTGGGCGTGGAGATCGATCCCGAACGGGTGGCACGCGCGCTGCCCTACGCCGACGAACTCACTCAATTCCGCCTGGGCGGCTTCAATCTGCCGCTGCAGTCAGGCGAGACGGTGCGGCTGATTCGTGCCTTCAACGTGTTGCGCCAGTACCAGGAACACGAGGTGCGCGGGGCCTGGCTGACCATGGGCTGGTACCTGCTGCCGGACGGCCTGCTCATCGAGGGCACCTCCGACCCCTATGGCCGGACATGGGTGGCCAATCTGTTGCGCCGCACGCCAGAGGGTCTGCGCTACGAAGGGTTGCTCTTTGGCACCAACTTTCGTGGGGGGTTCGCGCCGGAGCTTTTTCAGCCAGTGTTGCCGAAGAACTGCATTCACCGCGTGATCCCCGGCGAGCGCATCAACGACTTCCTGACCGCCTGGAAGCTCAGCGCCCGCCAGACAGTCGCCTACCGCGCCTGGGGGCCGCGCCAATGGTTCTCCGCCAGCGCGCGAGAGCTGGCCGCGCAGGGCTGGCCAGTAGATGTGCGTCGTCGCCTGCTCTACCAGGGCTACCTGCTGTGGAAAGATAGCCCCGGTGAACGGTTCCTGCCTTTTGAGTTTGGGCCTCAGCCTGGCCTTTTTCCCTATTCTTGATCGGCAGGTTTGGGCGACATTGAGAGACCCTATGGAAAGGTGTCTGCTAATGGAGAAAACATTAATGACTGGCCCGCCAGTTTACCTCACCCCCTGCCTCGCTTCGCTCGGCTTGCCCCCTCTCCGCGTCGGAGAGGGGGCAGCGAGGCGCGTCAGCGCCGAGCGGGGGTCCACATGGTCTCCGGGTCCGGCAGGCGAGGGCCACCCCCTTTGGGCTTTCGCTCAGCCAGACGGTTGCGGCAGACTGATGCGGAACACGCTGCCCACACCAGGCTTGCTGCGAGCGCGGACATGGCCTCCATGTCGTTCAACGATGGTCTTGACGATGGACAGCCCCAACCCGCTGCCATCTACGTCGGAGGCGTGACCGCGATTCACACGGTAAAAAGCATCGAACAGGTGCGGCAGGTCCTCTGGTGGGACGCCGATGCCTGTGTCCGCCACCACAATGAGCGCCCGACCGTCCCATCTCCTGGCCCGCACCGTCACCCGCCCACCAGGACGGGTATAGTTCAGGGCGTTGACCAGCAGATTGTCAATGACGCGCGTCATGGCGTCTGGGTCTACCAGCACAACCACATCGTGCGCGGGCGGGACATACGTCAGGGCAACTTCCCGCTGCTCCGCCAGCCGGTAGAATGAGCCAACCGCCTGGGCCAGAAAGTCGCTCAGCGATACGGGGGTAGGCCGCAGGTGCTCGCCGGTTTCCATTTGCGCCAGCTCCAGCATATCGGTGACCAGGCGGCGCATCTTCTCTACGTTGCTGCGGATGGCCTGCCGGGCCTCGTCCATCAGCGGGCGGTGTGCTTCGGCAACGGCGATGTGTTCCAGCACGGTGGTGTAGCCCAGGATCACGTTGAGCGGGTTGCGCAGATCGTGCGTGGCCATGCGGATGAACTCGTCTTTCATCCGGCTGAGCGATTCGAAGGTCTGCCGATCCTGGCGGCGCAGCGCTTCGATTTCGCGGCGCTGACGAACCAGTGTGATCTGACTGGCCACACGCGCCAGCACCTCGCGGAATCTGAAGGGCCGGGTGATGTAATCCACCCCGCCGACCTCAAAGCCCCTGACGATATCCTCTGTTTCGGTCAGAGCGCTGATGAAGATGATCGGGATGTCACATGTGCGCGGATCGGCCTTGAGCGCCTGGCACACCTGGTAGCCGTCCATGATCGGCATGGCGATATCGAGCAAGATCAGATCGGGTTGCAGCGTTCGCGCGATCTCCAGGGCCGCCGGGCCGCTGGTGGCCTCGTGCACGGAGTAGCGATGGGTCAACAACATGTCGGCCAGCAGGCGCAGGTTGGCGTGATTGTCATCCACCACCAGAACACTGGCATGAGTCTGATTCTCCGCCTGATCGGACATTCCCCCTCCTTTGTTCCCACTCCCGCTCGGCACAGCGCGGGCAGTCTCCCCCCATCGTTCGTTCACCCTGGCATCAGATACAGGGTGGGATGGTTCTGGCAGGACGGGGCCGTCTCTGCCAGTAGCTGCCCGGACGCCAAGTAGCCGCAATTCTTAACGGATCAGTATAACAGAGACCGAATAGCGCGCCAGAACGATGAGTGAGCCAATCAAGACAGACCGATCCTACGGCAACCCGCTGAGCATAGTGCTCAACAGGCGCGCCATCGTAAATTATAGAGGAAACACAGAGGGCGTTGCCGCCAATAACCTTCGCTATTGCTGTCCGCCTGTGAGATCACGCATGGAGAGAGTAGGCCCAGAATCGGCAGCGGAGGGGGAATTCAGGGAAGAGATGAACCTGCCGGGCAGGGGCCGTCAGATGGTTCCTAACCACAATGACGGCACACGGGGGGAGGAGCATTGCAGGCTGGCTCGTCGTCGCGCACCACTTCATACGTGCGAGGCATTTTGGCGACGAACGGGCAATTCGCACCGTGCCCGCAGCTCGCACAGGCGGGAGAGGAGCCTACCTCGCGCAGGCGGCCCTTGCGCACCCAGTAGGTCAGCATCTCTTCGAGCATGGCCGGGCTGAGATCGAACTGACGCGCCAACTGAGCCAGCGTGCAGGGTTCGTCCGCTGCTTCGACTGCCTGCAAGACCTGCGACAACAGTGAAGGCATTCTGTCACCCTACCCCCAGCAACAAGCCACCCTGGTACACAATGGTCGCTGCCAGCCAGGCTACCAGCAGGGCATAGCTCGACTGATAGAGCACCCAGCGCCCGCCGAATTCGTGCCGCATCGCCGCTACGGTGGCCATGCACGGCACATAAAGCAGCACGAAGACATTGAAGGCGACCGCCGCCAGCTTGCCTCGCTCGGCAGAGCCTGTCGTGTGCGTGAACTCCGCGATAAGCGCATCCTGCAAAGCAGTGGTCTCCTCGGCCTCTCCGCCGCGATTCAGCCAGTCGGCCAGGCCCAGGTGCACGCCCGGCAGCAGGTTGACCGTGCGCGGCACAATATTGACGGTCTCCTGAGCGGTGAGCACCAGCGCCTCGCCCAGCGAACGCAGCAGCTCTTGCGCCTCGTCGGCGAAGCGTGATGCGGACTGTGCTTCCTCAGCGCCGGCGACCGTTGCACCGTCCACTGGCTGCACATAAATCTGGCTCATGGTGCTGATCACCGCTTCTTTGGCGACGAAACCGGTGATCAGCGATCCCGCCGTCTCCCAACTGGCAAATCCGGCGGGTTTGAGGGCTGGCGCAACGGTGCGACTCACTGCTCCGAACAGGCTGTCTTCGGTGCGCACGTCGTTGAAACGCCCCTCCCCGCGCACCGGCAGCGCCAGCATGAACCAGATCACGATGGACGCGGCCAGGATTATGGTGGTCGCGTTGCGCAGGAACTGAGCAGTGCGCTGCCACACCTGCCGCCAGACGTTGCGGAAAGTCGGCAGACGATAGGGCGGCAGTTCCAGCACGAAAGGCTGCGGCGGCTTGTGCCGGTAGACGGTGCGCTTGAGGGCCAGGCCGGTTAGCAAGGCAATGGCGATCCCCAGCAGGTACAGGCCGAAGATGAGATTGCCCGCCTTCGCCCCAAAGAATGCCGCGCCAAACACGACATACACGGGCAGACGCGCCCCGCAACTGATGAAGGTGGTGATGAAAGCGGTCAGCTTGCGGTCGTCTTCATCTTCCAGGGTGCGGGTAGCGTAGATCGCCGGTACGTTGCAACCGAAACCGACTACCAGCGGCAGGAAGCTCTTGCCGTGCAGCCCGATCGCCCGCATCACGCGATCCATGACAAAGGCGGAGCGGGCCATATAGCCGGAGTCCTCCAGCACAGCGACGGCCAGATAGAGGAAAAACAGCACCGGTATGAACACCAGCACGCCGCCGACTCCCGCGATCACGCCATTGATGATCAGCGCCCCAAACCATGTCTCGGCCAGGCCCAGGGCGTCCAACAACACCTCGGCCCAGTGCGTGAGCGGTCCGTTGATGGTGGCGTCAATCCAGTCTACCAGCGGCGCGCTGACGTTGGCCGTGAACTGAAAGATCACCCACATCAACAGCAAGAAGATCGGCACGCCCCAGATGGGGTGCGTCACCACGCGATCGGCGCGATCGGAGCGCGTCTCGACGCCGGAGCGCGGTCGCTGCACCGCTCCGCGCAACCAGCCGGCGATCACCTGATAGCGCCGGTCGGTGATCAGCGTCTCGGCGTCCTCGCCGGTCTGTGCGGCGATGCGTTCCATGGCCGCGTGTGCCGCTTCGATCAGGGCGTGATAGCCAGCGCCTTCCAGACGAGCGTGCAGGTCTTCGTCGTTTTCCAGCAGTTTGATCGCCAGCCAGCGCGGGCGAAACTGACGCGAGAGGATGGGATCAGCGGCGATCTGCGCCTGCAGCGCGGCGATCTCCGCCTCCAGCGGTTGCCCGTAGTCTACAGGTTCCGGCAGGGTTCGCCCCGTGCCGTTCGTCTGAGTGTAGATGGCCTGACGCAGCGCGTCCAGTCCCACCCCCCGGCTGCCGATCGTCTCGACGATGGGCAGGCCCCCCAGGCGCTCGGCCAGCACAGCCGTATTGACCCGAATCCCTCGCCGCTGAGCCATGTCCGCCATATTGAGCGCCAGCACGACCGGCACGCCCAGTTCCATGATCTGCACAGCCAGGTACAGCGTGCGCTCCAGGTTGGCGGCGTCCACTACCGTCACCACGGCAGCGGGATGCTCATTGGTGATGAAGTCGCGGGCGATGATCTCTTCGCTGGAATAAGCATTCAGACTATAGGTGCCCGGCAGGTCTACCACCGTATACTGGCGATCGCCAATGGTGATGAAACCCTCGACCTTCTCGACCGTCTTGCCAGGCCAGTTGCCGACATGCTGTCGCGCGCCAGTGAGCGCGTTGAATAGCGTACTCTTGCCCACGTTGGGGTTGCCCGCCAGGGCGACGATCTGCGGTGTGGTCACCGATACCACTCCTCGTGACCGTTGCTCGAAAGGGGCAGGCGAACCAGAATGTGCTGTGCCATACCACGCCCGATCGCCAGGCGCGAGTCTTCGCGCACGGCCAGGATCAGCGGCCCGGCGAAACTGTTCTGCACCACCCGCACGTTCAGGCCCACATTGAGGCCCAGGTCGGCCAGTCGCTTGCGCAGGCGACGGCCTTCGCCGATGCTGACCAGTTCCACCGTCTGACCCGCTTCTACCATGCTCAGCGGGAGCAGCGGTTGAGGAGCCGCAGTATGTTTGCCGAAATGTCGCCGCCGCGACCTGTGCATGATGGGCATGAATACCAACCTGTCGGAGATAGACCCTTATTGCGAACGATTCTCAATTATCTTGCCCGACCTGTCAAGGAGCGAGTGATGGCTGGCGTCAACCTTTGTGCCAATTGTCACCTGCTGCATCCTCGCCGATCCCCGGCAGTGACTCTCCCGCGGGCGAAAGCCAAACCGCAGCGATCGCGCAGGACGCAGAGAAGAACGCTCTTTGGCCCTGCCTCTCGCGCCAGCCAGGGGATGAGGGCCAGCGGGCCAGGCCAGGCCACCGACAATCTTTGCTCGCACTCGTTTGTTCGCGCGGTTGGCGGGCTACGCTATAATCCTGCGCAGGGCAGACATCATATCGTGTCTCTGGAGCGCCACGCCATGAAACTTGACCGCGCCATGGTGGAGCATATCGCCGAACTGGCCAAGCTGCAGCTCACCGACGAAGAGATCGAGCGGTACGCCGAACAACTTTCGGAGATTCTGGCGTATGCCGAACGGTTGCAGGCCCTCGACACCGACGACATCCCTCCCACGGCCTCGGTGCTCCCCTTGCGCAACGTGTTGCGCCCCGATGAGATCACGCCGTCATTGCCGCGCGAGGAGGCGCTGGCCAATGCCGCCGACGTTGCCGATGGGCAATTCCGGGTGGACGCGATCCTCGATAGCGAATGAGCGCAAGGATCACCGCAAAGGGGGAGACAGGTGCAGAGCCAGAACCGCTTGTTGATTCTCGCTCACGATAGCCGCCTGGGGACCGCCTTGAGTCAGCACTTCACCGCGCAGGGCTACCAGGTGCTGACTGCGTCCTCGCTGGCTGAAGGGCTGGCGTTGCCGCCGGCTGCCGCCCCCCATCTGCTCCTGATGAGCACCCAACTGGCCGACATGCCCGCCTTGCAGGCGCTCGCCACCTTGCGGGCCAGACCGCGCCTGAGCGGTTTGCCGGTGATTGCCCTGGTCGGGCCGGACGAAACAGCCCTGCAGCGCGATTTGCTGGCAGCGGGGGCCGATGACGTGATCGTCGCTCCTGTTGACATGGACATCCTGAGCCTGCGCGTGCGCAATGCCCTGCAACGCGCCGAGCGGGAAGATGTCACCGAGCCGCGCACTGGCCTGCCCACCGGACGCCTGTTGCAGGAACGGCTCGCCGCGCTGACCCAGAGTGACGACTGGTATCTGATCGAAGTCACGCTGGAGCACTTCGCCGCCTTCCGCGACCTGGTAGGCTTCGTCACAGCGCACGAAGCGTTGCGGCACGCCGGATATCTCATCAGTCGGCTGGCGGCGGAGGTGGGAGGCGAAGAAAGTTTCGTGGGCCACCTGCGCGGCACCGAGACGTTTGTCGTGCTGACCCGCACCGTCTGTGGCCCCGACCTGCGAGCGGCGCTGGCGGAACGCCTGCCACCCGCTCTGCACGCTTTCTATAGCTTCACCGAACGCGACCAGGGCTATATCGAACTGGAAGATGGGGCGGGAGGCACCACCCGTCAGCCGCTAATGGCTGTACGCCTGGCCGTCGAGCAGCGGTCTCCCGCTTCCTGAGTGCGGCCCTATTCCCCGTCAATCAGGGTGCCCACGGGTTTGCCCAGCACAGCATCGAGCAGGCTGTGATCGTCCCAGATGTTGAGCACGATCAGCGGCAGCTTGTGATCCATGCACAGGGTGATCGCCGTCATATCCATGACGCGCACGCGATACTCGATGGCTTCTGAGTAGCTCAGACGGTCGAAGCGGCGCGCCTGCGGATTCTTTTTGGGATCGTCGGTGTAGACGCCGTCTACCTGCGTACCCTTGATCAACACATCGGCGTTGACTTCCATGCCGCGCAGCGCTGCTGCGGTGTCGGTGGTGAAGTAGGGATTGCCCGTGCCGCCGGCGATGATCACCACGCGCCCCTTTTCCATGTGACGGATGGCACGCAGGCGGATGTACGGCTCGGCGACCTGGTTCATCATGACGGCGGTTTGCACGCGCGTAGGCACGCCGATCCGTTCCAGCGCGTCTTGCAGGGCCAGGCCGTTCATGACGGTGGCGATCATCCCCATATGATCTGCGGTTGCCTGCGACATGCCGTGCTGCACGCCGATGCTCCCCCGCCACAGGTTGCCCGCGCCGATCACCAGGGCCACCTGCACTCCCAGATCGTAGACGCTTTTGATCTTGCGGGCGATGATGGCGGCCTGTTCGGGGTCAATGCCGAACCCCTGTGGGCCAGCCAGGGTTTCGCCGCTGAGCTTGAGCACGATACGGCGATAGCGAGGGGCGGGTTGAGAGTCGGGAATAGCCATAGGGACTTCCTTCTACACATGCGATGGCTCACACAACAAAGCACGAGCGGTCACGCAGACTGATGCGACAAAAAAGGGGACTAGGTTCTCGGTAGCCCTAATCCCCTGGTCATGGTTACGCCGGTCTCCTGGGGCTTATTCTGCCCCGGCGTCCTCGCCCACCTCGAAGCGGGCGAAGCGGCGGATGGTGATGTTTTCGCCCAGTTCGGCGATGGCCCGCGTGATCAGCCCGTTGATGGTGACGCTGTCGTCTTTGATGAAGGGCTGCTCCAGCAACACCAGGTCTTCGTAGAACTTGCTCATGCGCCCGTCCACGATCTTTTCCACCACGCTTTCGGGCTTGCCCTCTTCCAGGGCGCGGCGGCGCTGCTGTTCGCGCTCGGCCTCGACGACCTCGGCGGGGATGTCCTCGCGCCGGACGTACTTTGCGCCCAGGTTGGCGATCTGCAGGGCGATGTCGTTGGCCAGGGCGCGGAACTGATCGGTCTTGGCGACGAAATCCGTCTCGCAGTTCAGCTCCAATAACACGCCCACGCGGTTATTGTGGTGAATATAGGCGTGCACAATACCTTCGTTGGTGGCACGCCCGACTTTCTTGGCCGCTTTCGCCAGGCCCTTCTCGCGCAGGAACTCTGCCGCCTTTTCCATGTTGCCGTCGAACTGCTCCAGCGCCTTCTTGCAGTCCAGCGGACCAGCGCCGGTCAGTTCGCGCAGGTCTTTGACCATCTGTGCCGTGATTGTCATTCTTCCTCGCTCTCTTCGTCCTCGTCCAGGTCGAGGTCATCATCGTCGCCGAAGTCGAGTTCGCCACTACGCAGCTTGGCCAGCGTGGATTCGCCCAGGAAGCTCTCGTCGTCCTCGTATTCCTCGGCCATGGCCGTCGCGAAATCCACTTCTTCCTCTTCCACCAGCTCGCCTTCGTCAATGCGGGTCTTGCGCAGGGCCAGACCTTCAAGCACGGCGTCGGCGATCACCCCCGTCAGCAGCTTGATGGCGCGGATGGCGTCGTCGTTGGCCGGGATGATGTAGTCAATGGGGTCGGGATCGCAGTTGGTGTCCACCAGGGCGATCACCGGAATCTTCAGCGAATTGGCCTCTTTGACGGCGGTCTCCTCGCGGCGTGTATCCACCACGTAGAGCATATCGGGCAGGCGGGTCATGTTGCGCATACCGCCGAAGCGCAGGCGCATACGGGCCATCTTGCGGTCGAGCAACAGGCGCTCTTTCTTGGTGAGCTGCTCGAAAGCGCCTTCCTCGATCTGACGCTCCAGCCGCTTCATTGTCTCCAGACGGGTGCGCATGGTGCGCCAGTTGGTCAGGGTGCCACCCAGCCAGCGCTGATTGACGTAAGGCATGCTGCAGCGGGTAGCTTCGGCGGCGATAGTCTCCTGGGCTTGACGCTTCGTGCCGATGAAGAGGATTGTGCCGCCGTCGGCAACCTTCTCGCGCACTACATTGCAGATGTCGTCCAGGAAAGCGACCGTCTGCTGCAGGTCAATGATGTGAATACCGTTGCGCTCGGTGAAGATATAGGGCTTCATCTTCGGGTTCCATTTGCGCGCGCGGTGCCCGAAGTGAACCCCCGTCTCCAACAGCGCTCTCATCGAAACAACGGGCATGACAGAATCCTCCTGTGTCTGTGTTTATGCGTTCACGCCATTCATCCCCCGCCGCAATCCGGTGCCCAGCCGGACAACACAGGCGGAGTCCTGACGTGTGGAATTGAGCCACCGGCAATCTGGCAGCCCGGCGGAGCATTGTAGCATAAGCCCTCTTGCCCAACAAGGCTGGAATTGCGTGGGGTGCGTGCAAAGGTCGTCAGCGACCTGGCCCCGCTCGATGGCCCTCATCGCCTGGCCTTTTCCCCCAGTCACCTCACCCCCAGCCTCGCTGTACCCGGCTCATCCCCCTCCGCGTCGGAGAGGGGACAACGAGGCGCGTCAGCACCAAGCAGGGGTGAGGTATTGTCAAGTCGAGATGCTCTATGGCTATCCGCCCTTGAAGCAGAAAATGTGGGGAAGAGGAGAGAGCGCCCGCGACAGGTCTTGGGCGTTCGTTTCAGGCAGGACTGCCCTCGACGCACTGTGCACCCGTCGGCCCGACGACTGCGCCGTAGCGCATCCCGCGCGGAAGGTCAATCCGGTCACCGGGGCCGAGCACTACCCGTTGCCGGGCATCCGGCAGGATGATCTCAATGGACCCCTGCACACAGTAGATGGTCTTGTCGTAGCCGTGACTGCGCACCGGGTGACGCGAATTGGGGGCGTTCACCCACACATAGGGCCGCAGTTGTTCGTCGCGCATCAGGCGGGTGATGGTGTCCAGTGTAGGGTGCTGCCCCCCGCGCCAGCGGACCAGACGAAACTGTGGCTGTGTGGTGGTAAGGGTCATGAACGCTCCCCCCAGGAAGTTGTGATCACATGTAGACAACGGTCGAGTGGCGCGAATCATACCGCGCATTAAGGAAGCTTAACAGACCCTGGTGCGCCATGTGGGGATCTCTCAGCAATCTTTAATCTTTCTTTCTAATTTTCTCAGCTTTTGTGCGATTCTTCACCCGCGCCAGCCAGTTCGGTCATCAATTGCAGGAGCATCGCCTTTTCCTCGTCGGGCGAGGCAATCAGGCCGTTCAGCCACGCTTGGCGCAGCCGCCCCAGTAGTTGCCCATAGAGCGGTCCCGGCTTGATGCCGGTCAGCGCTCGCAATTCCTGCCCGCTCAGCGTAGGCCGCACGTAGCGCCAGGTGCTGGCGAAGCGCTCGATCTGCTCGCGGGCCACGGCGTTCGGCGCGGCAGCCCAGGCAGCCAGCCAGCCGACCTCGTCGAGCGGCTCCAGCAGACGCACCACTTCGCTAGGAGGCACTGGTTCGCTCAGTTGCGGCAACAGGGCGATGGCGGCGCGCGCGTCCTGCAGATGATTCAGATAGCGACGCGAGAATTGCAGACGCCGCCCCAGTTTCTCCAGTTCGTCCTCAGACAGGCGGCTGGTGAACAATGAGAACGAGGTCAGCATCCAGTTGTCGAACGTCGCCAGCGATGGCCAGGGGTGATGTTCGCGGGCATAGCGCAGCGCATAGAAGGCCGAGCGCACCCATTCGTCTACGCGCAGTTGTGGATGAATGGCGGCCAGGATGCCCAGCCGCTCCAGCCGACTCAGAGCGCGCAAAGGGTACGGTTCGGCCAGGATCAGCGCCAGTTCGTGACGGATGCGGTCTCCGCTGACGCGGTCGAGCAGGCTGATGGCGTTGCGGATCAGTTCCTCGGTGCGCGGCTCGATACGAAAGCCCAGGCGTTGTTCCAGGCGCACCGCCCGCAACATGCGCGTGGGATCGTCTACAAAGCTCAGGCTGTGCAGCACGCGGATCACGCCGTCGCGCAGGTCTTGCTCGCCGCCGTAGAAATCCAGCAGCTCGCCCAGCGGCTCTGGCGACAGGCGGATGGCCAGCGTGTTGATGGTGAAGTCGCGCCGGTACAGGTCGGGCTTGATCGAGCTGCGCTGCACCGTGGGCAGAGCAGTCGGTTGCTCGTAGAACTCGCGCCGCGCCGAGGCGAAGTCCAGGAAGGCAGGCCAACCGTTCTCCTGCCAGGAACTGCCCAGCGCCCTGGCGACCGACTCGTCGAGGAGCCATTTGGCCGTGCCGAACTGCGCATGGCTGCGCATATCACCGCCATACGTTGCGCACAGGGCCTCTACCAGGGCGATGGCGTCATCCTCGACCACCAGGTCGAGGTCGTGCGTGGGTTGGCCCAGCAACAGGTCGCGCACGAAGCCACCCACCAGATACAGCCCCACACGCTGCTTCTGCGCCTGCTGCGCGATGGCATTCACCAGCCGCCACAGGCCCGGCGACAACGCCGCCTGCATCCGCCGCAATATCTGCTCGCGACGACCGTCGTCGGGGCGCTGACCCCAGCGCTTGATCAGGTCGGTGCGGGTGACAATGCCCAGCAGGCGGCCCCGCTCGTCTACCACGGGAATCTGCCCCCAGCCGGAGCGCATCATACGCTGTTGCAGGACTTCGATGGAGTCCGTAGGGCGCACTGTCACCTCGCCAGCGTCCATGATCTCGCGCACACGGCGCTGCCCCAGCCCGTGACTCATGGCGCGGTCTACGGCGCGGCGGGTCAGCAGGCCGACCACCCGCCCGCCTTCTACCACCGGAAAGCCCTCGTGACCGGTGCGCTGCATCCGTTCCACCACGTCTTTGATGCGCTCGTCGGGGCGCACCGTCTGCGCTCCCACCGACATCAACGACTCGACCAGCAGCGACGGGACAATGATCTCCGGCAGCACCTGCAGGATTTCGGCGCGCACATCGGCAAGCTGTCGGTCGCGGATGAGCGCCGCCGCCGCGCGACTATGCCCCCCACCGCCAAAGCGCCGCGCGATGGCCGAGACATCCAGGGCGTCGGTGGTGCCCCGCGCCACAAGCTGAATATCGCCATTGAGCTGTACCAGCACGAAGACAGCCGCCGGTTCATAGAGTTCGCGCAGCTTGTGTGCCAGAGTCGCGATCTCGTCTACCGGTCGGCGAGTGGTGGCCATCGCCAGCAGGATGGCGTGCCCCTTCACCGTGTGCGTTTCGGTGTGTTCGAGCAGGCGCTCGTAGAGTTCGCGCTGTTCGGGCGTCAGCCGATGGGCCAGGAAATGGCGGATCACATCCAGGTCGGCCCCGCATTCCAGCAGCCAGGCGGCGCAACGAGCGTCGCGAGCAGTGGTCGTGCCATAGAGCAGCGAGCCGGTGTCTTCATAGATGCCCAGCAGCAACAATGTCGCTTCCAGGGGGGCCAGGCCGATGCCCTGCTCGTGAATCTGCTCGACCAGCAGGGTCGTGGCCGCGCCCACCGGCTCGCCAGCGAAGGTCTGATTCGGTTCCAGTTCACGAGCCAGGGGATGATGATCTATGAAGTGCACGGGCGTATCGGGGCGCATCCCGCGCGCTGTGGAAAAGCTCTGCGTGTCCACCACGGTGACGCGCTCGACCGGCGCGCCACGCTTGAGTTCGCTGCGGCGGACAAAGGGCAGTTCGCTGCCGTAGAGAGTCAGAAACTCCTCGACATTGCGGTTGACGCGCTTGGGCAACACCGGCAACGCTTCCGGATCGAGCTTATGCGCGGCCAGCAGCGAAGCGACGGCGTCGAAATCGGCGTTATCGTGCGTCAGGATCAGCTTCACGGGCATTGTCTCTGGTTGAGAGTCGCGAGTCATGAGTCAGGAGTCGCCAGGAGTAGAAGATGAGCGGTCGCCTTGTTGGTGACAGCTAGTCTGCCCGTCGCGCTCCTAGCCCAGCGCATCCCACACGGCCAGTTTGGCCTGCACACGCCGGATCACCTCGTCGGTGAATTCGCTCGTCGTGGCCTGACCGCCCAGGTCGGGGGTGCGCACGCCGTCATAGACCGCTTCGAGCGTCGCCTCGCGGATGGCACGGCAGACCCGCGCGGCGCGGTCGTCGGGGATGTAGCTGAGCACCGTCGCCGCGGCCATGATCATGGCAATAGGATTGGCCAGGTTTTTTCCCTGCAGCGACGGCGCGGTGCCGTGCGGCGCTTCGGCCACGATGGCATTGGGCTGCAGGTTGTCGTCGAAGCTGATGATCACCGACTCCGAACCGGCGATGGTGCCGAACATCTTCAGCACCAGGTCGGACATGCTGTCGCCATCGCGGTTGAGGGTGGGGATCACCAGAGGTTCGCCGGTCGTTTCCAGCAACAGAGCGTAGGTCGCGTCAATCAACTGCGGTTCGTAGCGCACGGTCGGGTAACGCGCCGCGGCGGCGTCGAGTTCCTCTTTGAACATGCCCTCGTAGATGGGGCTGACGGTGTACTTGGGACCGCCGAAGACCTTCGCGCCGGTGCGCGCCGCATAGTGGAAGGCGAATTCGGCCACCGCGCGGCAGGTGCGGCGGGTGATGCGCTCGGTGCGGTAGGCGACCTCGTCCAACCCCTCGCCCTCGCGCCACTCTTTCGCCCCGTAGGCGTCGCCGACGGCCATGCGCACCACCGCAATGGGTGCGTGCACGCCGGCGATGGGGCGCACGGGCGGCAGTCGTCGCCCCACGCGCAGGATGACCTGTGCATCAATGGCTTCGCGCAGGATGGCGTTGGGGCTGCCCACGTCGTCGGGGTCGCCGGGGGTGATGGTAGCGGCTTTGAGGCCCAGCCCATACTTCTTCACCGCTTCCGCCGCCTGGTAGACGACCTGATTCTTGGTGGCGCGGCGGTTTTCCAGCGACAGGTCGAAGGTGACGAAGTGAATGTTGGGCGGCAGGATGGTCGGCGATAGCACGCGCAACGCCTCTTCGAGCAACTCCTGTCCGGTCTGATCACCCTGCATGACGACGATGGTGTACGTCTTCTCCACGTTCTCTTCCCCATGCATATTCTGTGTTGGCGGCAGCGATGGTTTGTGGTTGATCTACACCTGTTCAGGGACGGCGGGTATCCAGCACCTTGCGAATGGCGCCCACCAGCGAGTCTACGCTGACCGGCTTGTGAACGACCAGATCAGCGCCCGCTTCCAGTCGTCGCTCTTCGAGATCGAGCGATTGATAGGCCGTGACGAAGATGATGGGCAGGTCCTGAGTCACTGGATTCTGGCGCATCATCCTGCACAGCATGAAGCCATCAAGCTCCGGCATCATGATATCCAGCAAGACGACGTCTGGCTTTTCCCGCTCGGCCAGGTCGAGCGCTTCCAGCGAATTGAGCGTGGTGATCGGCTCGAACCCGCCGATCTGCAAGACCGTGCGCAGCAGGCGCAGGGTGTCCATTTCGTCATCCACAACGAGCACACGAGTGGGCATGAGACATCGTCATCCTCTACCACAATGCCGGGCGCGCACAATAGACATCGCCGACTCTCACGCGCGCCAGGGTCAGCCAGACGTTGCGCTCATTATATATGCTTGGCGGGCCTGCAACCAATCCTTCGTTCATAGGGGGTGCATTTCAGTTCTGGGGCAATGGTCTTGAACCGCAGAGATGCCGAGGGCGCAGAGAGGAAAAAACTCAAAACGCCGTGACTTGCTCGGTGGCCTCTGTGCTCTCGGTGATGAATTCCGCCCCAAACTACACCCCATTCATATTCTGTTTTTGGGCATTGACGGGCGCGTCAGTTCCTGGTAAAAAATCCTTTCGAACCTGGCCCTGGGCCAGGCGTTGTGCTGGGTTCGCATAGTGTGGGAGGATGGGTCTGTTGGCGGCGATGAGTTCCCCACGCGCTGTGCCTGTCTCGCCCTGGGCGAGGGCGGGCGCGTTCGCCGCACCCGTCCAGCTTGACCGTTAAGACCACCATTTGGTGGTCTTTTTTTTGCCTGGTGAGGAGGCTGCCATGTCTGTACCCGAACACGTCGTCGTCAACGATCTGCGTCAGTCCAGCCGTTTCCTGCAGCTTTACACGCCGCCCAAGATCAACGGCGACTTCACCGAAAAGCACATCATCTCGGTGGATCAGTTCGACCGCCACGATCTGCAGATTCTCTTCGACGCCACCTCGTCTATCCGCCGGCGCATCAAGCAGCAGGATCGCGGCCTGCTGGCTCTGACGGCGGGCAAGCTGATGGCGACTCTCTTCTACGAGGCCAGCACGCGCACCGATCTGTCGTTCCAGGCGGCGATGCGCCGTCTGGGGGGCGAAGTAGTAGCCGCCAGCAACGGGGTGCAGTTCTCCTCGATCTACAAGGGCGAAAACCTGGCCGACACCGTGCGCGCCGCCGGCTGCTACGCAGATGTGATCGTGCTGCGTCATCCCGAAGTGGGATCGTCCTACGAGGCCGCCTACTACCTCGACCGGCTGGCCGAGCAGATTTCGCGCCGCCCGGTCGTCATCAGCGGCGGTGACGGCATCGGCGAACACCCCACACAGGCGCTGCTGGACTGCTACACCATCTACGACGCCAAGGGCACTATTGACGGCCTGGACATCACCCTGGTGGGCGATCTCAAGAACGGGCGCACAGTGCATTCGCTGGCCAAGCTCATTGCCCGCTACGAAGCGCAGGGCGTCACGCTCAATCTGGTCGGCCCCGACCTGCTGCCCATGCCCCAAGACATCGTGCGCTTCGTCGAATCGAAGGGCATTCGCGTGCATCAGACGGACAACCTCGACGAGGTGCTGGGCCATACCGACGTGATCTACTGGACGCGCGTGCAGGAAGAGCGCTTCGCCGACCGCGCCGAGTACGAGGCGATCAAAGACCGCTTCATCATGACGCCCGACGTGCTGGCCCGCGCCAAGCCGGATGCCATTCTGATGCACCCGCTGCCGCGCAAGCACGAAATGGGCACGCCCACCGATCACGATGCGCTCGACGCCGACCCGCGCGCTATCTACTTCCGGCAGATGGAGAACGGTATGTTCGTGCGCATGGCCCTGCTGGCCAAAGTGTTGGGCGGGCTGTGGGTATGAGCGCGCTGACCATCCCCGCCCCGCTCGATCCACACGTGCACCTGCGCGACCTGGCCTGGGCGCACAAGGGCACGTTCAGCAGCGAGACGGCGGCGGCACTGGCGGGGGGCTACTGGGCCGTGCTCGATATGCCCAACACCCCGCCCCCCACCATTGACCCGGCAGCGCTGGCGGGGGGCTACTGGGCCGTGCTCGATATGCCCAACACCCCGCCCCCCACCATTGACCCGGCAGCGCTGGCAACCAAACTGGCGGCGCTGACGGCAGGGGCCGTGTGCGACTGGGGCGTGTACTTCGGGGCCAGCCAGGACGACAACACCGCCCATTATGCGCAGGTCGCCGGGCGGGTGTGCGGGTTGAAAATGTACAACAATGCCACCACTGGCACCCTGTTGCTGGCCGACCAGGCGATGCGCGAGGCGCACTTCCGCGCCTGGCCCGCCGGACGGGTGATCGCCGTGCACGCGGAGGGCGAGACGGTCGCTGACATCCTGGCCCTGGTGCGGCGCTATCGTAAACACACGCACTTCTGCCACATCAGCACGGCGGAGGAAATCGCGCTGCTGCGGGCAGCCAAGGCCGAGGGGCTGCCCGTCAGCATCGGCGTCACGCCGCATCATCTCTTCCTCACCGAGCGCGACGTGACGACACTGGGCGCGCTGGGGCGCATGAAACCGGAACTGAAGACCGCCGCCGATCAGGCCGCGCTGTGGGACGCCCTGGCCGACGGCACGGTGAATGTGGTGGAGTCCGATCACGCGCCGCACACCCTGGCCGAAAAGGAGGGCGATCCGCCACCGTCCGGCGTGCCCGGCCTGGAGACCACGCTGCCCCTGCTGCTGACGGCAGTCCGCGAAGGGCGGCTGAGCCTGGAGCGCATGATCGCCCTGGTGACGACCAATCCCCGGCGCATCTTCGGGCTGCAAGCGCCGCCGGAAACGTACACCGAGCTAGACCCGGACGCCTCTTACGTGATCTCCCGCGAGGGACTGCACACCGCCTGCGGCTGGTCGCCTTTCGAGGGGATGCGCGTGTGGGGGCGCGTGCGACGGGTAGTGATACGCGGGCAAACGGCCTTTGAAGATGGGGACGTGCGCGTAGCGCCCGGTTTTGGCCGCAATCTCTTCGCGGAGGGGGCATGAGTCGCCGCACCGCCCGTCAGGGACTATTGACGCTGGCCGACCTGTCCTATCGCCTGGCCCGCCCCCTGCTCTTCCGTATGAGCAGCGCTCAAGCGGCGCACGAGCGGATGCTGGCTGCTCTGCGCTGGGCCGATGGGCAACGCTGGCTGATCCCATGGCTGGGTCGTTTGCGCGGCCTGACCCTGCCGCCCGCACCGGTGAGCGTAGGGGGCGTGGTGCTGGAAACGCCGCTGATCCTGGCCGCCGGTCTGGTGAAGGGCGACGGCTTCGCCAGCGAAGATGAGGCGCTGGCCGCCGTGAAAGCAGGACACAACATTATGCCCGGCTGGCGGAGCGTGCCCGCCCTGATGGGCCTGGTGGAGTTCGGCTCGTTCACGCGCTGGCCGCGTCTCGGCAACCCCGGCGTGGTAACCTGGCGCGATGTGTACACCCGCTCCACTCAGAACCGCGTCGGGCTGCGCAACCCCGGCGCACGGGCGGCGGCGCTCTTCCTGGCGCAGCGGCGCGACCGGTTGCCGCGGCAATTCGGGATCAATGTGGCGGTCAGTCCGGGCGTTAGCGACCCGCAACAGCAGACGGACGAGGTGCTGGAAGCGCTGAGGGCGTTTCTGGCGGCAGGGGTGATCCCGACCTGGTTCACGCTCAACCTGAGCTGTCCCAACACCGAAGACGATCCGCGCGGTCATCAGACGGCGGACGAAGCGCGGCAGATATGCGGCGCGGCCATTGCCCTGTTGCGAGGGGCAACGGAAAGCCAGGAGGGCCATTTCACCGCAGAGGGCGCAGAGAAAGCGCAGAGGGAAACTACCCCGTCTTCTCCGCGCTCTCCGCGTCTCGGCGATGCAGCATATCTACCCGCCCGAACCGCTGGACGAATCCCGCCCCTTTGGGTTAAAGTGGGGCCGAACCTGAACGATGATCAGTACCGCGCGTTGTTGCGCGTCCTGGCCGAGACGGGTGTGGGGGCAGTGGTGGCGACCAACACCCTGCCCTGGCCCGCCCCCGACGATCCAACGATGACGGCGGGAGTGGGCGGCGGGAGGTTGTTCGCTCGCGCCCTGCAAGTGGTGGCGTTGTTGCAGGCGGAGCGCACCGCGCACGGCTACCCCGTGGATGTGATCGCCTGCGGCGGCGTGCAGGATGGCGCGACCTACCGCGCCTTCGCCGCGTTGGGAGTTGCTGCCATGCAATACTGGTCGGCGCTGGTCTATCGTGGGCCGCTAGCCGGTGCGTTGATTGCCTGGGAGGGGGAATTGGAATGAATACGGCCAACGCCATTCAAGCCGCGGTGGCAAACGCGCTGCTTGACATTGGAGCAGTGGTGTTCACGCCCCATGAACCGGTAACCTTCAAGTCTGGCATCGTCTCGCCCGTCTATGTGGACAATCGCCGTCTGCCCTTCTGGCCGGCGCAGTGGGGCGCGGTGATTGACGCTTTCCGCCAGACGATCGAGGGGCAGAAGCTGGTTTTCGACGTGATCGCCGGGATCGAGACGGCGGGCATTCCGCATAGCGCTGCGCTGGCCTATGCGTTGAGAGTACCGTCGGTGTTTGTGCGCAAGCAGGCCAAGGATCACGGGCTGCGCAGCCGGGTAGAAGGGGGCGATGTCGAAGGACGACGTGTATTGCTGGTCGAAGACCTGGTGACGACGGGAGGCAGCAGCCTGGCCGGTGTAGAGGCGCTGCGCGACGCGGGCGCTGTTGTCGAACACTGTCTGTGCATCACGGCCTACGGTTTCCCCGAAGCTACCCGCGCCTTCGAAACGGCGCGGGTGCGTCTGCATCCCCTGACTCCGTTTTCGGCAATCGTGGTCGAAGCCGCGCGGCGCGGCCTGTTCGGCGCGGACGAATTGAGCATTCTCGAAGCCTGGCTGCGCGATCCGCACGGCTGGCACCTGACAACACCTGAGGGAGGAGCGCCATGAACCCCGTTGTTGAGAAGTACAACCGCCGCGTCGAGGTGGCCGATTCGCTGTTGTGTGTGGGGCTAGACAGCGACTACGACCGCCTGCCGCCGCACTTTCAACAAGAGGAATTGCCTCAGTTCGCTTTCAACCGCTGGATCATCGAGCAAACGCACCCCTTCGTCAGTGCCTACAAGCCCAACCTGGCCTTCTATGAGGCGCGCGGTGCGGAAGGATGGCGCTCGCTCGAAGCGACTATGGAATACCTGCGCACGGAGCACCCGGACATCCTGACCATCTGCGATGCCAAACTGGCCGACATCGGCTCGACCAACCAGGGCTACGTCACCGCGCTGTTCGACCGGTTGGGCTTCGACGCCATCACGCTCAACCCCTACCTGGGCCAGGAAGCGCTGGCTCCTTTCCTGGAACGCGAGGACAAGGCGTGCATCCTGCTCTGCCGCACCTCCAACCCCGGCGCAGGTGAGTTCCAGGACCTGTCGGTCAACGGAAAACCATTGTGGTATCTGGTGGCCGAACACGTCAGCCAGGTGTGGAACACGCGCGGCAACTGTATGCTCGTCGCCGGCGCGACCTACCCGGAAGAGCTGCGCCAGATTCGCGCCCTGGTCGGCGACAGCATGACGCTGCTGGTGCCCGGCATCGGGGCACAGGGTGGCGATATCGAACAGACAGTGCTCGGCGGAGCCAACAGTCAGGGGGGCGGGCTGATCGTCAGCGCGTCGCGGGCGGTCATCTTCGCCGACGATCCGGCCAGCGCCGCGCATACCCTGCGCGACATGCTGAACAGCTACCGTTGACGCAACCCTGGGGACCATTCGAACATGATTGAAGCCGTCGTATTCGATATGGACGGGCTGCTCGTGGATTCCGAGCCGCTCTGGCAACGCGCGCGCATCGAAGCCTTCGGGGCCGACCGGCTGCGCTGGACGGAGGCCGATCAGCAGCGCGTGATGGGCAGCAGCACCCTGGCCTGGGCCAGACAGATACAGGAGAAGATCGGCGACTCCTACACGCTGGAGGAAATCATCGAACGGGTGCTGGCACAGATGGTGACGCTCTATCGTCAGGGCGTGCCGCTGATGCCCGGCGCACAAGAGATCGTAGCCCTGCTGCACGGGCGCTATCCGCTGGGGCTGGCGTCGGGGTCGCCCTACCGCCTGATCGAAGCCGTGCTCCAGGAGACGGGGTGGGACGGGGCGTTCAGTCACGTGCTCTCCACCGACGACCTGCCGCGCGGCAAACCCGCGCCCGATATCTACCTGGCCATTGCTCAGCGAATGGGCGTGCCCGCCGCGCGGATCGCGGTCTTCGAGGACTCGCCCAACGGTATCCTGGCGGCGCTGGACGCTGGCTGTAAGGTGATCGCCGTGCCCGGCCACGATCAGCCCACACAGCCCGATCTGTTGCGGCGGGCGAGCCTGGTGCTCGGCTCGCTGCGCGATTTCCGCCTGGAGATGCTCGACGCGCTCTAATCCCCGCTGGTGCGCCCCGTCTCATCAGTGGAGCGAGGCTCACCGCAGAGGTCGCAGAGAAAGACACAGAGTCCCTGACTGTGTGTCTCCTCTGCGCTCTATACGGCTCAACGGTTCAATCTCTGCCGGCCAACCTTTGCGGAGTCTCTCACTTGCCGCCACGAACGCTTATCACTAGAGTCAAGGCATAGATCGAGCACACGAAGAGGGGGAGCGATGGCCAAGCATATCGGAATCCTCACGGCGGGGGGCGATAGCCCTGGGCTGAACGCAGCCTTGCGCGGCGTGGGCAAGGCCGCCATCGGCGCATATGGGATGCAGGTGGTCGGCTTCCGCGATGGCTTCCGGGGGTTGGTGGAAAACCGCACCATGCGCCTGGATGGCTCAACGCTGTCGGGCATTCTCACCATCGGCGGCACCATCCTGGGTACCAGCCGCGACAAGCCGCATCGAATGCCCATGGGCGGCCAGGAAATGGACATGACCGAGGTCATCATCGCCAATTACCAGAAACACAATCTCGACGTGCTGGTGTGCATTGGCGGTGGCGGCACCCAGAAGAACGCCTATCGCCTGATGCAGTGCGGGCTGAACGTGATCACCCTGCCCAAGACCATTGATAACGACGTAGCCATGACCGATGTGACCTTTGGCTTCGACACGGCGCTGAGCATTGCCACGGAAGCTATTGACCGTCTGCACAGCACCGCGCACAGCCATCACCGCATCATCGTCGTCGAGGTGATGGGGCACAACGCGGGCTGGCTGGCCCTGGGCGCGGGCATCGCCGGCGGAGCCGACGTGATCCTGATCCCCGAAATTCCCTACGACGTGAACGTGGTCGCCGAGTCCATCCTGGCCCGTTACCGCAGCGGCAAGGCCTTTTCCATCGTCGCCATTTCCGAAGGGGCCATGTCCAAAGAGGACGCGGCAGCGATTCAAGAAGCGCAACAAGCCGTTAAGAAAGCCGAGAAAAAAGGCGATCCTGATAAGCTCGCCGAGGCTCAGGCACATCTGGCCGCGCTGGAAGCAGCGCAGCTCGATAGCACGGTGCGCCTGGCCCGTCAGCTCGAACAGCTCACCCGCCTGGAGTCGCGCGTGACCATCCTGGGGCATCTGCAGCGCGGCGGCACGCCCTCCGCCGCCGACCGCCTGCTGGCGACCCGCCTGGGCACAGCCTGCGCCGACCTCATCGCGCAGGGCGTCTATGGGGTGCTGGTGGCGGCCCGCGGCGACGGAGCCGAGCCGGTGCCGTTGAGCGAAGTCGCGGGCAAGCGTAAGACCGTTCCACTCGATCATCCCTGGATCGAAAGCGCCCGGCGCATCGGCACCTGCCTGGGCGACTGAGCGGGGGCGACAGGGGAATTGCGGATTGCGGATTGCGAATTGCGGAGTTTGAAGCTGGCCATCTGCGATCTGTGATCCGCATCTTCGCAATGCCATGGAAATAAGAGAGGAGGGTGCGGGAGTTCCTGCGCCGATTTCTATGAGCCTGTTGGTTGTGTTGCTGTGGCTGGCGGCGATGGCCTCCCTGGTGGCGCTGGCGCTGGCCTTCGCCGCGACGGTGCCGCTCATGCGCCGCCGCGAACCCGATCCGCCGGACTGCCCGGCCAATCACGATATGCCCGCCGAGGCTGTGCACTTCTTCAGCCGCGACGGATTGCAGTTGGGCGGCTGGTGGATTCCCGCTGCGGGGACGCCGCGCGGCACGGTGATCCTGTGCCCCGGCCAGAACGGTAGCCTGGACAAGGACATTCCTCAAGCCGTGCCGTTGCAGCGGGCCGGTTTCAATGTGCTGCTCTTCGACTTCCGTGCGCACGGCTGTTCGGAAGGCGAACTGGTCACGCTGGGGGCGCTGGAACAGGCCGACCTGTTCGGCGCACTGGACTACCTGGAGGCCGAACGCGGCATCGGGCAGGTCGGCGTGCTGGGCTTCAGCATGGGGGCGGGAGTGGCGTTGCTGGTCGCCGCGCAGGATCGGCGTATCCGGGCGCTGGTTGTGGACGGCGCTTTCCCCCGGCTGAGCGGCATCCTGACCGGCTATCTGCGCTTGCGCGGAATTCCGGGGCCGCTAGCGGGGAGCTTTGCGCAGCTTGTGCTGTGGGTGGCCGGGCTACGTGTCGGCTACCACATTGCGCGGGCGAACCCCCTTGACCGGGCCGGAGACATCACCGCCCCGACGCTCTTCATTCACGGCGAGCGCGATCCGTTTGTGCGGACGGACGAAGTACGCGCCCTGGCCGCCCGCCTGGGCGGGCCAGTGGAGCTATGGTCGCTGCCGGACTGCGGTCACCGGCAGGCGTGGCCGCTGCATCCGGACGAGTACGCCCGTCGCGTGGTCGAATGGTTCACGCGCCATCTGGCCGACGGGAGCGGACTCAGCGATCGGCCTGGTAGGCAATGAGCATCACGCCCAGCTTTTCCTCGACCTCCTGCACCTTCGCGACCTGTTCGGGAGTCAGCGAGGCCAGGCGCAATTTCTCCGGCACCAGCGCCAGCAGGTAGACGCCCAGTTCCTTTTCCAGCGCCTGCAGTGTCTTGAGTTGTTCTTCGTTCAGGGTGGCAAATTTCACACCGGGCAGAGGCATGGCTATCCTCCTTGAGAGCACACAACAGGCCTGTGAAGCGATCATAACATTACCGCTCCAAAAGTGGGGCGGAAAAATGATTGGGATTCGTCTTTTATAAAGTACTATTACAATAAACTGAAATATATCTTTACAACGAGCCCTCTTGACATTGATTCACCCCGGTCTTAAAATAGAAATTAGTTGGTTGCCACAACAAAGTAAAGTCGGCCCAGGATTGCCTGGCTGGATTTTGGGTTTTGTAACTTCTTCATCGCTCCCACATACAAGTCTGTCCGTCATCAAGACGAACGGACACCATCGTCGCTCTGTTTTCTACGTCATAGCCGCATCGCTCGAAGCCGTCGCCGTTGCTGACCCTTGTTGTTCGAGTGGACAAACAGCAAGGCTGTAAACAGCAGAATACTGCTATACAGGGGCCTTTTCAATGGATGTTTCAAGCGCTCTCACCAAATACCGTACAACGCTACGCGAGCTGCAAACCCGGACGCCAGGTTTCCTGCGCGCGCGCGAGGTGCCTATTGCGCTGGTGTTTCTGGTCCTGTGTTTCTACTTCTGGCAGGAAAAACCCAACGTCTTTCTGCGCCCCGCCAACCTGGCGGTCATCATGCGCTTCGTGGCCACCTATGGCCTGTTGGCCATTGGGGAACTGCTGGTCATCCTCACCCGCGGCATTGATCTCTCGGTTGGCTCGATGACGGCCCTGACGGGCGTCCTGGTAGCGACGCTGATGATGAAGGGATTCGATGCCGTCCCCCCCTTCAACAACGTGCTGCCCGACCTGTCGCCCATGGGCATGTGGGCCGCCATCGTCCTGGTTTTGGCCTTTAGCGCCCTGGTTGGCATCTGGCATGGGCTATTCGTCACCAAGTTTCATATCCCACCCTTCATCATCACGCTGGGCACCTGGCTGATGGCAAGCGGTGCGGCTGCGTACATCACCCGTGGCTATCCCATTGTCTTCCCCTCAGGTTTTGCCTTTCTGGAGCTTGGCCAGGGTGAGCAGGAAGTACTGGGGTACAGCATCCCCAATATGTTCATCATCTTGCTCCTCGTAGCAGCGGTAGTGGCCTTTATCCTCAACATGACCACCCTGGGCCGACACATATACGCCATTGGGGGAGACATCGAGGCCGCCCGCGTCTCCGGCGTCAAAGTAGATCGGGTGCGTATCTTCTGCTACGCCGGCAGTGGCATGTTGGGCGGCCTGGTGGGCATTCTGCTGGCTTCGCGACTGGGCCAGGGCACCCCTGCTGTAGGCACAGCGTACGAGTTGTGGGCCATTGCCGCCACCGTCATCGGCGGCACGAGTCTTTTCGGCGGTGAGGGCACAGTGCTGGGCGTCATCCTGGGGGCGGCTATCATGGGCGTCATGTCCAACGGGATGGTCTTGCTCAACGTATCGTCCTACCTGCAACAGGTGGTGCTGGGCGTTGTCCTCGTTATCGCCGTAACCTGGGATATGTGGCGGCGTCGCCGCGCTGGCTGACAGCACTCCGAAGGGAACATGTCCATGGCAGAACAGACCCCTGTAGTGGAAATGCAAAATATCAAGAAACACTTCGGAGCCGTACAGGCTTTGCGGGGAGTAGACCTGACCCTATATCCTGGCGAAGTGCTGGGATTGGTAGGCGATAACGCGGCAGGCAAGTCCACGCTGATGAAAGTCCTCAGCGGGGCGTACCTTCCCGATGAGGGGCAGATCTTCATCGAAGGCAAGAAGGCGCACATCACCAACCCCGAAGACTCGCGCCGGCTGGGCATTGAGATGGTCTATCAGGACTTCGCGCTGGCGGGCAATCTGGACGTAGCCGCCAACATCTTCCTGGGGCGCGAGATCGTGCGCTGGGGGCTTGGTCCCATCCGCGTCATGAACAAACGCGCGATGGAAGAGCAGTCGCGCAACCTGGTTGACCGCCTCAAGATTGACATCAGTTCGGTGCGCCTCAAGGTTGACAGGCTGTCCGGCGGTCAGCGGCAGGCTGTGGCTATCGGACGCGCCACAGCCTTCGACGCCAAGGTCATCATCATGGACGAACCAACGGCTGCGCTGAGCGTAGCGGCCATCAGCAAGGTGCTCGATCTGATCCGCGAACTGAAGGCGCAGGGGTGTAGCGTCATTCTCATCAGTCATCGGCTGGAAGATGTTTACGCCGTCTGCGACCGGGTCATCGTCCTGCGCCAGGGACGTAAGGTGGCAGACCGACCGGTCAGCGGCAACATTCACGAGTTCCGCGAGAACATTGTCGCTTACATGGTCGGCGCTAGAAACGACTTCTCTCAAGAGGGTGAAGAGACACTGGCCGAAAGGGGGTGATGAGCAAAAGAGTATCTGCAGCAAGACCGCTCGTCTCTCATTCTATTGTTAGCCCTGAGTATTTAGACGTGGAGAGAGTGCCATGAAGCGCCTTAGTCTACTGCTGATTCTGATCCTGACTCTACTACCCTTGACCATAGGTCAGACCTCGGCCCAGGAAGACTTCAAGGTGGTGGTGATTGGCAAGTCGGTGCACCCCTACTGGAGCAACGTGGAGATGGGGGTGCGCGCGGCAGCCAACGA
>FWPU01005389.1_pt1 | contig 27823 bp, 25 predicted proteins | sample 2228361 | NCBI WGS metagenome assembly FWPU01 (sample SAMEA103939777, study PRJEB20133) | metagenome
TCTCGCGGCAGGCATCCACGGCCGGGCCGATCAACGAGGCGTCGCTCAAATCCATCGCCAGCGGCAACGCGCGCACGTCGTGCGCTTCGCCTTCGTCGACCGCCTGGTGCCGATCGACTTCGCGGACGGCCAGATCCGCCCGGAGGGCCATCTCGACCTGCACGCGTTCTCGGACCTCGGCTCGGTGCTCGTCGAGCTCGAGCGCCAGGCGGAGGGGCTGATCGACCGGAACACGGCGCTGCTCGTGCTCGGCGACGCGCGCAACAACCGCCGCCCGGCGCGCGCCGACGCGCTCCGACGGCTCGCGGCGCGCGCGCGCGCCGTGGTCTTCGCGGTCCCCGAGCCGCGCGCGCGCTGGAACACGGGCGACAGCGCGCTCGCCCTCTACGCGCCGGCTGCGGACCTGGTGCTCGAGGCGACCTCGCTCCTCGGGCTGGTCGCGGCGCTGCGCGAGGCCGCACGCGGATGAGCGGGCGCGCGACGCGTGGCGACGACGGGCGCCCTGCGCTAGAGACGCAGCGCGTGGGGCGAGAAGCGAGCGGCCGCGGCGAGGGCCTGCGGCTCTTCCCGGCGGGCGAGCTCGCGCCCGGCCAGTCGCGCAAGTTCACCCTGACCTGCGACGGGCGCGAGATCGAGTGCTTCGTGGTCAACTGGCGCGGCCGGCTGCGGGCGTTCGTCAACCGCTGCCGCCACATCCCGATGACCCTCGACTGGGTCGAGAACCAGTTCTTCGACGAGGCGGGGGAGTACCTGCTCTGCCCGACGCACGGGGCGCTCTACGAGCCCGACGGCGGCGAGTGCGTGGCCGGGCCCGCCTGCGGCAAGGCCCTGTTCGCGGTGCCGCTCGACGAGCGCGACGGTCACGTGGTCGCGCTCTGCCCGGATCCGCTGCCCGACTAAAGGCTTTACCTGAAGGTGAGGGGCTCCACCCTCCCAGAAGGGGACACTGAGGGGGCTCTCTCCGGTCACTCCGGCTCGTCGCCGAAGTGAGCCCGGATGATGCGCTGCTTCAGGTAGTCGAGCGTCCCGAGATCCTCGACGATGTCGCCGCCCGTGTCGTAGAAGAAGATCTCGCCGTTCTTGTTGCGCCCGACCGCCACGAGCCACTCGAGATCGTCACGGTCCTCGAGGAGGTAGTTGATCGTCTGGGCCACGCCACGCCCAGGGATGATGGTGATCTTCGGTTTGACCGTGGACTTCTCTTGCTTGGCCATGGATTCCGCCATCCCGTCTGTCGCCGACCGGCGCCTGCGCGAGCGGACCGCATAACGGACCGATCGGTCCCACACGATAAGGACCCGGTGGTCCCTAAGTCAACCTGAATGCGCTCGCCTCTCCCTTCGGCGAGTTTCGCGTCGGGCGTGAGGGCGGACCGCCAGCTCGCCGACGTCTTTGGACGCGGCGAGCCGGCGCGATGTTCGAAGCCGGCCGGCGCTCTACGACAACCCGGCACGCGTGTGGTAGACGAGCCCGCCATGCAGCGGCAGGACCAGGCGCGGCCACGCGAGCGCATCCGCCGCGTCCGCCGCGAGGACCTGCCCGCGCTGCTGGAGGTGGTCGGCGGCCCGCCCGCAGGCCGGCTGCGCGCGCTGCGCCGCCTGACCAGGACGCTCGCTGCGGACGTCTACGTGCTCGACCGCGGCGAGCGCGTGTGCGGCGTGGTGGCGGTCGTCTACCGCAGGAGCCTAGCGCACGGCGGCCTCACGGCGACCATCGACACCGTCCGCACGCTGCCCGGGCCGGAGGATCCGGCCGACATGCGCCGCGACGTGTCGGCGCTCGTCGCCTGCGCGATCGCCCGTGCCGAGCGGCGCGGCTGCGTGGCGATCGACGGCGCCCCGACGGCCCCCGAGCTGCGCGCGGCGCTCGAGGAGGCCGGCTTCGTGCCCGCCGCGACGCAGCTCGTCCGGCCGTTGCGCGGCGCCGCGCCGCCCGCCAAGGACGACGCATGTCACGATTCCTGATCGGCCTTCTCCTCGGACTCCTGCTCGGCATCGGCGGCACGGCCGCGTTCCTGATCACCGCCGGCGGCGGGGACTACCTCGTGGTCTCGAGCCCGCGCGTCCGCGAGCTCGAGGCGGCGCTCAAGAACGTCGATCAGGACCGCGCCTGGCTCCGCGACCGGCTGAAGGAGGCGAACGACGCGCTCGCCAAGCTCGAGTCGCGCTTCTCGAGCCTCGCGGCGCGCTTCGAGGCGCTGAGCGACCAGGTGGCGCAGAGCGGCGGCGCCGTGCCGGGCGGCACACCCGGCGGCGGCACGCCCGGCCCGACCGCCGATGCCGCCCCGCAAGCGGCGGAGCCGGCGCCCGAGCAGCAGGCGGACGAGCCGCCGGCGGCGCAGGAGACGCAGGAGCCGGCGGCAACCCCGTGAGCCGCCGCCGGCCGAGCGCCCTCCCCCTCAGCGTGCAAGCCGGCCGCCGATCGCGCGCCGCGCGGGCGGCGGGGCCGGGGCCTGCCTCGGCTCCTGGCACTGCGTTGTGGTGCGCGCGCCGCTCGTCTTGCTGACGCACGGCAGGCTCGTTGCAGCGCTCGTCCCGGGCAGCACCACGCGGACGCCGAGCACCGGGCCGACGAGCGGCTTCACCTCGGGCGCGAGCACGCGCAGGCCGACCAGCATCGAGCCGCCGCGCGCGGCGCGCTTGAGCGAAGCGACCAGCGTCTTCGACGAGTGGTGCGCGGCCGTGCCGTGCGGGTTGCTCTTGAGCGCGCCCGCCGGGACCTCGAACACCTGGGTCGCGCCGTTGGCCGTCAGCTCGAAGCGGATCGAGCCGACGGTGCGCGTGTCGACCACGCCGACGAAGCTGCCGTCGAACACGAGCGTGGCCTCGGGGCGCGCGGTGCTCTGCAGCATCGCCTTGCCCGAGAGCAGCGTGCAGCTCTGGTCCGGCGCCTGGTTCGGCAGGTCGACGCAGGCGTCGCAGGCGTCGCCCATGCCGTCCCCGTCGCGGTCCGCCTGGTCCGCGTTCGCGACGGCCGGGCAGTTGTCCTGCGCGTTGGCCACGCCGTCGCCGTCCGTGTCGTTCGGGTTGCCCGGGGTGGGCGCAGGCGGCGCGGGGGGCGCGGGCGGCGTCGGCTTCGGAGTCGGCTTCGGCTTCGCGGTCGGACGCGGCGTCGGGGTCGGACGCGGCGTCGGCGTCGGCGCGGGTCCGCCGTCATCATAAAGATACGCGATCGCGCCGTGATCGTAGTCGCGGATGCCGGCGCCGCGGCCGTCGAAGTGCGCCATCCAGTACATGGTGGCGTCGCTCACGAACGGGCTGTTGGTCGGGCCGTCGGCCGAGTGCGCGAGCCCGAGCGCGTGGCCGAGCTCGTGCGTCAGCACCTCCTTGAAGTTGCGGAAGTCGGTCCGGCTCCAGAAGTTGCAGCCGCTCCAGCCGTTGTTGAACACGACGGAGCCCGAGGTGATCGTGTGGTACCCGGTGCCGGGCCGGGGCGAGACGGTCGCGCAGAAGCCGCCGACCGCGAGCACGCCGCTGCAGCCTCGCGGGTCGTCGATCTCACCGCGCGGGTCGTTGAACGACACCGTGAGGGCGCCGGGCACGCACTCGAAGCCGGTGCCCTGCCGGTCGCCCTGGTAGGTCATCGTGAGCGCCGAGCCGGGAAGCCCGCTCCACGCCGCCGCCGCCTCGAGCACCGACTGGCGCGAGCTCGCGGCCCCGAGGTACGAGTCGCCGCTCAGGTCGCCCCAGACGCGCACCGGCATCTCGAACCAGCGCGACGACGGCTGCAGGAGACGGAACTGCGTCGTCGCCTGCACCCGCCCGATGAGCTGCGGCTCACGCGCCACGACGTGCGCCGAGCCGCGCAGCGTGGGCGGGATGCGTTGCACGAACCGGCCGAGCGACTCGACCTGGCGGCGGTGGCCCGTGCGGTCGATGCGCGAGAGCCAGATCTTCCCGTCGTTGGCGATCTTCGCGTCGAGCTTGCCGAGGCCCAGGTGGTGCGTGCGCAGCACGCCGGTCTCGTCGAGCTTCAAGAAGACGAGCACGGTCTCGCCGAGGCTGTACTCGGGCGAGCCGAAGATCCACTGCTGCGCGCCGCCGACGCTGCCGCCCTGCTCGCGCAGGACGAGACGGTCGCCGGGGCGTGCACCCTTGAACGCCTCGTGCACGGACAGCGTGACCCGGGTCGAGATCTGCGAGCCGTCGTATGCTTCGACGCTCTCCAGGTCGGTCACCGTGGCGAGCACCACAGCATCCGCCGTATCGAGCATCTCCTCCTGCTCGGGGACGATCCACGTCGTCGCGCTCGCAGGCACTCCGAGCGGGAGGATTGCAAGCATAGAAAACACAACCATCCGCACCACCGAAAGCCGCATCGAGATCCCTCCCGGGGCGAGCTTTCGAGCAACGGAGGTGCCATGACCCGCGCAGGGGAAAGTTCCATGTTCCGTGGAGCGCGCCGCGTGATCGCCATAGGGGGCGCTCTGCAACGGAGTGACGGCAGCGCCGAAATCGTGACGGGCGCGCGCCGGCGACGGCGCGCCGTGGGGCGCTCCGCGGCCTCCCGAGCGGCGTCAAGCCGCGGGTGCGGGGGCCCCCAAAACGCGGCGTGACAAGCCCCGGCCCCTGTGGCATCCGTGGCTCATGCCCGCGTGGGTCCTCGGATGACGACGCTGACGTGTCTCGGCACGAGTGACGCGTTCGGTTCGGGGGGCCGCCACTGCGCGGGCTACCTCGTCGACACCGCCGAGGGATGCATTCTCCTCGACGCCGGCCCAAGCGTGCTGACCGCGCTCAAGAGGCTCGGGCGGACCACCGCTGACATCGACGCGGTCGTGCTGAGCCACCTGCACGGCGACCACTTCGCGGGCGTTTCGTTCCTCCTGCTCGAGTACCGCTACGAGACGCCGCGCACGCGGCCGCTCCTGGTGGTCGGGCCGCCCGACACGGAGCGGCGGGTCTTCGAGGCGTACTACGCGCTCTACGAGGAGGCGCGTGGCGAGCCGCTGCCCTTCGAGGTGCGCTTCCAGGAGGTCCGGGACGGGAGCGCGATCGACGTGGTCGACGCGCGCCTCGAGAGCTTCCGCGTGCCGCACCAGGAGACGGCGATCTCGCTCGGCCATCGCCTGCGCTGCGGCGGCAAGTCGCTGGTCTACTCCGGCGACACCGAGTGGACGCCCGACCTCCTGCGCCAGTCGCGCGGCGCGGACCTCTTCCTCTGCGAGTGCACGAGCTTCGAGACCAAGATCCCGCGCCACGTGCGCTACCTCGACATCGTCGCCAACAGCGAGCGGTTCGAGTGCGAGCGGCTGGTGCTGACGCACCTAGGCCGCGAGGTGCGTCAGCGCGCGAACGAGATCGGGCACGAGCTCGCGAACGACGGGCTGTCGATCGCCCTGCCCTGAGCGGCCCGCGGCGCGCATCGCCGTCCGCCGTTTCTCTTGCAGTTTGCCTGCGCGGGTCGTAACCCTCTCAGGCCCCCTGCACCTTCCCGGAGGACGAACCCGATGGTCGGCATCACCTCGTTCGGCGCGTACATCCCCTACCTTCGCCTGCCGCTGGCGGCGATCCACGGCGGCAAGCGGACCGAAGGCGGGCCGGAGAAGGCGGTTGCCAACTGGGACGAGGACGCGCTCACCCTCGCTGTAGCAGCCGGTATAGACTGCCTGCGCGGCGTCGACCGCAGCACGGTCGACGGCGTGCTGTTCGCGTCGACCTCGTACGCCTTCAAGGAGAAGCAGGGCGCGGCGCTGGTCGCGAAGGCGCTCGACCTCCGGCGCGACGTGCTGACCGCGGACATCGGCGACTCGCTGCGCGCCGGCACCAACGCGCTGCGCGCCGCGATGGACTCGGTCAAGGCCGGCTCGGCGAAGCGCGTGCTGGTGGTGATCGGCGACACGCGCATGGCGTCGCCGCGCTCGCCGGCCGAGGCGAACCTCGGCGACGCCGGCGTCGCGTTCCTGATCGGCGACGGCGACGTCGCGGCCGCGTGCACCGCGAGCCACACGGTCGCCGACGAGATCATCGACGTCTGGCGCACGGAGGGCGACCCGTTCGTGCACGCGTGGGAGGAGCGCTTCATCGTCGACCACGGCTACCGCGCGAACGTGCGCGAGGTGGTCGCGGGGCTGCTCGCCAAGGCGAAGCTCGAGCCCAAGGACTTCGCGCGACTCGCGCTGTACGGCCCCGACAAGCGGAGCCACGCCGCGCTCGCCAAGGAGCTGCGCTTCGAGCCGGCGCAGGTGCAGGACCCGCTCTTCGGCCAGGTCGGCAACTGCGGCGCGGCGTTCGCACCGCTGCTGCTCGCCGCCGCGCTCGAGGTCGCGAAGCCCGGCGACCGGCTGCTCGTCGTCGGCTACGGCGACGGCGCCGACGCGCTGGTCTTCGAGGTCGCGCAGCCGATCGAGAAGCTGCGCGACCGGCGCGGCGTGCGCTGGCACCTCGAGCGCCGCGCCGAGCTGCCGAGCTACGACATGTACCTGCGCTTCCGTCAGCTCCTCGCGACCGAGCACGACCGTCGGGCGGGCGCCGGGCTGTCCGCGACCAAGCACTTCCGCGACCGCGACTACGAGGTGAGCCTGCTCGCGCAGAAGTGTCGCAAGTGCGGCCAGGTGCAGTACCCGCACCAGCGCGTCTGCTTCACCTGCTACGCGAAGGACGAGTTCGACCACGTCCGGCTCTCGGACCAGACGGGCACGCTCAAGTCGTACACCTTCGACAACTTCGCCGGCAGCCCGAACCCGCCGCTCGTCGCGACCGTCACCGACGTGCTGGGCGCGCGGCTCTACATCCAGATGACCGACGCGAACCCGAAGGAGGTGAAGCTCGACCTCCCCGTCGAGCTCACCTTCCGCAAGATCCACGAGGCGGGCGGGACGCCGAACTACTACTGGAAGTGCACGCCGGCGCGCCGCTGAGCGCGCGCAAAGCGGGAAGGAACGTCCTCATGAACCCACAGGCAATCCGCGACAAGGTCGCCATCGTCGGGATGGGGTGCTGCAAGTTCGGCGAGAACTGGGACAAGGACCCCCAGGACATGATCGTCGAGGCGGCGTACGAGGCCTACGCCGACGCCGGCATCGAGGACCCGCAGAAGCAGATCGAGGCGGTGTTCTGCGGCGCGCAGTACCCGTCGAAGGGCACGGCGGAGGTCGCCGACGCGCTCAAGCTCTACGACCGCCCCGTGAGCATGGTCGTCAACTACTGCGCGACCGGCACCGACGCGTTCCGCTACGGCGTGTTCGCGATCGCGTGCGGCATGTACGACACGGTGCTGGTGGTCGGCTTCGACAAGCCGAAGGACCGCGGCGTGTCGGGCCCGAGCGTCGCGGTCACCGGCGTGCGCGGCCTGCCCGCGACGCCGGCCGGCTGGTTCAGCCACGTCGCTGCGCGCTACTTCGAGACCTTCGGCGCCGGGAGAGAGGACCTCGCGAAGATCGCCGTCAAGAACCACCACAACGGCACGCTCGCGCCGAAGTCGATGCTGAAGCGCGAGATCACCGTCGAGGACGCGCTGAACGCGCGCATGATCTCGTGGCCGTTCGGGCTCTACGACTGCGCCGCGCAGTCCGACGGCGCGGCCGCGGCGATCCTCACGCGGCGCGAGCTCGCCAAGGGCTTCCGCGACGACTACGTGCTCGTGCGCGGCATCGGTATCGCGCTCGCCCCGGACCCGAAGGAGGACCCAAGCTTCGACTTCCTGCGCTGGAAGCCGACCGAGATGGCGGCCAAGCAGGTCTACCAGCAGGCCGGCATCACCAACCCGCGCAAGGAGATCCACGTCGCGCAGGTGCACGACTGCTTCACGCTCACCGAGCTCCTCGCCTACGAGGACCTCGGCTTCTGCGAGAAGGGCTCGGCGAAGGAGCACATCGCGTCGGGCACCTTCGAGCTCGGCGGCGAGCTGCCGGTCAACACCGACGGCGGGCTCAAGACCTTCGGCCACCCGACGGGCGCGACCGGCGTGCGCATGATCTACGAGAACTACAAGCAGCTCCAGGGCAAGGCCGAGAAGCGGCAGGTGAAGAACGCGACCGTCGCCCTGTCGCACAACATCGGCGGCGCGCCGCAGGCCTGCGGCGTCTGCATCGTCGCGATGCCGTAGCGGCGGCGGCGCCGCTCGCGAGCGCTCGCCGCGAGGGAGGCCTCGCCGGGCCTCCCTCGCGGGCCGTTGCCTACTTCGAGACCTCGAACGCGCCGATGTCGCAGCGGCCGACCTTGTCGCCGCTCCGCGGCACGCCGCGCTGGTCGGCGGGGGCGCAGGCGCCCTCCGTGCCGGTCGGCTTCGCTGGGTTGCCGGCGTCGATCGCCGGGCTTCCCGGGAGGAGCGCCCGGGTGCGGGTCGGGCCGTCGTTCTTCGCGAGCACCGAGAGCTTCGCGTCCTGGCCGATGACGTTGCCGGCCAGATCCCCGGTGATCGAGCAGCCCGCGTCGCTCTGCAGGAGGTTGTAGCCGCCCGAGGTCAGCACGCCCGCGCAGTCCGGGCCCTCCGGCGCGCGGTTCGCGGCGAGGATGCTGTTGGCCATCGTCACCGTGCCGGTCGGCTCGTTCAGGATGCCGCCGCCCTTGCCGCTCGAGCCCGCCGTGTTGCCGGCGATCGTCGAGTTGTTGAGCGAGACCTGCCCCTGCGCGCGGTTGTCGATCGCGCCGCCCGAGCCGCCCGCCGAGTTGTCGCTCAGCGTGCTGTTCACGACGGTCAGGGCGCCCGAGTTGTAGACCCCGCCTCCGTTCGACGACGCCTGGTTGCTGGCGAGCGCGCTGTCGGTGATCCGGACGGTGCCCTCGACGTTGTCGATCCCGGCGCCGTTGGTCGCCCGGTTGCTCGTCACCTCGCTGATCAGCAGCGAGAGCGTCCCGTCGTTCGCGATCCCGCCGCCGTCGTCGGTGAGCGACGCGTTGCCGCTCACCTCGCTGTTCATGATCTGCACCGAGCCCGCGTTGAAGATGCCGCCGCCCCGGCCGTCCGCCGTGTTGTTCTTCACCTGCACGTTGAGCAGCGTCGCGTCGGCATCCTGGGTGACGAACAGCGCCGCGCCGCGGCCGTTCGCGTTCTGCGGGTCGGTCTTGCTCCGGTTGCCCTCGAGCACCAGGTCGGCGAGCTTCAGGTGGCCGCGGTTCAGGATGCCGGCCCCGTCGCCGCCGTTCGCGAGCCCGTTGCGGATCGTGAGGCCCATGAGGCTCACGGTCGAGTCGTTCGCGGTCTCGAACACCCGGCCCTTGCCGCCGCCGTCGACGATCGTCGTCTTCGCGTCGGCGCCCAGGATCTGCACCTCGCCGTTGAGGAACAGCATGCCGCTCTGCGCGAAGTCCGGGCCTTCGTCGGGCGAGCTCAGGACGTAGGTGCCGGGCGGCACGTTGATCGTGTCCGACAGCGTCGTCGCGTTCGCCTCCTCGATCGCGGCCCGCAGCGTGCAGCCGCCGGCCTGCGAGAGGCACTGGCCGTCACCCGGCTTCACGTCGGGTGAGTCCTTCGTCGAGTCGACGTTCAGGTTGGCGGCAGCCGCCGGGTGCGCGACCGCCAGGAGCAAGCCCAGGACAAGCGAAAACACGAGCCTCGAATCCATCGTCCCCCTCACGCGAGCGGTGATCCTTCTGTCGCCGGCGTCCCTACAAGAGGCGTCCGGCATCGTCCAGCGCCGGAGGGAGATCAGGGCGTCGCGGGGGCGTCTCCCGACGGGGCCGGGGCGTCCTGCGCGAGGCCCTCGGTGAGCATCGCGATGGTCACCGCCCCGCCCTCGCGCGCCCTGTCCATCACCTCGACCGTGTAGCCGTACTCGACTTCCCGGTCGGCGTCGAAGAACAGGACGTGATCGTCGCGCGCGGCGAAGAAGCGCTCGAGGCGCTCCGCGAGCTCGTCGAGCGGGATTTCGACGCCGTTCACCCGGATCGAGCGGTCGGCGGCGACGCGCAGGACGAGCGGCGGGTCCGGGTCCGCCTCGAGCTCCTGCTGCGTCACCTCCTGCTTCTCCTGCCTCGGCAGGTGGACCCAGAGCTTCCGCGCGAGCAGCGGCGTCAGCACCATGAAGACGATCAGCAGGACGAGGACCACGTCGACGAGCGGGGTCACGTTCATGGCCGGCGCGACGGTCTTGCCGCTCGCGCCGCCGCCGACGTTCATCGCCACCGGATCAACCCTCGCTTTCCCGCTCGCGGTCCCCCTCCGGGTCGGGCTTCTCGCCCACCACGAGCGACGTCCCCGGGAACCCGGCTCTGCGCGTCCTGTCGAGCACGTCGCGCACCTGGCCGTACGTGAGCCGCCGGTCGGCGCGGATCACGAGCCGGCGGTGCGGGTTCTCGGCGTGCTTCGAGGCGAGCGCCTCGACCGCGGCGTCGAGCTCGAGCCTCTGCCGCTCGAGGTAGACCCCGCCGTCGCTCGCGAGCGAGATCTCGAGCGGCTCGGCGCCCTCCTCGACTCGAGGATCCGGGTTCAGCACCGCGGGCAGCTCGACCGGCACGTCCTCGTCCATGCGGGGTGCCACGACCATGAAGATGATGAGCAGCACGAGGACGACGTCGACGAGCGGCGTCACGTTCATGTCCGGTTCGACGGAGGCCGACTTCTCCATGGTGCTCAGGCCACCCTTTCCCGCCGAAGCTCGAGCTCGTGCAGCGTTCCGCGCAACTCCTCGAAGCGGCGCTCCTCCCAGTCCTCGATGCGGTCCGCGAACTCGCCGGCCGAGCGGCCGAGCGCGCCCTCGTCGGCCGCGATGCCGGTCGAGAGGTAGTGGAAAGCGAGCACCGCGGGGATCGCGACCGCGAGGCCGAGCGCCGTCTCGATGAGCGCCTCGCTGATGCCCGCCGAGACCGACGCGAGCCCGCCGGAGCCGCTCGCCGCGATGCCCTGGAACGCCGAGATGATGCCGACCACCGTGCCGAGCAAGCCGACGAACGGCGCCACGGAGCCTACCGAGGCGAGCACCCACATGCCGCGACGGAGGTCCTCGCCGAGCATCTCGAGCGTGCGCTCGAGGTGGCGCCGCGCGCGTTCCGCCGGGGTGAGGCCCGAGACGTCGGCCGTCGAGCGGGCGTGCAGGTACTCGGTCAGGCCCGCCTTGACGAGCCGCGCGAGGTGGCCGCGCTCGTGGCTCTCGGCTTCCGCGAGGATCGCCTCGACGTCGCCCGTCCGGACGTGCTCCCCAATCGCCGCGGCGAACGCGCGCGACGCCCGGCGCGACCGGCGGAGCGTGAACGCGCGCTCGAGGCAGACGATGAGCGACGCGAGCCCCATGAGCAGCAGCGCTCCGGCGACGACCATCGCCGGGATGCCCATGTGTGCGAGGATTTCGCCGTACGTGAAGGTCATTCCGCTTCTTCCTTTCTCGCCCGCTGCGCGGCGCGCTCAAACGGTGAGCTTGAACGGGATCCGAACGATCCGATAGACCGTGATCGGCTGGCCGCGATGGCGGGCCGGCTCGTACTTCCATGTCTTGACGGCGGCGACGGCCGCGCTGACGAACGGCTCCTCGCCGCGCATCACCTCGACGTCCGCGACGCTGCCGTCGGCGAGGATGATCACCTTGAGGACGACGGTGCCGGTCTTGCCGGCCGCCCGCGCCTCGTGCGGGTAGGCGGGCACGACGTTCGACTTGAGCGGCGTCGGCGGGACCGCGTCCTCGGGAAGCGCGAGCGCGCCGCCGACCGTGCCGCCGACCACGCCGCCCCGGGCGACGCCGCCCTCGAGACCCGCCGGGTCGCCCGCACCCGGCTCGCCGTGCACGGCGACGCCCCGGTCCTCGCTCGGGTCCGCCTCCCTGGGCGGCGCCGCGGGCATCTCCTTCGGTGCGGTGAGCTTCTTGACGCGCGGAGGCTCGGCGAGCTTGCGGACCTTCTGCTTCGGGCGGACGACCGGCGCCGCCGCGGCCGGCGGCTTCGCCTCGGCCACGGGCGGCCCGGGCGCCTCGACCCGGGGAGGAGACGGCGGCGGTGGCGGCGGCGGCGGCTGCACGACCTTCTCGACGAAGGTCACGTCGACGCGCTTCTCCGGCTCGACGATCTTCCTCGGCGCGCTGCCGGTCAGCACCACCGCAACCACCAGCGCCGCGTAGATCGCGAGCGCCGTGAGCGACGCGCCGAGCCAGCTCCGCTCGCCCGACTCACTCTCCTGGTACCACCCGAAGCCGGCGTGCTTCGCTTCCACCGATGCGCTCATCTCGCCCGCCTCAGTCCCGCGTGTAGGATGCGAACTTGAACCGCCCGTCGCGCTCGACGACGGAGCCGGTGCGGAGCTCGAGCTCCCGGCCGCTCTCGTCGACCAGGCGCAGGACGGTGCGCCGGTACGCGCGATGCCCCGCGTAGTCCACGACGCCCTTCTCGAAGCCGACGCCGCGCAGCTCGAGCGCGCGACCGGCGAAGCGCTTGACCAGCGCCTCTCGTGAGTAGCGGCTCTTCGTGTCGAGAACGGCAAAGAAGTACGCGGCCGCCTCCGGATTCAGGCGCTGCGCCGGCTCGCCCGGCGGCACGTGGCCCGGCATCACGAGGCAAATGTACTCGTCCCTCGTCAAGCGAAGCTTCTCGAGGGTCTCTCGGTCGCCCTCGCGCAGCGCCACGAGGAAGCGCTCGACGAGCCCGTCCAGCGTCGAGGCGCCGCCGGTCACGCGCGAGGGCACCGTCGCACCGCACTCGGCGCCCGCCGCGCCGCGCGCCGCCGCGGCGCCCGTCGCGAGCACGACGAGCGCGAGGAGGAGCGTGCGGCGCACGGCGGGCAGCGCCCTCAGTTGGTCGCGAAGCTGACCCACGGGCTCGTCGTCCACGGTGCCGCGCCAGGGGCGAACGCACCGATGTAGCTCGTGCTCGCAAAGAGCGGCGAGAGCGCGGAGCAGCCGCCGTTCGCGGCGACGTCGCCGCTCGGCACCGGCTCGCAGCCGAAGGTCGCGCACGCCGCCGGGAGCCCGGGGTCGTGCGTCGAGACGCCGGTGCTCGCCTGCCAGAAGGCGAACAGATCGGTCGCCTGGCAGCTCGCCCCCGCGGTCGACTCGTGGTTCTCGGCGTACGTGGCGCCGTCCGCGCCGAGGTCGAAGAAGATCGAGTCCTGGATCAGGAGCGCCCCGGTGGGCTCGCCCGCCGGGCTGCAGGCCTCGTTCACCGTCGCGGCGTCGCGGATCTGCAGGCCCGCCGAGTTGAACCGCGTGACGATCGCCTGGGCGATCTTCGCCGCGGTGCCGCGGCGGAGCAGCATGCCGCGGTTCGTCACGTCGCCGCCCGGCTGGCCCTTCGCGCCGATCAGCGTGACGTTGCAGAACTTCGGGTTCGAGCGCGGCTGGAAGTCGAAGCCGTCCTCGTTGTTGTCGCCCTCGAAGCCCTCGCTGCCGCTTGTGTCGATGTTGCCGCCGTAGTGCGCCCCGTAGAGGAACTGCGCGGCGCCGGTGAAGCCCATCTGCCAGTCGAAAAGGTCGTCGGCGGCGCCGGTCGAGACCAGGTAGGTCGCGTTGACCGTGCCGCCGAACCACTCGATCCCGTCGTCGAGGCCGATGTGCGCCTGGACGTGGTCGACGGTCGTGCCGGCGCCGACGCCGTTCAGGGTGAAGAGGTTGAGCTCGTTGTCCGGCGAGAGCTCACGCCCCGCGAACTCGACGCGCACGTAGCGGATGACGCCGCTCGAGTCGTTCGGGTCGTCGCCGCCGAAGACCGTGTCGACCAGACCCTCGGCCTCGCACTCACCGCCCGGGCAGTTGACCGGCGCCGCGCCGTTCAGCGCGAGCCCCGCCCAGTCGCCCGCGGCGCGCTGCCCCGGCGGCTGGTCGCTCGTGAAGACGATCGGCCGCTCGGGCGTACCGTTCGCGTTGAGCTTCGCGCCGCGGCGGAAGACGAGCGCCGTCGGCGGCGGGTTGTTCGGGAACTTGCGGCCCTTCACCGTCGTGCCGGGCTCGATCGTCAGCACGACGCCGGGCTCGACGAAGATCGTGCCGTCGAGGAAGATCTCGCACGAGCTCGGCCAGACCTGGCTGAAGGTGACGTTGCTCGAGACCGTCACGCTGCCGCCCGGGCAGTCGAGCACCGGGCCGCCGTCGAAGCCCGACGGCACCGTGGCGACGGCCGGCATCGCCTGGCCTGCCGCGAAGGTGCCGAGCGACTGCGCGAACACGCCGAAGACGCTGCCCTCGCCCGCGTCGAGCGCGATGAACACCTTGCCGCTGCTCCCCGAGACGCTCGCGCCGCCGGCGAGCGACTGGAGATCGCTCAGCAGGACGCCCGTGAGCTGCCCCGGCTGCTCCGCGACGCGCATCCCGGTCGCGTCGAAGAACGTCGCGGTGAAGCTCGCGGCGAGCGGTCCGACGGTGAACGGAACGCCGTACCGGTCGGTGAACGCGGCGAGCAGGACGCGGTTGCCGTCGCGCTCCGGCGGCGCGAGCGTGTCCGGGTTGAAGTAGACCGGCACCGCAAGAACGCCGGGCGCAAACCGCTCGTAGCGCGCCGCGCTGCCGTCGACCACGGTGCCGGGAGCCGCCGGCTGCCCGTCGCTCGTCATTGCGAAGCGGGCGAAGGGGTTCTGGCCGAAGCCCGCGCCGAGCGCGAGGTTCGCGAGCGTGAAGCCCCCGATCAGCGGCCGGGGCGGTACGATCGGCCGCCGGTCGTCGCGCGACACCACGGGCGTCATCACCACGAGGCCCGCGCTGCCGCTCGCGACGCCGCCCGCGAACGTCGTCAAGTCGATCACCTGGTTTGCCGCGGAGCCGAGCTCGAGCACCGCGTCGCCCAGCCGCGCCGAGAGGTCCGCGGGATAGAGGGCAACCTCGACGAACACGGTCTCGTCGGACGGGTTCGCAACCGACAGGAACGGCACCCGATCGGTGCGCGCGTCGTAGAGGTACAGGAGCTGATCGCCGCTCGCGTCCGGCGCGGGGACGGTCTGCGCCGCCAGCGGCGCCGCGATCAGCAGGGAGAGAAGGATGAGCGCGACGCCTGTCACCGCGTGGTTCGTCGTGCGCTTCGCGCGCGCGGTCGGCGGGCGGCTCGTCCGAGCCTGCGATTCTCCGTGCATCTTCGAAACCTCCTTTTCGGTCGGGCGATCGGGTCGAGGTGGAGGTTCGCACGCGATCGTTACGCACGAATGAAGCGGGCGTGAATCGCGAATGATGCTTCGGCGCGCGCTGCGTGCGCGGGCATGACCGAGCCGTCACACGGACGTCACGGGACGCTCACACACGGTCGCTAGTCTCCGCGCCCGAACCGCGGAGACTTCGATGGAGAGACCCCTACGCCTTTCGCGCCACGCTCTGATCTTGATTTTGATGACGTCGCCTCTCCTTCCCGCCGTCGCTGCCGCGGCGCAGGACGCAGGACCCCGTCCCGGCGGGATCTCGGGAACGGTGCTCGACGAGGAGACGGGCGAGCCGGTAATCGACGCCGGCGTCGAGCTCGTCGGGCGCGACGAGAGGACGCGCACCGACATCGACGGACGCTTCCGCTTCGTCCTGCCGCCGGGCACGTACGAGATCCGCGTGTTCGCGCCCGGCTACACCGGCGCGCGGCTGACCGACGTCCGGGTCGAGGCGGGGCAGCCCGCGGAGGTCGACGTGGCGCTCGCGCCGTCGGCCGAGGCGGGCGTCGACGTGGTCGAGGTGGTCGCGAAGGCCAAGAGATCGACCGAGGAGGCGCAGATCCTGGCGCGCCAGAAGGCGGACGTCGTGGTCGACACGATCGGCGCCGAGACCTTCGAGAAGGCGCCCGACTCGAACGCCGCCGAGGTCGTGCAGCGCGTCGCCGCGGTGACGATCAAGGACGACTTCGTCTTCGTCCGCGGGCTCGGCGAGCGCTACTCGAGCGCGCTCCTCGACGGCAGCCGGCTCCCGAGCCCGAACCCCGACAAGCGCGTGATCCCGCTCGACTTCTTCCCGGCGGACTTCGTCGACTCGCTGTCGATCATCAAGTCCTACACGCCGAACCTGCCAGGCGACTTCGCGGGCGGGCTCATCGACGTGAACCTGATCGAGGTTCCCGACACCTTCACGTGGAAGCTCGGCGCGTCGCTCGGCGTCAATACCAACACGACGTTCCAGGACTTCCAGACCTACGACACGGCCCGCACCTTCCCGAGCTTCTTCGGCGCGAGCACGGTGCGCGACCTGCCGGGCCTCTTCGGCAGCGAGCGCATCATGATCCGCAGCCGCGCGGACATGGCGCGCTACGCCTCGGCGCTCGAGGACGTCTGGTCCGCGCGCGGCATCACCGCGCCACCCGACGCCTCGATCGACTTCGAGATCGGCAACCGCTGGGGGCCGTTCGGCTTCTCGCTCGCGCTGCTGTGGGAGAACGAGTACCGCACGGTCCTCGACCAGATCGAGCGGCAGTTCATCAACGCCGGTACCCCGACCAATCCGGACGCCGTGCTCGCCGAGGACTTCCGCTACGACTTCTCGACCTTCTCCACCGAGACGGGGGGCGTGCTGACTTCCGAGGTCGACCTCGAGGACTCCGGACGGATCGCGCTGCGGGCGCTCTACCGGCGCATGACCGCCGACCAGGTGCAGCAGGGCAACGGCTTTCGGCGGCAGAACCCCGACATCGACCTCGCGGTGACGCGCCTCACCTACCAGGCCGAGGACCTGGCGTTCGGCCAGCTCGCCGGCGAGCACGAGCTCCTCGGCATCGGCGTCGACTGGCGGAGCGCGCTCGGGCGCTCGACGCTCGACCGGCCCGATACCCGGACCACGGTCTACGAGAGCTCGGCGGCGAACCCCGTCCCCCGCTTCTCGCGCACCGCCGGCTCCGGGACGCGGCTCTTCCTCGACGTCGTCGAGTACATGAGCGACACGCAGGTCGACTTCACCTTCCCCATCTTCCAGGCGAGCTTCCGGATGGGCGGCGCCTTCACCTACCGCGACCGCGACTCGCGGCTCCGCAAGTTCCTCTTCCGCCCGAACCGCACGGACGACACCGCGTTCCTCGAGCAGCGCCCCGAGGACATCCTGAATGGCGACACGGTCGCCGAGGGGCTCGTCGACTTCGTCGAGGACACGACGAACCAGGACAGCTTCAAGGCGCGGGAGAAGATCATCGCGGGCTACGGCATGCTCGAGCTGCCGATCGTCGAGGACCGGCTGCGCTTCGTCGGCGGCGTGCGCGGCGAGCAGTCGGTGATCGACATCACCTTCTTCCGCCAGGACCGGCAGGGAGCGCCCGATCACCGCACGCTGACCAACCTCGACCCGATGCCGAGCGCCAACCTCGTCTACAGCCCGCGCAGCGACATGAACCTCCGTGCGGGCTACAGCCGGACCGTCTCGAGGCCGGAGTTCCGCGAGCTTTCGCCGATCCAGTTCCCCGAGCCCTTCGGGCTCCGCCCCGTGGTCGGGAACCCCGACCTCGTCCAGAGCACGATCGACAACCTCGACCTGCGCTGGGAGTGGTTCTTTGCGCCGCTCGAGCTCGCCTCGATGAGCTTCTTCTACAAGCGCATCGCGGACCCGATCGAGACCGTCGTGCTGACCCTGTCGGGCACCGCCGCGACGTCGTTCGCCAACTTCGACAGCGCCGAGCTGTGGGGCTTCGAGTGGGAGCTGCGCAAGCACTTCGGCTTCCTCGGACCACAGCTCGCCGACCTGGCGCTCTACCTGAACGCGAGCTGGATCGATTCCGAGAGCTCGCGCGACGCGCCCGCGCAGACCGGCGACGTGACGACCTCGTCGAGCGGCCCGCTGGTCGGCCAGGCGCCGTTCACGGTCAACGCCGCGCTCGAGTACGCCAGGCAGGACTGGGGAATCTTCCGCCTGATCTACAACACCATCGGCGAGCGGCTCGACGCGCGCGGCGCGAACGGCCTGCCCGACATCTTCGAGCAGCGGCGCGACCAGCTCGACTTCGTCTTCACCAGGACCTTCGACGCCTTCGGCGTCCCGCTCGCGACCAAGCTCAGCGTCGAGAACATCCTGAACGACGACTACCTGTGGACGCAGGCCGGCATCGTGCAGAGCCGCTACCGCGCGGGCGCGACGTTCAAGGTCGGGGTGTCGTACCGCTACTGAGCGAGCGCTCGCAGGCGGTGGCGAGCGGGTGTACACGAGGCGGATGGACGAACCTCTTCGCATCGTCGGCGCGCCGGGCTCGCCGTACAGCCGCAAGCTGCGCGCCGTGCTTCGCTACCGGCGCATCCCCTACGCCTGGATCATCCATGGCTCGCCCGAGGCGGCGGGCCTGCCGGCGCCGCGCGTCCCGCTCATCCCGCAGCTCATGCTGCGCGACGCGGACGGGACGCTCGTCGCCCGGACCGACTCGACGCCGCTCATCCGCGAGCTCGAGACGCTCCACCGCGGACGCGAGGTGATCCCCGCCTCGCCCGCCCTCGCCTTCCTCGACGCGCTGCTCGAGGACTACGCGGACGAGTGGCTCACCAAGGCGATGTTCCACTACCGCTGGGCGTTCAAGCCCGACATCGAGCACGCGGCCGCGATCCTGCCGCGCTGGTCGCGGACCGACGGCGACGAGGAGCGCGCGGTCGCGGCGGGCCGGCAGTTCGCGCAGCGGCAGATCGACCGGCTGGCCGTGGTCGGCTCGAACGAGACCACCGCACCGCTCATCGAGGAGAGCTACGTGCGGCTCCTCGACCTGCTCGCCGCGCACCTCGCGACCTCGCGCTTCGTCCTCGGCGGGCGGCCGGCCGCCTCGGACTTCGCGCTCTACGGCCAGCTCACCCAGCTCGTCGGCTTCGACCCGACCTCGGCGGCGCTCGCGAGCGCGCGTGCGCCGCGCGTCGTCGCGTGGGTCGAGGTGGTGGAAGACCTCTCGGGCCTCGAGCCGAAGCCCGACGACTGGCTCGCACCGGACGCCGTGCCCGCGACGCTGCGCGCGCTCCTCACGGAGGTCGGCCGCGTCTACGTGCCGTTCCTGCTGGCCAACGCCGACGCGCTCGCGCGCGGGGCGGAGCGCGTCGAGTGCACGATCGACGGCCGTCCGTGGGTGCAGCGGCCGTTCCCCTACCAGGGGAAGTGTCTCGGCGCGCTGCGCGAGGGCTACGCGGCGCTCGGCGGCGACCAGCGCGCGCTGGTCGACCGCGCGCTCGCCGGCACGGGCTGCGAGCGCCTGCTCGCCTGACCTGCGCGCGCCGGGGCGCGCGTAGGTTCTACCGATCCGCGCGCGCCGCAGCGGGCGCGACGTGAAAGAAGCCGGAGCGAAGTCGAGCGCCCGCGGCGTTTCGGCGCGGCGGCACGGCCCTTGCGACTCGAGGGCGGCTCGGAGAGCGAGCCGTACGATGGAGCCCAGCACGAGCAGCGCGCCGGCCGCGCACGAGACGAGCGAGCGCAACGCCGCGGCGCGCGGGTCGTTTGACGTGCTGCTCAACGCCGGCTCGGGCGCGTCCGAGAAGGAAGAGATCCGCGCGCGCGTCGCGGAAGGGCTCGAGCGACGCGGGGGCTCGGCGCGTGTGACGCTGCTGCGCGGCGACGAGCTCGTCGCCGCGGCGCGCGATGCGGTGCGTGCGGGTCGCGTTTCGGTCGCGGCGAGCGGCGACGGGACGATGGCAGCCGTCGCCGCGGCGGTGGCCGGCACGAACGTGCCGATGGGCATCCTGCCGCTCGGGACCTTCAACTACTTCGCGCGCAGCCTCGGCGTGCCGCTCGAGCTCGACGAGGCGCTCGACGCCCTGTGCAGCGGCACTGTCCGCCGCGTCGCGTTCGGTGAGGTCAACGGGCGGCTCTTCCTGAAAACGCGAGCGTCGGCATCTACCCGAAGGTGCTCGACGAGCGCGAGAGCACGTTCGAGCGCTACGGCCGGAGCAGGCTCGTCGCCTACGCCGTCACGCTCCGCCTGGTGCTCCGCCGCTGGCGCCGCCTGCCGGTCGTGCTCGACGTCGACGGGCGGGAGGAGGCGCTGTGGACGGAGCTGATCTTCGTCTCGCGGAGCCGCTACCAGCTCGAGGAGCTCGGCCTCGACGAGCAGGTCGGCTGCATCGACTCGGGACGGCTCGCGATCTTCGTGACCCGCGCGCTGAGCCCGCGTGCGCTGCTCGCGCTCTCGGCGCGGGCCGCGCTCGGCAAGCTCGCGGCCGCGCCGACGATCGACGCGGGCTGCGCGAGCGAGCTCACCGTGCGGCTGGCGCGCCGGCGCGTCCGCGTGGCGACCGACGGCGAGGTCGTCATGCTGCTTCCGCCGCTGCGCTTCGCCGTGCGGCGCGACGCGGTGCAGGTCATCGTCCCCGGCGAGCGAGCGGCGTGAACGAGCACGCTGGTCAGCCCGCCGGGCGGCCGGCCCAGCGCCAGCCCTCGATCGCGAGCCCCTTCGCCGGCGTGTAGCCGGTCGACACGCTGCGCACGATCCCGTCGCCGTCGACCAGGACGAAGGTCGGCGTGCCGCTCACCCCGTAGGCGAGGAACGTCTCGCGCTTCGGGTCGCGCGCGACGAGCGCCGGGAAGTCGCCGTCCGTGCGCCCCGCGAAGAAGCGGTCGAGCTGCTCGGTGTCCTCGTCGGTGATCGAGACGACCTGCACGCCGCGCTCCTCGGCGAAGGCGAGGAGCTCCGGCACCGACGCCTTGCACGGCTTGCACCAGGTCGCCCAGAAGAAGAGCAGGTGCGGCTCGCCGTTGGCGAGCGACGTCGGCGGCTCGCCGCGGTACTGCGTCAAGCGCAAAGGCGGCGCCTCGCGGCCGACGCGCGGCGGGCTCGGCAGCTCCGGGAACTTCCCGGGGTGCTCGCCCGGCACCAGCGTGCGGCGCACCACCCGCCCCTCGTGCAGCACCTCGATCTCGCGCGCCTCGCCCGGCGTCTGCAGCATGGTCCACTCGCGGACCTGGCGTGGCTCGGAGAACGGGTTGTCGGGCGGCCCGAGCAGCACGTCGCCGACCTCGAGCCCCGCCGCCTCGGCGGGCGAGCCCGGGTAGACGATCCGCACCGCGACCGCGCCGTCGGCGAGCCCGTGCTCGCGGCGCAGCCGCTCGGCCGGCGGCCCGAACTGGATGCCCATCCACGCCGGCAGGACGGCGCGCGCGAGCTCGACGTCCTCCTCGTAGGCCGGGAAGTCCTCGCGCGGCTCGGGCACGGCGGTCCTCTCCCCCACGTCGAGCACGAGGTCCTCGCAGCGCGCGAGCTCGGCGAACGCCTCGCGCTCCTCCGGCGTGCCGTTGCGCTCGAGGTACAGCTCGGCCGCGATGCGCAGCAGCAGCGCGCGCATGCGGAGCAGCCCCGCCTCGCGCACCTCCATCCGGTAGGAGACGTCGCTCGCGAGCTCGGCGCGCTCGCGCAGCGTCGCCAGGCGAGCGCGCGTCCGCTCGTCGCGCTCGGTGAACGGGGCGAGCTCGCGCAGCAGCTCCGTGCCGAGCTCGCGCGCCTCGTCCGGCTCGAGCGAGCGCGTCGCCGCGGGCGTGACGCGCGCCCTCCACTCGGGGTGCGCGTCGAGGAAGCGGGAGAGGTTGGCGCGCGTCGCGTCGTCGAGCGAGCCCTCCCAGGCGTCCGCGTGGCTGGCGATCGGGTCGGCGACCTCGGGCAGGCGCGCGAGCCGCGCGTCGACCTCGGCGAGCGAGCGCGGGCTCGCGAAGCCGAGGCTCTGCCCCATGCGGTCGAGGAGCCGGATCTGCGCTTCCCACCGTTCCGGGTCGCGCCACGCCTCGCGCAGGAGCGAGTCGGCGTACGCCTCGAGCGTCTCGCCGCGCGCCTGCGCGGCGCGCTCGAGGAGGCGCGCGAGCTGCACGTCCGAGGTGCGGAGCGGGACGTCGGGCGTCAAGTCGTGGACCAGCGTGTGGGCGTGCGCCGCGGGAAAGCTGCCGTGCGCCGCGAGCGCCTCGATGAAGCGCACCGAGTGCCCGACGTTGTCGGCGCCTAGGTTCTCCGGGTAGCAGCCGTACGCCGGCCGGTCGTCGGTCGACGAGAAGTAGCCGCAGAAGGCGCCGTCGGGGAGCGCGTCGAGCTGCTCGTCGCGGCGCGCGAGGTGCGCGAACCCGCCCGAGAAGCACTGCGACATGAGCAGCACGACGCAGACGCCCGGGTCGAGCCGCGCGAGCATCGGGCGCAGCTCGCGCACCGAGAGCGACTCCCCGTTGCCCCACAGCGTGATCTTGTTGTTCGTCGGGTCCTCGCGGTCCTTGGTCCCGTGGTCGGTGACGTAGAAGAGGAGCGTGTCGCCGGGCTCGAGCCGCGTCGCCTCGCTCGAGAACCACGCGTCGAGCTCCGCCTGGGTCGCGGGACGCAGGCTGTGGCCGTCGATGGTCGTGCTCACGTACTCCATCGGGCGGCCGAGCGCGCTCTCGACCGGCGTCCCGGCAAGAAGCCAGCCCTCGCCCTCGGGGAGAAGCTCGCGCACCGCGAGGTCCGGCGCGGGGTCGTCGCCGTCGCTCGCGAAGATGGTCACGTTCTCCTCGGGCACGCCCGCGCGCTCGAGCACCTCGAGGAGCGCGCGCAGGTGCAGGACGTGCGACTGGTAGTTGCCGGAGCGCGTGCCGCCGCCGTTCAGCAGCACGACATGCAGCCGGCGCGGGTCGACGGTCGTGCCATTCGACGACGCGCCGGTGGGCGGCGTCGTCTCGGCCGTGCTCGTCCGTGCGGCCGGGGCCGCGGCGGACGGGCTCCGTGCCGGCGAGCAGCCGAGCGCGATCGCCCAGACGAGAAGCGCCGCCGCGGCAGGCAGCGCGAGCCGCACGCGCCGGCCGCGACCCATCATCCCGTGCCTCACCCGCCGTACGTCTCGCGCAGCAGCCGCGCGTTCACCACCAGGTCGCGCCCGCGGCGCACGACGAGGCCCTGCGCCGCGAACTCCTGCAACGTCTTGGTCACCCGGGCGCGCGAGATCCCGGTCAGCTCCGCGAGCTCCTCGTGCGTGAGCCGCACCTTGAGCAGCCGCCCGTCGGCGTCGACCACGCCGAAGCCGTCTGCCACGTCGAGCAGCCCGAGCGCGAGCTTGCCGCGCAGGTCGAGCGTCAAGAGCTTCACGGTGCGCACGAAGGTGCGCGAGAAGTAGTCGAGCGTGCCGCGGGTCATGCTCTGGATCACGGCCAGCGGCAGCTCGGAGACGATCTCCTGGAAGGTCCCGACGTCGATCGAGGCGGCGCGGATCGGGGTGAGCGCGCTCGCGGTGTCGAGCCGCCGCCCGCCGACCACCATGTAGCTGCCGAGCAGCGAGCCCGGCTTGGCGAGCGAGACCAGCACCCGGCGTCCGAGCCCACCGGGGATCGAGAGCTTCGCGACACCCTCGAGCATCCAGTAGAGGCGGGTCGCGGCGCTGCCGTCGCGGTAGATCACGCGGCCGCGCGGGAAGGCGACGAGCTCCGCCGCGTCGAGCAGGCGCTCGATGCTCGCCTCTGGCCAGCCCAGCCGGCGCAGGCCCTGCGCGAGCCTGCGGGCGCGGCGTGGGTCGTCCGCCAGTCGACGCCGCGGGGCGCTGCGCGTGGTCACGGCACCGCACCTCCCTCGGCCCGCGCGCCGGGCGCGACCGCCGCGTCGAGCAGCCGGGCGAGCTTCTCCGCCTGCCGCTCGCGGTCGAACTCGGCGATCGCCTCCTCGTTCGGCTGGACCGCGAGCGTGCCCGCCGCGAACTCGGCGAGGAGCCCCTCGAGGAGCTTGCGGATCGCCGCCGTGTCGCGCGGGTCGGCGATCCGCCCGAGCCCGGTCCGCTGGAGGATCGTCGCGGTCTCGCCCGGGATGGTGAGCGCGATGATCGGCTTCCGCGTGTAGAGGTACTCGCACATCTTGCCCTGGATCTTGATCGCGCCCGAGTCCTCGCGCGGCACCTGGCAGAGCATGAGCGCCGTGCTGTCGGCGAGGAACTGCACGCTGTCGGCGTGCGGCTGGAACGGATGGAAGCGGACGACGTCGCCGAGCCCCTCGCGGGCGATGAACTCGTCGTACAGCGGCTGGCGCTTCGCTCCGACGAAGTTGACGCGCAGCAGGCGCCGCGCGTCGGCGTCGTCGCGCACGAGGTCGCGCACCGCGGTGAAGAACGGCATCAGGTCGAAGAGCGTCTCGACGGTGCCGGTCACGGTGACGTGCAGCAGGCCCGGCTCGAGGAAGCGCGGCTCGGGGGTGACGTGCGCAAAGTCCTCGGCGTCGAAGCCGTTGGTGATCACCGCGACCTTCTCCGGCGGGCACCACGGGTACTTGCGCAGGAAATCGGCGCGCGTCGCCTCGGTCGTCACCACGACCGCGCTCGCGCGCTCGAAGATCTCGCGCTCCCAGCGCTCCTCGCGCCGCTGCCGGCCGGGGTTGCCCGGGTACCACTGCTTGCGCCGGACGCCGTCGGTCCACGGGTCGCGCAGGTCGGCGATCCACGGGATCCCGAGCCTGCGCGCGAGCGCCGCGGCGAGCACGTTCACCGAGTTGGGCGGCGAGGTCGAGAAGATCGCGTCCGGACGCTCGCGGCGCGCGATCGCAAGGCTCCGCAGGTAGGCCGCACCCGCCCAGACGATCTGCGGGTCGGGCACGAGGAGCTTCGACCAGACGAAGTTGCCGAGCGCGCCGAGCTGCCCGTGCCGCTTGCGGCGCGCCTCGCGCTCGGTGCGCCCGACGGTGCCGGTCTCGGCCTCGCGGCGGAGCGCATCGTCGCCCTCCCCGGCGTCGCGTGCGGCGCTCGTCACCGCGCCGTTGCGCCCGCGGATGCGCCTCACGAGCCCGGCGAGCGACTTCTCGACGGCCTCCCACTCGATGGTCGGGGTGCGGTAGACCGCAACCCCGGGCGGCACGTCGCGCGCGAGCCCCTGGTCGCGCACCGGCGCGTACGGGTTGCTCACGGTGTGGACCACCGGCCGCCAGCCGCGGCGCGAGAGGTACTTGACGAACTTCGTGACCCGCTGGACGCTCACCCCGCCCTGGGGCGGCCAGCGGTAGGTGAGGACGAGGAGCGTGCGCCCCCCGCCGGTGGGGCGCGCGGACGCCGGTGCGGGTTCCCCGGCGTCCGCCGGTCGGGATGCGTCGTGCAGGGTCATCTTCGGTCGAGCTTTGCGCGGATCGGGCGCGGGATCCAGCGCCGAATCCGCCCGATTTGTGCCCGCGGGCACACGCTCCGGGCTTCAGTCCCGCGGCCGGCGGACGTATACGGAGCGGCGTGCAGGCTCGCAACAGCGCATCGCGCGAAGGACGGTGACGTGGAGCGTGAGATCCTGCTCACGGGGATCGGCGGCCAGGGCGTGCAGCTCGCGGCGAAGATGCTGGCCCAGGCGGGCATGCTCGAGGGCCGGCACGTGATGCAGTTCAGCATGTTCATGGGGAGCATGCGCGGCGGCTCGAGCGAGTGCACCGTGGTGGTGGCGGACGAGCCGGTCGAGGCGCCGCCCGTCGTGCCGTACGCCTGGGCGGCGATCGCGATGCACCCCTCCGAGCTCGGGCTTCTCGAGCGGAAGCTCCGCCCGGGAAGCCTCGTGCTGTACAACCGGACGCTGCTCGCCGAGCCCGCGACCCGCGCCGACTGCCGCTGGGAGCCCGTCGATGCGGGACGGATCGCCGGCGAGCTCGGCTACGCGCAGGGCCAGAGCCTGGTCGCGCTCGGCGCGTTCTGCGCGCTCACCGGCATCGTCTCGAGCGCGTCGCTCGCCGACGCGCTGCGCCAGCTCCTGCCGCCCTACCGCCACCAGACGATCCCGAAGAACGTCGAGTGCCTCGAGGCGGGCGCCGCGGCGGTCGCGGAGCGCGCCGGCAGCGTCGCCGCGTGGGACGGAGGGCGCTGAGGATGGCGAAGGCCGTCGGCACGGTGCGGATCGACGTCGAGCGCTGCAAGGGCTGCGAGCTCTGCATCCCGGTCTGTCCGCCGAAGGTGCTCGAGATGTCGCAAACGGTGAACGCGATCGGCTTCCGCTACCCCGTGCTGCGCGACGGCTGCACGGGCTGCGAGCTGTGCGCCGAGATCTGCCCCGACTACTGCTTCGAGGTGTACCGCGCGGTGCGACCGTCGTCGCCGCCGTCGCACGAGGAGACGCGGCCGTGAGCGCGACGACGACGGCTGCGGGCTCGAGCGCGAGGGCGGCGGACGCCGGCGCCGCGCCGCGCGCCTTCATGGAGGGCGGGCACGCGCTCGCCGAGGCCGCGATCCAGGCCGGCTGCCGCTTCTACTGCGGCTACCCGATGACGCCCTCGACCGAGGTGCTCGAGTACATGGCGCGGCGCATGCCCGAGGTGGGCGGCGTGTGCATCAACGTCGAGTCGGAGATCGAGGGCATCAACATGGTGTGGGGCGCCGCGGGTGCCGGCGCTCGCGCGATGATCGCCTCGACCACCAACGGCATGAGCCTCATGCAGGAGAGCATGGCGGAGATGGTGCTCGCCCGCGTGCCGGCGGTGGTGGTCAACATGGGCCGCGGCCAGGGCGACTACTTCCAGTGCACGCGCGGCGGCGGGCACGGCTCGCACCGCATGATCGTGCTCGCGCCATCCTCGGCACAGGAAGCGGTCGACACCGCCTACCGCGCCTTCCACCTCGCCGAGAAGTGGCGCCACCCCGTGCTGATCTACGGCGACTTCATGCTGAGCCACACGTCGGAGACCGTGACCTTCGCGCCGCCGCCCGACACGCTCGCGCCGCTGCCCGAGAAGACGTGGGCCACCGACGGCGCGCGCGGGCGCAAGCCGCGGCTCTTGACGTCGCTCGGCATGCGCACCGAGGCCGCCGAGGCGCACGGCGGCATCGGACCGGGCGAGCACGGCGTCGACACCACGCGGCCGATGCGCGAGGCGGTCGAGCGCCACCGGGAGATCGCGGCGGTCGAGACGCGCGTCGAGACCGCGTGGCTCGAGGACGCCGAGCTGGTGGTGAGCGCGTTCGGCGTCCTCGGCCGGTTCGCGCGCTACGCGGCGAAGCTCGCGCGCGCAGACGGGATGCGGGTCGGCTACGTGCGACCGTACACGCTGGTGCCCTTCCCCTACGCGACCTACGCCGAGCTCGGCGCGCGCGGCATCCCGGTCGCGGTGTTCGAGAACAACGCCGGGCAGATGGTCCAGGACGTGCGGCTCGGCGTCGAGGGACGCTCGCCCGTCCACTTCATCGGCGAGATCTCGATGGACGGCTCGGGCTTCGGCGTCGGGCCCAAGATCGACGCCCTGCACATGCTGGAGAAGATCCGCGAGGTCTACCCGCGGCGGAGCGCGGCGTGATCGTTCGGAGCGAGAGATGAGCGAAGCGACAGACGCGCCGGGCGTGGCCCCCGGCATGGAGAAGGTCTTCACGCGCTCTCCCCTGCTCGGCACCGCGACGCACTCCCTCTGCCCCGGCTGCGGCGAGCCCAACGCCGTCCGCGTCCTGATGGAGAGCATCGACGAGATGGGCGAGCGCGAGAACGCGATCTGCGTCCTCGGGATCGGCTGCTACACCGCGTTCGCGGCGCTGATGGAGGTCGACTGCCAGCAGGCGCTGCACGGCCGCGCCCCCGCCCAGGCGACGGGCGTCAAGCGCGTGCTCCCCGACCGCCTCGTGTTCACCCTGCAGGGCGACGGCGACATGATCACCGAGGGGATCCAGGAGGTGATCCACGCGGCGGCGCGCGGCGAGAAGATCACCGCGATCTGCCTGAACAACGCGGCCTTCGGCGAGACCGGCGGCCACATGACGGCGACCACGGTCATCGGCCAGCGCACCAAGTCGACACTCGCCGGCCGCGACCCCGCGCGACACGGCTACCCGATCCGGCTCCCCGAGATGCTGGTCGGCTTCGAGGGGGTCGCCTACCTCGCCCGCGGCACGGTGCACACGCCGACCGGCGTCAAGAAGACGAAGAAGCTGCTCCGCGCGGCGCTCGAGACGCAGCGGCGCGGGCTCGGCTTCTCGCTGGTCGAGGTGCTGACGATGTGTCCCACGGGGTGGTTCGTGACGCCGGCGGAGGGACCGAGGTTTCAGGAGGAGAATCTGCTCCCGGTGTTTCCGGTGGGGGAGCTCAAGCGGCCGCGCGAGCTGACCGCTTAACGGAGTAGGGAGCAGGGTTGCCCCTGCCCCCCTCCACAGATCCGGACGTGCGGCATTACCGCATCCGGCTCCCACCTTGGGT